>Ga0335085_10010208_pt1 | contig 14051 bp, 13 predicted proteins | sample Lox_Sample_45_FD_206712 | JGI IMG/M metagenome (GOLD analysis project Ga0335085, IMG submission 206712) | Soil microbial communities from Loxahatchee National Wildlife Refuge, Florida, United States - Lox_Sample_4.5 | ecosystem: Environmental > Terrestrial > Soil > Wetlands | place: USA...
TAAATCTCACCAGCCCCAGATAACCGGGGCGGATTCGGGTTATGGGGTTGATTTGGGGTGCTATAGACCCCCCAATCCACCCCGGAGCCCCAATCCACCCCATAAGCGGTGACGTGTGGGGCAAGTGTTACCAGGGAGTCCAGTGATCCCTTGTTAGTTCGTCACCGCTAGCCCAGTCTGGTAGGCGATGATGACGAGCTGGATGCGGTCCCTGGCGTCCAGCTTGGTCAGCAGGTGGGCGACGTGCGTCTTGGCCGTGGCCGGGCTGATCGTCAGCTCGTCGGCGATCTCCGCGTTGGACAGCCCGCGGGCGACCATCGTGAGCACTTCAAGCTCGCGTTCGGTGAGCACCCGCTGAAGCCGGTCCTGGCTCTGGACGCCGTTGCCGTCCGCCGAGGCGGCCAGGGCCGCCTGAGCCGCCGTGGCTTGGGTCGCCGGAGCGGACTGGGCGGCCGCAGCCGCCGGGGGAGCGGCGGGTGGCGCGGTCCTGGTGAACTCGCCGATCAGGCGCCGGGTGACGCTGGGCGCGAGCAGCGCGTCGCCGCCCGCGACCACCCGGATGGCGGTGAGCAGGTCCGCGGGCAGGGTGTCCTTGAGCAGGAAGCCGCTGGCCCCGGCGCGCAGCGCGGCGAAGACGTACTCGTCGAGGTCGAAGGTGGTCAGGATGAGCGTCCGCACGTCGGTGCTCGCGGTGATCCGCCTGGTCGCCTCGATGCCGTCCATGACCGGCATCCGCACGTCCATCAAGATCACGTCGGGCCGGGCCGTCCGGGCCGCCTCGACCGCCTCGGCGCCGTTGCCCGCCTCGCCGACCACCGTGTACCCAGGCGTGGCCGCGATGATGCCGCAGAAGCCCACCCGGACCAGGGCCTGGTCGTCGGCCACTACTACCCGAAGGGTCATGGCCGGGTCAGTCGTTTCCCTGCGGCAGCGGGATGTGCGCGCTGACCTGGAAGCCGTAGCCGGGTAGCGGCCCGGCGCCGAACTCCCCGCCGAGCAGGCTCACCCGCTCGCGCATGCCGATGATCCCGTGCCCGCTCCCGCCGATGGCGTCCCGGGGACCGAAGTCAGGCGCGGCGTCGCCCGCGAGGGCCATCGCGGGCAGCCCGGCGCCGTTGTCCGTCACCTCGAGCACCAGTTCGTCGCGGCCGTAGCCGATCAGCACGCGGCACGAGCCCGTCCGCGCGTGCTTGACCACGTTGGTCAGCGCTTCCTGGACGATCCGGTAGGCCGACATGTCGATGCTGGCGGGCAGTTCCCTGGGCGTCCCGCGGCGGTTCACGTCCACCTGGACGCCGGCGCTCGCGGTGCGGGCGACCAGCCGGTCCAGGTCGGCCAGGCCGGGCGCCGGGAGCAACGGTGCCGCGAGCACCGATGGGGTCGCGTCGGCATCAACCCGATGACCCCGTTCGTCCCGAATTTCCCTGTGATTCCCGCCGTCCCGTCGGCCCGCACCGCCCCGCCGGTCCCCGCCGTTCTGCGGGTCCCCGCCATCCCGCCGGTCCCCGCCATCCCGCCGGTCCGCGTCGGCTCGCCGGTCCGCGTCGGTCTCGTCCGCCTGGCGCAAGGCGCCGAGCATCCGGCGCATCTCGTCGAGGGCCTCCCGGCTGGTGGCCTGGATGGCGCCCAGGGCGGTGCGCGCGTCGGCGGGCTGGGTGTCGATGACGTACTGGCCGTAGCCCGCCTGGACCGCGATGACGCTCATGCTGTGCGCCACCACGTCGTGCAGTTCCCTGGCGATACGCAGCCGCTCCTCGGCGACCGCCTTGCTGGCTGCCTCGTCCTGGAGCCGGACCGCGTACCGCCGCCGCTGCCGCACGATGTAGCCGGTGAACCAGGCGATGCTCACGACCAGCGCGGCGGGGACGGCCGAACCGCTAGGGACGATGTCGCCTCCGGTCGCGGGGATGAGCACCCCGTTGGTCAGCAGAGTGGCGAACACGGCGATGAGCACGCGCACCGCGGACTGCCGGTGCTCGTAGGTCGCCGCGACCAGGTAGAGCACGTAGGCGACGGGCAGGAAGTAGGCCAGCGTGCCGACCTCAGGACCGGTCAGCGCGGTCACTACGACCGAGCCGGCCAGCAGGATGCCCAGCATGAAAACCGGGCGGCGGCGGCGCATGCCGACCGCCACCACCGCCATGACGATGAGGAACACGGCCAGCGGCCAGGTCAGCGCGAGCGGACGATAGATCATGAAGCCGTAAGGGCTCTCGATGGCCTGGACCACGCCGTGCCTGACCGTCGCCAGCAGGATCAGGCCGAAGATCCCGCCGACCAGGTAGTCGAGCGCCGCCCACTGCCGGGGCCTGAGCCGCTTGGTCAGCGGTGGCCGCGGCCGCGCGGCCGGGATCACCGGGACCGCGTGCGTCTGGAGGGCCTGCGGACGCGCGGGCGGAGTCTCGGGAGAAGCCTCCGAAATGGTGCGCACAGTTCCACCGTAAACCGTCATCGCGGGCCGGGCGTCATCCTCCAGGCGTAAGCCGTGCGGCAAATGCGCACCCCGGCCCGGACCGCGAAGGACCAGGGGAGTTTCACCCTGGCGGCCGATGTCCCGGCCGTGCCCCTGCTGGCACTGTAACACCCATGCCACCCATCGAGGCTCCCAAGGACACCGGGACCTCCGCCGCCGCGGCGCCCGCCATCGAGAACCCCGTCATCGAGAACCCCGTCATCGAAAACCCCGCCATCGAGACTCCCGTGATCGAAACCCAGGCGCTGACCAAGGTGTACCCCGGCGAGGTGACCGCGCTCGACGGCCTGAGCGTCTCGTTCGCCCCCGGTATCACCGGCCTGGTCGGCGCCAACGGCGCGGGCAAGTCCACGCTGATCAAGATCCTGCTCGGCCTGATCCCGCCGACCAGCGGCCAGGCCCGGGTGCTCGGCCGCGACTGCGCTACCAGCGGCGAGGGGATCAGGACGCTGCTCGGCTACATGCCCGAGCACGACTGCCTGCCGCCGGACGTGACCGCGACCGAGTTCGTCACCCACCTGGGCCGCATCTCCGGGCTGCCGTCCACGGTGGCCAAGGAACGCGCCGCCGAGTCGCTGCGGCACGTCGGCCTGCACGAGGAGCGGTACCGGCTGATCGGCACCTACTCCACCGGCATGAAGCAGCGGGTGAAGCTGGCCCAGGCCCTGACCGGCGCCCCCCGGCTCATGCTCCTCGACGAGCCGACCAACGGGCTCGACCCGGCCGGCCGCACCGCCATGCTCGAGCTGATCGGCCGGATCGGCGCGGAGTTCGGCATCTCCATCGTGGTCGCCTCCCACCTGCTCGGCGAGATCGAGCGGATCTGCGACCACCTGGTCGCGATCGACGGGGGCCGGCTGCTGCGCGCCGCCTCGATCACCAGCTTCACCCAGGCCAGCCAGGTCCTCGCGGTGGAGGTGGAGGAGGGCCTGGCCCGGCTCCAGGCCGAGCTGGCCGCTCGCGGACTCGCCGCCGCCATCCAGGGCGGCACCTTGCTGGTGCCGCTGCGCGGGGACGGCACCTACGACGTGGTGCGGGACTGCGTGGCCGATCTCGCGCTGCCGCTGTGCCGCCTGGAGCAGCGGCGGCACCAGGTCGAGGAGCTGTTCCGCGAGGACGAGGAGACCCAGTATGTCTGAGGTGCAGGCCGCCGGGGTCATCCACGATCTCGGCTACCGCGGCTACGACGGCCCCCGGCTGGGCCGGGCCCAGATCGTCAGGGCGCTGACCTGGCACAGCTTCCGGTCGGCGTTCGGCCTCGGCCGGGGCGTGAAGGGCAAGATCGTCCCGGTACTCACGTTCACCGCCATGTGCCTGCCCGCGATCGTCAACGCGGTGGTGGTGGCCCGCGGCGGCACCCGGCTGTTCGGCTACGACGTCTACGCTCCCGCGCTGCGGGTCGCCCTGGTCACGATCTTCATCGCGGCCCAGGCGCCGGAACTCGTCTCCAGGGACCTGCGCAGCCACGTCCTGCCGCTGTACTTCTGCCGCCCGCTGCGGCGCGGCGACTACCCGCTGGCCAAGTTCCTGGCCATGACCGGGGCGCTGCTGATCCTGATCGAGGTGCCGCTGCTCATCACGTACGTGGGCACGATCGCGTCGGCCAAGGGCGGCTCGGCCATCTGGGCGCAGACCAGGGCGCTGATCCCCGGGCTCGGCGTCGGCCTGATGTGGGCCGTGCTGTTCGCGGCGTTCGGGCTGGTCCTGGCCTGCGCCACCGGCCGGCGCGCGTACTCGACCGGGATCGTCGCCATCTCCTGCATCCTGACGTTCTTCCTGGCCCTGCTGCTGATCCAGGCCGAGGGAGGCATGACGGCCACGTCCACCGGGGCGCGGGTGGCCGGCCTGTTCAGCCCGTTTACCATCCTCGACGGCGTGCGTGTCTGGCTCGGCGGTGACCCGCGGACCGGCCTCGTCGCCGACCCGGGCCGCTACGGACCGCTCTACGGGGTCCTGGCGGTACTGCTGCTCGCGGCCTGCCTCGGGGGCCTGGCCGCGAGGTACCGGAAGGCGAGCCAGTCATGACCATCGAACTGCGCCCCACCATCGAGCTGCGCGGGGTCTCACGCTGGTACGGCAACGTGGTGGCGGTCAACGACGTCACCATGTCCCTCGGCCCCGGGGTCACCGGGCTCCTCGGCCCGAACGGCGCGGGCAAGTCGACCATCATGCACATGATCGCCGGCTTCCTGCCGCCGTCCCGCGGCGAGCTCACCGTGGCGGGCGCGCCCGCCTGGCATCACCCCGCCCTGTACCGCCACGTCGGCCTGGTCCCCGAACGTGACTCGGTGTACGCCTTCCTGACCGGGGAGCAGTTCGTCACCGCGACCGCGCGGCTGCACGGCCTCCCCGCCCCGGCCGCCGCGGCCGCCCGGGCGATCAGCCTGCTCGACATGGCCGCCGCCGCGGACCGCAAGATCGCCACCTACTCCAAGGGCATGCGCCAGCGGATCAAGGTGGCCGCGGCGCTCGTCCACGACCCGGGGATCCTGGTGCTCGACGAGCCGTTCAACGGGATGGACCCGCGGCAGCGCCTGCACATGATGGACCTGCTCGACAAGCTCGGCAGCGAGGGCCGGACGATCCTGTTCAGCTCGCACATCCTGGAGGAGGTCGAGCGGCTGTCCGGCACCATCCAGGTGGTGGTGGCGGGGCGGCTGGCCGCGTCGGGTGACTTCCGCGCGATCAGGCGGCTGATGACGAGCAGGCCGCACGTGTTCACCGTGCGCTCCTCCGACGACCGCCTGCTGGGCGGCGCGCTGATCGGCCGGCCCGCCGTGACGGCCGTGGAACTGGGCCGGGCCGGGCTCCAGGTGCGGACCTCGGACTACGGCGCGTTCTGCCGCGACATCGCCGTGCTGGCCCGCCACCACGGGATCAGGCTGCGCGAGGTGCTGCCGGCCGACGAGTCCCTGGAAAGCGTCTTCGCCTACCTCGTCGCCGGCTGAGGCGACCAGAAGGAGCAACCCATGTCCGGCTTGGTCAACCCGACGGTCGCGCGGATCACGCTGCGCGCCACCCTGGGCCGCAGGCGGGCGCTGCTGTTCGCGGTTCCCGCGGTGGTCCTGATCCTGCTCACGGTGGCGCTGAAGGCCACCAGGGCGCCGGTCCTGCCATGGCCGTCGCACGTCCTGGGCACGTTCGGCTTCTCGGTGCTGCTGCCGCTCACCGCGCTGATCATCGGCACCAGCGTACTCGGCGCCGAGATCGACGACGGCAGCATCGTCCACCTGCTGGCCACGCCGGTCCGGCGGTCCTCGGTGATCGTCACCAAGTTCGGTGTCGCGACCGGGCTCACCGTGCTCTTCGCCGCGGTCCCCGAGCTGATCGCCGCCCTGATCGCGGGCGGCGGCAGCACACCGCCCGTGAGCGGCCACGGCGACCTGGTCGCCGTCAACACCGGCAAGCTCGCCATCGGCCTGTTCGTCGGGGCGCTGGCCTGCTCGGTGATCTACAACGCGGTCTTCGTCATGGTCTCCGTGGCGACCACCCGCGCGATCGCCGTCGGCCTGCTCTACGTGCTGGTCTGGGAGGCGCTGCTGGCCAACTTCGTGGGCGGGGCCCGGCTGCTGTCGGTGAGTCATTACGGCCTGGGAATCGCGAGCGGGTTCGTGGCCGACCCGGCCCTTCAGGCGGGCCTGAACGTACTAACATCCGTGGTGATGGGCATCATCGTCACGGCCGCGGCCCTGCTCCTGGCGGCCAGCCTGCTGTCCTCGTTCACTATCCAGGGAGAGCCCGCCTGAGCAGGGGTGAGAGCGGGCAGGTACACCTGCCCGCCCGTCCGGGCGTCATGCATACATGCAGGTAGTGGAACAGGATCTGCCGCCGGGACACGCCGCGGGCATCGCCCGCGGCGCCGTCGTGATCGCGGGCCTGACGATCCTGTCCCGGGTCCTCGGGCTCGCTCGCACGCTGGTGTTCTCCCAGCGGGTCGGGGCGAGCTGCCTGGGCACCGCGTACGTCACCGCGAACCAGGTCCCCAACCTGGTCTACGAGCTTGTCCTGGGCGGAGCGCTGACGAGCGCCATGATCCCGGTGCTGGCCCGGTCGGCCGAGCGGTCCGCCAGCGACCCCCGGGAGAAGGCCAGGGTCAGCCAGATCTCCTCGGCCCTGCTCACCTGGTCCGTCATCATCTTGCTGCCGCTGACCATCCTCGTCGCGGCGGCCGCGGGCCCGATCGCGGCACTGCTCAACCCCGCGAACGCGCAGGCGCACTGCCCCCGGGCCGACGTGATCGCGGTGACCAGCAACATGCTCGTGGTCTTCGCCCCGCAGATCATCCTGTCCGGGCTCTCGGTCGTCCTCTACGGGCTGCTGCAGGCCTATCGGCGCTTCGTCGGCCCGGCCCTGGGGCCGGCCATCTCCAGCCTGGTGGTCATCTCCGCCTACCTGGCCTTCGCGCCCGTGGACAAGGACCTCCCGCTGTCCAGGCTTCCACTGACGGCCGAGCTCATCTTGTCGGTGGGCACCACGCTCGGCGTCGCCGCGCTGCTCGCCGTGGCCGCCCTGCCGACCTGGCGGCTGCACCTGACGTTCCGGCCCCGGCTGTGGTTCCCGCCTGGGGTGGCGCGCCAGGCCGGGGGTCTTGCCCTGGTCGGGGTGGTCGAGATCATCGCCTACGACCTGTCCATCGTGGTGGCCCTGGTGCTGGCCAACGGCCGCGGCGATACCGGGGCGGTCGTCCTGCTGAACTACGGCTGGCAGGTGTTCAACTCGCTGAACGGCGTGCTGGCGCTGTCCGTGGCGGTCAGCGCGTTCCCGGTGCTCGCCGCGCGCGAGGGGCACGTCTTCGACCGGACCTGCGCCGGCTCTACCCGGGCGGTGCTGCTGGTGAGCTGCCTCGGGGCGGCCGTCGCCGCGGCCATCGCCTGGCCCGCCTCGCGGGTCCTGGCTCACGAGCCTGACCAGGTGCCGCAGCTCGTCGCCGGGCTCGTCCTGTTCGCGCCGGGCCTCATCGGGTTCGGCGTCATCGCGAACATGTCGCGGGTGATGATGGTCCTGGGCCGGCTCAAGATCGCGGCGGTGGCGGTGGCCGGCAGCTGGTGCGTGGTGATCGTGGCGGACGCGGTGCTGGCCGAGCTGGTGCCCGCCCGACTCGTGGTGGCCGCGCTGGCCCTGGGCAACACCATCGGCCAGACGGTGGTGGCCGTCCCGCTGGTGCTCGCGGCCCGCCGCATCCGCGGTCCCGAGGCGGTCAGGGGCACCGGCCGGGCGACGCTGGCCGGGGTGGCGGCGGGCATCGCCGGGGCCGTGGCCGGCGCGGCCGTCACGCTGGCGCTACCGGAGGACCGCAAGCTGCTGGCCGCCCTGGTGGCCGCCCTCGCGGCGGCCGTCGCCGCCCTGGTGTTCGGCCTGGTCACCTACCTCCTAAACGACGGTGACCTGCGCGCAGCCCTCGCGTGGCTGCGGCAGGTCACCGGAAAGCGGAGCTAGGAAGCGGTCAGCCGCCCTCGCGGGGTTCTTCCTCGGCGGCGTCACCCGCGGGAAGCTGGCCGTGGCCGGAACCCGACGGGGCCGCGCCGACCGCGGCGTGCTCCTCGCCGGATTCCACCGCGTGCCCGTTACCGTGATCCACGTCCCCGTGCCCGTTCGTCTCGAGCGGGATGGTCTCGGCGAAGGCGCGGTTGGCGACGCCGCGAGCCCGGCCGAGCAGGCCGCGCGAGGAAGGCGCGGGTATGCCGTTGGCGTCCGCGGCGCCCGGCCCCGGCAGCAGCGCGGGCACCGGCTTGGCCTCGAGCACCGCCCGCCGCTCCTCGTTCACCGCCTGGTGGACCTCGATGAACTCACCGTTCGGCAGCTGCCTGATGATGCCCGACTCGTAGCCGTGCAGCAGTTCCTGGGCGTCCTTGCGCTGCAGCCCCAGGCAGATGCGTTTCGTGATGATGTAGCCCAGCGCCGGCCCCACGAAGACCATGACCCGCGCGATCCAGGTGATCGTGTACAGCGGGACCTGGAGCTTGTCGGCGATCACGTCGTTCGCGCCCTCGGCCCACAGCACGCCGTAGAACGTCATCGCGGCCACCCCGGTCGCGGTCCGCACCGGGGCGTTCCTGGGCCGGTCGTTGATGTTATGCGGCGACCGGTCGCCGGTCGCCCATTGCTCGAAGAACGGCCACAGCGCGGCCCCGCCCAGCACGATCGTGAGCGGCAAGGCGAACGGGATGAGCACGCTGAGCGACAGCGTATGCCCGAGGAAGTTGATCTCCCAGGCGGGCATGACGCGCAGCGAGCCCTCCAGGATGCCCATGTAGAAGTCGGGCTGGGAAGCCGACGAGATGGCCACCGGGGAGTAAGGACCGTACAGCCAGACCGGGTTGATCGTGGCGAACGTCGCCAGCAGGACCAGCGCGCCGAAGATGAAGAAGAACCAGGCGCCGCCCTTGGCCATGAAGTACGGGTAGAACGGCTGGCCGTTCACGTTCTTCTCGGTGTTCCCCTTGCCCGGCATCTGGGTGTGCTTCTGGTGGAACATGATGAACAGGTGGGCGCTGATGAGCGCCAGCAGGATGCCGGGTATCAGCAGCACGTGGATGATGTACATCCGCGGCACGATGTCGTGCCCGGGGAACGGCCCGCCGAACAGGAAGAACGCCAGGTAGGTGCCGACGATCGGGATGCCCTGCAGGGCGCCCTCGAAGATCCGCAGGCCGGCCCCGGAGAGCTGGTCGTCAGGGAGCGAGTAGCCGAACAGGCCCTCGAGCAGTCCGAGCGTGAACAGCCCGACGCCGATCAGCCAGTTGATCTCGCGCGGCTTGCGGTAGGCGCCGGTGAAGAACACCCGCAGCATGTGGATGATCAGCGCGGCCATGAACAGGTCCGCCGCCCAGTGGTGGATCTGCCTGATCAGCAGGCCGCCGCGGACGTCGAAGGTGATGTTCAGGGTCGACTGGTAGGCCTCGCTCATCTTGATGCCGTCGAGCTTGACGTAGGAGCCGTGGTAGGTCACCTGGGTCATCGACGGTATGAAGAACAGCGACAGGAAGGTCCCGGTCAGCAGCAGGATGACGAACGACCACAGCGCGATCTCGCCGAGCATGAACGTCCAGTGGTCAGGAAAGACCTTGCGCATGAGCACACGCAGGCCGCGCGCCCCGTGGAACCTGTCGTCCAGCCAGCCGCCGGTGCCGCTCAGCGCCTTCGGTACGTCAAAATCGGTGTCGCTCATCCGCGCTCCCAGAAGCTCGGGCCGACGGGCTGGGTGAAGTCGCTCTTGGCCACCAGGTACCCGGAGGAGTCCGTGGTCAGCGGCAGCTGGGGCAGCGGCCGGGGGGCCGGGCCGAAGATGACCTCGGCGCCCTTGGCCGCGTCGAAGGTGGACTGGTGGCACGGGCACAGGATGTGGTGCGTGGTCTGCTCATACAGCGCCACCGGGCAACCCACGTGCGTGCAGATCTTGGAGTAGGCGACGATGTTGTCGACCGTCCAGTTCATCGTGCCTACCAGCGTACCCCCCTGTGTCCGGGTGGGAATATCCAGCTCGCCGGGGCGGAACTTGATCAGGATGACGGCGGCCTTGGTGAGCTGGTCGTCGTTTTCCTCGTAGCCCTCGGGCACGATGCTGATCATGCTGCCCGGCGCGCTGAAGTCGGCCGGGGTGATCGGCTGGTTGGTGCCGTAGACCAGCAGCCGGCGGCCCGGGCTCCATACCGTGTTCCGCAGGCTGGTGCCGGGCTTCGGCCCGGTGTCGCGCAGCAGCACGATGGGCGCGGCCAGCAGCGGCAGCGTGCCCAGCATCAGCGTGCGCCTGATCAGCGGCCGCTTGACGAACTGGCTGTACCCCGTGCCCTCCTTGAAGACCTCCTGGAACGCCTGCCGGTCCTTCTCGTCGGAGCGCAGCTCGTGCCGCTCCTCGGTCAGTTCCACGTTCGGCATCAGGTGCCGGACCCAGATCAGCGCGCCCGCGCCCAGCAGGAGCAGCGTGGCCGCCAGCGTGCTGCCCAGGCCCAGGTTGGACCGCAGGGTCTTGTCGACCGTGCCCACGCCGATGCCGACGTAGGCGGCGATGAAGGCGCAGCCGGCGAAGAACGCGAGCGTGAAGCAGGCCGCGACGACCCGCTCGGCCCGCTTGCCGTGCAGGACCATCTTCGGGTCGTCGGGAGGCAGGCCGACGTTGTGCGGGACGCCGACGACCTCTTCTTCGTCCTCCCCGGCGGCCGTCGCCGGCTCGCGGTGCTCGGCCACCGCGGTCGAGCCGAGCAGGCGCGGGGAGGGCGGGGGAGTCCCGATCACCCGGTGCGGGGCGACCGGGACCCCAGGACCCTCGGTGCCCTCGGTCTCTTCCATGTCGCTCATTTCTGCTGCTACTCCATCCCCGTCGGTCTTGGATCACGCCGCTTCGCGGTAATCCACAACGCGACCAGAATCAGGAAGCCCATGCCGCCGAAGAAGATGACCAGGCCCTCGGTGATGGGGCCGGTCCGGCCGAGTGAGAAGCCTCCCGGGTTGGGCTCTACGCGCGTCTGCGTGATGTAGGCGATGATGTCCCGCTTGGCCTGCGGGCTGACCGCGCCGTCGGCGAACACCGGCATGGCCTCGGGGCCGGTCAGCATGGCCTCGTAGATCTGGGTCGGGGTGGCCTCTGTCAGCGGCGGGGCGTCCTTGCCGTAGGTCAGCGCGCCGCCGGAAAGGCCGGCGTTGTGGCACTGCGAGCAGTTGGCGCTGAACAGCTGGTATCCGAGCCCGGGATCACCCAGCGCGGGATCCACCTGCTGGTCGGTCGGAATCGCAGGGCCGCCGCCCAGCGAGGCGATGTAGTCGGCGATCGAGTGGATCTCCCGCGTGGAGAACGAACTCGGCTTGCGCTCGTTCTCCGCGCCGACTTCCTTGGCCGGCATCCGGCCGGTGGACATCTGGAAGTCGACCGCGGCCGCGCCGGCGCCGACCAGGCTGGGCGCCTGCGAGGTGCCCTGCGCCTCGAGGCCGTGGCAGCTCGAGCAGTTCACCTGAAATAGTCTCTTCCCGGCCGCGGTGTCCTGCTGGGCCCCGACCGCGGCCGAGGCCTGGCTGACGCTCCCTGAAGAGGTGAGCGCCCCGTAAGCCAACGCGACAACGACGAGGCCGAGCAGCAGTGCCGCATAGCCGGCGGCCGGGCGCCTGCGCCTGGCGTTTATCCAGCTCACTCGCTGTCCCCTGACTAGTGGATGAGGTAGATGACGGTGAACAGGCCGATCCACACGACGTCGACGAAGTGCCAGTAATACGACACGACGATCGCGCTGACCTGCTGTTCATGGGTGAAGGTCCGGGCCGCGTAGGTCCGCCCGAGCAAGAAGAGGAAGGCCACCAGCCCGCCGGCCACGTGCAGCCCGTGGAACCCGGTGGGTATGTAGAACACCGAGCCGTAGGCGCTGGACGAGATCGTGAGGCCCTGTTCCCTGACCAGGCTCAGGTACTCGTAGCCCTGCCCGAGGTCGAAGTACAGGCCCATCAGGAAGGTGAGCACGTACCACTCGCGCAGGCCCCAGCTCATCGGGTGCAGCAGCGACCGGGTGCGCCTGATCTGGCCGCGCTCGACCGCGAATACGCCCATCTGGCAGGTGACGCTGGACAGCAGCAGGACGGTGGTGTTCGTCGAGCCGAGCGCGATGTTCAGGTGCGCTCCCGGCCACTCAAGTCCGGCCCCCTTGGTCACCGACCTGACGGTGAAGTACATCGCGAACAGTGCCGCGAAGAACATCAGTTCGGAGGAAAGCCAGATGATGGTGCCGACGCTGACCAGATTCGGTCTGCTGGCCGGCGTCCGGGGTGCCGTCTCGACGGTTGCTGTCGTCACGAAGCAATTATTACGACAACCTGTAGGCGATCGCCACGCGACCCCCCGGATCCGTAGCGGTATCGGTACTCACCCGCCGCCCTCCGGGCGCTGGGGGTCGGTAGCATGCATTCTCATGAAGGTCGTTGTGTACAGCCACGACGCGGATGTCCGGGCCCAGATCAGGCTCGCCATCGGGCGTCGCCCCGCGATGGACGTCCCGGACGCCGAGATCATCGAGGTCGCCACCGAGCCTGCGCTGTTCCGGCTGCTCGACGCGGGCGGCGCGGACGTGATGGTGCTGGACGGGGAGGCGCAGCCGGCCGGCGGGATGGGCGTGTGCCGCCAGGCCAAGGACGAGATCTACAACTGCCCGCCGGTGCTGCTGATCATCGGCCGGGCCGACGACGGCTGGCTCGCCACCTGGTCCCGGGCCGACGCCGTGATCAGCCACCCGATCGACCCGATCGCGCTCGCGCACGAACTGGCCGGGCTGATGCGGGAACGTCCCGCCGTCACCAGCTAAGGCCCTATTTAGGCCGAACGGGGCTGGGTTCCCGCCCCGGTTCCCTTCCCGCTCTTCCGCCGTTCCCGGACCCCCTGGGTTCACCTTCCTCCCGTTTGGGGGCCTGTCATGGATGCCCGAACCACCTGGCCCGCGCTCTTGGCCGCGCTCATCCGCGGCGACTCGCTCAGCTCCGACGAGAGCGAGTGGGCCATGAACGAGATCATGGACGGCGTCGCGACGCCGTCCCAGATCGCGGGCTTCGGGGTCGCGCTGCGGATCAAGGGCGTGTCGGTGGCGGAGATGACCGGGCTGGCCCGCTCGATGCTGGCGCACGCCACCCCCATCATCGTTCCCGGCCAGCTGACGGACCTGGTGGGCACCGGGGGAGACCAGGCGCACACGGTCAACATCTCCACCATGGGCACGATCGTGGCGGCGGCCGCCGGCGCCCGGATGGTCAAGCACGGCAACCGGGCGGCCTCGTCCGCGTGCGGCGCCGCCGACGTGCTCGAGGCCCTCGGCGTGGTGATCGACCTGCCGCCGGCCGCGACCGCGCAGCTGGCCGAGGAGGTCGGCGTGGCGTTCCTGTTCGCGCCGCTGTACCACCCGGCGCTGCGGTACGCCGGCCCGACCCGCAGCGAGCTCGGCGTGCCCACCGTGTTCAACTTCCTCGGCCCGGTGGCCAACCCGGCTCGTCCCACGGCGCAGGCGGTCGGCGTGTTCGACCCGCGGATGGGCGAGATCATCGCCGGCGTGCTGGCCGGGCGGGGCTGCTCGGCCCTGGTGTTCCGGGGCGAGGACGGTCTCGACGAGCTGACCACGACCGGCCCGTCCACGATGTGGGTGGTGCACGACGGGCAGGTGACCCAGACCCAGTTCCACCCCTCCTCACTCGGCCTGCCCCCGGCCGCCGTGGCCGACCTGCGCGGCGGCGACGCCGCCCGGAACGCCGAGGTGGCCCGCGCGGTCCTGGGCGGCGAGCGGGGCCCGGTACGCGACATCGTGCTGCTGAACGCGGCCGCCGCGCTGGCCGTGACGGCCGGGGTGGCCGGCCCCGACGCGGTCGTCCCCGCGCTGGCCGATGGCTACGCCCGCGCCGCCGAGGCGATCGACTCCGGCGCGGCCAGCGCGCTGCTCGGCCGCTGGGTCGAGGTCAGCCGCCGGCTGGCACCCAGGCTGCCGAACCGGTTAACCCGCTAGGCCCTAGACGTCGGCCTGGCCAGGCTCCGGCCCGGTCAGGCCTCGGCCCGGCTCCGGCTCGGTCAGATGTCGGAACCGTCGGCCAGGCCGAGGGAGAAGGCGGCGTCCAGGTCGTG
>Ga0335085_10010209_pt1 | contig 14051 bp, 14 predicted proteins | sample Lox_Sample_45_FD_206712 | JGI IMG/M metagenome (GOLD analysis project Ga0335085, IMG submission 206712) | Soil microbial communities from Loxahatchee National Wildlife Refuge, Florida, United States - Lox_Sample_4.5 | ecosystem: Environmental > Terrestrial > Soil > Wetlands | place: USA...
ACGGACCTTGTCCGAGAGCATGGCGGCGGAAACGTCGGCGTTTTTCACCGCAAAGGTGCCGCCGAAGCCGCAGCACTGATCAAAATTGGCGAGATCGGTGAGCGAAAGGCCGCGGACGGCCTGCAAAAGGCGCTGCGGGCGGTCGCCAATATTCAGCGAGCGCAAGGAATGGCACGGCGTATGGAGCGTGACCGTGTGAGGAAAAAACGCGCCGACATCCGTTACACCCAATTTGTCGATGAGCAGCTCGGTGAATTCGAAGACGCGCGGCAGAATGTCTTCGACTTCGCGGATGATGGCGGCATCGTCTATCGCGGCGGCCATTTTGGGGAAATGATCGCGAATCATCGCGACACAGGATGAAGAGGGCACGCAGATGATTTCGGCGCCGCGAAACGTTTCGAGGAAGTGGCGCATCAGCCTGCGGGCCTCGGGGTGATAGCCGGAGTTGAAATGCATCTGGCCGCAGCAGGTCTGCGCGGAACGAAATTCGACGGTGTGGCCCAGGCGCTCGAGCACGGAGACGACGGCCTTGCCGGTCTCCGGGAAAAGGGCGTCGTTGTAGCAGGCGACAAACAGTGAGATGAGCATGTAAGTTCGAAGAGGCTATTCTGCGGTATAAGGCGTCCCGGTTCTAGTCCTTTCAACGGAATTTCAATAAGGAAATTTAAGGCTGGACGCGGGGAGGGCCCGAATATATTCTTGGTGCACTTCTCTTTAGAGGCGGAATCGATTTGAGGAATTCATCTTCGAATAATCTTTACGTCATACCAGTGTTGTCCAAGGCGCTGGACGTTTTGGAACTGCTGCAGAGCGAAGGCCAAGCCCACACGCTGGACGAGATTTATAAGCAGACCGGCATATCCAAGAGCACCGTTTACCGGATTTTGAAAACGTTTGCACACCGCGGCTATGTGGCGCAGACGGGTAGCGGCGCCTATCGGCTCGTATCGAGGCCGCGCAAGATGCGGTTTGGGTTCGGCAGCCAGTCGGCCGACATGCCGTTTTCGGTCGCGGTGACGGAGAGCCTGAAGGCGGCGGCATCGTCAGCGGGCGTGGACCTGATGATTCTGGACAACAAGTACGACGGAAACACAGCCCTGATGAATGCGGAAGAGTTCGTGCGCGAACGCGTGGACCTGGTGATCGAGTTTCAGATCGACCAGCAGATTGCGCCTGTGATCGCGGACAAAATCAGCGGCGCGGGCATTCCGATGATCGCCGTAGATATTCCGCATCCGCACGCGACATATTTTGGGGTGAACAATTATCGCGTTGGATTCGAGGCCGGGGATTGCCTCGCGCAATATGCGAAGGAAGAGTGGGGCGGCAAAGTCAGTTGGGTGCTGGGAATTGACATTGAAGAGGCGGGACCGCTCGTGCAGAGCAGGATTAAGGGCGCGTTTGCGGGAATGCGGCTGCAATTGCCCGAACTGCGCGATGAGTCGTTTGTGCTAGTGGATGGGCAGGGCTTGCGCAAACGGAGCTATGAGCTGACGGCCGAGTTTCTGCGCAATCACAAGAAGGACCAGGGGATTTTGATCGTGGCGGCGACGGATACGAGCGCGCTGGGCGCCGTGGAAGCCGTGCGCGAAGCGAAGCGCGAGAAGCAAGTGGCTATCGTGGGGCAGGATTGCATCCCTGAGGCGATTGAGGAGATGCGCAAACGTGGGACGCCGCTGGTGGGCTCTGTCTCGCATGAAGCGTCACACTACGGCCCGCGACTGATCCATTTGGGGCTGCTGATTTTGCGAGGCGAGACGGTGGCACCGTATAACTACATTCAGCACCGTCTCGTCACGCCTGAGTCCCTGCGAAAAGCGAAAGCGGCGGTGGCCAGCGTGGCGGCTGCGCGGCCGTAAACCGCCGATTTCTTCAATTTCGTTTAGTCGATTCCCCTGGCTATTTCTCGAACAGCATTGGCGCGACTTGGGTCAAGTCGCCGCGCCAGACGGACCATGTGTGAGCGCCCGGCGTTTCAACGTCCTTGTAGGAAATTCCCTTCTGCTTGAGCCAGTCCTTGAACGTGCGGTTGACGCCGAGCAGCGAGTCATCCGTGCCGCAGGCGACGTACAGGAGCTTGAGCCTTGCGGCTTCCTTTGCGTTGAACTCCGGGAATACGTTGGCAAAGATCGCAGGATCGATCTTCGGAGGCGCTTGTCCGCGCCCGCCGCCGGGCGTGCCCGTCATCGCCCCGGGATACATTACGAAGGCGCTGCTCATTCCGGCGATATAGGAGAATTCGTCTACGTGGTTCAGGCCGATATAGAACGTTTCCGCACCGCCCATAGAAAGGCCGGCGAGCGCGCGGCCGTCACGACTCTTGATGGTCGGATAATCCTTCTCGATCATCGGAATCACTTCGGTGAGAAGCGACTGGCTGAATTTGCCGAGATTGTCGTTTGGATCGGGAACGATCTCGCTGAAGTGGTCGCCCGGATCTGCGATGCCATAGCCCAGCGTATTGACCATGATCATGGGCTTGGCTTTGCCTTCGGCGATCAGATTGTCGAGGATCGTATTTGCGCGACCGACGGTGGTCCACGCGTCGGCGTCGTCGCCTAAGCCGTGGAGCAGATAGAGCACGGGGTATTTGGTCTTGCCGCTCGGGTCGAAATTCGGCGGCGTGTAGACGTAGAAATCGCGATCGTCGCCGATGACGTTGGAATGGAAGAACTGGTGAACGACCGAACCATGCGGGACGTCTTTGGTGACCCAGCTCTCGTCCGGACTGCCGACGATGACTGCGCTCTGGAACGAGCCGGTGATTCCCGTCTTGCGAAAGAGATTCGAGGGATCGGGGACCGAAGCGCCGTCGACGTTGAACGTGTAGGTGTAGATGTCTGGCTTGAGAGCATCCGTGGTGCCCGACCAGATGCCTTTGTCGTCCTTTGTGAGGGCGAAACCGCCGCGGCCAGCAACACCGTTGACGGCGACTTCCTGCGCGTTAGGGGCGTACAAACGGAAGGTTGCGCGCAAATCGGAGCTCACTTCGGGCGATTTCACAGGCCCGGGACCGCGTCCGCGACCACGGCCAGCGGGGGCGGCGGGCGGAGCGCCATTGGGAGGCGCGTTGTTCTGCTGCGCGCTTACAGAGGACCAAGCCATGCCAAATATGAGTAAGGTAAGCACAAGGAACAGCGTCTTCATTCTTCCCTCCTGAGCAAATTCCAGTGATTAGGTCTTATCTTTGAGATATCAATCACGACCACCAGCGAAAAGGCGGCCGATTGCCACCAGCAAGATTGCGCCCACTGTGGCTGCTGCCAGGCTGCCAAAGAAACCGAGAGCGGACAGGCCGAGACGCGTGAAAATCCAACCACCGACCACGGCACCGATCAGGCCGAGCAAAATGTTGACGATGCAGCCGAAGCCGTGGCCGCGCGTGATCTTACCCGCGAGCCATCCTGCCAGCAGACCCACGACGATCCAGGCGAACCAGCCGTTCAACGCGAAGACTACGATGCGCGTCTGCTGCTGTAAGGCGATTGGTACGAGACTCATCATCGGCATCGTTTCGCTTCTCCCCGTTCAGCCCTGGCAAAAGATATAGCCGAGACACTTATACACTAATTTCGCCGCCAGAAAATCGCAGGCGTGATGGCCGGGTTGCGGGAGAAGTTCGACAACGTCGAGGCCGACGACTTTTTTGTGACTGGCGACGGCACGCAGCAGCGCGGTGACTTGATACCAGTCGAGGCCGCCGGGTTCGGGGGAGCCAGTAGCAGGGACGATCGAAGGATCGAAACCGTCGAGGTCTATCGTAACGTAGACGTTCGGATTCAGATCGTCGAGCACCTTCGCGACCCAACTCTTTAACGGAAGACGCGCGATGTCTTTGGCCCAGTATATCTTCGTACTCAGCTGCGGGATCGCGTGCGCCTCTTCGGCGGACAATGACCGAATCCCCACCTGCACGGCGGGGCAGACCTCGAGCACGCGGCGCATCGCACAAGCGTGGCTTGAGGGATTGGCATGATGTTCCTCACGGAGGTCCGCGTGAGCGCCAATCTGGAGCACGCTGAGGTTCTGGTATTTCTTGCCGACAGCAGTCACCAAAGGCGGAGTGACGGAATGCTCGCCTCCCAGAGCGACGGGGAGCTTCTCATCGTCGAGCAATCCGCATTGCGCAGTGAAAATCTCGGCGAGGACTTCGTCGAGTGTGCCGTCCAGTGTGTCAATCGGCGGCAACGTGTGGATGCCGATTTCCTTGTAAGGCTCAGTCTCGAGTTCCTCGTCGTAGAGTTCTAAATTCTGACTGGCTTTCAGAATGGCTGCCGGACCTTTGCGCACGCCAGCTTCGCACGTGGTGGTGCGCTCAAGTGGGATCGGAAAAATCACGGCGCGGGAGGTTTCGTAGCGCGAATGTTCTTCCGAGAGGCCGCCGAAATTGTCGGGCGGCATGGGCGTGTATCGGGTCATTATTCGTTTACCATGAGGAATTTTTTCGGGCGGGAATACATTACCTGCGGCGCTCGAGAATGGCAAAGACTAAACAAGAAAAGAGGGATCCTTCCCGTAGAATCATTCGGGACGCAAACGCTGCGTCGCTTCGCTCAGGATGACGGTTTGGCCTAACTCACTAATCGTCGTCGCCGAGAAGGATGGCAGCGGCGAGCACCGTGGTCCAGAGGCCGCGTTTGTCGCCGACGGCGGACTGAGTGATGTTCATCGTGCGGACGATTTTATTCGAGATGCGGTAGACCTCTTTTTTTTCGTCCCAGGAGAGATCCGGATCGAACTCGACGTTGAGAGTCGTCGCAAGCATTTCTGCAGCAAGCTCTTCGGCGTATTCGCCGGCGACTTCTTCGGTCTCGCCGAACGAGTGATGCTCGGAAAGATAGCCGTACATCGATTTATCGCCGGGAAGCGCCAAGCCGACGCCGGCAGCGATCAGGCGGTGCGGTTCGCGCGTCTGGTTTTCGCTGATCACGGTGAACGCCACCTGGCCGGGCTTCAGATGCTTCAAGCCCTCGCTGCGGGAAATCAGCTTGCAGTGCGGCGGAAAAATCGAAGAGACGCGGACGATGTTGCACGCGGCGATGCCTGCGCTTCGCAGGGCCAGCTCAAAACTCGAGAGGCGCTCGCGGTGCTTTCCAACCCCTTTGGTGAGGAAAATTTTCTTCGCGACGAACGCCATATTTTGAGCCGGGTGCCGGTGCCTCCGCTTTCAAAGGAAAAAATCGCGCAAAAAAAATTAGCAAGCGCATCGGGCGATGTCAATCTAATTCCACGAGCTAGCGCGTCGACTTGGCGAAAATGAATCTTACGTTACAACCTGAGCCGACAATGAGGAGCCAAACGAGGGCAGGCCACCATTCGACGGGCAGCTAGCCTCGAATCGCGCGGAACTGATAATCTTGAGTAGCGTGCTGGAGGTTCATTTCATGAGAAACCCCGCGCAACTCCTAAGATTCGGCGCGCTAGCGGCCGGACTCTTCGCCCTCGTATCCTTCTCGACCGGGCCTCGGAACGCGCAGGCAGACGCGGCTCAGAACGACTCCCTGTCTCCCGTGCTTGTCGAACTGTTCACTTCGGAAGGCTGCTCGGATTGCCCGCCAGCAGATGCGTTCCTGAGCACGCTGGACCATGCGCAGCCTATCCCCAACGCCCAACTGATCGTGCTGAGCGAGCATGTAGACTATTGGGATAGCGATGGCTGGCGGGACCCTTATTCCTCGCACGATTTGACGATTCGCCAGCAAGACTATGCGAATCGCTTTCACCTCCCTTCACCGTATACACCTCAAATGGTAGTCGATGGAGCGACGCAGTTTGTGGGCAGCGATGAAAAGACAGCCTTCAGCGACATCAAAAAAGCGGCGGCGATGCACGTTGTGCCGATTCGACTCTCCGCCATCGGCTTGATTGACGATAAGCACGTGCGAATGCACATCGACATCGGTCCGGCCGCCACATCAGAGGAGAAGGTGTCGGGCGATGTCTGGGTCGCGCTGGCCGATGACAGCGATGAATCAAGCGTCAAAGCAGGGGAGAATGCGGGCCGCGTGCTGAGTCACGTGGCGGTCGTCCGGCACATTAGTCACGTGGGAAAGGTGAAGCAAGGCGAATTCTCCGCCGGCTCTACGCTGTCCACCGACGGCGCGAATCTCCGCAATTTGCGGATTGTCGCATTCGCGCAGCAAGGTTTGGGCGGCAAGATTGTGGCGCTCGGAACGGCTCGCCTTCCCAATTGATTCGAGCTAGCCGCCACCAGCCTTCTTCCGTTTGCCAGCTTTCGTCTTTGGCGATGCCGGACGTGCCGCTGTCTTATGAGGCTTTGCCGATTCGGGAGCCGGAGCGACGCTTGGCGCAGAACCGCCGTGGGACTTCGGCTTTGCCGCAGGTTCTTTGGCGGTCTGCCTCCCTTTTGCGGGCTCGGCTTCTTTGCCTTTCAACTTCTTTTCCTTTTCAGGCTTTTTCTTAGGCTCTTCCTTTATGCCCGCATACTGGCGAAGGAGCTTGGTGCGGTCTTCAGGGGTCTTGCCTCGGCCGCGAAGCTGCGCGTCGAAGAGCTGTTCCATGATTTTGTCGAATTGAGGCCCGCGCGGGACGCCAAGAGCGTCGAGTTCGGCCACCGGCAGCGAGAGATGCAGAGGCCGCCATTTTTGGACGTACGCACGAATCCTGGAAAGCGCCGCCGGATTCGGCATTTCGACCTCGATAAAAGCAAGCATCTCAGGCGGCAAGGAAGCGATATAGGCGTATGCATCGCGCGGCGCGTTCATTTTGCGGCTCTTCAGCATTTGCACAATCTTCTGCGCCTCCGGGACGAGCTTCGCCACCGCATCGATTTCCGCGGCGCGGAACTCGAGATTTTTCATCGCGGAGGAGGCTTCGCGAGGCTTGAGGCGCGAAAAAATGTAAAAGGTGTTTGAGGCCTGGAGCCGCGGGCGAATTCCCGTGACCTGCATGCTCATGCGAACCTTCGCCAGCTTGTTCAGGCTGTCATAGTCGGGCTTGCGCTTTTGCAGTTGCTCGTGAGCGGCGGCAAGAAGGCCGCGCCCCTCCCACTGCTTGAGCGTGGCAACCGGATTCTCCTCGCGGGCGGCCGCGCGAATTTCGCCACCGACGTCGCCGCTCTCAAGGTTCTGTTGCAGCCCGCGCTCAAACGCAAGCTCGAACCACTCTTGCGTGCGCGATTCCATCTTGAAGCCCATTCGCGCGCAATAGCGCAGAATGCGCATCAGGCGAATGGGCTGATTCGTGAACGAATGAATCGTGAGCGCGCGAACTTCCTGGCGTTCGAGATCGGCAAGACCGTTGGTGGGGTCGAGAAGCAGGCCGCGAGACTGTGCATTGAGCGAAATAGCGATCGCATTGATCGAAAAATCGCGGCGGCGCAAGTCCTCGGTAATGCCAGCAAAATGAATTTCAGGTTTGGCGCCGGGGCGTTCGTAGACGTCTTCACGAGCCGCGGAAATCGAGCCGTCCGCCTCCCCGGCAAAGAGAATCTCGTAATGGCGCAGTTTCTCGCTTTCATAGAGGACGCGAGCGCCGCCCTTTTCGAGTTCGCGGACAATCTTCACCGGATTTCCCTCGATGGTAAAATCGAGATCGCGAATGGGCTGGCCGGAAATCAGGTCGCGGACGGCTCCGCCGGTGAGATAGATGTTCAGGTCCTGCGACCGCGACAATTCCTGGACGCGTTCCAGCGCCGCCCGCTGCTCCGGCGAGAGCCGGCTTTCCAGCAAGTAGATGTAATCGGGCATGAGGCAAGCCTCCTCGAATTCGCGCAACTCTCCCTAGGCGCGCGGGTGATGGGCGTTATAAACCTGTTTCAAACGTTCTTCTACGACATGGGTGTAAATCTGCGTCGTGGAGATGTCCGAGTGCCCCAGCATCATCTGGACCGATCGTAGGTCCGCGCCACGATCCAAGAGATGCGTCGCGAAACTGTGACGCAGCATATGCGGATTAAGCGACTTTCGCAAGCCTGCTTTGCGGCCGTAAGCGGACAAGAGCGCCCAAAAAGTGATGCGATTGACCGCTCTGCCGCGCGACGTAAGGAAAAGAAACGGCGAGACCGCGTCCCGCAGCAATCGCGGCCGCGACGCGCTGAGATATTCCTGCACCGCGTCCAATGCCTGCCTGCCTACCGGCACAATGCGTTCCTTATCGCCTTTGCCGACGCACCGCAGGCACCCGGGATCCATCTTCAAATCGTTTAGGCGGATTCCGCACAGTTCAGACACGCGGAGTCCCGTCGAGTACATCAGTTCGATCATGGCACGGTCGCGAATCCCGACGATGTCATTCCTATCGGGCTGCTGGAGCAAGAGCTCCACCTCTTCCACACTCAGGAATTGCGGAAGACTTTGGACCGTCTTGGGGGATTCGATCGTGATTGCAGGATCGTCCGTAATGTAGCCCTCGAGAACGGCGAACCGGAAGAAATGGCGCAATGTGGCCAGATGACGGGCGACGCTACGGTTATCCAGACCACGCCGGTAAAGCGACTCGAGAAAATCGACGACGTCACTTCGGGCGATCTGATTTACTTGCAGATTGCGCTCGTGGACGAGTTCCGCAAACTTTTCCACATCGCGCCGGTAGGACTCGAGTGTGTTCTTGGAAAGCCCCTTATCCACGCGCAAATAGTTCAAAAACGCCCTGACTTCAGCGTGCAGTGCCCGTTTTTCGTTCTTGAATTTATAGATTGCGGTCATCAATTTTATACCGAATAGCCACTGCCGGGCGCCGCCTCTGGCTCTGCGCGCCCGAGCAAAAGCAAAAATTCACCCAATTCCTCGCAACGGAGCAGCCGAGCCAAGCCAAGGTACACGGCAACCGCCGCGAGAATCATCACAGCCAGAATGCCTATCTGTCCGGCTAGATGCCACGCCCCGGCCTGCTCGCGCCAAAATGAGAGGGCGGCGAACGCGACCGCACCCATCGCGATCGTGCAGATCGTGGTCTTCACGATCGAGGCGGCTATGCCGCGCGCGCCGAGACGTCCGTAGCGGCCGCGAAAAATCGAAAAGAGCAGGACGAAGTTCAAATAAGCGCACAGTGAACTGGCCAGCGCGGGGCTCCCATTGGAAAGCGTGCGATAGAAGAACAAGAGGAAGACGCCATTGAACGCGAGATTCGCGACGATCATATAGACGCCGATCCGTGCAGGAGTGCGCGTGTCTTGCGTGGAATAATACATCGGCGTGATGAGCCAGATGGCGGCGTAGGCGGGCAGGCCGAGTGCGTAATAAAGCAGGGCGTTGGCCGTAAGCGCCGTGGAACGCGCGGCGAACTGGCCATGCTGAAAAAGCACCTGGATAATCGGTTCGCGCAAAAGAATCAGCCCGACGGCGGCAGGAATCGTGATAAACGAGACGATCCGCAGCGAAAAGCCGAATGCGTGCTTCATCTCCGCGTAATGCCCTGCCGCGGCCTGGTGGGACATGGTCGGCAGGAGGGCTGTCGAAATGGCAATCGCGAAGCTGCCCAGGACGAGCTGCATCAGGCGTTCCGCCACGTAAAGCGATGCGACACTGCCGCTTGGCATCCGCGGCGAGGTGGCAAAGAAGGTGCCGAGCAAGAAATTGACCTGATAAGCGCACGCCGCGAAAATGCCCGGACCCATCATGCGTCCAACTCTCTGGACGCCCGGATCGGCAAACTGCACCAGGGGAGCAAAATGAAAGCCGAGACGAGCGAGCGCGGGGACCTGAATGAGAAGTTGGAACGCCGAGCCAACCAGAACGCCAATCGCGAGCGCCGCTGCTGGTACAGCAAGCGAGGGGGATAGATGCCCGATAAGTGGCTTGTATACAATGCCTAACGAGAAGACAATCAGCGTGAGATTGAATGCGATCGGCGTGGCGGCCGGCAGGGCAAAGACATGGAAGCTGTTGAGGACGGCGGCGGCTACGGCGGCGAGACCAATGAAAATCACGCACGGGAAGATCACGCGATTTAGCGAAACTGCAAGATCCCAATGGACTTCGCTGGCGCTGAAGATCGTGAAAAGGTAGATTATCTGGCGCGAAAAGACGACGCCGAGGATCGCGACGACGGTTAAGATTACGCCGACGTTCCAAAAGACCGTGCGGGCCAGGCGGAATGCCTGTTCGCGTGATTTGTCCCGTAAGTAGCTGGTGAATATAGGGATAAACGATCCGCCGAACGCGCCTTCCCCGGCCATCCGTCGAACGAGGCTGGGAATTCGGAAGGCGAGAATAAAGGCGTCGGCTGCTGGGGACGTCCCGAGGAGGAGTGCGATTCGCTGATCTCGTAAGTATCCGCAAATCCGGCTGATAAGGGTGATAAGGGCTATCGAGGAGGCCGATTTCAGGATGCGACCCTTGAGAGTCAAACGTCCCGGCTCCAGAACTAACCCTTTCAACACCAATAGTTTGAAACAAAAACGGTTAACGATAACATAACCTAAGTGCTGTGGCAATATGGCGCCTTAAAATCGCATAAAAAGGCTAGTTTTGGTCAAAAATCGCCCAGTTTCGACCCATAAAAAGGCCGTTATTTCCTTATTTGAAGGAAAACCAGAACAGGTCTATCTGAACCCGCAGACTCTCGGGCGCGAAGAGAGTGTGGAATTTCTGACACGCGACGGCGAGCACAAGAATATTGAGCTTCGAGATGTGAAGGCTGTTTACTTTGTGAAGGAGTTCACGGAGGCTTTCGAACCAGACCGGAAGACGTTTCTGAGCCGACCAAAACTTGACGGGCTCTGGGTCAGGCTCCGCTTTCGGGACAATGACGAGATGGAGGGTATCGTCACAAACGATCTGCTCGAATTGCTCGACAAGGGCGTGCGGCTGACTCCGCCCGATCTCCACGGCAATACGCTTTGGGTTTTCATTCCGCAGACGGCGCTGGCCGAGATGAAGGTCCTGGGAGTGGTCGGAATTGCGCGGCGCACGCCTCGCGAGAAGGCGGCCGCTGCGAAAGCGGGCGAAGCGCAGCCAAAGCTCTTCGGCGAATAGCCCGGCGGCTGTTATATTCAGCTTCTCGTGCCTACTTCAGACAGCAGCACAAACATACGCGTTGGACTGATCGGGTTCGGTCTATCGGGGCAGACGTTTCATGCGCCGATGATCGTCGCCGTGCCCGGGCTGGAGTTGGCATGCATTCTCGAGCGCTCCGGCAATTTGGCCGTGCGGAAATATCCGCAGGCACGCGTAGTGCGAACGATCGAGGAATTGCTCGCGGACGAGAGCATCAGGCTTTGCGTTGTCGCGACGCCGAACGATTCTCATTTTCAAATTGCCCGGCAATGCCTGAACGCGGGTCGCGCGGTCTTGGCCGATAAACCGTTCACGGTGACATCGGAAGAGGCACGGCTGCTGATTCATCTATCAGAAAAGCGCCGGGTGCTGCTGACGGTTTACCAGAGCCGGCGACTCGATGGCGATTTCAAGACGGTGAAGAAGATTCTGGCGGAGGAATCGCTTGGGCGTATTGTGATGTTTGAATCACATTTCGATCGCTTTCGACCGACTCTCAAGGATGCGTGGAGGGAGAGGCAGGGACCGGGCGCGGGCATGCTCTATGATCTCGGGCCGCATCTGATCGATCAGGCGATGCAGCTCTTCGGCAGGCCTGATTCGATCACGGCGGATATTCGCTGCGAACGAGAAGGCGGGCTCATCGATGACGCGTTCGATCTGCGGCTGGATTACCCCGGTATGCGGGCGATTCTGCGTTCGACGATGATCGCTTGCGCACATGCCACGCGATTTGTGATTCACGGAACGGAGGGATCGTTCCTGAAGACGGCGCTTGATCCGCAAGAAGAGCCTTTGCGACGCGGGATTGCACCTGGCGGACCGGGCTGGGGCGAGGATCCGGAAGCGCATTGGGGCACGCTTTACCTTGCGAGCGATTCGGCGCCGGGCGGGCGAAGGATTCGGACGGAGCCGGGCGATTATCGCGAGTTCTACGTGAATGTGCGCGACGCGTTGCTCGGGAAAGCGGAGTTGGCCGTGAAGCCGGAGCAGGCGCTCGAGGTGATCCGTGCGATTGAGCTGGCGTTTGAGAGCAGCGCGGAGCTTTGCACGGTGGAGTGGCGGGATTAGGCGCCGAGGGATTCTTTGAGCAGTGAAATGTTGCCTGGGAGCACCGGAAAGCCAAGAGGGATCCTTCGCTTCGCTCAGGATGACGGCATTTTCTTTTTTTTCAGAACTAGAACGGTGTGGTCCCTGCAGAAGTGTAGAGAGGCTTGTGACGGGAGAAGCGTATGAAGCTGGGTGAGATTGCGGAGAAGCTGGGTTGCCGGCTGGAAGGCGATGCAAATATCGAGATTACGGGCGTTGCGGGAATTGAAGACGCGCACCCGGGGCAACTGACGTTTCTCGACAACCGAAAATATTATCCGCTGGCAAAGGTCACGCGCGCTTCGGCCATTCTGATCGCGCCGGACGGCCCTGCTGTGACAATCGCGGCGTTGCGAACGGCGAATCCGTATCTCGATTTCGCGCGGGCGCTTGAACTCTTTCATAAGCCGCCGCGTTATGCGCCGAATATCCATTCGAGCGCCATCATTTCCTCCACCGCGAAAGTTGGAGACCGCGCGCACATTGGGCCGTATTGCTTCATCGACGAGGACGTGGAGATCGGGGACAACGCGGTGCTGCACAGCTTTGTGACGATCTATCGCGGCGCAAAGATCGGCGACGATTTTTTTGCGCATTCGCATTGCGTGGTCCGCGAGGACTGCCGGGTCGGCAATCGCGTCCTCTTGCAGAACGGCGTGGTGGTCGGCACGGATGGCTTTGGATTTGCGCGCGATGCGCAGGGGCATTGGCACAAGATTCTGCAAGTGGGCAGAGTGGTGATCGAAGATGACGTGGAGGTTCAGGCAAACAGCGCCGTCGATCGCGGCGCCGTGAGCGATACGAGCATCGGACGCGGCACGAAGATCGACAATCTCGTGCAGGTGGGCCATGCCTGCACCGTAGGTGAAGATACCATTCTCTGCGGGCAGGTGGGGCTCGCGGGAACGACGCACATCGGCAACAAGTGCGTTCTTGCGGGGCAATCTGCGTCCGCCGGGCATCTGACGATTCACGATGGCGCGATTCTGACAGCGCAGAGCGCGGTGAACAGCGACATTCCCGCAGGTGCGATCTATTCGGGCTCGCCGGGATTCGACAACAAGGATTGGCGCAAGTCCGTGGCGGTTTTCAATCGCCTGCCGGATTTGCAGCGCGAGGTGCGGCAATTGCGTGAGGAAGTTGCGAAGCTCCGGAACAGCAAGGACTAGCCACGAAAGCAACAGCAGACGACTTCGAGTGTGCCATTGCCGATCTTTCTTGGTAGAATGGTGTATCGAATTGGAGGAATGGTGGATTGCGATGGCTCTGAACATTAAGAATGGAGAAGCTCAGCAATTGGCGCAAGAACTGGCGGACTTGACCGGGGAGAGCATGACCGCCGCTGTGACCGAAGCGGTCCGGGAGCGTCTGGATCGTGTCCGGCAGGAGCAGGGCGATGGGCTTGTGGAACGCCTGCTCCAGATCGGAAAGGATTGCGCGGCGCATCTCAAGCCACACTATCGAACCGTTGACCACGGGAAGCTGCTCTATGACGAGAAAGGGCTTCCACGATGATTATCGATACTTCGGCGCTGATCGCGATTCTCCGCAATGAGCCCGAGGCGGAGATTTGCGCGAAGGCAATCGCCAGCGCGGCTTCTCGGCGGGTTTCGGCCGTAAGCTACGTCGAGGCCGGCGTTGTGATTGATGCGAGCAAGAGCCCTGTAGCAAGCCGACGGTTCGATGACCTCTTTAGAGAAGCGAAACTTGTCATTGAGCCTGTTACCGAAGAACAGGCACGGATCGCCCGTGACGCATATCGCGATTTCGGAAAGGGAAGCAAACATCGGGCCGGCTTGAACTTCGGGGACTGCTTTGCCTACGCCCTCGCCAAAACAACAGGCGAGCCGCTCCTATTCAAGGGCCAAGACTTTAGACATACCGATCTCTCGCCTGCCAGCAAGTAACTCTTCAACCGAATAAAATCCGCGCTACAGAACCCAATCATGGGGCTTTCCACAAAACCTTTTTGTCGGGGTCGGTGAGGACGAGGGAGGCGGC
>Ga0335085_10010210_pt1 | contig 14051 bp, 8 predicted proteins | sample Lox_Sample_45_FD_206712 | JGI IMG/M metagenome (GOLD analysis project Ga0335085, IMG submission 206712) | Soil microbial communities from Loxahatchee National Wildlife Refuge, Florida, United States - Lox_Sample_4.5 | ecosystem: Environmental > Terrestrial > Soil > Wetlands | place: USA: Florida...
GCGGACGACGCGGGCGCCGGCAGAAGGAGGGCCGCGAGGAACGAGAGGGGGATGAGATTCTCGAGACGCATCAGGATCACCTCAACGGACCGAGAACCGGGCGGCTCTGGATGGAACGGAGCCAACCGATCGGCGACAACGACATACTCTTCGGCGCCCGACACGATCGGAGCGCCTCAGAGTGGCGGTCAAGGCACAAGAGCCTTTCGCAGCGGCTCGACCCAGGCGTCACGCGCTACGTCGTAGACGACGAAGTCGCTGTCGAACTGCCAGTAGGCCCAGCTCCAGCCGAGCCGCTCCGCCGCCCGCGCCACCGCTGACGTGTACCGCGCCCGCGAGTCCATGTCGGCCTTGTCGTAGGCCCCGAACTCCCCCAGCAGTATCGGCCGGTCGTGCGCCGCCGCCCAGGCTTGCGCCCGCGCGAAGTCCTGCTCGATCCTCCGCCTCTCCTGGTCCGTGGCCATCCAGAGGATGCCCGACTTGTCCTTGTGCTCCTTCACCCACGGCGCGCCCTGGTGCGTGAACTCCATCGGCGTGTAGTAGTGGACGGTGACGATCAGGTTGCGGTCGTTCTCGGGCAGGTCCAGCGCGGCGAGGGCGTCGATCGAGTTCCAGCGGCCCGGGCCCACGACCACGACCCGCCTCGGGTTCGAGGCGCGCACGACGGCGAGCGCCTCCCGGAGGTAGCCGTTCCACATCTCGGGGGTGAGCCCCTGGTTGGGCTCGTTCAGGAGCTCGAAGGCGACGTCGTCGGGCGCGTCCTTGAAGCGCGGGGCGACCTGCCGCCAGAAGGCGAGCCAGGCCTCCTTCCGGCCGGCGGGGTCCTCGGCCATGGCTCCGAACTCGTGCATGTCGAGGAGGACAGCGAGGCGCGCGGCGAGAGCGCTCTTCACGGCCCAGTCGAGGGTGTCGAGCCACGCGGCCTCGAGCGCCCACCCGTTCGCCGCGTCCATGTGGCGGAAGGGGTGAAGGTTGATCCGCACCGACGTGAAGCCGGCCTCGCGGATCTTCGCGAAGTTTCCCTCCTTGAAGCGCGCCTTCGCGCGGTCCTGCCAGATCGGGTCGTAGCCGATGATGTTCACGCCGCGGCCGAGGCGCTGGTTGACCGCGAAGGCGTGCGCCGACCCCCCGCTCGGGCCGGCCCTCCGCCGCTCGAACGCGCGGTACGAGTGCGGCTCGAGGAACACCGGGAAGACGGTCGCGTCGCCCCGCGCCTGCCCGGGGACGGCTGCCCCCGTCAGGAGGTCGACGAGAGTGACGTCCTTCCCGTCCGCCGACAGCTCGACCGTGCCCATGCGGTCGAGGAAGGAATGGACGACGTAGGTGTCGTTGTCGTACGCGAAGAGCGAGACCTGGCTCGGCCCCTGCAGGCGGACGGGGAGTCCCTTCGTGATCTGCCGCCGGAGGTGGTCGAGGACCGGCACCGGCAGCGCGTAGAGGTCCGCGAAGTTGTCGGGGACGGTCAGCACGTAGAGCCGGCCCTTGCCGTAGTCGGCGTGGTGGAAGAGCGGGAAGCCGTTCGCGCCGGCGAGGGCGGTGATCTCCTCCCACGAGTCGTTCGTGGCGTAGCGGAGCTGGGGCAGCAGGACGTCGTGGTCGGCGTCCCAGACCCCGCCCCAGAAGTTCGAGAACTGCCGCGCCAGGATCCTGCGGTCCGTGACCTCGAGGTCCGCGATCCGCTCGAAGCCCTTCCCCTGAAGGGCCCGGACGAGGCCGGAGGTCACGACGACCGACTTGCCGGCCACGAGCTGCTTCTCGATCCGGGAGACGATGGCCGGATCGTACCGCGCCGACTCGTTCAGGAAGACGATCGGCGCGTCCTCGCGGAACTGCGGCGTCAGGTCCACGGGGATGCCGATCATCCCCAGGAACGAGTGGAGGAAGTCCTCCCCCGAGGAGTGGTACGGCTTGTACGCCGGGACCCCGACCGGGTTGCCGAGCCGCGCGAGGAGCGCGTCGATGCGCTCCAGCGTCTCCCCGGCCACCGGGGCCACCCGGCTCGCGGCGGTGAGCGTCCCGTCGGGCTGCCGGATCGGGGCGAGCAGGTTCGAGAAGCAGAAGAGGGTGATCTCGCGCGCCTTCGCGAGCATCGTCAGCTCGATCTGCTCGGCGTAGCGGTCGAGGGTGACGCGGGCGAAGGGATCGACCCAGCCCCCGCCGTTCCCGCCCGGCTTCACGTTCTCGAAGTACCGCACGATCGAGTAGCTCTGGTAGCCCTGGAGGTGCTGGTGGGTCAGAACGGGGTCGCGGGTCTCGGTGCCGGTGTAGATGCCGTCGAAGATCCTCGGCTCGGCCTCGAGGTTGAACCCCGCGTACGGGAAGTGCTCGTACCAGTTCGGGTACTTGATCACCACCTTGATCTTAGGGTTGACCGCCTTCGCCGGCCCCACGACCAGGCTCTGCGCCGCCTCCTTCATCAGGTCGAGCCGGAACTCGCTCCAGGTCCTCGTCCCCTTCGCGCGGATGTCGCTCTCGGTCTTCGTGGTGGTGAAGAAGAAGTCGTCGAGGATCAGCTCGTCGAAGAGGCCGGCCGTGAAGCGCACGATGTCCTCGACGTGCTTCCGGTCGGCGGGGTCGGTGTAGCTGAACTGCTTGAACTCGAAGCCCTCGTCGGCGACGAGGGTGATCCCGCCCGCGGTCCTGATCCCCCGGCCCTCGAAGAAGCGCTTCGCCTTGAGCATGGTCTCCCGGTCGTTCGTGACCCGGCTGCGGTGGGTTTCGAGGTAGACCTTGGAGATCTTCAGGTCCTTGGCCAGGGCGAGGTAGCTCTTCTCGAGCCAGTCGCCCTCGGCCATGCGCCGGACGTCGTCCACCCGGCAGTAGATGGCGAGGTCGAAGTTGCGGTAGCGGGGCGGCTCCGCGGTCGCGGCCGCGGACGCCGCGAGAACGCCGGCCAGCGAGAAGCCCGCGAGACGACTCCGGTCGAGCATGGTCATCCTCCAGTTGCGCCCCGAAGCCTACGTCAGACGTCCCTGCCGCGCGAGAGGCGCCGCGCGGTCAGCGGACGCGCCACCTCGCGCTCGCGCCGGCGCGGCGGACGGCCCACTTCACGCGCCCCGCGAACGGGTCGCCCGGGGGGAGGAACCGGCCCTGGGCGTCGACCGCCACCTCGTGCAGGACGCCGTCCGCCGGGAGACACACGAGGGCGCGCGCCCTCCTCGCCCGCGCCGCGTAGACGACGAGCTCGAGCCTCCTCCAGTCGATGCGGTCCGTGGACGGTGCGACGGCCACGTGGGGCAGCATCGTCCCGTCGCGGACGAGGACGACCGCCTTCAGGTCTCCCGCCTCGATCCTCTGCCACCCGCCCGCGTAGGCACGGGCGGTCTGGTAGTCGATCCAGTCGCCGGGCGGGAGGTAGACGCTGCGACCGGTCTGCCCCTCCTCGAAGAGCGGCGCGACCAGGACGTCCGATCCGAAGAGGTACTCGTCCTCGACCGTCCACGAGCCGGGGTCGTCCGGGTACTCGACGAAGAGGGCCCGCACCATCGGCAGGCCCCGCTCGGAGCTGTCCCTGGCCTGCGCGTAGACGTAGGGCATGAGCCGGTACTTCATCTCGACCGCGCGGCGGAAGGCGTCGGTGAACGCGGGGCCGTACTCCCACGGCTCCTTGGGCGGCGTGCCGTGGGCCCGGGAGTGCGAGGTGAGCATCCCGAACGGCAGCCAACGCCGGTACAGCTCCTCCGGCGTCTTCGCCGTGAAGCCGCCGATGTCGTGGCTCCAGAAGCTGAAGCCCGAGAGGCCGAGGGAGAGGCCGCCCCGGAGCGTGGAGAGCATCGCGTTGTCGAGGTTGCCGGCGTCCCCGCCCCAGTGCACGGGGTAGCGCTGGCTGCCCGCCCACGCGCTCCGGGCCCACATGATCGTCTCCCCGGTGACTCTCTTCGTGATCTCGGCCACCGCCCGGTCGTAGCGCAGGGGGTAGAGGTTGTGCTCGTAGAAGCCGGTGCGGCCGGAGGCGTAGAGGCCGCTGAGCGGCGCCGCCTCCCCGAAGTCGACCTTGATCGCCCCCACCCCGAGGCGCAGGAGAGAGGCGATCTTCTCCTGGTACCAGGCGACGGTGGCCGGGTTCGAGAAGTCGAGGACGGCGTCGTCGTAGGGCAGGTTGCCCCTCGCGTCCCGCACGGCGAGGCCCTTCTCGAGGATCTCCGGGAAGAGGGCGTTCTGGGGCACGAAGTACGGCAGCTGCCAGAGCGAGACGTGAATGCCGTCCCGCTTCAGGTCGGCGATCATCCTCGCCGGGTCGCGGAAGCGGGTCTTCGAGAACTGGTAGTCACAGCGCCAGTCGTTCTCGAACCAGCCGGTGTCGAGGTGGATGACGTCGGCCGGCACCCGGCTCTCGCGGAGCTTCGCCGCGACGGCGCGCACCTCGTCCTCCGAGAAGTAGGTGATGCGGCTCATCCAGAACCCGAAGGACCAGAGGGGCGGCATGGCCGCCTTGCCGGTGAGCGTCGTGTACTCGTCGAGGACCTGCTTCGGAGTGCCGAGGAAGAGGAAGAGGTCCAGCTCGTCGTCGCCCAGGAGGAGCGCGTTCGAGCCGTGGTACGACGCGCCCATGTCGAAGGTGGCTGGAGCGGAGGTGTGCACGAACATGCCGTAGCCCCGGCTGCTCAGGAAGAACGGGATCGGCTTGTACATGCGCTCGGTCTGGACCCCGTTCGCGTCGTTCGCCCACAGGACGACCTTCTGGCCCCGCTTGTCGAGGCGAGCGAACGACTCGCCGGTGCCGAAGAGCTTCTCCCCCGGCGAGAGAGAGAAGACGGCGGCGACGCTTCGCGAGTAGTCGGAGCTGCGGCGCACGAACGAGAAGGGCAGCGCAGGGACGAGCGTCGCCGCGTGGTCGGTGGTGTGCTGGGTGCGGGTCAGGAGACGCCCGGCCGCATCCCGGACCTCGACGTGCCAGGGCTTCTCGAGCACGGTCACCGAGCCGGCGGCGCTCGCGTACCGCCATCCCCCGTCGACGCGGGTCGTGGCCCAGGACGAGTCGCGCCCGGGCTCGTGGGCCAGCATCAGCGACGGTTCCTCCGGCCGCAGGCGTGGCCCGGTCCGGAGGCGCAGGCGCACCGTCCGCGGCGAGACCGGCTGGATCTCGAAGGGGAGGGCCGGGTTCGTCGCGTACTCCTTGTCGGGGAACACGACGCCCTCGAAGGGCCGCAGGACGGCCTCCATGTTGTCGAAGGCGATCCGGGGGACGAGCTGGTGGCGGAGCCAGGTGAGCGAGCCCTTTCCCGTGGCCGGGTCGAATCCGGACAGGCTGTCGGCCAGGTAGTAGGCGTTCCGGTAGTCCCGGAAGTCCGGGCTCACGTCCACCAGATCGGAGAGGAGCGGCGGCGGCGCGTTGGCCGACTGGGCGAGCGCCCACGGCGCGGCCGAAGAGAGAACGAGGAGGACGAGGAGCGGGCGACGGAAGGGGATCGACATGGGGCCTCCTCTGTGCCGTTCGTTCCTAGGGTTGCGTCCCGCGCTCCGCCCGGCTCTCCGGCTCCGCGGGCGTCACCGCGAGCGTCGCCCGGCCGGGAGCGAGCCCGTCCGAGGCGGCGGTCGCCAGGATCTGCCCCTTCTCTCCCGCCTTCGATCGGACGATCAGGAGGGCGAGGCCGGAGAAGGCCTTGCGGCTCTCCGCCTGGAAGGGCTCGAGGGACGCGGCGTTCCCGTTGTCCACGGCGGCGATCCGGCCCGGTCCTTCAACCGCGAACCGCACGAGGTTGTCGGCTCCCGGAACGAGGTTGCCCGCCGCGTCCTCGATGCGAGCGGTCAGGAAGGACAGGTCCTCGCCGTCGGCCCGGAGGCTCGTCCGGTCGGGCACGAGGACGACCCGCGCCGGAGCGCCGGCCGTTCTCACCTCGGCGGTGGCCACGGCCTTGCCGCCCGCGTAGGCGATGGCTCTCAGCGTGCCGGGCTCGTAGGGGACCTCCCAGACCAGGCGATACCTCGTGGTGAACGTGCGGTCGCGGCTGATCTTCTCCCCGACCGGGATGAGGTAGGCCTCGCCCTTCTTCTTCCGGCCGAGGGAGTGGCCGTTCAGGAGGAGATCGACCTCCTCGGCGTTCGTGTAGGCCATGACCGGGATCGGCCGGCCCTCCTGCCCGGCCCAGTTCCAGTGGGGGAGGAGGTGCACCATCGGCTCCTTCGTCCACTGGCTCTGGTACAGGTAGTAGCGGTCCTTGGGGAAGCCGGCCAGGTCCACGATGCCGAAGTACGAGCTGTGGGCGGGCCAGTCCTTCGCGTCTCGCGTCGGGTCGTCGAAGAAGGGCGTCGGCTCCCCCAGGTAGTCGAAGCCCGTCCACACGAACTCGCCGAGGACGGCCGGCGAGGCCTCGAGCCCGGCGAACTCGACGTCGGGGCAGTAGGCCCAGGGCGGCGAGATCACGTCGTAGCTCGTGATCTGCAGGGAGGGGTGCTTCTCGTACTTCTCGATCGGGAGGTGGTAGACGCCGCGGGAGCTGACGCAGGACGCCGTCTCCGAGCCCACGATCGTCCAGCCCGGGTGGTCGGCCAGGACCTGTGCGTACTGCCGCACGCCGTAGTTGAAGCCGGGGATGTCCACCTGCTCGGCCAGCCGGTTCTTGATCGCGTTCTCGGGCTGGTCGAACCCGGCCGTGACCGGCCGCGTCGGATCCTCCTCGTGGCAGACGTCGGTGAGGCGCTTCGCCACCTTCCAGCCGTCCTCGCGAGACTGCTCGAGGATCTCGTTCCCGATGCTCCACATCACGACGCTCGGGTGGTTGCGGTCGCGGCGGATCATGTCGCGAAGGTCGCGCTCGCCCCACACCCCGAAGTACTTCCCGTGCCCGTTCTTCACCTTCGTCAGGCCCCACATGTCGAAGGCCTCGTCCATGACGAGGAAACCCATGCGGTCGGCGGCCTCCAGCAGCTCGGGGGCCGGCGGGTTGTGGCTGGTGCGGATCGCGTTCGCGCCCATCCGCTTCAGGATCTCGAGCTGGCGCTCGATCGCCCGGCGGTTCACCGCGGCCCCGAGAGCGCCCAGGTCGTGATGGTCGCAGACCCCCCGCAGGGGCACCCGCCGGCCGTTCAGCAGGAAGCCCTTGCCGGGGCCGTACTCGATCGTCCGGATGCCGAACGGCGTCACGTAGCGGTCGAGGACCTCGCCCCGGCGGACGATCGTGCTCACCGCGCGGTAGAGGCGGGGCCGGTCGAGGTCCCAGCGCACCGGCGCGGGGACGGTGACCCGGACGAGGACCGCCTCGGTCGCGCCCGCGGACAGGTCGGGCTCGGACGAGGCGCGGGTGACCTCGTGGCCGTCGGGGTCCACGATTGCCGTCTCGAGGGTGACGCGCTCCTGCTGTCCCTCGCGGTTGCGCAGGTCGGTGCGGATCGCGACCGTGGCTCCGGCGTCGGACACCGCCGGCGTCGTCACGAACGTGCCCCACCGCTCCACGTGCACCGGCCCCGTGGCCTCGATCCAGACGTGCCGGTAGAGGCCCGCGCCCGGATACCAGCGCGAGGACTCCGGCTCGGGGGCGAGCCGCACGGCGAGGACGTTCTCGGCGCCGAAGCGAAGCTGGGGGGTGAGGTCGAACGAGAAGCCGATGTACCCGTACGGCCGGCCTCCGAGCTTCACTCCGTTCAGGAACACGGTCGCGTTCGCCATCGCCCCGTCGATCTCGACCGAGTACTGGCGGCCCCGCGCCGCCACCGGCACCGGGAAGCGCTTGCGGTACCACGCCACCCCGAAGGACGGCAACGAACCGGTGTGGGGACTGATGGCGGGGTCGAACGGGCCTTCGATCGCCCAGTCGTGGGGCAGGTCGAGGCGGCGCCAACCCTGGTCCGCGAAGTCAGGCCTCTCGGCCCCCGGCGGGTCTCCCTTCTGGAAGGTCCAGGAGGCGTCGAACCGCGCGCGCCGCTCGCCCGGCTCGAGCCAGTCGCCGGCCGCGGCGACGGTGGCCGTTCCGAGGGCGAGAAGCAAGAGGAGGGCGCGTGCGCGCGGAAGAGGGGCCCGGCCGGTCAGTCTCATGACGACCTCCGGAGCGGGATTCTACGTCCGCTCCGCTCGGACTGGCGCTTTGGTAGCATGCCCCCATGGATCTCGCCGCGGCCCTGCGAGCCGAGCTGGGAGCGGAGCGGGTGCTGGCAGGCGTTCCTCTCGACCAGTTCACGACCTTCCGCATCGGCGGGCCGGCCGATCTCCTCGCCGAGGTCCGCTCCGCCGCAGAGGCCCTCAAGGCCCTCGCGCTGTCCCGCCAGGCGGGCGTGACCCTCACCTGGCTGGGCGGCGGTTCGAACGTCCTGATCGGCGACGGGGGCATCCGCGGCCTCGTCGTGCGCTGGCACGGGGGCCGGGTGGAGATGGTCGCCCCGGACCGCGTCCGTGCCGACGCCGGGGTCACGATGAACGGCCTGGTGCGCCATACGATCGCCCGCGGCCTCGCCGGCTTCGCGGAGTGGGCGGGCACGCCGGGCACGGTGGGCGGCGCCATCCACGGCAACGCGCACTTCCAGGGGCGGCCCATCTCGAAGAAGGTGGTGTCGGTCCAGGTGGTGGCCCCGGACGGGACGGTGCGCGAGCTCGCCGTCGAGGAGATGGAGTTCGACTACGATCGGAGCCGCCTTCAGCGGACGCGGGAGGTGGCCCTGCAGGCGGACTTCCGGGTGGGCCCCGGCGACCCGGAGGCCCTGCGCGCGGCGGCTCTGGAGTCGCTCGCCTTCCGCAAGCGCACCCAGCCCCTCGCGTTGCCGAGCGCGGGCTGCGTCTTCAAGAACCCGGGGACCGCGGGCCTTCCCAAGGGCGTGCCTCTCTCGGCCGGGGCCCTCGTGGATCTCGCCGGGCTGAAGGGAGCAACCTGCGGTGCGGCGCGCGTCTCGACCGTCCACGCCAACTTCGTCGTCAACGAGGGCGGGGCGTCGGCCCGGGACGTGGCGACGCTCGTCGACCGCATGCGGGACGCGGTGGCCGCCCGGTTCGGCATCCTCCTGGAGGAGGAGATCGTGCGCCTCGGGGAGTTCCGCTGATGGCGACGCTCGTCGTCGAGGGCGGCCGCCGCCTCTCCGGCGTCGTCGAGGTCGAGGGCAACAAGAACGCCGCCCTCCCCCTCCTCGCCGCGTGCCTCCTCACTCCGGAGGAGTGCGTGTTCGAGAACGCCCCCCGGATCCGCGACGTGGACGCGATGTGCGCCCTCCTCCAGAGCCTCGGGGCGGTGGTCGAGGGCGTAGGCACCTCGACCCTGCGCGTCCGCTGCCACGAGCTCCGTACGACCGACCCCGACCCCGCGCTCGTGGCGCGCCTCCGCGGCTCGGTGCTCCTCATCGCGCCGCTTCTCGCCCGGGCCGGCCGGGCCGGGTTCGGCGAGCCGGGCGGGGACTTTCCGGGCCGGCGATCCATGTCCACCCACTACCGGGCCCTCGGCGCCCTCGGCGCCCTCCCCGAGGCCCCCGGAGGGCGCGCCCTCGCCGCTCCCGACGGCCTCCGGGCCGCCTCCCTCTACCTCGACGAAGCCTCGGTCACCGCCACCGAGACGGTCCTCCTCGCCGCGGCGACCGCGCCCGGCACGACCGAGATCCGCCACGCCGCGGGAGAGCCCCACGTCGCCGAGCTCGCGCGGTTCCTGCGCCGCATGGGAGCCGACATCTCCGGCGAGGGCACGAGCACGCTGCGCGTGACCGGCGTCGACCGCCTGTCGGGCGCGGCGCACCGCATGGACGGCGACTTCGTCGAGGCCGGCACGTGGGCGGTGGTCGCGGCGGCGACCGGGGGCGAGGTGGAGATCCGGGGCGCCCGCGCTCTCGACATGGAGCCGATCCTGGCCGTCCTCTCCCGCTTCGGGGTCCGGTTCGAGGTGGACGACGGCCGGCTGCGGATCCTCGAGTCCCCGCTGGAGGGGGCCGGCCGGGTCACGACCGGGGTCTGGCCGGGCTTCCCGAGCGACATGGTGAGCCTCGTGACGGTGCTCGCCACCCAGGCCCGGGGGAGCACGCTCGTCCACGACTGGCTCTACGAGCTTCGGCTCTTCGCTCTCGAGCAGCTGAGCGGTATGGGGGCCGACCTCTTCCTGTGCGATCCCCACCGCATTGTGGTCACGGGGCCCCGCCGCCTGCGCGGCCGCGCCCTCGACAGCCGGGACCTCCGCTCCGGCATGGCCCTCGTGGTGGCGGCGCTCTGCGCGGAGGGGGCGAGCCGTATCGACTCCCTGGAGACGATCGAGCGCGGCTACGCGCGGCTCGTGGAGCGCCTGCAGGCCCTCGGGGCGGCGGCCTCCCGCGAGGGCTGAGCCCCGCCCCTCAAGCGCAGATCCGCCCCAGGACGTCTCCGAGCACGGCCGGGGGAAGCGTCTGGAGCCGCAGCGCCTGCTCCGGGCGCAGAAGGGCGACGAGCGAGCGCTCCAGCGCACCCATCAGCTCCCGCTCCTTCCGCTGGAGCAGGCGCTCCTGCACCGTCAGCTCGAACACGACCATCGAGTCCGGGGCCCGGGTGGCGAGCGCGTCCCGGAGCTGCCGCTGGCACTCGGCGAGCATGCCCCGGGCCGCCTGCATCTGGCGCAGCTCGTCGCGAATCACCCGGCCGAGCTTCTGGGCCTGCGCGGGGGTCAGGCTCAACCGCCGCAACGCGCGACGGGCTCTCTGCCGAGCGCTGGCCATCATGGACGCGACCCTGCCTTCTCCATGTCGATCGCCTCCGGTGGAACCGCGGGGGCCGTGCACGGCCCCTCCTCTCCCCATGATGGGCCTTCGGGCGACGACAGTCTTCATGAGACCGCAATCTCGGTGTAATGGCTGTAAATGGGATGTGCCCAGACGCCGGTGGGCGTCCGCGGCGCTGTTACACTCGCGCCGTGGGCTGGAAGACCAGGGACCGAGGACTGTGGCTGACCCTGGCCGCGCTGACCGTGCTCCTGGTCGCGCTCGCCGCCCTCCAGTACCGTTGGGTGTCGGAGATCGGCCGGGCGGAGGCGGATCGGCGGAAGGCGCAGCTCGAGCGCTCCGCGTCGCGGTTCGCGGGAGCGCTCGATCGGGAGCTGGGCCGGCCCCTCCTGACCTTCCTCCGCATGGAGCCCCGTCCCGCTGACGGCGACCCGCGGTCCGTCCTCCTGGAGCGCCTCGCCGCGTGGGGGCGAGACGAGCACGCGGCGCTCGTCACCGGCCTTCTCCTCGCGACCCGGCCCCGCCCGGGAGAGGTGAGGCTCGAGACCTGTGCCGCGGCCGAGCGCTCGTTCCACGAGATCCCGTGGCCGCCCGAGCTCGAGCCGCTGCGCCAGAGGCTGCAGGCGGAAGAGGTCGGACGGGACCGCTTCTTCGGACGGCCGGGCTGGCTCCTCGAGCGGCCGCTGGGACTCCTCTTCCCGCTCGTGGACGCGGGCAACGGCGGCCAGCCGGGGCCGGGGTGGGGACGCTTCCACGTCGTGGGGGCCGTCCTCGTCCGGCTCGACCTGGACTACCTGCGCGAGCAGCTCCTGCCCCAGCTCGCCGAATCGCACTTCGGGCCGCTCGCGGAGAGCGAGTTCGTCGTCGGAGTGGTGCGTCGGGCCGACCGCTCGGTCGTCTTCTCCAGCGACCCTTCGGTCGCTCTGGGCTCCCCGCAGCCGGACGACGTGCAGCGCAACCTCCCCGGGAGGTTCGGAAGGCCGGGGCTCGAGCGACCCGACCGCCGAGGCCCAGGCGCCGACGAAGCCCCGCTCGAGGCGGCCCGCGGCCGCGAGGCCCGGCGCCCTCCGGAGGACGAGAGCCCCTGGCTGCTCGTGGCGCGCCACCGCGAGGGCTCCCTGGAGCACGCGGTCACCAGCGTGCGCCGGCGCAACCTCGCCGTGGGCCTGGGCGTCCTCGCCCTCCTGGGAGCCACGGCCGCGACCCTCGCGACCGGCGCCCAGCGTGCGCGCCGCCTCGCGCGCCAGCAGATGGAGTTCGTGGCCGGCGTCACCCACGAGCTGAACACGCCCCTCGCCGCGATCCGGTCCGCCGGCCAGAACCTCGCCGACGGAATCGTCACCGACCCCGTGCAGGTGCGCCGGTATGGCGGCCTGATCGAGAAGGAGGGCGGCCGGCTCACCGTCCTCGTGGCGCAGGTCCTCGACTTCGCCGGCATCGAGTCGGGCGCTCGCGCCTACGCCACGGACCCCGTCTCGGTGGCCGGCCTCGTCGACGCGGTCCTGGGCGACCACCGCCTGGCCCTCGACCAGGCGGGGATGACGGTGGAGCGCGACGTCCCCCCGGACCTGCCCGACGTCCGCGGTGACGCGGCGGCGCTCCGACGCGCCCTCGCCAACCTCGTCGCCAACGCGGTGAAGTTCGCCGCATCCGGCCGATCGGTCGCCGTGCGCGCCTCGGCCCCTCCCGGTGAGCGGATGGTGGAGCTGCGAGTCGAGGACCGCGGCCCCGGGATCCCGCGCGAGGAACGGGAGCGGGTGTTCGAGCCCTTCCACCGGGGCCCGGCCGCGGAGAGGAACGAGACGCCGGGCAGCGGCCTCGGCCTGAGCCTCGTCCGTCACGTGGTGCGCGCCCACGGGGGACGCGTCCGCGTGGAGGGCCGCGAAGGCGGCGGCACGGCGGTGGTGCTCGAGCTGCCCGCGGTGGCCGGGAACGGGGAGGGGCCGGCGTGAGCGCGCGCGTCCTCGTGGTCGAGGACGAGCCGACCCTCGTCCTCACCCTCACCGACCGCCTGCGGGCCGAGGGCTACGACGTGGCGTCGGCCGGGACCGGGGAGGAGGGTCTCCGCCTGGCCCTCGAGGGGCCCTTCGACATCGTCCTCCTCGACGTGGCCCTGCCGGGAAGAGGCGGCTTCGACGTGCTGCGCGACCTGCGCCAGCAGCGCGTGGAGACCCCGGTCCTCATGCTCACCGCCCGCGGCCAGATCGTGGACCGCGTGCTGGGGTTGAAGCTCGGGGCCGACGACTACGTGCCCAAGCCCTTCGACATGATGGAGCTGCTCGCCCGCATCGAGGCCGTGCTCCGGCGCCGGCGCAACGCACCCCCGGCCGCCTCCGGCACGTTCGCGTTCGGCGACGTGCGGGTGGACTTCCGCCGGGCCGAGGTCCTGCGGGCCGGGCTCCCGGTGGACCTCTCCAGCCTCGAGTTCAAGCTGCTCCGCTACTTCGTCGAGCACCGTGGGGCGCTCGTCTCGCGCCGGGAGCTCCTCGAGCACGTGTGGGGCTACCCGGCCGTGCTCCAGACGCGGACGGTGGACGTGCACGTGGCCTCGCTGCGGCAGAAGCTCGAGCGCCACCCGTCGAAGCCCGAGCACATCGTGACCGTCCACCGCATGGGCTATCGCTTCGTCGGCTGAGGCACCCGACCGGCCTCGGCTGCTGCGGGGCCCTCCCACGCTGCTGCGGGCGCCGGCCTCGGTGTATCCTTGGCCCCGGACACGACTCACACAGGCATCCAACGCCGCAGGCCGGCCCGCGAGGGCCCGGTCGTCTGGACGTTCATCGTCGCGAGGAGGTGCTCGATTGGCGAAGGCTCGCGTTTCCCAGCTCGTCCTGCCGCTCCTGCTCGTCCTGGGCCGGGCGGAGACGGCCGGGTCGGACTCTCCCGTGCCGCTCTTCGACGGCCTTGGCGGCCTCTCCCGCCCGGTCACCACCGCCTCGGCCGAGGCCCAGCGGTACTTCGACCAGGGACTGGCCTTCATGTACGCCTTCAACCACGACGAGGCCGTCCGCGCGTTCCGGCGGGCGGGCGAGCTCGATCCGGCGTGCGCGATGGCCGCCTGGGGAGTCGCCATCGCGAGCGGCCCCCACATCAACAACCCCGTCGTGCCGAAGGAGCGGGCGAGGGCGGCCTGGGAGGCCGCGACACGGGCGAAGGCCCTCGCCGCCGGAGCCCGACCGGTCGAGAGAGCGCTCATCGACGCTCTCGTTTTCCGCTACGCGGACCCGGAGCCCGAGGACCGGAAGCCCCTCGATCGGGCCTACGCCGACGCCATGCGGCGCGTCTTCGAGGCCTACCCGAAGGACGCGGACGTGGGGGCGCTCTTTGCCGAGGCCCTGGCCGACCTTCGTCCGTGGGATCTCTGGACGCCGGACGGCAAGCCGCAGCCGGGCACGGAGGAGCTCCTGGCGACGCTCCAGTCCGTTCTCGCCCTCGACCCGAAACACCCGCTCGCCAAC
>Ga0335085_10010211_pt1 | contig 14051 bp, 13 predicted proteins | sample Lox_Sample_45_FD_206712 | JGI IMG/M metagenome (GOLD analysis project Ga0335085, IMG submission 206712) | Soil microbial communities from Loxahatchee National Wildlife Refuge, Florida, United States - Lox_Sample_4.5 | ecosystem: Environmental > Terrestrial > Soil > Wetlands | place: USA...
ACCAATGTGATCAGCGTGCCGCAAGGGTCGGTCCTGAACCTGCGGGTGCACGGGGCACCGCGCCGCCCCGGCCTGATGGCGGGCCACAATACCACCCCCCGTTTCACCGGCGAGGATGGCGAATATTCCAGCAATGTGATCCTTTCCACCGATGCGCGCGTACGGGTGCAGGTGGGCGGCCGGGCGATCGGCAAGTGGTACATCCGCGCGGTGCCCGACGCGGCCCCGGTGATCTCACTGACCGCAAAGCCCAGCGCCACCGAGCAAAAGGCGACCAAATTCTCCTTCAAAGCCAGCGACGATTATGGTGTGGCCAGTGCACGGGCGGTGCTGCGGCCACTTAAAAATTCAAGTTGGGGCGGTCACGGCAAGCCGCTGATCGTGGAATTGCCATTGCCGGAATCCTCGGCTCGCAAGATCGACCAGACCAGCTACATCGACCTGACCAGCCATCCCTATGCCGGGCTGATGGTGCAAGGCCGCCTGGAAGCCCGCGATGCGATCGGCCAGCTGGGGACGAGCGCGCCTTTCAGCTTCCAGATTCCGGCGCGCGTCTTTACCGACCCTCTGGCGCGCGCCTTGATCGAACAACGCCAGGACCTGGCCGTGGCCGACGCAAGCGGCCGCAAGATCGTAATGTTGACGCTTGATGCGCTGACCATCGACCCCGACCGTTTCTATAACGGCAAGCATGACATCTTTCTGGACCTGCGTACCGCCTTCAATGGCGTGAAGAACGCCCACACCGATGGCGACATCAATCACGTCGAAGACCTATTGTGGCAGACAGCCTTGAAGCTTGAGCGCGGTGGATTGCTGTCGGCGGCGGAGGAATTGCGCAAGCTCCAGAGGATGATCATGGCGGCGCTGGCATCAGGTGCCCCCCAGGAGGTTATCGACGAACTGCTGAAGCGCTACAACGAAGCCATGCAGCGCTACATGCAGGCGCTGGCGGCCAATCCCACGCCGGAAAGCCAGAAGGCCCTGGCGCCCGACACCAAGACGTTGAGCGAGAATGACCTCAACACCCTTCTCAAGACCATCCAGCGGCTGACTCAGGCCGGTGACCGGGAGGAAGCGGCAAAGCTGATGGCGCTGCTGCAGTCGATGCTAGAAAACCTGCACACCAGCCGGACGGCAGGCAGCGGCAGCGGCGCCCAGACGCCGCAGAACAAGAAGCTGAACGACGCCATCCAGAAATTCGGCGGCTTGATGAACAAGCAGCGCGATCTGCTGGACAAGACTTTCCGCCAGCAACAAGGCCAGGGCGATCCCAAGGATGGCGGCGCGCAAGGCTTGCAGAAACAGCAGAACGAACTGGAAAAGCAGCTTCAGGATTCGCTCAAGGGCATGGACGGCAAGTCGGCCGACAAGATGCGTGAAGCGGGCAAGTCGATGGACCAGGCAGGCCAGGCGCTGGGCCGCAAGGATTTTGGCAATGCCGGCAGTGCCCAGAACCAGGCGCTGGATGCATTGCGCATGGGCGCGCAGGAACTTGCCGATGAAGCCGACCCCAATGGCAAGCAGGCCGGTGGCCGCGAAGACCCGCTGGGCCGTAACGGCATGGCGTTGGGCGACACCGGAATGAAGATTCCCGGCGCTGCCGACCTGGCGCGGGCCCGCGCCATTCTGGAAGAACTGCGCCGCAGGGCCGCGCAGATGAACCGCCCGCAAGCCGAACGCGATTATTTTGACCGGTTGCTAAAGGCGTTTTAGAGGGTAAAACAGCTGTCGTGGCTCACCAGCCCGGTCCGCGCGAGAGCGCGGCCGGAGTATAAACTCCGCATCGCCTATCCAGTCGGGTTTGAGATTCTTCTGAAAGCGGAGCGCCAGCGTCATCTGGATGGCCCGCATTTGGCCTTTGCGGGCCATGCCAATTGGATGATTTCAAGGATTAGCTCATCACTTTGCCAATATACGGCAGCCCCCGATATTGGCCAGCATCGTCCATGCCATAGCCCACGACAAAGTCATTGCCGATGGTGAAGCCGACAAAATCTGCTTTTGCCACCGCATCGGGGCGCTGCTTGTCCAGCATCACCGCCACCTGCACGCTGGCAGCACCGGCAGCCTGGATCAAGGACACGGCCTTGGCGACGGTCCGGCCGGCATCCAAAACGCCATCCACCACCAGCACATGACGGCCGGTAATCTGCTCGGACGGACCCGCGATCATGGAAATGGCGCTGGCCACACGCTTGTCGCCATAGGACCTCAGCCAGATCATCTCCACATCCAGCGCCACCCCTTCCCAAGACAGGGCCCGCAACAGGTCGGCAGCGAAGACAAAGCCTCCCACCAGCACCGGCATGCAGATGTCCGGCTTGAGCGGCGCCGCCGCGATCTGGCGGGCCAGGAGGCGCACCCGTTCCTGAATCTGTTCGGAGGTGAAGAGAATGTCAGGAGCCATCTTTGGCGAAGCGTACTTCCAAATGACGGGCGGCGGCGGGCGGGCTGGACAGACGGGTGACAAAGGGCACCGACTGGCCGGGGGCAAGCACCGTGGCACCTGGTTTGAACGTCCAGTGATAAAGCTCATGGTTGCTGGCGTCGCTTAAGGTGACGCGCACGGCCTGCGGCACCGGCAAGGGACGCGAACCGGCATTGATGATCGTGCCCGTCACCGCCAGCACCACCTGGCCGTCTTCGCTTTCACGCCGGTAATCCACGGCGCGGAAATCGATCCCGCTGCTGTTCACAGCCAGGCCAAGGCTGGAGTAGACTGCCGCCGACTGCGGCCAAATGGCGGTAATATCTTGGCGATAGCGAACCGCCGCCACCGCAATCAATAGCACAGCCGCAATCAGGGCGCCCCAGCCTGCGACCACGGCCAGCATCGGTCCCAGCGGCGCACGCGGTTCTTCCACCTGGGACGCTGTGATCTTGGAAATGGGCGCGAACATCCGGACAGGTGATTCGCCGCCAGCCGAAAACGAATCAGTCTCTTCGGCCGGCGCGCGGACCGGATGCTCCTGCGGGCTTGGTGCCATCGGCGGCGTGACCGATTCGGGCGGTTCGGCCGGGGCCTCTGCGGCCTGGTGCCAGCTATGGCCGCATTTGGCACAGCGTACCGTGCGCCCGCCGGCAGGGAATTTCGACCCGTCCACCGAGTAGCGCGTACCGCAAGAGGAACAGGAGAGAATCATGCCCGGCCCGTTGAAAAACATACGAAAAATACGGGCCGGGGGCCATGACCGCAAGCTGTCTCATGGTTATGTTCGCCACTGGGTCACTTGGAGCCTGGTAAGAGATCATGCGAATTTCGGATTAGGGCGCCTGGCATGGTTCGTTTCGAAAATGTCGGCATGCGCTATGGCTCCGGGCCGGAGGTGCTTCGCGATGTGAGTTTCTCGTTGGAGCAGGGCTCGTTCACCTTCCTCACCGGACTGTCGGGCGCCGGAAAAACCACCCTTCTCAAGCTGATCTATGTCGCCGAACCGCCGAGCCGCGGCCTGATCACCCTGTTCGGAACCGAACTAGCGACGGCGCGGCGCAAGGACCTGCCCGCCATCCGCCGCCGCATCGGTGTGGTATTCCAGGATTTCCGGCTGATCGACCATCTGTCAGTTTTCGACAATGTCGCCCTGCCGCTCAGGCTGGCCGGCAAGAAAGTGAGCGACTTTTCCCATGACGTGCGCGAACTACTCTCCTGGGTGGGGCTGGGCGAGCGCTTGCAGGCCAGGCCGGCAACACTGTCAGGCGGCGAGCAGCAGCGCATCGCCATCGCCCGTGCCGTGGTTGCCAGGCCGGACCTTCTGATCGCCGATGAGCCCACCGGCAATGTCGACCGGGAAATGGGCGCGCGCCTGATCCGGCTGATCGCCGAACTTAACCGGCTGGGCACGACGGTGCTGATTGCAACCCATGACCGTGCGCTGGTCGAGGCGACCAGGGGGCGCGAGATGCGGCTGGTCGACGGCCAGCTGGTGCAAATGAGGCCCACCAAATGAGCGGAATCTTCAACAGCGAAAGGGCCACATACATCCTGCCGCGCGACAAGGGCGCCGCCCCTCTGGATTTCGTGATCGCGGTGATGGCATTCCTGGCGGCCTTGGCGCTGGGCGCCTCGCTGGTCGCTACCCGCGCCGCCCATAGCTGGCAAAGCGGCCTTTCTGATCACATCACCGTGCAAGTGATGCCGCCGGAAGACGGCGACGCGCGCGCCGGCCTGGATGCGGAAACCCAGGCTGCCCTGTCGGTTCTTGGCGCCACGCCCGGCATCGCCCATGCCGCGCCCCTGTCGGATGCGGAGATCAATTCCCTGGTCGAACCCTGGATCGGCAAGGATGGCGCGGTGTCGGGCATTCCCCTGCCCAAGCTGATCGATGCCGTGATCATACCCGGCGCGGATGTGGATGTGGGCCGGCTTGCAGCGCGGCTGAAACAGGCCGCTCCCCATGCCAGTGTGGATGATCACCGCCGCTGGATGGCACGGTTGCGCGGCTTGGCCGATGCCGTGCGTTTCTCCGCTTACGGAATATTGCTGCTGATCGCCGGCGCAACGGCGGCGGCGGTATCCTTCGCCACCCGTGCCGGGCTTGAGGCCCACCACGAGATGGTGGCGCTGCTGCACCAGATGGGGGCGCTTCCCGGCTTCATCGCCCGCGCCGTGGAGTGGCACTATTTCATCTCGGCGCTGCTTGCCTCCGCCTTGGGGTGCCTGTCAGCCGGCCTTTTCTTCCTCGGCGCGGGCGGCCTTGAAACCTTCGGCGTGGAAGCGGTTCCTTTCCTGCCGCCGCTGTCGCTGAGATGGAATGAGATTCCATGGCTGCTGGCGGTGCCCATCGCCGCCTCGCTGATCGCCTGGGCAACCGCGCGGATCTCTGTCCTGATGGTGGTAAAGGCCATTTACTAAAGTCGTCTCTTCATCTGCCGGCTTTGATCTGTCAGACTTCGTCTTCTGGTTCGGGCTTTGCTGGAGCATATCTTTGCAACGCGTGAATGGAGCCCCTTGAATTGCGCGTTTTCCTCACGGTGATCTTTCTGGCAGTGCTGGGCTATTGCCTCGGCTTTGTTGCCTTTGTCAGCAACCTGCCGCTGACGCCCGCCAGCCTGCCCCAGGCCGACGGCATCGTGGCGCTAACGGGCGGCGGCGAGCGATTGGACGCGGCGGTTGCACTGTTGGAAAACGGCGTGGGCAACAGACTTCTGATCAGCGGGGTGGCGCAGGAAACCAGCAAGGACACGCTGGGCAAAATGGCGGGCGGGCGCGCACGTTTCGCCTGCTGCGCCGATATCGGCTACGCCGCCGAAGACACCCATGGCAATGCAGCCGAAGCTGCCAGCTGGGCGCGCCAGTATCATTTCGCCAGCCTGGTGATCGTCACCAGTCGCTATCACATGCCACGCGCCATGCGGGAATTTTCCAGCCTGCTGCCGGATTTCACCCTGATCGCTTTTCCGGTGGACCAGGCTGGCATAGACCTGGGCGGCTGGTGGCAGCACCCGCGCACAATTCAGCTGCTGCACCGCGAATATGTCAAATATCTGGCCAGCCTGGTGACCACGCGGCTGGCCCAATGATCCTTTGCATGCGTTCGGCGCTTTTCATGGCATGGTTCCTGATCGTCACGGCTATCCTGTCGCTGATATTCCTGCCTGTCCTAATCCTTCCGCGCGGCGCGACCGCCTGGCTGGCACGGCTGTGGTCGCGCCTCACCTTCTGGGGATTGAAATTCTTTGCCGACATCGACTGGCAGATACGAGGCGTGCCCCCGAAAGGTCCGGTGCTGGTGGCATCCAAGCATATGAGCATGTGGGACACGTTGGCGCTTTATCTGGCGCTCGGCTCCCCCGCCATCGTGCTCAAGCGCGAGCTGTTGCGCATTCCCTTTTATGGCTGGTTTGTGTGGAAAGCGACAGCGATCGCCATCGATCGTAGCGCGGGGCCAAGCGCGCTGCGCAAAATGTCCCATGCTGCGCAGGCCGTGCTGGGTGAAGGCCGTCCGATCCTGATCTTTCCGGAAGGCACGCGCAAAAAACCGGGCGCTGCACCGGACTACAAGCCTGGCGTAGCGGGACTCTATGGCATGCTGGGAGTTGAATGCGTGCCGGTGGCGCTGAATTCAGGCGTCCATTGGACGGGCTTTCTCAAGCGCCCGGGCACCATTGTGCTAGAATTCCTTGAATCCATTCCACCGGGCCTGAAGCGCGCCGCCTTCATGGCGCTGCTGGAAGAGCGCATCGAGACGGCGACAAGCCGTTTGCTGGCCCCATGACGGCGCTCGACAAGCGGAGTTGCGGTCCCTGCACGGCCTGCTGCGTGGAGCTAAAGATCGATGTGCCGGAATTGCGCAAGAAAGCGCACCTGCCCTGTCCGCATCTGGCAGGCAAAGGTTGCGGCATCTATGCAACGCGCCCGCCCGTCTGCCGTGAATTTCTTTGCGGCTGGCGTCTGTTCAAAGAACTGGACGATGAGTGGCGGCCCGATTTGAGCGGCGTGCTCGCCATGCGCAAGGCGCCCTCCGAACTGCCCGGCGCCTGGCGCGATGCCCGTTACGGCGTGCATCTGGTGATCATTGGTGGGGAAGCCGCCGTGATGCGCCCTGCCTTTGCCGACTATGTGGCAAAGCTTTTGGCCCAAGGCGTCCCGGTTTTTCTGTCAGCCGCCTCGCCTTACATCCTGCTCAATGAACATCTTGAGGCTGGCAGGGAGCCCGCCTTCCTCAAGAGCCGGCTGGCCGAGCTCTATCACCTGCTGCATGCGGCCCGCTTTGGGCGCAGCCTGTGGAAGCGGATCGCCTTCCTCTATCGGCTGCAGATCGACCGGCAGCGGCAAAAGTTCCAAAGAAAATACCAATAAAATCAATCAATTGTGAGACTGGAATCCATCCGTCGCATCGCCATATTAGCGTGGGTTAAAGGCCAGCGTGGTAGAAGCTTGGTTGATGTGATTGGTACAAGGCGATGAGCGACATTTCTCACCAGATCTGGGACATGAAGTACCGGCTGAAAGCGGCGGACGGCACGCCTGTGGATCGCGACGTGGCCGATAGCTGGTCGCGTGTGGCGCTGGCGCTTGCCCAGGCGGAAGCACCCGATCAGCGCATCGGACGCGCGCTGGGCTTTGCCCGCGCGCTGGCCGGCCACAAATTCCTGCCCGCGGGACGAATCCTGGCCGGCGCCGGCACCGGACGCAATGTCACTTTGTTCAACTGCTTTGTGATGGGGACGATCACCGATTCCATGGACGGAATCTTTTCGGCCCTGCGCGAGGCCGCGCTCACCCTGCAACAGGGCGGCGGCATCGGCTATGACTTTTCCACCTTGCGGCCCAAGGGCGCCAGCGTCGCCGGCGTCGGCGCCGATGCCTCCGGCCCGGTTTCTTTCATGGATGTGTGGGACGCGATGTGCCGCACCATCATGAGCGCCGGCTCCCGCCGCGGCGCCATGATGGCGACCTTATGCGTGGACCATCCCGATATCGAAGACTTCATTACCGCCAAACGCACGCCAGGACGGCTTTCCAATTTCAACCTGTCGGTCCTGGTCAGCGATGCCTTCATGGCGGCGGTGAAGGCGGATGCGGACTGGGACCTGCAATTCGGCGGCAAGGTCTATCGCACGGTCAAGGCGAGAGCCTTGTGGGACACCATCATGCACGCGACTTATGACCATGCGGAGCCGGGCGTGATCTTCATTGACCGCATCAACCAGGAGAACAATCTCAGCTATTGCGAAAAGATCGCCGCTACCAATCCGTGCGGCGAGCAGCCGCTACCGCCTTATGGCGCCTGCCTCTTAGGCTCGATCAATTTGGCCCGGCTGGTGAAGAATCCTTTCACCGACCAGGCCGCGCTCGACATTGCCGAACTGGAACGCCTCACCGCGGCCGCGGTTCGGATGATGGACAATGCCATCACCGTTTCCCGTTTTCCCCTTGAGCCCCAGGCCCAGGAGGCCCATGTCAAGCGCCGCATCGGCCTTGGCGTCACCGGCCTTGCCGATGCGTTGATCTTCTGCAAGGTCAGATATGGCTCGCCTCGGAGCCTGGAGCTGATCCGGACCTGGCTATCCTCCTTGAGCCATGCCGCCTATCGCGCCAGCGTGGAATTGGCCAGGGAAAAGGGGCCTTTTCCGCTCTTTGACAAGGACGCCTATCTGGCGCGCCCGCATATCCAGGCACTGCCGTCCGACATCCGCGACGCCATCGCCGCCCATGGCATCCGCAATTCGCTTTTGACCTCGATTGCCCCCACTGGCACCATCTCGCTCTTTGCCGGCAATGTCTCCAGCGGCATCGAGCCGCTCTTTGCCGTCAGTTATAGCCGCAAAGTCCTTCTGCCTGACGGCAGCAGGCAGGAGGAGAAGGTCAGCGATTATGCCGTGCGCGCCTTTCAGGCCAAGTTCGGACCCGATGCCGCTTTGCCCGACTATTTCGTCACTGCCCAGATGCTGGCGCCGTCCGACCATTTGGCGGTGCAGGCCGCGGCACAGCCTTATATCGACAGCGCGATTTCCAAGACCATCAATGTGCCGATCGGCATTTCCTTCGAGGACTTCGCCCATGTCTACCGCGAGGCCTATGAGCTTGGCTGTAAGGGCTGCACCACCTACCGTCCCAATGAGGTGACCGGTTCGGTCCTCTCGGTGGAAAAGCCGAACCACGCGATATCGGCCGAGGTGTCTGCGCCAAACGAACCGGAACTGCCGCTGTCCCTGCCGGAACCGAAAGCGGCGCAAGCGGCAGCGGCGCACACTGCGAGCGGCGTGGTTTACCTGACCAAGCCGCTGGACCGGCCCGAAGAACTCCAGGGCCGGACCTACAAGATCAAATGGCTGGACAGCGATCATGCCTTCTACATCACCATCAATGATATCGAGAAGGACGGCCGCCGCCGGCCTTTCGAAATTTTCATAAACTCCAAGAATATGGAGGCCTATGCCTGGGCATTGGCGCTGACCCGCATGATCTCGGCGGTGTTTCGGCGCGGCGGCGATGTCTCCTTCGTGGTGGAGGAGCTCAAAGCCATTTTCGATCCGCGTGGCGGGCAATGGATGAACGGCCGTTATGTGCCGTCGCTCTTGGCGGCCATCGGCGAGATCATCGAGCGGCACATGATCGAGATCGGCTTCATGGGCCAGCGGCTTGCCAGCCTGTCGGGCCTTCCCGGCGCGTTCGATATACCGGCGGAGGGCGCGCGGGCGCGCTATTGCCCGCGCTGCGGCGATGCTAGCTTCGTCAAGCTGGAAGGCTGCGACTCGTGTCTCTCTTGCGGCTATTCCAAGTGCAGCTAATCTCTATATTGGGTCGCCCCAGCTCTTACTTAAGCTTCTGTCCTTAGATGAACTACTCCAGCCGTTTCTGGCTTTACGCACCCTTCTGCACATTCCTGATCCTGGCCGCCATTGCCATGCTGCATTGGTGGGTCGTGGCCGGCGCCTTCGAGAAAAGACTGGCGGTGCTCAAAGGCCATGACGCGATTCCCGGTGTTACGATCGACTGGGACAGCGTTGCCGTGAGCGGCTTTCCGTTTCGCCTGGATGCGGACTTTGCGAACTTCCGCGTCCAGGGCGCGGGCGCCCATGGCCCGTTCGGCTGGAATACCGAGAAGTTCGCCCTGCACACGCTTTCCTATGGCCCGGCTAAGACCGTCTATGAGGCGGCCGGCCGGCAGCAGGCGAGATGGACGGATGCCGCGGGCGCCGCGCATGAGGCAAGCTTTCTTCCCGGCTCGCTGCACGCCAGCAGCATTCTCGATGACAAGGGCCTGTCGCGTGCCGATCTCGAAATCGTCGGCATGGGCGCCAGCGACTTCACCATAGGTAATTTGCAATTCCACATGCGGCGCGATCCCGACGGGGCCGATCTGGACTTGATGGTCAGGGCTGAGGCGGCCGGCGCGCGCAAAGAGGTGCAGGTCTATGTCACCTTGAGCCGGGCCAAATCATTGTCCTCGCTGCTCAAGGGTCAAACCTCCTGGCCGCAGGCGTGCGCCAACTGGCGGGCGCAAGGCGGCATGGCGCGGCTGTCCCAGGTGGTGGCCCCCGGGCTTGACGCCCAGGCGATCCTGTCGCCGCTGTATTAGCTGGACATGAATTGCTGGAGTAGCGAAACCGCCAGCCGGTTCTGCTCTTCGGTGCCCACTGTCATGCGCAGACAATTGGGCAGACCGTAGCTCGCCACCTCGCGCAGGATGATGCCGTTCCGGCAGAGGAAATCGTCCGCCTTGGCCGCAGTCTTTTCGCCTTCAGCCGGGAAATGGATCAGGACGAAATTGGCTGTGCTGTCATCCACCCTGAGCCCGCTTTTTCGGATTTCCGCGGTTATCCAGGCCAGCCAATGATCATTGTATTTGACCGCCGCCCAGAAATGCTCGCGATCCTTGAGCGCGGCCACGCCTGCCAGCTGCTGCATTAGGGAGGTGTTGAACGGACCCCGGATGCGGTGGATCACATCGCACACCGTCTTGGCGGCATACAACCAGCCGATGCGCAGTCCTGCCAGGCCATAGAGTTTGGAGAAGGTGCGGGTCATCACCACATTGGGAAATCTGGCCGCCATCTCAAGGCCTGCTTCATAGTCCTTGGCGCCGACATATTCGGCATAGGCCGCGTCAATCACCAGCAGCACATCTTCGGGCAGGCCGGCATGGAGCCGTGCCATCTCCTCGCGGTTGAGACAGGTTCCGGTGGGATTGTTGGGATTGGCTAGATAGGCCATGCGGGTCTTGGGGGTCACCGCCGCCAGCATGGCATCCACATCCAGCCTGATGCCGCTATTGCCGTGCCTCTCCGGCACGATCACTGGCGTTGCGCTGTTGGCCTGGGTGGCGATTTTGTAGAGATGAAAGGCGTGCTGGCCGAAGACCACTTCGTCACCGGGCCGCAAATAGGCATCCGCAAGCAGGTGAAGCAGCGCATCGGAACCACTGCCCGACGCGACAATGCGCTCTGGATCAAGGCCAAAGAATTCCCCGATCGCTTCGCGCAGCAGGCGGGCCGATCCCTCCGGATAGACCGAAAGGCTGGCCCTCGCTTCGTCCAGCGCCGCCAACACCGCGGGTGAAGGGCCCAAGGGCGATTCATTGGAGGAGAGCTTGTGGGCCTTAACCACGCCGGGCACGGAGGCGCGCCCGCCGACATAGGACAAGATCTCAAGAATGCCGGGCTTGGGCTCCAGTGCCATTGGTTGTCAAAGGCTCAGAAAAAGCGGGTATTGATAGGGCTGGACCGTCATAAAAGCAAAGCAGGCCAGCCATTCGTTGACTTCAACCCGAGGCAGCTTTAGCTACGACTTCCCAAGGATTTAGGATGACTGAGGCCCCTCGTTTCCTGCGCCCGGTGACCGCGCCAGCGGCGGATGTCGGCTCGGCCGTCACTTTCGAGACGCCGCTGCAACTGGACTGCGGTCGCGAGCTCAGGCCCTTCACGGTTGCCTATATGACCTATGGCCGGATGAACGCCGCCAAAAGCAATGCCATCCTGATCTGTCATGCGCTGACCGGCGACCAGTTCGTCGCCTCCGATCATCCCATCACCGGCAAGCCCGGCTGGTGGACCACCATGGTGGGGAAGGGCAAGCCGATCGACACCGACCGCTTCTTCGTCATCTGCGCCAATGTCATTGGCGGCTGCATGGGTTCGACCGGCCCGGCCGAGATCAATCCGGAGACGGGCAAGCCCTGGGGCCTGGATTTTCCGCTGGTCACCGTCCGCGACATGGTCCGGGCGCAGAAGCGGCTGATCGAACATCTGGGCATCGACAAGCTGTTGGCGGTGATCGGCGGCTCGATGGGCGGGATGCAGGTACTGCAATGGGCGGCCTCCTATCCCGATTGCGTGCGCGCCGTCGTGCCGATCGCCTGCGCCGCCCGGCACAGCGCCCAGAACATCGCCTTCCATGAAGTGGGCCGCCAGGCAATCATGGCTGATCCGGACTGGAAGGGCGGGGAATACCAACTTCACGGCACCAGCCCGTCCAAGGGGCTGGCGGTGGCGCGCATGGCAGCCCACATCACCTATGTGTCCGAGATGGCGTTGCAGCGGAAGTTCGGCCGCAATCTGCAGAACCGGGCGGCGCTCAGCTTCCAGTTTGCGCCGGATTTCCAGATCGAATCCTATCTGCATCACCAGGGCGCCACCTTTGTGGACCGCTTTGACGCCAATTCCTATCTCTACATCACCCGTGCCATGGACTATTTCGACCTGGCCGAGGAGCATGGCGGCCAGCTATCGGAAGTGTTTCGCCTCAATGCGGCGCGCTTTTGCATCATCTCCTTCACCAGCGACTGGCTGTTTCCGCCGGTGGAGAACAAGCGCATTGCCCATGCGCTGAATGCGGTCGCCGCCCAAGTCAGTTTTGTGGAGATCAAGACCGACAAGGGCCATGATGCCTTCCTGTTGGATGAGCCGGAAATGTTTGCCACCGTGCGCGGCTTCCTCAATCACGCGGCGACGGATCTGGCATGAGCGAGCTTCGTCCCGACCTGGCGGCCATCGCCGCCATGATCCGCCCTGGCGCGCGGGTGCTGGATGTGGGCTGCGGCGACGGCGCGCTTCTTGAGCATCTCAAAGCCAAGGACGTGGACGGCCGGGGGATCGAGATTTCCCAGGCCAATGTGAATGCCTGCGTGGCGCGCGGCCTGGCAGTGGTCCAGGGCGATGCCGACACCGACCTGGTGGATTATCCGGCGCAAGTGTTCGACGCCGTGATCCTGTCCCAGACCATCCAGGCGACCGAAAAGCCGCGGGTCGTGATGGAGCATCTGCTGCGGATCGGGCGGCGGGTGGCGATCTCGCTGCCCAATTTCGGCTATTGGAAAGTCAGGCTGTCGCTTCTGACCGGCGGGCGCATGCCGCGCACGCGGGCGCTGGATTATTCCTGGTGGGCGACGCCCAATATCCATCTCTGCACCCTGGCCGATTTTGTCGACCTGACGCGGGAATGCGGCGCGATGATCGTGGAGGCCCACGCCCTCAATGACAATGGCCAGACAGCACGGATGAACCCCGCCAGCCTCACCCATAGCTATATGGGCCCTAACCTGTTCGCCCAGGGCGGAGTGTTTCTGCTGAAGAAAAGTTAGGGCGAAATTTTCGCTACGACGACGGCGTCAGAACCACCCGCGCGCCCTTGGGCAAGGCGGGTGTTACCGGGGCATACAGCGATTTCGCCGCTTCCACCACATGCACGCCCCCAATGCCGCCGAAAAGGCGCTTGCCCATGGTCTCCCAATTGTTGCCCGAGCCGGTGACGGTTTCAAATGGCGGGGCATACAGCGCGCGCGCCCAGCGGCCGGGCTCGAACAGCGCTTCTTTCATCAGGCCCTCCAGTTCCATCCGCGAAAAGGGCCGGCCATGACCAAAGGGGGAGCGCTGGACCTGGGCCCACAGGCTGGCGCGATTGGGCGCCACCAGCAGGACGCGGCCTCCCGGCGCCAGCACCCGCCAAAGTTGGCGCAGCAGGGCGCGCAGGCTTTCCGAGGATTCCAGGCCATGGACGATCAGAATGCGGTCAAAGAAGACATCCGGAAAGGGCAGCGCATCTTCCTCGCACAACAGCGCGGCATTGCTGTCTTGCGGCCAGGCGATCACGCCCTGGGACGCGGGCATTGCGGCGATGGCGCGCTCCACCCCGCGCAGCTCCGCCAGATAGGGCAGTGCAAAGCCGTAACCCAAAAGGCGGTAGTTCCGCACATCGGGCCAGAAATTCAGGATCTCGCGCAGGATCGCCCGCCGCGCCAGCTGGCCCAGCGGGGTGTCATAGAAGGCGGCAAGGTCACGGACATCCTGCGGCATGGTGCAACAATAAGGCAGCGGGACGTTTGTTCAACTATTGGCTTTTGCTAACCTTCGGCACCCAAGGAGAATGTATGGCGACAGAAATCGAAATCGTGCCCTGCCTGAGCGATAATTATGCCTATCTGGTGAAGTCGGGCGAATATTGCGCCGTGGTGGACCCTTCGGAGGCGGAGCCGGTGCAGAGGGCCCTGGCCAGGAAGGGCTGGAAGCTGACTCACATCCTCAACACCCATCATCATCTGGACCACTGTGGCGGCAATCTGGACCTGAAGCGGGAGACCGGCGCGGTGGTGGTGGGGCCGGCCAAG
>Ga0335085_10010212_pt1 | contig 14050 bp, 12 predicted proteins | sample Lox_Sample_45_FD_206712 | JGI IMG/M metagenome (GOLD analysis project Ga0335085, IMG submission 206712) | Soil microbial communities from Loxahatchee National Wildlife Refuge, Florida, United States - Lox_Sample_4.5 | ecosystem: Environmental > Terrestrial > Soil > Wetlands | place: USA...
CACGGCGGAGTGCGTCACGGAGCGGGCCGTGGCGGGCGCGGCCGCGGGCGGATCGGCGGTCGGCGATGACGCGGAGCAGCCCGGCAGCACCGTCGCCGCCCACAAGGATGCAGCGCAGATGACTGACTTCGCCGGTACCCGACGGGAACGTCCCATCACCCGAGCATGCCATCTGCCCCTGTCGCCCTGGCCGTGGAGGGGCGTCGCCCGGCAACATCACCTGCCTCGCGGGTACGGAACCGGCGGTCCTGGTAACCACGTCGATGTGGCAGCGAGGTGGCTGCAACAACGTGGCTGCCACATCGACGTGGCTGAGTGCGGCGGCCGGCGCGGGGCCGGCGGGGCTGGTGCGGCTGGCGAGGCCAGATGAGGTGCCGGCGGCAGGCGCGTGCGGCGCGCGGTCAGGGCCGCACCGGGACGCCGAGGTGCCGGAGGGCGGCGGCGTCCAGGTCGGTCAGCGACCGCAGGACCAGGTCCGCTTCGCCATAGCGGGGGTCGCCGGCGAGCAGCGGATCCGGGACGGCCACGCAGCGCATGCCCGCCGCCCTGGCTGACGCGACCCCGTTCGGCGAGTCTTCCAGCGCCAGGCAGGCCGCCGCGGCGACGCCGAGCTTGCGGGCCGCGGTCAGGTACACGTCAGGCGCGGGCTTGCCGCGGGCCTCGTCCATGGCCGAGCAGCGCACCTCGATGCCGTCCAGGCCGAGCCGGTCGCCGACCGCGTCGATCAGCCGTCGCGGCGAGGACGACGCGATCGCGAGCCGCAGCCCGTGCCGCCGGAAGCGCGCGATGGCCGCGGTGACGCCCGGCATGGGCTCACCCTCGGCCTTCACGTGCGCGACGACCTGGTTCACGATCAGGTCGGCCACCTCGTCGTCACTCAGCCGGGCACCCGCGCCGCCACCAGCACCCGGGCCGCCATCAGGTGACCGTCCCCGCCAGAGGGGGATCAGCTCCTCGATCGGCTGCCCGGTCGACCCGAGCAGGTCCTGCTCGCTGAGCACGATGCCGAGCCCGGCGAAGACCGCCGCCGAGGCTACCCGCCAGACCGGTTCGGTGTCGATGAGCAGCCCGTCCATATCGAGGACGACGGCCTCGACGGCCACCACGGTCAACTGGCAGCGGCAGCGGGCGCCGACCGGACCGAACGGGCCACGTCCACGAACCGCTTGGCCCGGTCGGGATCGACCGGGTTCCAGGTGATGCCGTCCACCTTCAGGCTGGTGCCCACGATCACCCCGTCGGCCACGGCCAGCGTCTCGGCCAGCCGGTCCGCGGTCACCCCGGTATTGGCCAGCACCGGGGTCTCCGGCACCGCCTCCTTCGCCGCCCGCAGGTCACTCATGGCGTAGGGAACACCCGCCGCGGGGCCGCTGATCAAGATCGCATCCAGCCCGAGGAAGCTCGAACTGCGCGCCCGCTCGGCCACCGTGCGGTTCCCGATCGTGGCAGCGAACTCCGGCGTGATGTTGCCGAACAGCCCTACATCAGAAGCCCCGATCGCGTCCCGGTAGGACGCCAGGTCGCCGAGCGAAGGCGCGATGAGCCCCATGTCGCTCTCGTACACCCCGGTCAGCACCTCGCGGATGAACACCGCCCCGGTGGCCCGGGCCACCGCCAGGCTGGCCCGCGGGTCCCACAGGACGTTGACGCCGAACGGGACCCGGATCGACGGATGCAGCTCGCCGATGACGGCCGCCATCGCGGCCGGTACCTCCGGACCCACCGCCAGCTGGTAGGGGATGTCGTTCTCGTTGCAGAACAGCACCGCGTCGACGCCGGCCTCCTGCAGCACCTCCAGATCCCGCCCGACCACGTCGACCAGGCGGTTCCGGCCGGCCTCGCGGTCATGCCGCGGCCGTCCCGGCAAGCCGGGGAAGTGCACCATCGCGATGACGGGCTTGACGGTGCCGAACCTCTCCTCGAGCGTCATGGCCAGGCTGGACCTTTCTAAGAGGCACTGTTTCTAAGCGGCACTGCGGACGAAATCGATGACGGCCTGATTCCACGGCCCCGGGTCCTCCCAGAACGCGGCGTGCCCGCCGGGAACCACCGCCCAGGTACCGACACCCGGAGCCAGCAGATCGAACAACCCTCGTGACAGCTCCGGCCGGATGATGATGTCGTCACTGGCCGCCAGCACCAGCGTCGGCACCCGCACCGTGCCGATCCGGCCGGCGCAATCGTGCCCGTTCAGCGCGGCCATCTGCGCCGCGAAGGCCGCGGCCGGCTGGGTGCTGCCTTCCGCCCCCGCGATCAGCTCCGCCACCCGGTCCGGACAGCGCTCGTAGAACCCGGGGCTGAAGATCCACGGCGCCTGCGCCCGCATCATCACCGGCATGCCCGCCGCCAGCGCGACCGTCGCCCACGTCTCAAAGGCGGCAACCGTGAACGGGTCGGCCACCGCGAACGTGTTGGCCAGCACCAGCGAGAACAGGTCGTCCGGGTGGGCCACGGCGTACTCCTGGGCGATGGCGCCGCCCATCGACACTCCGGCCAGGTGGAACCGCGTGAGCCCGAGCCCGTTCGTCAGCGCCTTAAGGTCCGAAGCCATCTCGGCGCTGGTGTACGGCCCCGGCGGCGCGCCGGACCGGCCGACACCGCGGTTGTCGTAGCTGATCACCCGCAGGCCCGCCCGGACGAAGTCGTCCACCTGGTTGACCCAGCCGTCCAGGTCGTCGCCGACCCCGTTGATCAAGACCAGTGTGGACGCACCCTCCCCGGCGATCCGGTAGTGGATGTCGATCCCGTTGCCGTGCACGAAACCGCTGGTCATCACATCCCCCGCTCGGTCAGTGCGGCCCGCCAGAACTCGACAGAGGCCCGCAGGTCGGCCAGCACCTCGGCGTCGTCCTGCTCGAACGCCGGGATGACTTCCAGCACCAGCAGCACGTCCGGCGCCCCCCCCGCGGCCAGCGTGTCCAGGACCCGGCCCGGGTCGATGAGCCCGCCCTCGTTCCGCTCCGGCGTGAACGGCCAGTGATGGTCGCCGACGCCGTCGGACTGCTGCAGCTGGACCTCGCCGAGCCGCCCGCCGAAGCGCGCCAGCCACGCGTACGGATCCCGGTCGTCCCCACTGGTCCCGGGCACGCACTGGTGTCCCACGTCCAGGCACAGCCGGATGGGCACGTGCCCGGCGTCGCCCTCGGTGAGCAGCGTCTCGATCCCGGCGATGGTGGACGGCTCGCGCTGGCTGGCCAGGTTCTCCACCAGCAGGTACTCCAGGCCCGCGGACCGCGCCGAGGCCGCGATCCCGGCCAGCGAATCGCGCAGCCCGGCCCAGCGCTCGGCCCGGCGCCCGGCATCGCCCCAGTCGGCCACGCTCATCGCGCCGACGTGACCGCCCGCCCCGCGCGCGCCCACCCGCGCGGCCAGGTCGACGACGGCCAGGTACCAGTCGGCGGCCGCCCGCCGCCGGCCGGCGTCGGGGTGCATGAGCAGGCTGGACGAGTAGGCGGCGAGGCCGGTGAACACCGTTTCCGCCCGTAGCCCGAAATCATTGAGCAACGAACGGGTCTGATCCACGCCATCGGTCCGGCTCGACTGGTCCTCGATGTTCTCGAACAGGTCGAGCGAGAGCTCGACGGTGTCGAGGCCCAGCTGGTCGCGCACGATCGGCGCCCAGTCCTGTGGCCGCGGCCAGCGCTTGACCGCGAAGCAGGTGTTGATGCCCAGCCGCGCCCTCATCTGACCACCCGCGATCCGAGGAGTTCGGTGTAGCGCGCGTACAAGTCGTCATACAGCGCGCGGTGCGCGGGATCCGGATCGGCTCGCCCGGCGGGCCGGTAGCCGGCCGCGACCGCCTCGGCCGCGTCGCGGTAGATCCCGGCGCCCAGCCCGGCCAGCATGGCAGCGCCCGCCGCGGTGGAGTCGCCCGCCACCCGTTCTACCGGGATCCCGGTGACGTCGGCCTTGATCTGGTTCCAGACGGCCAGGCCCGCGCCCCCGCCGGAGACCCGCAGCTCGGTAGCCGGGGCCGACGTCCGGGCCAGGGTCGCGAGCCGCGAGCGGACGCCGCAGGCGATCCCCTCCAGGGCGGCCCGGGCCACCGCGCCGCGGTCGTGCCGCAGCGACAGCCCGGTGAGCGCGCCGCGCAGCGCCGGGTCGTCCCGCTCGCCGTCGCCGAGCACCGGCGCGAACACCAGCCCGCCCGCCCCGGGCGGGGTGGCCGCGGCGGCCTTCTCCAGGCGGGCGTAGTCGGACGCGCGCGGGGCCCGGCTGGATCCGGCGTAGAACAGCATGGCCAGCCAGTCGAGCGCCTCGCCGGTGGTGTTGATCCCCACCTCGGTGACGTAGCCGTCGCGGCTGGTGATGCTCGGGTAGTGGGTGACGTCGAGGTCGGGCAGCGGCTCGGCCACCACCGAGTTGAAGCAGCTCGAGCTGCCGGCCATCTCGCTGACCGGACCGGCCGCGGTCACCCCGGCGCCGAGCGCGCAGGCGATGCTGTCCCCCGCGCCCGCCACCACCGGGACGCCGTCCGGCAGGCCGAGGCGGCGGGCGACCGCCGGGCGGATCTCCCCGGCGACGCTCCAGGACGGGACGACGGCCGGGAACGCCGACTCATCCAGGTCCAGGCTGGCGAGCAGGTCCGGCGCCCAGCGGCGGGCGCGCTGGTCGAGCAGGGCGGTCGCGGCCGCCATCGACCAGTCGGTGGTCGCCTCGCCGGTCAGCGCGAGCGCGACGTAGTCGGTCGGCTGGACGTAGCGCCGGGTCGCGGCGAACACGTCCGGCTCGTGCGCGCGCAGCCAGGCGATCTTCGCCGCGACGTGGAAGGCGGCGGGCACGTGGCCGGTCAGCTCGTGCAGCTTGCGGTCGCCGAACCGCTCGCGCAGCCGGTCCGCCTCCGCGGTGGCGCGGTTGTCGCGGTAGATCAGCCCGGCCCGCAGCGGCCGGTCCCGCCGGTCGAGCGGCACCACGCTCGGGCACTGCCCGGTGACGGCGACCGCGCGGACCAGGCTGCGCGGGCCGAGCGCGTGCACCAGGCCGCCGAGGGCGGACAGCGCCGCCGACCGCCAGCGCCCGGCGTCCTGCTCGGCCCAGCCCTCGGCGGGCAGGAACGTCGGGTACGACCGCCTGACCTCAGGACCCGGTGCGCCCGACACCTCGAACGCGGACGCGCGGGCACCGGACGTGCCCACGTCCACGGCGACCAGGACCTCGGCGGCAGGCATCTAGCCGCGGACCAGCTGGGCGTCGGCGCGGTCCTTGTTCAGGCTGACCAGGGCCCCGTTGAGCGCGCCGGTGGAGTAGTCGCTGCCCGGGTTGAGGACCAGGCCCTTGCGCTTCTTGCCCAGGCGGCGGATGCCGGAGGACTCGTGGATGTGGCCGTGCAACCCGACCAAGGGCTGGCGCTCGGCCACGATATCGCGCACCGCGGTGCTGCCGACCGCCTTCATCTGCACCTGGCCCAAGGTGGCTTGAACGGTGAGGTTCGCGTCCAGGGCGGGGGCGTCGTCCAGCTGGGTGTCGAAGGGAGGAGGGTGAAGGTTGAACACCGCCCGTTCGGTATGTTCGATTTTGTCCGCCATGGCTGCGTAGGCGGCCGCCAGCTCCTGTTCGTTCTGCTCACGGTAGGTGTGCCAGGGGGTGGTGTTGGCGTAGCCCCAGCTGATCATCTCGTGCTCGTCGTCCAGGTGCACGACCTTGCCCTCGGCGTGCACGCCCCACGGCGCCTGGTCCAGCATCTCGGCCAGCTCCGGCGGGTCGTCGTTGCCGAGCATCAGGTAGAGCGGCACGCCCTGCGGCCGCAGCCGGGTGTCGGCGATGTCCAGCCACTCGGCCAGCCGCTCGCGCATCAGCCGGCCGAACAGCTCGTCCAGCGTGCCGTCGGCCTCCATCGCCTCGAGCTCGCCGGGCTCGGCCCGGTAGGGGTAGTAGCCGTGGTCGGCGATGAGCCGCTCGAGCTCGGTGAGCTCGGCGCCCTCGGTCAGCTCGTACCGCTTCCCGATGAACGTGCAGTTCCACCGGCCGTTCGGGCCGCGGACGATCGACTGGATGGCCTTGCCCGCCACGTCGCCGCCCAGGATCAGCACGTTCGGCTTGTACACCCGGGTGGCGTTGACGAACTTGCGGAAGCACAGGCTGGACCCGTGCAGGTCGCTGACGAAGTAGAGCAGCGTGCCCTTAGCCATTGGCCCCGCCCTTAGCCATTGGCCCGAGCCTTCGCCGCGTCGGGTTCCACCAGGATGACCTCGACGCCCTCGCCGGCGATGCGTTCCACCTCGACCGGATCGGCCCCGGTATCGGTGACGATGGCCGAGACCCGCTTGATCGGCACCACCGTGCTCAGCGCGACGTCGCCGAACTTGGACCCGTCGGCCAGCACGATGATCCGCTCGGTCTTGTCCAGCGCGGCCCGGATGACCCCGGCTTCCTGGTCGTCCAGGTCGGTGATGCCCCGGCGGACCGAGACCCCGGCCGCGCCGATGACCGCGACGTCGGTGTTGTAGCGCTGCACGCACTCCACCGCGGCCGGCCCGACGCAGCTCAGCTCGTCCTGGCGGACCATCCCGCCCGCCATGATCACCTTGACCTGCCTGGTGCCGAGCAGGCTGGCGATGACCAGCGACTGGGTGATCACCAGCAGGCCGTCCCGCGGCGCGGTCAGCCGGGCGAACTGCTCCACGGTCGAGCCGACCCCGATGAACATCACCCGCGCGCCGGCGGTCAGCTCGGCCGCCCGCATCGCGATCTGGCGCTTTTCCTCGGCGTGGTGCAGCGTGCGCGCGTTCTGCGTGACCTCGAACGCCCCGGCCGAGCGGACCACCCGGGTGGTGGCGCCGCCGTAGGTCCGGCGGACGAACCCGTCCCGGTCCAGGCGGCGCAGGTCCCGGCGGATCGTCATCTCGGAGACGCCGAACTCGCGGGCCAGGCTGCTCACCTCGACCGCCTGGTCCGCCGCGATCCGCTCAAGCACCTTGATCCGCCGTTCGACCGCCAGCACCCGCGCTCCTCCCCTCTCGGCCACCAGCACCCGGCGCCGAGCAGTCGATGTTCGTTGTTGTCATGACGATTGACAGTTGTAGCTGCTTATGTTCGACTCTAATCAGCCTCTCTACCTGGGTCAACGGCGGCGACCAGTGGAGGCATGGGCAACCAGGAGGAGCTCATGGCCACAACGGACCGGTCATCAGGAAGCAGCCGGCTGTTCGTCCGCAACAGCACCGGGCTCGTGCGTTCCGCGTCGGCCGTCGACGCGACCATCTTCAACGCGGTCATCTCCGCGCCGATCGGCTCGACCCTGGCCTGGTCGATCTTCTTCACCCTGGTCGCCTTCCCCGGCGCCGACCCGGTCGGGGTGCTGATCCTCGCGGTGATCATCAACATCCCCGTGCTGATCATGTTCGCGCTGCTGGGGGCCAGCATGCCCCGCGTCGGCGGCGACTACGTGTGGGTGAGCCGGATCCTGAACCCGCCGCTGGCGCTGATCTCCAACCTGTGCATGATCATGGGCGGCCTGCTCGGCGCGGCCTACTTCGCCAAGTTCTTCTCGGTCTTCGCGCTCGGCCCCGCCCTGGTCGCGGGCGGCAGCCTGTTCCACAACAACACGATGGTCAGCTGGGGCACCTCGTTCCAGACCGACAAGGCCTGGATCCTGGCCGGGGCCCTGGTCATGGTCGCGCTGCAGACCTACATCCTGATCCGCGGCACGAAGTCGACGTTCCGCTGGCAGAACGGCGCGTTCCTGATCGCGATGGCCGGGATGATCGTGACGTTCCTCGTCCTGGCCTTCGCCACCAAGGGCGGGTTCCAGCACAACTTCAACGCGCTCAACAAGAGCTTCGGCGGGGGCACCTTCGAGCAGGTGATCTCCGGCGGGGGCGGCGAGTCGGCCGCGCCGCACTTCGGCAACATGAGCGCCACGCTGCCCACCCTGTTCTCCATCCAGGGCTTCATGATGTGGAACTTCTGGTCGGTCTACATGTCCGGCGAGCTGAAGAGCGCGTCCAACCGCCGCCGCCAGCTGTGGATCATGTTCGGCGCGCTCGCCTTCGACGCCGTGCTGCTCATCATCGGCGCGCTGCTGATCTTCCACGTGGTCGGCTACAACTTCATGTACGCGGCCAACGTGTCCCCCAACAAGGCCTACGCGATCCCGTCCGGGCCGTTCTACCAGTTCCTGGGCGCCCTCTCGGTCAACGTCCCGTTCTTCACCGTGATCATCCTGGGTTGCTTCCTGTTCTGGTCGCTGCCATCCATGATCGCCAACACGTTCATGCCGATCCGTTCGTTCTTCGCCTGGTCTTTTGACCGTCTCATGCCGGAGAAGCTCGCCGACGTGAACGAGCGCACGCACTCCCCGGTCATCGCGATCGTTACCGTCAACGTGATCATCGCCGCGCTGGTGATCTGGAGCGTCACCTCCAACGTGTTCCAGCTCGTGCTCGGCCTGATCGTGCTGGCCGGGTGCCTGGGCGTGGTGATCGTGGCCGCCGCCGCCATCGCGCTGCCGATCCGCCGTCCCGAGCTGTACCGGGCCTCGCCGGCCAACGTGAAGTTCCTCGGCATCCCGGTGCTGTGGATCGTGGCGCCGCTGTCCATCGCCATCTTCGTCGCCCTGGCGGTGGTCTCCACCCAGTACCCGGCGCTGGTCATGAACGGCGACAGCGCCAACTTCTGGTGGATCCCGGCCTGGTTCGGCGGCCTGATCGTGGCGGGCTGCCTGCTCTACTACATCCCGCGCTACATCCGGGCCCGCCGCGGCATCAACGTCAGCTTCGTCTACAAGGAGCTGCCGCCCGAGTAGCGGCCAGCCCGTCCTGACCCCCGGCGCGGCCAGCTAAGGGGTGGCCGCGCCGGGCCTCGTGCTACTGTGACTGCCGCCGGGCCTGCCAGTTCGCCTATTACGGCCCGGTAGCGCGTCAGGTAGCGAAGCCGGTGACGCCCGCCGTCCGGCGGGCCATTCCGGCGCTGTCCCGCAACTGTGACGGCTCCTCCGGAGCCCCCTTCGGACGAGCCCAAGCCAGGTCGCCTCCCGCCGCGCTGGACGCTATCGACCCTCGTGGGAAGGGTGACCGTCATGAATATCCGACTGGTCGTCGGCGTGCTCGCCATCGCCGCGCCGGCCCTGCTGGCCGGCTGCGGCTCGAGCAGCTCGTCAAGCACGGTGGCGGGCACGGGGTCCAGCCCCAGCGCCAGTGCGTACCCGGTGACGGTGAAGGCCGGGAACGGCGCGGTCACCCTCAAGGCCCGGCCGTCCCGCATCATCTCGCTGGCGCCGACCGCAACCGAGGACCTGTACGCCGTCGGCGCCGGCCACCAGGTGGTCGCGGTGGACGCCGACTCCGACTACCCGGCGCAGGCGCCGGTGACCAAGCTGAGCGGCCTGTCGCCGAACGTGGAGGCAATCGCCAAGTACCGGCCCGACCTGGTCATCGCCTCGCAGGACACCGGCGGGCTCAGCGCCGGCCTGAACAAGCTCGGCGTCCCGGTGCTGATCGAGCCGGCCGCCGCCCGCCTGGACGACGCCTACGCGCAGATCGTCCAGATCGGCCAGGCCACCGGACACCAGGCGCAGGCCCAGCGGACGGTCGCCTCGATGAAGGCCCAGATCGCCGCCGACGTCAAGCAGGCCGGATCCGGCCACCAGGGCCTGACCTACTACTGGGAGCTGAGCGCCAAGCCGTTCTACTCGGTGACCTCGAAGACCTTCATCGGCCAGATCGTGGGCCTGTTCGGGCTGAAGAACGTCGCGGACGCGGCGGACAAGGCCGCCGACGGCGGTTATCCCCAGCTGTCCGAGGAGTACATCGTGTCCGCCCGTCCGCAGCTCATCTTCCTGGCCGACAACGAGGCCGCCAGCGGCGGCCAGAGCCCGGCGGTGGTCGCCGGGCGGGCGGGCTGGGCCGTCATCCCGGCGGTGAAAGACCACGAGATCATCGGGCTGAACGACGACGTCGCCTCCCGCTGGGGACCACGGCTGCCGCAACTGGTCGCCCAGATCGCGCAGGCCGTGCAGCAAGCCAGAGTATGACCAGGTGAACGGGACTCCGCGGTGCCCGCGCGGCATCGTCGCCTACCTCGTCGCGGCGGCCTTCCTGGTCGCCGCGGTGCTGGTCAGCACGCTGGTCGGGGCCGCCGACCTGAACCCGCTGAGCACCGTGGCCGCGCTGGCCGACCGCATCCCGTTCGTGCACCTGCCGTCCGGACTCGGCCCGGTCGACCGGGCCGTGCTGTTCCAGATCCGGCTGCCGCGCATCGTGCTCGGCGCGATGGTGGGCGGCCTGCTCGCGGTGGCCGGCGCCGGGTACCAGGGGGTGTTCCGCAATCCCCTGGTCGACTCCGGGATGCTCGGCGCCTCGGCCGGGGCTGGCCTGGGCGCGACGATCGCGATCGTGTACCTGTCCGGACTCGGGCCCGCGGCCGTGCCGGCCGCCGCGTTCGCCGGCTCGCTGGCCGGGGTCGCGGTCGCCTACCTGGCCGGCGCCGTGAGCGGATCTGGCCCGGCCACGCTGCTGCTGGCCGGGGTGGCGGTCAGCATGTTCCTCACCGCCGTGCAGACCTACCTCCTCCAGCGGTCGGCGTCGGACCTGGAACAGGTCTACTCCTGGCTGCTCGGCTCGCTGTCCGGGGCGACCTGGTCGCAGGCGCTGGAGATCCTGCCGTACGCGGCGGTCAGCACGGCGGTCGTGCTGCTGCACGGGCGGTGGCTCGACGTGCTGTCGGTCGGCGACGACGAGGCCCGCACGCTGGGCGTGCGGCCCGAGCGGGTCCGGCTGATCGTGATCGCCGCGTGCGCGCTGGCCGCGGCCAGCGCGGTGGCGGTCAGCGGCCTGATCGGCTTCGTCGGGATCGTGGTGCCGCACATCGTCCGGCGGCTGGCCGGCATCTCCTACCGGCTGGTGCTGCCGCTGTCGCTACTGGCCGGGGCCGGGTTCCTGGTGCTGGCCGACACGCTGGCCCGGACCGTGCTGTCCCCGGCCGAACTGCCGATCGGCGTGGTAACCGCGCTGGTCGGCTCGCCCGCGTTCGTCTGGATCCTGCGCAGCACCCGGTCGGTGCGCACGTGACCGCGGTCGAGGTGCGGGACCTGGCGGTGGACCTGGATCGTATGCCCATCCTGCACGGCGTGTCGTGCGCGGCCGGATCCGGCGGCTGGCTCGCCCTGATCGGGCCGAACGGCGCGGGCAAGACCACCCTGCTCCGCGCCGTCGCCGGGCTGCTGCCGCACCGCGGCGAGGTGCTTCTCGGCGGCGACGGCGCCGGCGCGCTGAGCGGACGCGACCGGGCCCGGCTGATCGCCTACGTGCCGCAGGAGCCGGTGCTGCCGCCGGACATGACCGTGGCCGAGTACGTGCTGCTCGGCCGCACCCCGTATGTCAGCTACCTGGGCGGCCCCGGCCGCTCCGACCGCGCGGCGGCCGAGCGGGCCGCCTCGCGGTTGGGCGTTTCTGTCTTTGCGGACCGACGGCTGGCCAGCCTGTCCGGCGGCGAGCGCAAGCGCGTCGTGCTGGCCCGCGCCCTCGCCCAGGACCCGCGGGTGCTGCTGCTCGACGAGCCGACCGCCTCCCTGGACATCGGCCACCAGCAGCAGGTCCTGGACCTGGTGGACGAACTGCGCCGGACCGGGGGCCTGACCGTGCTGTCCACCCTGCACGACCTGACCACGGCGGGCCAGTACGCCGACGCCCTGGTGCTGCTGCACCAGGGCCGGATCGAGGCCGCGGGCCCGGCCGCCTCGGTGCTGACCGAGGACCGGATCGCCCGGGTCTACGCCGCCCACGTCGCCGTCCGCACCGACCCCGACGGCAGCACCGTCGTCACCCCGGTCCGGCGACCGCCGGACGGCGGCTAGGTAACCTGAGAACCGTGCGGGTGGTGTCCCTGTTGCCGTCGGCGACCGAGATCGTCTACGCCCTCGGCCTCGGTGACCAGCTGGTCGGGGTGACGTTCGAGTGCGACGAGCCCGCGTCGGCCCGGCGGGACAAAACGGTGGTCGTCGGCGGGCGCGACACCTCGGGGATGAGCCCGGGCGAGATCGACGCCTACGTCCGCGCGGAGCTGGCCGCGGGCCGGGACCTGTACACGCTGCACGCCGACGCGCTGGCCACCCTCGACCCGGATCTGATCCTCACCCAGGACCTGTGCCGGGTCTGCGCGCTGCCGGCCGGGCAGGTGGGCGAGGCGCTTGACTACCTGGGCTGCACCGCCGAGGTCGTCTCGCTCGACCCGGGCACCCTCGACGACGTGCTCGCGACGATCGGGACCATCGGCGCGCACTGCGGCGCCGCGCAGCAGGCCGAGCAGCTGGTGACCGCGCTCCGGCAGCGCCTGGCCGCGGTCGCGGACCAGGTTGCGGGCTTTTACCGGCCGGCCGTGGCGGTCATCGAATGGGTCGACCCGCCCTTCAGCGCCGGGCACTGGGTCCCGGACCTGGTCACGGCGGCCGGAGGGCGGCCGGTCGCTGCTCATCCCGGCGATCGTTCGGTTCAGACCACCTGGAGGGCGATTGCTGCGGCCCGGCCGGAGGTGGCCGTGGTGGCACCCTGCGGGTTCCGCCTCGACGGCGCCGCCACGCAGGCCGAGCAGGTCGCCCGCCAGCTACCCGGCGTACCGGTGTGGGCGATCGACGCCGACGGGCTCGTGGTCCGCCCAGGACCGCGCCTGGTCGACGGCGTCGAGGCGCTCGCCGCCATCCTGCACCCGGACCAGGTCACCGCCCCGCCCGCCGGCCGCATCCACCGCGTCGCCTGACCGCGTCGCCTGACCGCGTCGCACGTGTCCTGGCGCAGTCACAACGGTCTCTGTTTTCCCGTGAACCTCATTCTGAGCAGCGTCACCTATTTCGCAGGGCTCGTATCTATGTACGCCAAAATGTCAGATCCGAGTAATAGAGTCGAATTAAGAGATCAGTACATTGCCCGGATAGGGAGACACGCGCCAGGAGAGCGACAGCATCTATACCCCCTCGGCCCCGTGGGCCTGGAAGGGAGGTGACCCGGATGGGTACCGCCCCTGCTTTTGCCAGTGCCCGGGAGGCGCTGGATATGGTGCGGTCCGGGTTGCGGTTCCTGGCCGATGCGGACGCGACCGAGCTGACCTCGGAGGAGCAGGCGGAGATCCTGCGGGGGCTGGAGCGGGCGAACTCGGTCGCCACGGCGGCGCGGACCTCGGTGCTGGGGGCGTTCACCGCGGGCAAGGGGTACTCCGCCAATGCTGATTACAGTGCGCGGTCGTGGCTGATGCACCAGACCGGGATCAGCAAGGGCGCGTCCGTCGCGTACAGCGCCTGGGTCAGGCGGGCGGCCCGGCACCCGGAGCTGTTCGCGGCGATGGGCGCGGAGCAGGTCTCGGAGTCCTATGCGCACAAGCTGTGCAAATGGACCGACAAGCTCCCCGAGGACCAGCGGCATGAGGCCGACACGATCCTCGCCGGCGAGGCCGGGGCGGGCGCGAGCCTGCGGGACCTGGCCGTGCTCGCCTCGGAGATCCTGGCCCGGTGCCGCCCGGACGAGCCCGACCAGGACCCGGACAAGGACTTCGACGACCGGTCCGTCACGATCCAGACGACGTTCCAGGGCGCGGGGGTGCTGCACGGGGACCTGACGCCCGAGTGCGCCAGCATCGTCGGGACCGTGCTGGACGCCCTGGGCGGCCTGGCCGGGACCGGCGACGGCCGGAGCAAGGAGCAGCGGTACCACGACGCGCTCCAGGAAGCGATGCGCCGCCTGGTCGCCGGAGGCCTTGTCCCGGAGCGGGCCGGGCAGCCGGTCAAGGCTTTGGTCCACATCAGCCTGGGCGACCTGGTCCACCTCAACGGCTCCGCCTACCTGACCGGCGAATGGATCGACGGGGTCCGCACGAAGTGGGCCACGCGCCGCGCCGCGGCGTCCGAGACGGGCAGCGACGGCGGCGCCTGGCTGGACGGCAAGGCGGCTGAGGCGGCTGCCTGCGACGCGTCGCTCACGCCGATCGTGACCGGCGACCTCGACGTCAGCGTGCTGGATGACCTGGTGCGGCTGGGCGCCCACCTGGACCGGCTCCGCCGCGACAGCACCGCCCCGGCGGATGCCTCCGATGTCCGGGACATCCTGGAACAGGAGATCATCGCCAA
>Ga0335085_10010213_pt1 | contig 14050 bp, 10 predicted proteins | sample Lox_Sample_45_FD_206712 | JGI IMG/M metagenome (GOLD analysis project Ga0335085, IMG submission 206712) | Soil microbial communities from Loxahatchee National Wildlife Refuge, Florida, United States - Lox_Sample_4.5 | ecosystem: Environmental > Terrestrial > Soil > Wetlands | place: USA...
TCGGCGGCGACAAGGAGATGGCCGTGGTCAAGTCCGGGCACATCCAGTCGTTCGTCAACCCGGCCGCGAAGAGCCGTTACGACTACTGGGAGGGCCCGCCGACCAGCGACGATCCGGACCAGTGGCTCGCTGGGGCGACCGAGCACCACGGGTCGTGGTGGCCGCAGTGGATCGAGTGGCTGACCGCGCACTCGGGGCCGGAGAAGGCGCCGGCCAGCGCGCTCGGCAACCGCAAGTACCCGCCGCTCGGGCCGGCGCCGGGCACCTACGTGCACGAGTAGCCGCTACCCAGCCCGCCATCCGCCTCCCCGGTCAGCCGCCGTTCAGGAGCGGCCTGAGCGCGTCCAGCGCGGCCGGGTCGTCGATGGTCGAGGGCACCGGCTCGTCCCTGCCTTCCGCGATGCCGCGCATGGTCTTGCGCAGGATCTTCCCCGAGCGGGTCTTGGGCAGGGCTTGTACCACGTCGACCTGGCGCAGCGCCGCCACCGGGCCGATCTGGTCCCGCACCAGTGTGACCAGCTGGTCGCGCAGCGCCTGCGGGTCGGTGCCCACGCCGGCCTTGAGCACCACGAAGGCACGCGGCACCTGCCCCTTGATCGCGTCGCTGACCCCGATCACGGCGCATTCGGCCACCGCCGGATGGCTGGCCAGCACCTCCTCCATCTCGCCGGTGGACAGCCGGTGGCCCGCCACGTTGATCACATCGTCGGTCCGGCCCATGACGAACAGGTACCCGTCCTCGTCGATGTGCCCGCCGTCACCGGTCAGGTAGGAGCCGGAGTGCTGGGACAGGTAGGAGTCGATGAAGCGCTGGTCGTCGCCCCACAGGGTGGGCAGGCAGCCGGGCGGCAGCGGCAGCCGGAGGACGATCTCGCCGTCCGTGCCGGCCGGTACGTCCTCGCCGGCCGGGTCGACCACGTGGACGTCGTACCCGGGCATCGGGACGGTGGGAGACCCCGGCTTGGTCTCCATCGCCTGCAGGCCCATGGGGTTGGCGGCGATGGCCCAGCCCGTCTCCGTCTGCCACCAGTGGTCGATGACCGGGATGCCCAGCAGGTCGCGGGCCCACCGGTAGGTCTCGGGGTCGAGCCGCTCCCCGGCGAGGAACAGGTACCGCATGCTCGACAGGTCCCGGCCGCGCGCGTGCTTGCCCTCCGGGTCCTCCTTCTTGATGACCCGGAACGCGGTCGGGGCGGTGAACAGGGCCCTGACCCGGTGCTCCTCGATGACCCGCCAGAAGGCCCCCGCGTCCGGCGTCCCCACCGGCTTGCCCTCGTACAGGACCGTCGTGCACCCGGCCAGCAGGGGCGCGTACACGATGTAGGAGTGCCCGACCACCCATCCGATGTCGGAGGCGGCCCAGTACACATCCCCCGGCTGAGTGTCGTAGATGTGCTGCATGCTCCAGCGCAGCGCGACGGCGTGCCCACCGTTGTCACGGACGACGCCCTTGGGCTTCCCGGTCGTGCCCGAGGTGTACAGGATGTAGAGCGGATCGGTCGCGGCGACCGGGACGCAGTCCGCCGGCTGCGCCGCCGCCATCTGCTCCTGCCAGTCGAGGTCGCGCCCGGCGAGCAGCGGCGCCGTCGCCTGCGGCCGTTGCAGCACCACGCACGAGCGCGGCTTGTGCGGTGAGAGCTCGATCGCCCGGTCCAGAATCGGCTTGTACTCCACCACCCGGCTCACCTCGATGCCGCAGGAAGCCGTCACGATCGCCACCGGCCGGGCATCATCGATCCGCGTCGCGAGCTCGGCCGCGGCGAACCCGCCGAACACCACCGAGTGAACCGCGCCGATCCGGGCACACGCGAGCATGGCCACCACGGCCTCGGGCACCATCGGCATGTAGATGACGATCCGGTCACCCGTGGTCACGCCCAGGCCCGTCAGGACACCAGCAAACCGCGCCACCTCATCGAGCAGCTCCTGGTAGGTCATCACCCGCTGGGAGCCTGTCACCGGGCTGTCGTAGATCAGCGCCGGCTGGCCCGCCCGGCCGTCGCGGACATGCCGGTCCACCGCGTTGAAGCACGTGTTCAGCATCCCGCCCGCGAACCAGCGGTAGAAGGGAGGATTCGAGCGGTCCAGCACCACCGTGGGCTCGGTGTACCAGTCGATCAGCCTGGCGGCGGCCCCCCAGTACTGGTCGGGCTCGGTCAGGCTCTGGCGGAACTCCTGCTGGTAGCGGCCCATAACGGCTCCCCTGCTGTTCATCCGGATTTTGCTGCCCGGCTGCCTGGCTGTGTAAGTACCCTGTGGACCGGGCGGGACCCGCCGGCGGAGGCCACGGCCGGTATTAACCGAGCACACATCACCGGCCCGGCCGCAGATAGGGCCGAACGGCCTGCCGGCGGCGGGACCCCGGCAGCACGGGCTCAGGGTCCGATGGTCCCTGGCATGGGGGCCGGCGAGTTTCCCGCCGAACTGAGCCATACGGCTGATTGGTCCGTGCCCTTGATTAAGGGGCCTGAGCCGGCCGGCGAGGAGGTTCCATGCGACCCAGGGCACTGATGGCGCTCACCATGGTGGCCGCCGTGCCGGTGCTGTTCATCGCCGACCGCGTTCGGCCGCGTGCACGACCCCCCAGCGGCCAGCATCCGGCGGGGCCGAAATGAGAATCTGGTGGGCGGCCCTGCTCGCAGCGGTGCTCGCGGTCGGCGCGGTCGGGCTGCTGGCCTCGCCCGCTGATGCGCACGCGCTGCTGGAGCGGTCGTACCCGGCGGCGGGCGCGTCGCTGCCGCATGCGCCGCACACCATGCTGCTCGATTTCACGGAGGCACCCGAGCCCAGCCTGTCCACGGTCTTGCTGCTGGATTCGTCGGGCCGGACGGTTCCCGGCGTCGGCAAGCTCACCCCGGTGCCGGGCAACGCGAAAGAGCTGCGGGCGGCGCTGCCCCCGCTCGCCAACGGCGCATACACGGTCAACTGGCGCACGGTGTCGAAGGTCGACGGGCACGTGACCGGCGGCTCCTTCGCCTTCGGGATCGGGGTCCAGGCCCCCCCGGGCGTGTCCGCGGCCCAGGCGGCCAAGGGCGGTTCGCCGCCGGCGGGCTCGGCCCCGTCTCCGGCGGCCGTGGCCGGCCGGTGGCTGCTGTACTGGGGCCTGGCGCTGCTCGTCGCCGCCGGGGCGACCGGCGCGCTGGTCTTCCGATGGCGGCTGCCCCGCGGCGCCCGGATCGTGATCGCGGCCGGATGGCTGGTGGCGGCCGCCGGCGCCGGCACGATGATCCTGGCGGAGCGGGCGGCGGTGGGCGTGCCGTTCACCGAGCTGCTCGGCACCGCCACCGGGCGGTCGCTGCTGGCTCAGGCCGCCGCCGTGGCCGTCTGCGGAGTGGCCGCGCTGCTGGCGGCCCTGCGCCCGGCCGGCCCGCGGCTGGCGGTGCTGGGGGCGGCCGCCGCGGCCGCGCTGTTCGTGCACGCCCAGGCCGGGCACGCCGAGACCGCCTCGCCGGTCCGGCTGCTGAATGTGGCCGACCAGTGGCTGCACATGGTGGCGGCCGGGGTGTGGGTCGGCGGCCTGGTCTGGCTCCTGCTGGGCCTGCGGGGCCTGGGCGGGACGGCCCGGGTGATGGCGGTGCGCCGTTTCTCGCAGCTGGCGTTCGCCGCCGTGGCACTGCTCGCGGTGACCGGGGTGCTGCGGGCGGTGCCCGAGGTGGGGAGCCTGGGGGCGCTGGTGTCGACCAGCTTCGGCGTCGTCCTGCTCATCAAGACCGGCCTGTTCGTGGCGCTGATGGGGCTGGCGTGGCGGAACCGGTACCGGCTCGTGCCGGCCATCACCGGGCCGGCGTCCCGGGCCAGGCCCGCCGGGCCGCCGCCGCTGAGCGCGGGCGCGGCGGGGGAATCCCCGCCGCGGGGCAAGACGGGGACTGGCACCCTTACCCGCCGGGCGGACACCGGGACGGAAGGGGGAGCGGGCGACGGAGCCGCCCGCTCGCTCCGGCGGTCGGTCGCCGCCGAGGTGACCGTAGCCGGCGTCGTGCTCGTGGCGGCGGCGGTGCTGAGCGGGCTGCCGCCATCGAGCTTCGTCCAGGCCGCCGGGCGGCCGGCGGCCCCCTCCTCGGTGACCGTAACGGGCAGCGACTTCGCCACCACGGTGCGGGTGCGGCTGACCGCGTCGCCGGGAACGGCCGGGCCCGACGTGTTCCAGGTTCAGCTCCGCCGGTACGACTCGGGCCGCCCACTCCCCGCGCGCCAGGTCCAGCTGGAGTTCTCGCTGCCGAGCAACCCGAACGTGGCTTCCAGCCTCAGCCTCACCCGGGGCGCGGGCGGCACGTGGACCGGGCAGGGCACCAACCTGTCGATCGACGGGCTGTGGGACATCGACGTCGTGGTCCAGCAGGCGGCAACGGCGGTTGACGTCCCGCTGCGGCTGCGCACCCGGCTGCCGCCGGAGCACATCACCGCCGCGAGGCAGCCGGGCGTGCCCACCCTGTACACGGTCCAGCTGGGGGCTGGCCGCAGCCTGCAGGCGTACATGGAGGAGATAGAGCCGGGCCACGGCGTGGTTCACTTCACGCTCTTCAAGGCGCCGGAGCGTGAGGCGACCATCACCTCCGCGAGGGCCGCGGCGATCACACCCGGCGGTGCCGACCAGTCCCTGAAGCTGATCCGGTTTGACCAGGGGCACTTCGCGGCCAACTTCACGCCCACGCCCGGGCGGTGGACGTTCCGCATTGACGCCACGACGGCGGGCGGGGCGACGGTATCCGGGTACTTCTCCCAGACCATCCGGCCGTGACCGTGGGCGGGCGCTCCGTGCCGCGGTGGCGGCCGGCGGCCGGGGCGGGGCGGCCGGGTCCCGCCCGCCTGGTGCACAGAATCTGACGCGGATGCGCAGTGTCATTCTCGCCGATGGAATCGGCCAGACGCTGGAGCAGAAGGGCGCCCAGACCCTGCTGCTGCTTGGCTGTCTCGGCCTGGCGTGGGCCGCGATCCGGGCCCGGGACGTCCGCATCTTCGGGCGCCCCCGGTACGCCAGCCGGGCGCTGGCCCTCCTGGCCACGGCGTCCCTGGTGCTGGCGTTCATCGTTCCCTCCATGCTCGGGACCGAGATCGCACCGGTGCGTCCCTCGACGCCAGCCAGCATCACGATCCTCTCCCCGAGACCCCAGCAGGTGCTGAGGGGAGATCCGGCCACCGTCCGGATCCGGCTCCGCCTGGCGGGAGCGCGCGTGGTCTCCTACACGTCCGCGCACCTGGTCCCGGACCGGGGGCACATCCACCTCTACCTGGACGGGACCATCCTCGCGATGACATACGGGACCTCGGCCACCATCTACGCCTACCCGGCCAGCCATCGCATCACGGTCCAATTCGTGGCGGTCGACCACGGGCCGTTCAGCCCACCGGTCAGGGCCTCGGTGCGCTTTACCGTGGTCCCGTGAGCCCGCCTGGCGGCAGCGGGCACGTACGATCGCCGTTATCCGGCGTCCACCGGCGGCCGGGGACGGGAGACGGCGTGGCCAACGTGGTGGTTACCGGCGGCGCTGGGTTCCTGGGCTCACGCCTCGCCCGGGAGCTGCTGGCCGTGGGCTCGCTCGATGTGGCCGGCGGCGGGGCGCGCCCGCTGTCGCGGGTGACTCTCGTCGACCAGTCGCCGGTTCCCGCCGATCTCGCCGCCGACGGGCGGGTGGCTGCGATCCGCGGCGACCTCGGCGAACTGCTGGATCCCGGCCAGGCCGGGTGGCACGCGCTCGCCGGGGCCGACGTCATTTTCCACCTCGCCGCGGCGGTGAGCGCGGAATGCGAGGCGGACTTCGACCTCGGCATGCGGGCCAACCTGCGCGCCATCGAGTCGCTGCTGGCGGCATGCCGGGCCCTGGCCACGAACCCGGTGGTGGTGTTCGCGAGCTCCCTGGCCGTCTTCGGGAGGTCGGCCGAGCACCCGCTCCCCCCGGTCGTGGACGATCACACCCTGCCCAACCCGCAGTCCAGCTATGGGACACAGAAGTTCATCGGGGAGCAGCTGCTGGCCGACTACACGCGCCGGGGATTCCTGCGCGGGCGGGCGGTCCGCCTGATGACCGTCACCGTCCGCCCGGGACGGCCGAACGCGGCGGCGTCGGGCTTTTTCTCCAGCATCATCCGGGAGCCGCTGGCCGGCCGGCGTGCGGCCTGCCCGGTGGACGCGCGGACCGAGGTGGCGCTCATGTCCCCGGCCCGGGCCATCGATGGGCTGCTGTGCGCTGCCACCTCGTCCGATGCGGTGTGGGGAGGCCGCACCGCGGTCACCCTTCCGGCCCTCACCGTGACCGTCGCGGACATGATCGCGGCGCTGGAGCGGGTGGGTGGGGCTGAGGCGGGCGCGCTGATCGACTGGGCACCTGACCCGGAGGTGGCCAGGCTGGTGGCGAGCTGGCCCGCCCGGGTTCGTGCCGAGCGGGCGGAACGGCTCGGCCTGGCCGCGGACCCGGATTTCGACTCCATCATCAGGATGCATCTCGCCGAGCCCGGGCCATGACGGCGGATGACCCGGCCAGGGCGGCGGGCAGGTGTCCCGCTGCGTCACGCCCAGGACCGGATGCAGGCCTCGATCATCGCAGCCCGCTCGCCGACCGCACCGGCCGGGACGTCCACGAGCTCGAATCCCAGGCGCAGGTACGCCGATTCGTGAACGCGCTCGAACCGCAGCGAATCCTCGTAACTGATCCTGCGGACCGTGGTGGGCTGGCAGAACCCGATCGGGCGGACGAAAAACACCCGGCGGTCGAAGGTCCCGTCCCCGGTGATCTCCGCGATTTCCCCGCGCAACACGGCGGTGACCGGACGGCCCAGCCAGCGGGCCAGGGCCAGCGTGCACACCGCTGAGCGGTCATGAACCTGCGCCGCCGCACCGGCGGGCACCGGCTCGGCCCGCCTGTGCTGCTGCAACCGGACGATCCTGTCGATGAACAGCGGGTCGGTCCACGGCTCGGCGTCTCCTCGCCCCAGCGCCGCCGTGTTCGCGTCGGTGGCGGCCTCTTCCACCACCGGGTATCCCATGTCCGCCAGGGCCCGCAGAATCGAGGTCTTGCCGGAGCCGGGGGCACCGGTCAGGATAAAGCGCCTCACGACCGTCCTCCTTTCCGCGATCGCCGCCGGCGAAGCCGCCGCCCGGATGTATCAGCGCCGGTGACGTGCACTCCAACGTGATAGGAGCAACAGCTGCCTTCCCATAAGGGGACGCTACCGGCGCAGGAATGATGGGCCCACGTGATGGATGTGGTCATGACCGTGAGGCGGGAACCGTGACTGCCCTGGGCCCGGCGCTGGGCTTTTTCATCGGCGTCATCTGCGGCCTCGCGGTGCTGCTGCTGATCCGGACCGCGCAGACATCCCGGGCGACGCTGAAGACCACCGTAGCCGAAATCTCGCAGCTGCTGGCGATTCCCACGTTCTCTTTCGGCGGGCCGTGGGTGACCTCGAGCCTTTTGCGCGGGGCCAATCTTGACCAGATTCTCCCCAGCTACACGGTCTCCCTGTCCCTCAGCTTTGCAATTGTCGCTGGCTTCCCACTGTTCACGCTCATCGTCGTCACCTGTGGCGAGTGGCGGAGGGGTGGTCGGCCATCATGACGGACGTTGCCATGGCCCTGGGTCTGAGCGGCGGAGCTATCGCCGGGCTTTCGCTGCGCGGTGTGATAGCGGCCGCCCGGGCCGGCGTCACGATGATCGCTGTTCCGCTGGTGCTGCTGGTGGCCACGGTTGGGCTCTCGTGCGGGGTGGCCTGGGCCTTCTTTGGCGAGTACGTCGGCCGGGGAGGATGGCTGTGGTTCGGCGATGGCGTCCTCGCCGGCCTCGCGCTGGGCGAGCTGGCATTCCTGCTGGGCCAAGAGCGCCGCAACCGGGCCAAGCCACCCGGCCCGGCCTGAGTCAAGACCCGGGACCGGGGGCTCCGCGCCATACACTGCCGCTGTGACGCCAGGCGTGGAAGGCCCTTTCGAGCTGGGAACCGACGGGCCCACGGCGATCTTGGTCGGCATCGATGGCTCGACTACCTCGCTGCGGGCTGCGTCGTACGCGGCCGGCCTGGCCCGCCGGCAGCACGCCCGGGTAACCGCTGTCTACGTCGCCCCGGTGGCGTCGCTGGGGACGGCGGGGCCCGGGGGGGCCGACCTCGTCGCCGCCAGGCACCAGGCCTTCAGCCAGGCCGCCGAGGACATGCGTCGGCGGGCCGAGGAGGTGTCCAGGGAGCTGGGGATCTCCGTGACCTTCATCGCTGCCGAGGGCGACCCGTTCACCGAGCTCCGCCGCATCGCCGACGAGACCCGCGCCGACGCCGTCGTGGTGGGGGCATCGGCTCACGCTGGCCACCGGCTGGTCGGCTCGCTGGCGGTGCGGCTGGTGCGCGCCGGCCGATGGCCGGTAACCGTGGTGCCCTGACCAGCCTGGCGCTACCCCCGGTAGCCGCGGCGGACGGGCCAGGTGCGGGCTCAGGCATCAGGCGGGCAGCCGGCCGGTGGGACCAGGAACTTCCGGTCCAGGCCGGTGATCCGCATGATCTTGACCACCGACGGGCCGGGCGAAGCCAGCCGGAATGGGCGGCCCGCCCGCTCGGCGTACCCGGCCATCCGCACCAGGGCGCTCAGGCCCTGGGCATCACAGAAACTCAGCGCGGCCAGATCGACAGTGACCGGCCCCCGATGGCGGTCAATGACGTCCCGGACGTAGGCGACCGCCATTTCGGCGGTGGCGAAATCCAGCTCGCCGCCGATGCCAGCAACGGCCTCACCGGCCGGCAGGACCCGGTAGCTCAGCTCAAGCGGCGCAGCTCCCCGCGGATCGCCCTCTGCGCCGGCCACTGCTTCCTCCGGCCGTCCGCCCGCCACACGAGCGAGCATCATGGCTTTCGTCTCGCGCGTGAACTGCCACCCCTGGGGCGCAACTGGGCTCCCGGCGAATGGCGGCGGACGGAGGTCAGGCCGTTTGCCTTCCCCGTCGCGGCTTACGATATGGCCGTTGGTCCATCGCATGTTCCCGATGTTCCTCCCAGGCTTTCGAGACAGCCGTCTGCTGTCGTATCAAGGGTGCTCGCGGGCCCTGGATCACGGGCCCGCGCCGGGCTAAACGACGCCTGGCTCCTGGTGCCACCCAGATGGGTATACATTGCACATGGTCACAGGTGTGCGGTGGCCGGCCAGGCCAGCGGGGGTACGGGCGCAGTACGGGGCCAGGTACGGGCGACCGCAAATGCCCAGCAGGCCAATCCGGCCGCGATCACCAGTCAGCGCGGCGGCGCGGTAGCTGGCTTGCCCCTCGAGCCCGCGACCAGTTTGCTCATCCCCGGCCAGCGGCCGAAATGATTCCTGCGCATCGCCTGATCGTGTGCGCCCCACCTGATCGAAAGCCTGACGCAGGTATTTGCGCGGCTGGGGTTTGATGGTATTGGAGCAATCTCCTGTGAGTGTGCAGCAACAGCGACAGCCTTGATGCGGCGTGCCGCCGGTTTCAGCCGATCTTGCTGGGCTTCGCCCGGCGCGTCCAAAGATCAGATGGGCACATTATGCTACCGGCATACTGCTTATTGGATCCGTTCGGGTGAAGGCCTGATGGAAGCCAGGCCCGGCGGAAGGAAGACGGTGGCGCTATCGCGGCAGCACCCGGCCGGGAACTGAGAGCGGCGGAATGACAAAACGGCCCGCTACCGGGCGGGAGGACTGGGGTACGGACGTAGGTTCGTTAATCCGCATCCGCCGCCTCGCCGCGGGGCTGACCCAGCAGGAACTGGCTGACCTGGCCCAGGTCAGCCTGGGCGCGGTCCGGGATCTGGAGCAGGGCCGGACCCGGCGCCCCCGGGGGGACTCGGTGGCCAAGCTGGCCGGGGCGCTCGGCCTGGAGGCTGCCCGGCTGGAGACCTTGACGCAAGGCACACCCGGGCCGGCCGGGTCCCGCGGCGGGCGGCGACCGCAGGTTCCCGGCGTGCAGCTGAAGGTTCTGGGGCCGGTGGAGGCGTGGCGCGGCGGCACACCTGTCGGGCTGGGCGACCCCCGGCAGCGGGCCGTGCTGGCGCTGCTGGCGCTGAGCCCGGACGTGGCGGTGCACCGGGAGACGCTCATCGACGCGCTCTGGCATGACAACCCGCCAGCCAGCGCAATACATCTGCTGCAGACCTATGTGAGCCGGCTGCGCCGGGTGCTGGATCCGGGCCGGCCGCCCCGGGACCCGCGGGGGCTGGTGGTGTCGGCGGGTACCAGTTACCGGCTGCGCGTCACCGGCGATGCGCTCGACCTGCTGGCCTTCGGGCAGCTCGTCGGCCATGCCCGGGCCGCGGCCGCGGCGGGTGAGCCCGGCGCCGCCTGCGACGCCTTCGAGCAGGCACTGGGGCTGTGGCGGGGTGAGCCGGTGGCCGATGTGGAGGCGCTGCGCGGCCACCCGGCGGCCGTGCAGGTGAGCCGGGCGCGGACGGCGGCGGTGCTGGAGTACGCGGAGCTGGCCGGCCAGGCGGGCCGGGAAGAACGGGTGCTGGGTCACCTGGCGGGCGTGGCGGCCCGGGAGCCGCTGAATGAGAAGGCCTGCGCCCGGCTGATGCTCACCCTGGCCGCCACCGGGCAGCAGGCGGCGGCGCTGCAGGCCTATCAGGACCTGCGGGGGCGGCTCGATGAGCAGCTCGGCGTGCTGCCCGGCCCCGAGCTGGCCCGGGCCCACCTGCGGGTACTCCGGCAGCAGATCCCGGTGGCCGGCGCCGGCACTGCCGCCGGCCCGGCAGGCGGGGAGCCGGGGCCATCCGAACCGCCGCAGCTGGCCGCGGAGGCCATGGGCGCACTGACCGCGGAGGCAATGGACACGGCAGCGAGCGCAGGCAGCACGGTCCATCCGCCGGATGACAGCTGGGTGGCCGCGGTTCACGCCTGCGAAGATGACGCCGAGCCGATCGGCACGGCCGTGGTTATCGACGCCAGCCGGGTCCTGACCTGCGCGCACGTGGTGATGTCCGAGGACGGGACGGCCCGGGAGCCGCTGTGGGTGTCCTTCCCCAAGGCCGACCGGTGGCCACGGCGGCGGGTCGCCGCGGTGACGGCCGTCTATTCGCCGCCGGTGCGGGACCTGGCGGTGCTGGAGCTGGCCGGGCCGGTGCCGGCCGGTGTTGAGCCGGCGCCGCTGCGCTGCCCCCGGCCGGCGGACCTGGCCGGGCGGGCGTGGTGGGCGTTCGGGTTCGCTGACCGCGACCCGGTCGGGGATTCCGCCAGCGGTACGATCGGGGCCGCTCTCGCCCTTGGCTGGGTCCGGCTGGACACCCAGTCCCGCTATCTCACGCGGCCGGGGTTTGGCGGCGGAGGGCTGTGGTCGCCCGATTACCAGGCCGTCGTGGCGGTGGTGGGCCGGGCGCACACCAACGGCGACGGCCGGGCGGTGGCGTTGCATCAGGCGGACCTGTGCCTGCCTGGTCACAAGCTCGCGGCGCTGGCCGGCTGGTCGGCCGAGGCGGCCGGCGAGGCCGCGCTGCAGCAGTGGGGCTGGACGCTGGCGCGCGATGCGGAGGGGGTGCGTCACTGGCGGCCGCGGGCGCGGGGGGTGAGCATCGACAGCGAGCGCGGCTACCGGTTCCGCGGCCGGGCGGCCGCCCTGTCACGGATCGCGGGGTGGCTGGACCGGCCCGAGCCGGACCGGCGGGTGCTGGTGGTCACCGGCTCCCCCGGCGTCGGCAAGTCGGCGGTGCTGGGCCGGATCGTCACCACCGCCGACGCCGCCATCCGCGCCTCCCTCCCGCCCGGCGATAAGGCCGTCAGGGCCAGCGTGGGGTCGGTGGGCTGCGCGGTCCACGCCAAGGCCAAGACGGCGCTGGAGGTCGCCGAGGAGATCTGCCGGGCCGCGTCCGCCCGGCTGCCCGAAGACGCCAGCGACCTGGCGCCCGCGGTCCGGGAGGCGCTGGACCAGCGCGAGGGCGGCCGGTTCAACGTGATCATCGACGCGCTCGATGAGGCGGCCAGCCCGGCGCAGGCACGGGCGATCATCGGCCAGGTGGTGCTGCCGCTCGCCGAGACCTGCTCCGACGCCGGCGCCCAGGTGGTGGTCGGCACCCGCCGCCGCGACGACGGCGGGGACCTGCTGGACCGGTTCGGCGGCGCGCTGGAGTCAATCGACCTCGATGACCCGGAGTATTTCGCCGGGGCGGACCTGGCCGCCTACGCGCTGGCCTGCCTGCAGCTGGCCGGCGACGAGCGGCCCGGCAACCCCTACCACGATGACAGCCTCGCCGGGCCGGTCGCCGCCGCGATCGCCGCCATGGCGGGCCGGAACTTCCTGATCGCCGGGCTGATCGCCCGCTCCCGCGGCCTGCACGACCCCGAACCCGCCGACCCCAGCCAGCTGGCCTTCTCGGCCACCGTGGACTCGGCCCTGGCCGCCTACCTGGAGCGGCTGAGCCCGGTCGCCGGGCTGCCGGCCGGCCGCGCGCTGACCGCGCTGGCCTTCGCCGAGGCACCGGGCCTGCCGGTGCGGCTGTGGCAGCTGGCCATCGAAGCCATCGACGGGACCAGGGTCAGCGCCGAGGACCTGACCCGGTTCGCCCGCTCCTCGGCCGCCAACTTCCTGGTCGAAACCGGCGGCGAGACCGCCGCCGGAGATCACGGCCCGCGCGGCAGCGTCGTGTACCGGCTGTTCCACCAGGGTCTCAACGACGCCCTTCTGCGGACGCGGTCTGAGGTCATGCCCCGGGCCGATGACGAACACGCGCTCACAATGGCCTTCACCCGGCACGGCCGGCGGAGCCGGTGGAAGGACGTCCCGGAGTACCTGCTGCGCTCGCTGCCCGCCCACGCCGCCGCCGGCGGGCTGGCCGATGACCTGCTGCGCGACGACGACTACCTGCTGCACGCCGACCTGCGGCGGCTGATCCAGTCCGCCGACCAGGCCGGCTCGGCGCCGGGCCGCCGCCGGGCCCAGCTGCTGCGGCTGACCCCGCGGGCCATCACCGCCGCCCCGGCGGACCGGGCCGCCTTGTTCAGCGTCACCGAGGCCCTGGATGACCTGGGCACCAGCTACCGCGACGGCGGCTGGCAGGCGCCCTACCGGGCGCTGTGGGCCTCGGTCAAGCCCCGCAGCGAACGCGCCGTCCTGGAAGGCCACCAGGGCTGGGTCAACGGCGTGTGCCCGGTCACCGTCGCCGGGAAGGAACTGCTGGCCAGCGCCGGTGGCGATGGCACGGTCCGGATCTGGGACCCCGCCACCGGCCAGCTGCACGCCGTCCTGGAAGGCCACCGGGGCTGGGTCTACGCCGTATGCCCGCTCACCGTGGCCGGAAGGCAGATGCTGGCCAGCGCCGGTGTTGACGGGACGGTCCGGATCTGGGACCCGCAGACCGGCCTGCTGCGCGCCACGCTGGAGGGCCACCAGGACGGCGTCTGGGCAGTCTGCCCGGTCACCGTGGCCGGGCAGCAGCTGCTGGCCAGCGCCGGCGCCGACGGCACGGTCCGGATCTGGGACCCGCAGACCGGCCAGCAGCGCACCACCCTGGACGGCCACCCCGGCGGCGTCTATGCGGTGTGCGCGCTCACCGTGGCCGGGCAGCAGCTGCTGGCCAGCGCCGGCGCCGACGGCACGGTCCGGATCTGGGACCCCCGGACCGGCCAGCAGCGCACCACCCTGGAAGGCCACCAACGTGAGGTCAACGGCGTGTGCCGGGTTACCGTGGCCGGGCAGGAACTGCTGGCCAGCGCCAGCATCGACCGCACGGTCCGGATCTGGGACCCGCAGACCGGCCAGCTGCGCGCCACGCTGGAGGGCCACCAGGACGGCGTCTGGGCAGTCTGCCCGCTCACCGTGGCCGGGCAGCAGCTGCTGGCCAGCGCCGGCGCCGACGGCACGGTGCGGATCTGGGACCCCCGGACCGGCCAGCAGCGCACCACGCTGGAAGGCCACCAGGATTGGGTCTGCTCCGTGTGCCCGGTCACCGTGGCCGGCAAGGAGCTGCTGGCCAGCGTGGGGGACGGCGGCACGGTGCGGATCTGGGACCCCCGGACCGGCCAGCAACATGTCTCGCTGGAGGGCCACCAGGGCGGTGTCTACGCCCTGTGCCCGGTCACCGTGGCCGGGAAGGAACTGCTGGCCAGCGCCGGCGCCGACGGCACGGCCCG
>Ga0335085_10010214_pt1 | contig 14049 bp, 7 predicted proteins | sample Lox_Sample_45_FD_206712 | JGI IMG/M metagenome (GOLD analysis project Ga0335085, IMG submission 206712) | Soil microbial communities from Loxahatchee National Wildlife Refuge, Florida, United States - Lox_Sample_4.5 | ecosystem: Environmental > Terrestrial > Soil > Wetlands | place: USA: Florida...
CGCGGGTAACGAGGATACGGCGGACATGTCGTCTCACCACGGATCGAGCGTCGGGCCTGCCCTCGTGGCGGGCCTCGCGTTGCTTGCGCCGATCGCGCGTCCGGCACGTGCCCAGCAGCAGATCGGCATGGGCCGCACCGTGACCGGGACGCTCGGCGCCGCCGACCCGGTGCTTCCGTCCGGACAGGCGCACTACCGGATGTTCAGCTTCTACGGCACTGCCGGTCAGACGGTCCAGATCGACCTGGTCTCGGCCGAGTTCGACGCGCACCTCGCCCTGCAAGACCCGCTGGGACAGAAGGTCGCCGATGACGAAGACGGCGGCGGCGGGCGCAACGCGCGCATCTGGTACACCATGCCCACCACCGGCATGTACCTGGTCCTCGCCGGAGCGCGCCGCGCGGACGAAGGTGGCGCGTTCACGCTGACGGTGGTGGCGACGCGCGACCGACCCCCGCCCCCGCCCCCGCCGCCCCCGGCCTCCGCACCGGCGCCAACGCCGGCGCCGGCAGAGCCCGCGCCGTCGCTGCCCACCGTGGCGCCGCCGCCCGCTCAGCCGGTCGCCGTGGCGCCGCCGGCCGCGGACACGACGCCGACGCGACCGAGTCCGCCTCAGCTGCAGCCCGCTCCGCCCCCGGCCGTGGACACCACGCCGGAGAGGCCGGCGCCGACGCAGGAGCCCGCCGTCACGGCACCGCCACCGCAGGCCGACACGACGCCGGCGAAACCGGCCCCGGTGCAGCCGAAGCCCGTCCTCTCGCCGCCGCAGCCCACGCCGGCCGACACGACGCCCGCGAAGCCGATTCAGGCGCCGGCAAGACCGAGCGCGCCCCAGCCCGTGGTTACGCCGCCGCCACCGCGCGCGGATACGACTCCGACCCCGGCCCCCGCCCCCGCCCCCGCCGAGCCGGCGCCGACGGCGCCGAATCCGGTGCAGCTCCAGCCCGCCGCGCCGCCCGTCACCGCGCCGCCCGTCCCCGTGCCCACGGTGGCCGCGCCGCCTTTGGACGCGATCCCGACCAACGCCATACCCGCGCCCGGCGAGATCGGGCTGCTCGCGTTCGGGCAGACGATGCGGGGCATGCTGGGTCCGGGCGACCAGACGATGGCCGACGGCACGTACTCCGACACCTGGCAGTTCCAGGGCACGGCCGGCCAGACCGTCACCATCGAGGTGCGCTCGACGGCGTTCGGCACCTACGCGCAGCTGTTCGACCCCGGCGGGAACCGTGTCGCCGAGGACATCGGCTCGGGCGGCGGCAACAACTCGCGCGTGGTGTACCGGCTCCAGGCGGCGGGGATGTACCAGGTCGTCGTCGTCAACGCCGAAGGCCAGAAGGTCACCGGTCTCTACACGATCTCGATCCGGTAGGTCACGGCGGGCCGGCGTACAGGTTGAGCCGGTTGCGCTTGAGGTACTCGAGCCTGGACTTCAGGTCGGCCGCGCCGTTCCGCGGGTAGACCAGGAACGCGGTGGCCGCGTCGCAGCCCTCCACGTCCTCGGTCCGCAGGTAGCAGTCCCTCCACGCCGCCTTGCCGTTCGACACGTGGTCGATGGTGTCGCGGTCGAGGCGCGTGGTGTGGAAGCCCGCCACGACGGACGCCGCCAGCAGCACCGCCATGCCAGATCGCCGCGGCCAGACCTGCTTGACCGCGAGCAGGTGCAGGTACAGGGCGAGGACGCCGGTCAGCAGGTAGAGGTAGTAGCGCGAGCTGTCCGCCGTCTCGCTTCCGAGCTGGACCCGGCCGACGGCGGCGCCGGCGGCGAACAGGAGACTGAATCCCGCCAGGATCACGATCGCCCGGCTGGCGCGAGCCTCGCCTTCGTCGCCGCGGACCATCCGCCACAGGTGCGCGGCCAGCACCGCGGCCACGCACAGCACGACGCCGGGGCCCGCGATGGCCGCCGCGACGCCGTCGTGCGCCTTGAGGCCGAAGACGTTGGCGAACATCAGCGCCGCGTACCACGGGTACGCCCACGGCTTCTCGTACGGGAACCGGAAGCCCGCGACGCCGGCGTCGAACCTGTAGCCGACGAAGAACGAGGCGAGCGAAAGGACCGCGATTCCGCAGGCCAGGGCGGCGCCGGCCGCCGCGCGACGACGCCCGGCGCGCGCCTCGCCGTACGCGTCGAGCGCCAGCAGCGCCGGCGTCAGGAGCCCCAGAAAGAACCCGAACGCGGTGTAGATCGCGAGGAAGTCGAGGACCAGCACCAGGCCGTAGCGCACCGTGGGCCGGGGATGCAGCCACGCCAGGGCGATCAGCACCGCGAGCAGCAGCGGCACAGGACCGTGCGAGAGATCGGTGGCGCCGAGCAGCGTTTCGTGCTGCGCGATGCTCAGGAACAGGACCGGGATCACGGCGTCGCTGACGGCCAGCCGGCCGGCCAGCGCACGCTTCAGCCACAGCGCCGCGAGCGCGGCCGCGGACACGATCCCGACCATCGCCAGCGCCTGCGCGCGGGAGTCCCAGCGGGTGAGGCCGGCGACCGCCGACGTGACGACGAGGCCGGCGCCCAGCCGCGGCGCACCGAGCTGCCAGGTGAACGTCCGCCACGGCGAGAGGTGGTCGAACAGAGGCGTGTAGAAGTCCCACTGGTCCCAGTACAGCAGGTTGACCGCGTGGCTCAGGGTGAACGAGAGCAGCCGCTCGAGCTGCAGCAGGAACACCGTGCCCACCACGAGGCATGGCAGGCGGGGATCGGGACGCACGACATGATACTAGCACCCGGAGGCCTGGTGCCGTCATCCGGGCACGAGCGGCGAGATCCGCCGTGGCCTCCCGCGCTGGCGGCCGCGCCGGGCGCCGCATACGATTGGACCCCTCGCCCACGCCAGGGAGCACGGATGCCCGCACCCGACACGACCACCGCGCCGTCTGCCGCTCGCGCCCGGTGCGCCGCCCGGGCCCTGGGCATCGCGATCGTGGCCTCGGCGCTCGCGGGGACCGGCGCCGTGCTGTCGGCCCAGACCATCGGGATCGACGCCACCCGCGAGCCGCCGCCCGCCGAGAGCGGCTTCCTCAGGCTGGGCGCCAGCGTGTCGCCGGCCGGCCACGTCATCGGCGCGACCAGCCGCTATCTCACCCGCGACGGGCGGCCGTGGCTGCCGGTGATGGGCGAGTTCCACTTCAGCCGCTACCCCGCGGCCGAGTGGGAGGACGAGCTGCTCAAGATGAAGGCGGGCGGCGTCGAAGTCGTCTCCGCCTACGTCATCTGGATCCATCACGAGGAGGTCGAGGGCCGGTTCGACTGGAGCGACCGGAAGGACCTGCGCGCGTTCGCGCAGCTGTGCGCGAAGCACGGGCTGCTCTTCTATCCCCGCATCGGTCCGTGGTCGCACGCGGAAGTGCGCAACGGCGGCTTCCCCGACTGGCTGGTGCGGATGGTGGGTCCGGGACTCCGCAGCAACGACTCCACCTACCTCGCCTACACCGCGCGCTGGTACGACGAGATCGGCCGGCAACTCCGCGGCCTGCTGTGGAAGGACGGCGGGCCGGTGATCGGCATCCAGATCGAGAACGAGTACAACGGCCGCGGCCCCGGACGCGGCGCCGCGCACATCCTCGAGCTCAAGCGGCTGGCGCTCGCCGCCGGCTTCGACGTGCCGCTCTACACCGTGACCGGCTGGGACAACGCGGTGCTGCCGCCCGCCGAGGTGCTGCCGGTCTTCGGCGGCTACCCCGACTGGCCGTGGGACCAGTCCACCGAGCGGCTGCCGCCGAACGAGGTCTACGCGTTCCGGTTCGCCAACCGCTGGGCCGGCGAGCGCGACGCCACGAGCCCGGCCGGGACCTCGCAGGACTCCCTGGCGCGCTACCCGTTCCTCGGCGTGGAGTTCGGCGGCGGGATCCAGATCACCTACCACCGCCGCCCGGTGATCGCCGCCGACGACATCGCCGCGATGCTGCCGGTCGCGCTCGGCAGCGGCGTCAACCTGTACGGCTATTACCTGTTCCACGGGGGCGCGAATCCTCGCGGCCGCCTGACGACCCTGCAGGAGTCGCAGCGCACCGGCTACCCCACCGACGTGCCCACGGTTTCGTACGACTTCCAGGCGCCGCTCGGCGAATACGGCGGGGAGCGCGAGTCGTTCCGGCGGATCAAGCTCGTCCACTACTTCCTGAACGCCTTCGGCGACCGGCTCGCGCCGATGGTGGTGCGCCGACCGGACGTCGTGGCTCCGGCCGCGGCGGACACGACGACGCCGCGGCTCTCGGCGCGCACCCTGGGCGACCGCGGGTTCATCTTCGTCAACAACTACCTGCGGCTCTACGGGCTGCCGGAGCGGACGGGCTTCCAGGTGGCGCTGCGGCTGCCGGGCGGGACGCTGCGTGTGCCGGACCGGCCCATCGACGTGCCGGCGGGCGCGTACTTCATCTGGCCGGTCCATTTCGACTTGGGCGGCGCCGTGCTCGCGTACGCGACGGCGCAGCTCGTGACCCGTGTTTCCTCGGGTGCGTCGAGCGAGTACGTCTTCTTCGCGGTGCCCGGCATCGCGCCCGAGTTCGCCTTCGACGCGCGCACCGTGGCCTCCGTGCGTGCGCCGGGAGCCGCGACCACCCGCGAGGGCGGCCGCATCTACGTCCGCGGCGTGAGGCCCGGCACCGGCACCGCGATCACCGTGCGGTCGGCGAAGGGCCCCGCGGCCCGCATCCTGCTCCTCACCCGCGATCAGGCCGAGGGCCTGTGGCGCGGCGACTTCGCCGGCGCCGAGCGGCTGGTGCTCGCATCCGGGGAAACGTTCTTCGAGGGCGGCCGGCTGCATCTCAGGTCCACCGGCTCGTCGGAGTTCTCCTTCGGCGTGTTCCCGGCGCCCGCCGCTCCGCCGCCCGGCACCGCGCCGCTGCGGCGCGCGGGTGCCGACGGCGTCTTCGCGCGCTACACGGCCGCGGTGCCGGCGCGCACCGTCGGCGTGACCGTCGACACCGTTCGCCCCGCGGGCCTGGTGCCGCCGGTGACGCTCTACAACGCCGTCACCTGGCGGCACGTCGCCATCGCGCTCGCCCCCTCCGACTCCGCGTTCGATTCGGCCGCCGCCTGGCGGCTGCACGTGCCGGCCGACGCCCTGGGCGGCACCAGCGAGGTGTTCCTCGAGATCCGCTGGGAGGGCGACGTGGGCCGGCTCCACTCGGCGGACACGCTGCTCGACGACCGCTTCTACAACGGGCTCCCGTGGCGCATCGGGCTCCGCCGCTTCGCGGACGAGATCCGCCGCGGCCCGCTCGACTTGCGCGTCCTGCCGCTCCGGAGCGACGCGCCGATCTACCTGGACCCGGGCTACCGGCCCACCGATTTCCCGCCGAGCGGGCAGATCGCGCGGCTCCTGTCGGTGCGAACGATCCCGCAGTACGAGCTGGTGGTGGGAGCGGCTGCGAGCCGCGGGCCCTAGGCCCGCTCCGTCATCAGCCGCATGAACTGCAGGCCGGTCATCATCCCCAGCGACCCGCGCGCCGCCTCCGCTTCGTCGTAGCGCCGGGTCGCGTCGGGCGCCTCGCCGGGGCGGAGGATCGCCACCGGCACGGGATCGCGGCCGTGCTGTCCGGTGGCGACCGGCGTGGGGTGGTCGGGAAGCACCGCGACCGCCGCGCGGATCCCGCGCGCCTCGAGCCCCTCGAGGATGACCCGCACCAGCCGCTGATCGAGGTACTCGATGCAGCGGATCTTGAGGTCGAGGTCGCGCGCGTGGCCCGCCTCGTCCGTGGCCTCGACGTGGACGTACACCAGGTCGTGGTCGGCGAGCGCGTCGAGCGCGGCCTCGGCTTTGCCCTCGTAGTTGGTGTCGGCGAGGCCGGTCGCGCCGGGCACCTTGACCAGGTCCATCCCCACGCACACGCCGAGGCCCATGATCAGGTCCACGGCCGAGATCACCGCGCCGCGGACCCCGTAGCGCTCCTTCAGGGACTGCAGCGGCTGGCGGCGGCCCGGCGACCAGGTCCAGATCGCGTTGGCCTCGTCCTTCCCCGCGGCCCGGCGCGCCTCGTTCACCGGGTGGCGCGCCAGGACCGGCAGCGCCCGCTCGTACAGCTCGACGAGCCGGCGCGCGGTGGGCGCGGCGCCCGCGTCGAGGGCGCGCGGGAGGAGGTCCGCCACGCGCCCGCCGACGTTGTCGTGCGGCGGCGCGCACTCGACGGCGGGGCTCGCCCAGCCGCCGCGCAGCACCAGCAGGTGGCGGTAGCTCACGCCGGGGAAGAAGTGCACGGGGCGCTCGCCGCGGCCTCCGCCCAGCTCGGCGTCGAGCGCGCCGATCAGCTCCGCCGCCTCGTCGTTCGAGATGTGCCCGGCCGAGTGGTTCCGGATGCGGCGATCGCCGGGCGGGCCCTCGAGGCACACGAGGTTGCAGCGCACGGCGACGTCGTCGGGACGGAGCTCGACGCCCATGCTGGCGGCCTCGAGCACGGCGCGCCCCTGCGCGCTCGCGGCCGGGTCGTAGCCCAGCACCGCCAGGTTGGCGACGGCCGAGTCGGCCGGCCCCGTCTCGCCGACCGTGCGCAGCAGACCGGTCCGCCCTTCGCGGGCGATGCGGTCGATGTGCGGCTTGCGCGCGACCTGGAGCGGCGTCTTCCGACCGAGCTGCTCGACCGGCCGGTCGCTCATCCCGTCGCCGATCACGATGACCGACTTCACCGGCGATACTCCCGCAGCAGGAAGTCCTTGAACGCCGCGTAGTCGGTCGCCATCTCGCGGTGGTGCTCCTTCATGCCGTCCAGCCCCTCGAGGCTCTTCGGCACGGCGGGATCGACGCCGAGCAGCGCGCGGATCTCCTCCGGAAACTTCGCCGGGTGCGCGGTTTCGAGCGCGATCGCCGTGGTGTTCGCGTGCGCCGGGCTGCCGGCCAGGAAGTGCTGCAGCCCGGCCCAACCCGCCGCCCCGTGCGGCTCGAGGAGCACGTGGTCGCGGCGCCAGGCCTCCACGATGGTCCGGCGCGTCTCGTCGTCGCCGATGCCGACGCCGAACAGCTCGCGACGCATGCGCCCGAGGTCGGGCGGCGCGAGCACGGTGCCGGCCTCGTCCATCGTGCCGCCGTAGAGGTCCACGACCCGCGCGAAGTTGGACGGGTGCCCCACGTTCATCGCGTTGGAGATGCACTTCCGCGACGGGACGAGCTTCTCGTAGCGGCCGGAGGCGAGGAACCGCGGCACCTCGTCGTTGGCGTTGGTCGCGACGACGAACCGCTCGACGCCGAGCCCCATGCGCCACGCGAGCAGGCCGCCCATCAGGTCGCCGAAGTTCCCCGACGGCACCGAGAAGACCACCCGCTCGCCGCCGGCGACGTCCGCCAGGCGCGACGCCGCGTACACGTAGTAGACCGCCTGCGGCAGGAGCCGGCCGATGTTGATCGAGTTGGCCGACGAGAGGTTGAGCGGCGCGAGGTCGGGATCGGCGAACGCCTGCTTGGCCAGCGCCTGGCAGTCGTCGAACTTCGCGTCGAGCGCCAGGGTCGTGACGTTGCCGCCGAGCGTGGTCATCTGGCGGCGCTGGCGCCCGGACACCTCGTGGATCGGGAACAGCACCACCACCCGGATGCCCGCGACGCCGAGGAACGCGTTGGCGACGGCGGAGCCGGTGTCGCCCGAGGTGGCGGTGACGATCAGCAGGTCCCGCCCGCGCTCCTTGACCAGCCGGCCGAGCGCGCGTCCCATGAACCGGGCCGCGAAGTCCTTGAACGACGCGGTGGGCCCGCGGTCGAGCCGCAGCACGTGCCGCGGGCCGTCCACCCGCTCGATGGGCACGTCGAAGTCGTAGGCGTCCTCGCAGATCGCGCGCAGCGCGTCCGGCGCGAAGACGCCCTCGGTGTACAGGCGGAGCACCGACGCCGCCAGCTCCGGATAGGCGAGCGAGCCCGCCCGCGCGAGCAGGTCGCGGCCCAGCTGCGGGATGGGGCGCGGCATGAACAGGCCCCGGTCGCCCGCCTGCCCCGTGAGCAGGGCCTGGGCGAGATCCACCTCCGCCGCCCGGTGGTTGGTGCTGTAGAAGCGGATGCCGGCCGTGCTCACCTGGCTGGCTGACGCGACGCGCCGCCCACCGAGAAGGCCGCCGGCGCGCCGGCCGTCACCTTGCCGTCGATGGCCGCCAGGGCCTGGTCGAGGTCCGCGATCACGTCGTCGGGGTGCTCGGCCCCGACGCACAGCCGGACCATGTTGGCGGGAATGTCCGCCATCGCGCGGCACTCCTCGCCCTGCTGCTGGTGGGTCGAGATCGCGGGGATCGTCGCGACCGACTTCACCCGGCCGAGGTCGGTGGCGCGCCAGATCCGCTGCAGCGCGTCGAACATCCGCCGCGCCGCCTTCGCCCCGCCCTTCACCCGGAACGACATCAGGTGGCCGTAGCGGTTGACCGGTCTGCCGTACTCGCGGTCGTGCTCGGCGTCCACCAGGAACAGGTACCGGCTGGCCAGCTCGTGGAGGGGGTGATCCGGCAGGCCGAGGTAGTCCACCTGCTCCACCCGCGGGTGCGTCGCCAGGTACTCGGCGACCTGCATGGTGTTGCGGCTGAACAGGTCGATCTTGGAGCGCACGGTGCGGATGTCGTTCAGCGACAGGATGGCGTGCATCGGCGAGAGGTTGGGGCCGTGGTCGCGGTTCGGCAGCGTCTTCAGGTAGGTCGCGAAGTCGGCCTTCAGCTCCTCGGGCGCGAACCGGCAGGTGAGAGCGTGCCGGGCGATGACCGCGCCGGCGATGCCGAAGCCCGACGAGGTGAGCGACTTGGTGACCGACTGGACCACCACGTCCGCGCCGTGCCGGATCGGCCGCAGCAGGGCCGGCGTCGCCACGGTGCTGTCGACGATGAGCGGGATCCCGTGCGCGTGCGCCAGCCCGGCCACGGCCTCGACGTCGAAGAACGCCTGGCCCGGGTTCGAGGGCAGCTCGCCGTAGAGGAAGCGCGTGTTCTCGTCGATCGCCTCCTCCCACTCGTCGAGATCGGTCGAGGCGCAGATCCAGCGGCACTCAATCCCGCGCTCGCGGGCCAGGCGCTCGTTGAAGAACTGGAAGGTCCCACCGTACACCTGGCAGGTGGAGACGAAGTTCATCGGCCGGTGGGGCGCCGCCGGATCCACGGCGACGAACGGCTCGGTGGCGCTCACGATCGCCGCCATGCCCGAGGACGTGGCGCAGCACGACGTCTCCCCGTCGAACCCGTACCCCTCGAGCAGCGCGAGCACGTTCTCGAGGTAGTAGAGGCTGGGGTTGGCGATGCGGGAGTAGCACCAGGTGGGGATCCGGTACGACAGCGCCGCCTCCATCTCGTCGGCGTCGCGGTATCCCTGCGAGGTGCTCATGAAGATCGGCTCGATGATGGAGCCCTGATTGAAGTCGAGCGCCTCCTCCATGGTGTACAGGCCGTGCACCGCGATCGTGTCGAAGCGGCACCGACGCATGGCGGCGCGCTCGGCCGCGTGGCGGCGCGCGGCCTCGTGGGCCGCGGCGACGTAGCGGTCGACGCCGGGCGAGGCCCCGGCGCCCGGCTCCCGCGGCGGCGCGGGGCGCTCGGCGACGGCGACGTGGTGCTCCGCTCCGCGGGGGTGGTTGGCGTCGTTCATGAGTCGGCCCTCGATGTTGGGTGCCGCGGTTGGCGGCGGGCGTCACCGCCGGGCGGCGGAGCGAAGGTGCCCGGATGAAGGCACCGCCGCCAGCCCCCCGGCCAGCCGCCCAACAGTACGGCGCCTCCGAAAGCGTGACCAGACGCAGGATTCGAGCCCGGCCAGCATGATGGACTCTTTCGGTTGGGATTCCCCGACCTGCACTTGACGCTCGCCTGACGGCCGCCTGGCACCTTGTCCGGCGCGTTCCGTCCGCGAGGCTTCCGTGAGCAGCCGTGCCGCACCGCTCCTGCCCGCCGTCGTGACCCTGCTCCTCGGCGGCGTCGCCACGGGTCTGGTGGCGCAGGCGCCGGTCATCCGCGGCACCGTCGCGGACTCGGAGACCGGCGCGCCGCTCGGCGCCGCGCGCATCCAGGCGCTCTCGGGGCGCCAGGTCGTGGCCGCCTACAGCGACGCGCACGGCAGGTTCGAGCTGCGCCCCGGCGCGCCCGGTGCGCTCGAGCTGGTCGTGACCCGCATCGGGTACGCGCCCCGCCACGTCGCCGTGGACGGCGGGGCCGCCGTCACGATCGCGCTCACCGCCCTCGGCATCCCCCTCGATCCGGTCGTCGTGTCCGCCTCGCGGAGCGAGGAGGAGGCCATCCGGACGCCCATGTCCGTCTCCGTCGTCGGCCGCGACGAGATCGAATCGCGCGCCGGGCTGGTGCCGGTCGAGAACGCGCGCACCGTGCCGGGGGTGGACCTGGCGAGCAAGGGACTGATTCAGTCCACCTACTCGGTCCGCGGCGAGCGCGGCGCGATTTCCGGCACGATGCTGACCCTGAGCGACTACCGCTACGCCGACGTCCCGTCCATCGCAGTGAACGTGCCCTACCTTATCGCCGCCACGGACGAGGACCTCGATCGCATCGAGGTCGTGCGCGGGCCGGGCGCGGCGCTGTACGGACCGGGCGCCGACCGCGGCGTGCTGCACCTGATCACGCGGTCGCCGTTCGAATCGACCGGCGGCGCGCTGACGCTCACCGGCGGCAGCCGCTCGCTGCTGGGGGGCACGGTGCGATACGCGGCGCGCCTGTCTTCCGCGCTCGCGGTCAAGCTCTCGGCGGACTACGTCACGGGCGAGGACTGGCCGTACGTCGATGCGGCGGAAGCGGCGGCGCGCGACGGGGCCATCGCGGCAGGCGCCAGGGACGACACCCTGCTGATCGGACGGCGCGAGTCGCGCCTCGCGCGGGCGGCCGGCGAGCTGCGGGCCGACTGGCGGCCGGACGCGGCCACCGAGGTCGTGACGAGCGTCGGCACGTCCGACGCGATCCGCGCCATCGACCTGGCGAGCGACGTCGGCGCGGTGCAGGGACGGAGCTGGCGCTCCTCCTACGCGCAGGCGCGGCTCAGGCGCGGGCGCCTCGTAGCCAACCTGTTCGCCAACCTGGGCGGCACGGGCGACAGCTACCTGCTGCGCACCGGCCACCGCCTGGTGGATTCGTCGCGGGTCCTCGTCGCGCAGGCACAGCACGGCTTCTCGCTCGGCGCCGCGGATGTGCTGTACGGGGCCGACCTGCGGTGGACCGATCCCAGGACCGGCGGCACGGTCGACGGCGAGCACGAGACCAGCGACCGGATGACGGAAATCGGCGGCTACGTCCACGCCAGGCTCGCCGTCGGCCGCGCGGTGGACCTGACGGCCGCCGTCCGCGTGGACCACCACAACCGTCTCGACGACTTCGTCGTCTCGCCCCGCCTGGGCGTCGTCGTCCGCCCGAGCCCGGAGCACGCGCTCCGGCTCACGTTCAACCGCGCCTTCACCTCGCCCGACGCCACCACCCTGTTCGCCGACCTGCCCCTCGCCAGCGCGCCGCCGTACGTGATCCGCGCGAGCAGCGTCCCGCAGGGCGGGTACGGCTTCCGGCGGGACTGCGGCGGCCCGTGCATGTACTCACCGTTCGCCGCGGACCCCACGGCGCCGCTCCCGCTCGACGCGACGCAGCTCTGGTCGCGGCTGTGCGGCGCGGTGCCCCAGGTCTGCGGCATCCCGGCGCCCACCGCCGCCCAGGTCGGCACCGGCCTGGCCGTGCTGGATCCCGCGACGGGAGCGTTCGTGCCGACCACCGCCGCGGCCGTGACCGACATCCCGGCGCTGCGGCGCACCATCACGACCTCGGTCGAGCTGGGCTGGAAGGCGCGGCTGCGGGGAGGCTACGAACTCGGCATCGACCTGTGGTCGAACCACGTCGCCAATCCGCTCGGGTCGCGCTACGGCGCCACCCCGAACGCGTTCTTCGACCCGGCGACGCTCGCGTCGTATCTTGCCGGCTTCATGCCGGCCGCCCAGGCCGCGCAGCTGGCCGCCGCGCTCGCGCAGCTGCCCGTCGGCACCGTCTCGCCGCGGCAGACCACGCACCCCACGGATCTGCTGGTGCTGTCCCGCCAGGGCGGCGCCTACACGCTGTGGGGATTGGACGCGAGCCTGGGCATCCCGCTGGGGCGCTTCGTGACGGCGCGCGGGAGCTGGTCGTGGCTGAGCCGCAACCGCGTGCTCGTCGGCGCGGCACGGGACACCTTCGTCCTCGGCGTGCCGCGCCACAAGGCATCGGTCGAGGCGGAGATCGGGAGCGCGGCCGGTGGCCTCACGGCGGGCGCCGGCTTCCGCTGGGTGGAGGGCTTCCCGGTCCACTCCGGCGTCTACGTCGGCGAGGTCAGGAGCTACGGCCTGGTGGACGCGCGCATCGGCTTCGGCCTGCTCCGGCTCCCGCGCACCACGCTGCTCCTCGAAGGCACCAACCTGCTCGACAACCGCCACCAGGAGTTCGTCGGCGCGCCCGCGCTGGGCCGGATGCTGGTCAGCCGGATCCGGACCGAGCTCTAGGCGGGCGGCCGCCCCACCCGATCGTCACGCCGGCCGAGACGTCCGATGACCGGAGGCCGCGGGCGGCGCCGCGCTCGCCGGCCCTGGCAGGAGGCGGGCCGCCCTGCTAGCCTTGTGGGCCATGCCGACCTGCATGACCTGCAGTCAAGAGCTGACGGCCGACACGCTCTACTGCCCGAAGTGTGGCACGCCGAATCCCGAGGCGACCACGGAGACGATGCGCACCGCCACGCGCCAGTCGGTGCGGGCGGCGGCGCAGGCCGACCTCGTCCGGAAGCTGCAGACGGCGCTGGGCGCGAACTTCCACGTCGATCACGAGCTGGGCGAGGGCGGGTTCGCGCACGTGTTCGCCGCCACCGACCGCAAGCTGTCGCGGCAGATCGCCGTGAAGGTCCTGCGTCCCGAGTTCACCGGCAGCGGCGTGAGCGTGCAGCGCTTCATCCGGGAGGCGGAGGCCGCCGCGAAGCTGCACCACCCCAACATCCTTTCGATCTTCTTCGTGGGCGAGGGCGAGGGGCTGGTGTACTTCGGCATGCCGCTGGTGGTCGGAGAGACGCTCGACGCGCGGCTGCGGCGCGAAGGACAGATCGCCGAGGACGAAGTCATCCGGATCGGCGTCGACATCGCCGACGCCCTGGCGGAGGCGCACGCGCAGGGGCTGGTGCACCGCGACATCAAGCCGCAGAACGTGATGCTGCAGGGCGAGCAGCGGCGCGTCCTGGTGGCGGACTTCGGGATCGCCAAGGCCGCGGCGGGCACCGGGGAGCGGCTCACGGGGACCGGCACCGTCATCGGCTCCCCGCACTACATGAGTCCCGAGCAGGCGGCCGGCGGCCTGGAGGTGGACGGCCGCAGCGACATCTACTCGCTGGGCATCGTGTTGTGGGAGATGCTGGCCGGCGAGGTGCCGTTCGACGGTCCGACCACCCAGGGCATCCTGATCCAGCACCTCACCAAGGCGATGCCCACGCTGCGGACCCGCCGGCCGAACGTGAGCACCCAGCTCGACCGGATCGTGGCGCGCTGCACCGAGAAGAAGCCCGCGGACCGTTTCCAGACGGCCGGCGAGCTGGCTGCCGCGCTGAAGGCCCGCGCGACGGCCGCGGCCGTGGCGGCGGCGGAGCAGCGCCGGTTCCCGGCCGCCCGCGCGGCGGGCCTCGCGGCGGCGGCGCTGGTGCTCGTCGGCGGCGGCGTGCTGGTCGTGAAGAGCCTCAAGCCGGCCGCCGGCGCCCGCGGCGCCGCGACCGAGCAGCATGCCGCGCCGGCGCCGCCCGCGCCGAGCCGCCCGGCGCCGCACGCCCGCGCCGCGCCGGCCGCGCGGCCGCCCAAGACCGTGCAGCTGGCGCCGAGCATCGTGACGCTCACCGTGGGCGGGACGCACAAGCTGACCCCGCTCGCCTACGACACGGACGGCAATGTCATCCTGTCCGGCGTCCGCTACCGCTGGTCGTCCGGCAACGCGGAGGTGGCGCGCGTCTCGTCCTCGGGCACCGTGACGGCGGTCGCGGAGGGCAAGGCGCTCATCCGCGCGGAGGCACTCAACTCCGGGTCGCCGCCCCGGAGCGGGACGGCGGAGATCACGGTCAAGCGCCGGCGCTAGCCGGACGCGCGGTCAGGCGGGACGGGGCGTCGCGACGCCGAACC
>Ga0335085_10010215_pt1 | contig 14049 bp, 13 predicted proteins | sample Lox_Sample_45_FD_206712 | JGI IMG/M metagenome (GOLD analysis project Ga0335085, IMG submission 206712) | Soil microbial communities from Loxahatchee National Wildlife Refuge, Florida, United States - Lox_Sample_4.5 | ecosystem: Environmental > Terrestrial > Soil > Wetlands | place: USA...
GTCGCACGAAAAGCGCCTCGTGCTCGCGCATCCCGGCGGCCACCCGCTCGCGCACCGCCTCTTCGGTGTCGGCCCGCTCCAGGTGCCGGTAGACGCGTTTCTCGACGAAGATCCGCTCGAGCGCGAGCCAGTGCTGGCGGTCGACGAGCTGTCCCCGCTCCCACTCGAGCTCGCTGCGGAGCCGATCGCGGAGCTGCGCGGTCAGCTCGCGCAGTACCTCGCTGGCCGACATCTCCGCGGGCCGCCGCTCGCGGATCGCCACCAGGTTCGAGGTCACCGCGGCGCTGCACTCGGTATAGGCGTGGAGCTGGGCGATCACCTCGTCGGGGCGCGCGCCGCGCGCCAGCGCGAGCTCGATCTCGACCCGGTCGGTGGTGAAGTCCTGGATCGAGGCGACCTGCACGCGCCCGCGCTGGATCGCGGCCTCGACCGACGCGATCAGGCTGTCGGTGGTCGCGCCGAACGGGATCTCCCGGATCACGAGGCGATGCTTGTCCCGCGCCTCGACCAGCGCGCGCACCTGGACGCGTCCTCGGCCGTCGTCGTAGGCGGATACGTCCGCGAGCCCGCCCTGCGGGAAGTCTGGCGCCAGCTCGATGGCGCGGCCCTCGAGCAGATCGATCTGCGCCTGCCAGAGCTCGGCGAGGTTGTGGGGCAGGATGCGCGTCGAGAGGCCCACCGCGATGCCCTCGGTGCCGAGCATCAGCAGCACCGGCAGCTTGGCGGGCAGGAAGACCGGCTCGCGCGAGCGGCCGTCGTAGCTCGGCACGAACTCGGTGAGCGCCTCGTTGAAGAGCGTCTCGAGCGCGAGCGGCGTGAGCCGGCACTCGATGTAGCGCGCGGCAGCGGCGGGGTGACCGGTCAGCAGGTTGCCGAAGTTGCCCTGGCGGTCGATGAAGAAGCCCTTGTTCGCCAGGACCACCAGCGCCTCGGCGATCGACGCATCGCCGTGCGGGTGGAGCTTCATCGTCTCGCCGATCACGTTGGCGACCTTGTGGTAGCGGCCGTCGTGCATCTCGAAGAGCGTATGGAGCAGGCGGCGCTGGACCGGCTTCAGCCCGTCGCGCAGGTCGGGGATGGCGCGGTCGAGGATGGCGTAGCTGGCGTAGTCGACGAAGTTGCGCCGCATCAGCGCGTCGAGTCGCGGCACGTTCCCCCCTAGAGCACGTCCGTCGCCAGGTTCTCGACGATGAACGCGCGGCGCTCGGGGGTGTTGCGGCCCATGTAGAACTCGAGGCAGCGCGCGACCTCGCCGATCCCCTGCACGGCCACGGGCGAGAGCCGCATGTCGCGGCCGATGAACGGCCCGAACTCGCGCGGGCTGATCTCCCCGAGCCCCTTGAAGCGCGTGATCTCCGCCCCGCGCAGCGCCGCGAGCGCGCGGTCGCGCTCGGCCTCGCTGTGGCAGTAGCGGGTCTCCTTGCGGTTGCGCACGCGGAAGAGCGGCGTCTCGAGGATGTACAGGTGCCCCTTGAGGACGAGCTCCTCGAAGTAGCGCAGGAAGTAGGTGATCAGCAGGTTGCGGATGTGCATGCCGTCGACGTCGGCGTCGGTGGCGATCACGACGCGCGCGTAGCGCAGGCCGTCGAGCCCGTCCTCGATGCCGAGCGCGCGCATCAGGTTGTAGAGCTCCTCGTTCTTGTAGATGGCGTCTCGCTCGAGGCCGTGGCAGTTGAGCGGCTTGCCGCGCAGCGTGAAGACCGCCTGCGTCTCGACGTCGCGGGACTGGATCATCACGCCGCCCGCCGAGTCGCCTTCGCCGAGGAAGATGGTGGTCTCGTCGCGGCGGCGGCTCTTCGGGTCGCCGTAGTGCTGGCGGCAGTCGGTGAGCTTCGGAATCCGGATCGCCACCCGGCGGGCGCGCTCCCGCGCGTCCTTCTTGATCGCGCTGAGCTCGCGCCGCACGCGCTCGTTCTGCCGCACCTTCTCGAGCAAGGACTCGGCGGCCTCGCGGTTCTCGTGCAGCCAGCGCAGCAGGCGGTCCTTCACGGCGGGGACGATCCACGAGCGAACGTCGGTGGATCCCAGCTTGGTCTTCGTCTGCGAATCGAAGACGGGATCCTGCAGCCGCACCGCCACCGCGCCGACCAGGCCGTCGCGGACGTCCTCGCCGGCGAACGCCTGCCCGGCGAAGTCGTTCACGGCCTTCAGCACGCCCTCGCGGAAGGCGCTCTGGTGGGTGCCGCCGTCGTGCGTGTGCTGGCCGTTGACGAAGGAGTAGTAGGTCTCGCCGTAGGCGTGGGTGTGGGTGAGGGCGAACTCGAGGCGTTCGTGGCGGCCGTGGGCGGTGGGGTAGAGCGGTGCCTCGCCGCCCAGCTCGTGGGCCAGGAGGTCGGCGAGACCGCCCTCGGAGTGGAAGCGCGCGCCGCCCGACTCGAGGGTGAGACCCGGGTTCAAGAAGGCGTAGTAACGCAGCCTCTCGGCGACGAATTCCTCGTTCCAGGCGTAGGCTCCGAAGACCTCGGGGTCCGGCTCGAAGCGGACGGAGGTGCCGTCGCGTCCCGCCCGGTCGCGGCCGCCCTCGTCGGCGACCAGGCGGCCGCGCTCGAAGGCGGCGCGGCGGAAGCGGCCCTCGCGCCAGCTCGTCACCTCGAAGCGGACCGAGAGCGCGTTCACGGCCTTGGAGCCGACGCCGTTCAGGCCGACCGAGAACTGGAACACCTCGTCGCTGAACTTGCCGCCGGTGTTCACGCGGCTCACGCAGTCGACGAGCTTGCCGAGCGGGATGCCGCGCCCGTAGTCGCGCACCGAGAATGTCGCGCCGTCGCGCTCGACCTCGATCCGGCGCCCGGCGCCCATGATGAACTCGTCGACGGCGTTGTCGATCACCTCCTTCAGCATCACGTAGATGCCGTCGTGGGGATGCGAGCCGTCGCCGAGGCGACCGATGTACATGCCGCTGCGGAGCCGGATGTGCTCCAGCGGATCGAGCGTGCGGATGGACCCTTCGTCGTACGCGACGCGGGCGCGTCCCATCGACCCCCTCTCACCCGCGCTCTAGATACCGGGTCGCCGTGCCGGGGGCAACTCACTGCCGGCGGCCCGTCGACTCGGGGAGGTCACCCCTCTCGCGTCAGCAGGACGACTCCCTCCGCGGCCTCGAGGCGGACCGCGTCGGCTCGCTCCGGGAGCGTGGTCGCGCCCGTGCGGAGGCCGCCGGCCACCCGCTCGCCGCCGAGCTCGACCGTCTTCGCGCCGTCGGAGAAGTTGAGCGCGACGAGCGCGCGCTGGCTCTCGACCTCGCGCTCGTAGGCGAGAACGCCCTCCGGCGCCTCGAGCGCACGGAAGCTCCCGCGGCGCAGGGCGGGGCTCGCGCGCCGGAGCGCCAGCAGGTCGCGGTATAGCCAGAGCAGCGAGGCGCGATCGGCGCGCTGGCTCTCGACGTCGGTGCCCGGTGGCTGCGGGCCGACCGGGAGCCACGGCGGTGCGGACGAGAAGCCCGCGCCGGCCGTGGTGTCCCAGCGCATCGGCGTGCGCTCGCCGTCGCGACAGAGCCTCGGGTGGAGCGTGCGCGCCAGGGGATCCTGCATGCAGTCCTCGGCGATCTCCACGTTCCGCATGCCGATCTCCTCGCCGTAGTAGAGGAACGGCGTGCCGCGGAGCGTCAGCAGCAGCATGGCGGCGAGGCGGGCGCGCGCGGGGCCGAGCGCCGGGTCGTCGTAGCGCGACGCGTGGCGCGGGACGTCGTGGTTCGAGAGCACCCAGGTCGGCCAGCCCTCGGCCGGGCAGACGGCCTCGAAGCGCTCGATCTGCCGCCGGAAGGCAGCGGCCTCCCACGGCGAGTGGAGGAAGGGGAAGTAGAAGGCGAGGTGCAGCTCGTCGCCGCGCCCGAGGTAGCGGGCGAGCTCGCCGGGATCCCAAAGCCCGATCTCGCCCACCATCATGCGCTCGCCGTAGCCGTCGAGGAGCCGGCGGATCGCGCGGAAGGCGGCGTGCACGTCGGGGTGGTTCTCGTCGTGCAGGTGGATCTGGCCGAGGAAGCCGTCGCGGAACGTCTCGGGCACGTCCAGGTTCGGCGGGTTGTCGCGCATCTGGGGATCCTTGAGGATCCGGTGGCCGACGTCCGTGCGGAAGCCGTCGACGCCGCGCTCGAGCCAGAAGCGCAGGACGTCGTGCATGGCGCGCACGAGCTCCGGGTTGCGCCAGTTGAGATCGGCCTGCTCCTTCAGGAACGAGCGCAGGTAGTACTGTCCGCTCGCTCGATCGAGCTCCCAGGCCGAGCCCCCGAACATCGAGAACCAGTTGTTGGGCGGGGTGCCGTCGGGCTTCGGGTCGGCCCACACGTACCACGCGCGCTTCGCGCTGCCGCGGCCGGCGCGCGCCTCCACGAACCACGGATGGCGGTCGGAGGTGTGGTTCGGAACCCAGTCGACGACGACGCGGATGCTGCGCGCGTGGGCGTCCGCGAGCAGGCGGTCGAAGTCGCCGAGCGTGCCGAACAGGGGGTCCACGTCGCAGTAGTCGGCCACGTCGTAGCCGAAGTCGGCCATCGGCGAGGGATAGAACGGCGACATCCAGATCGCGTCGACGCCGAGCCACGAGAGGTGGTCGAGCCGGCGACGGATCCCCTCGAGGTCGCCGACGCCGTCTCCATTCGCGTCCATGAACGAGCGCGGGTAGATTTGATACACGACGCCGTCGCGCCACCACACCCAGTCCGCCAACGCCCCTCCTTCAGCTCACCGCACGGACCGGTGGCGGATCAGGCCTTCCTGGACGACCGACACGGCCAGGTGTCCGTCGTGCGTCCAGATCTCGCCCCGCGTGAAGCCGCGCGCCCCGGCGGCGGTCGGGCTGTGGAGCTGGTAGAGCAGCCACTCGTCCGCGCGAAATCGCCGGTGGAACCACATGGCGTGGTCGAGGCTCGCCATCATGAACTGCTCGTCGATCCAGGGCACGCCGTGCGGCAGCAGCGCCGTGTCGAGCAGCGTCATGTCCGACGCGTAGGCCACCACGACCTGGTGCAGCGGCGGGTCGTCGGGCAGCTTGCCGTCGGCGCGCATCCAGACCTGCTGCTCCGCCGGCCGCGGCTCGGCGGAGAGGATCGGGAGCTCGTCGACGTAGCGCAGCTCGATCGGGCGGTCGCGCGTGAGCCAGTCGCCCATCCCGCGCGGCACTCGCGGGAGGATGCGCGACACGCGCTCGCGCCAGGTCGGGAGCCGCTCGGGATCCGGCGCGCGCGGCATCGGATCCTCGTGCTCGACGCCGGGCTCGTCGGGCTGGAACGACGCCGAGAGGTGGAAGATCGCCTCGCCGTGCTGGATCGCCACCACGCGCCGGGTCGTGAACGTGCGGCCGTCGCGGATGCGGTCGACCTGGTACACGATCGGCACCTGCGGGTCGCCCGGGCGCAGGAAGTACGCGTGCAGCGAGTGGGCGAGCCCGCGCTGGACGGTGCGGCAGGCGGCGACCAGCGCCTGCCCCGCCACCTGCCCGCCGAACACGCGCTGCCGCTGCTCGTGCGGGCTGCGCCCGCGGAACAGGTTCACCTCGAGCTCCTCGAGGTCGAGCAGCTCGAGCAGCTCGTCGAGGGCCGCCGTCACCGCGCCACCCGCTTCCCGAGCTCGAGGATGCGCTCGAAGTGCGCGGCGTCGACCGGCATCACCGAGAGCCGCGGCTGGCGGATCAGCGCGAGGCCGGCGAGCCGCCGGTCCGTCTTGATCGCGGCGAGCGCGACGGGCGCCGCCAGCGGCCGCACCGGCTCGAGGTCGACGGCGAGCCAGCGACCGTCGCCGTCGGTCGGATCCGGGTACGACGCACGCGCGACGCGCGCGATTCCCACCACGTCCTTGCCCTCGCCCGAGTGGTAGAAGAGAACGAGGTCACCCCGGCGCATCGACTCGAGGTGCCGGCGCGCCAGTGCGTTGCGGACGCCGTCCCAGCGCGTGCGGCCGTCGCGCACGAGGTCGCCCCACGAGTAGGTGCCGGGCTCCGACTTCACCAGCCAGTGAGAGTGCGCCATGCGTGGGCCTGGCCTCGACCTCCGAGCAGCGGTCCGAACGAGCGATCAGCGCGGGCGTCGGTCCCGGTCGCGGAAGCCGCCGCCGCCGCCCCCGCCGCCTCCGGGCCGGCCGCCGCCTCCGCCGCCGCGCTGCTCTCGCTCGTGTGCCTCGTTGACCCGCAGGCGGCGCCCGTTCATGTCGGCTCCGTCGAGCGCGCGGATGGCCGCATCCGCGCCGCCCTCGTCCATCTCGACGAAGGCGAAGCCGCGCGAGCGGCCGGTCTCGCGATCGATGATCACGCTGCAGGACTGGACGGTGCCGTGCCGTTCGAAGAGCGCGCGCAGCTCCGCCTCGTTGGCGCTGAAGGGGAGATTTCCGACGTACAACCTCTTGGCCAAGACACGCTTCCTCGTCGCATCGGCGCCCTCCGCGGCACGCCAGCGCGACAACGCCCGGGCCCCGGCCGGACCCTCCGACGACGGGGCGCCGAACGAAGATCGACCGTTCGGCCGCACGACACGTCGCCGCGGCGCGAGCGGGAAAGGCAGGTGCACTGGGGAACGCGAACGGACGGGATGGGACAACGACCTCGGCATGCGATCCGCATGCGCTTCGAGTGCGGGGCGGATTGCGGAGACCGATGTGGAGCGCGCAGTGGATCCGCCCACCCGACTTGCCCTTCGCGAGGAGCCTAGCACCGCGCGCTGCGGACGCGCGAGGGAGACGCGAGCGCCGGGCGTTTGCGACGGTCAGTCCGTCAGGCGGAATCGGATCGGAATCTCGACCCGGCTGGCGATGGGAAGCCCCGCCGTGCGAGCGGGCTCGAACGTCCAGCGGCGGACGGCCGTCACGGCTGCGCGGTCGAGGCTCGGGAATCCGCTGCTCTGCTTCACGCCCACCTGTGCCGGACGCCCGTCGGCGCCGACGTCGACGTCGAGGAGGACGATGCCCTCCTGATGTCTCTGGCGTGCCTCGGGCGGATACTCGGGCGGCGGCGTGTTGCGGTAGCGCGGCACCGCGGATGCCAGTGCGCCTCCTGCTGCGGGTCCTCCGGGCGCGCCGGGTTGACCCGTTGCGACGCCCGAGCCGGATGCCGTCGGGCTCGCGCCTCCTTCCGGCGGAGTCTCGCGCACGACCGGCGCCGGATTGGTCTCTTCGCGCGCCGCCATCTTCGGAACGGGCGGCTTCGGAGCCGTCGGCCGGCTCGGCGAGCGCTTCCGCTCGGGCGTCTCTGGCTCGCGTGGGGTCGCGGGCTGCGCCGCAGCCGGCGCGGGTCCCGTGGGCGCGGCGGGCCCGGGCGCCGGCGAAGCGGCGACCAGACCTACGACGAGGGGACCGGGCGCGGGAGGAAGCGGAACCGCGGGCTGATCCAGATGGAGCCCGAAGAGGAGGAACCCGTGGAGCAGGGTCGCGGCGACCGCGCTCGCGACGAGCGAGGGCCTCACGGACTCTTCGGGCGGGTCTCGATCGCGACGTTCCCGATGCCGGCGCGGCGCACCTCGTCGAGGACCTCGATCGCCCGCCCGAGCTCCGCCCTCGCGTCACCGCTCAGGAACACCCGGGCGGCCGGCTTCGCCGCGACCAGGTGCCTCAGCGCCGCGATCAGCTGGTCGGTGTCGACGCGCTCCCGGTCGAAGAACACCTCGCCCTGCTCGGTGATCGAGATCGTGGCGGAGTCGTCGCGCGGCACCGGCGCACCCGTCTCCGCGGCCGGGAGCTGAACGGGGATGCCGCGGTTCTGGATCATCGACAGCGACACCATGACGAAGGTCGCGAGCAGGAAGAAGATGATGTCGATGAGCGGGATGATCTCGATCCGCGCCCGCCTCTTGCTCCGCGGAGACGGAATCGTCGTCATGGTGTCGATGCGCCGTCCCGCGCCCGTCCCGCCTTAAGCAGCAGCAGCTCCAGATGGGCCGCTGCGTTCTCGATCTCCTGGCGCGCCTGCTCGAGCCGCGCGTTCCCGTAGTTGAAGGGGAGCAGCGCGACCATCGCGATCAGCAGGCCGAAGGCCGTCGCGATCAGGGCCTGTGCGATGCCGCCGGTGATCGCCGTGGGAGCTCCGAGCTCCGAGGCGCCGAGGAGGCCGAACGCGTGGATCATGCCCGTCACGGTACCGAACAGGCCTTCGAGGGGCGCCAGGGTGATCACGGTGTCGAGGACCGGCAGCCCGCGATCGAAGCGCTTGAGCTCGCGATTCGAGGCCTGGAGCAGGGCGTTCGAGAACGAGACGTCGCCGTGCCGGAGGGCGAACGTGAGCACGCGCGCGACGAAGTCCCGGGAGGCGTCGCCGGCCGCGCGCGCGTCCTCGAGGCGGCCGCCCTCGACGTCCGCGAAGATCCGGGCGACCGCCGCCGGATCCCGCCGCCAGCGCTCGCGTGCGGTGAACCACAGCCGCTCGATCACCACCGTGACGGCCACGACGGACGTGAGGAGCAAGGGCCACATCATCGGCCCGCCCCGCTCGAAAAGGCCGATCATTTCGTGGCTTTCCCGCTCCCGAAGTAGTACGTCACGGTTCCGCGGAATGCGCGCGGCTCGGCCGGATGGGTCACCACGTCGTCGACCCCGTCGGGCGGCTCTCCGCGCAGGCGCGAGGTGTAGTAGTAGTCGATGTCGCTCACCTTCGCGTTCAGGAGGTTGAAGACGTCGAGGGTCAGGCTCCAGTGCGGATTGATCTGATAGCCGGCCTGCAGGTTGACGATCGTGGAGGCGTTCGAGCGAACGCTATCGTCCTCGATCAGTGCGCGAGGGCCGAAGTAGCGCACCCGCAGGCTGCCGAAGAACCCGTACAGATCGTGCACGGTGACGCCGGAGGCCACGACCGTCTCGATCGACTCCGGAATGTAGTCGCCGATCGGCTGGTGGTCCCGGAAGCGCGCATGCGACCACGCGAAGTCCGCATCGAAGGTGAGCCACGGCAACGGGCTGTAGAAGTTGGCGAGCTCGACGCCGTAGCGGCGGCTCGGGCGGCTCGGTTCGGTGGTGCCGCCGTCGCCCGTGAACACCAGCTCGGAGTCGATGTCGAGCAGCCAGAGGGTCATCGAGCTCTGGAGATGGGGAAGCGCCGCCGTGCGAACGCCGATCTCCGCCCCCTTGGAGCGGACCAGGGCATCCGCGGGCTGGACCGGCTCGCCGGTCTTCGGGTCGACGGTCGTCATCACGCCGCGGGCGTCGTTGCTGTGGAAGTCGAAGCCGCCGTTCAGGTAGAGCTCCGTCTGGTACCAGGGACCGAAGATCAGGCTCAGCTTGGGGCTGGCGATCGCACGCGTCTGGCTGCCCGAGTTCGCCTGGTTGCTGCTGTCGACGTCGAAGTTGAAGATGTCGACGCGACAGCCTCCGAAGGTCCGGAACCACTCGTTCCACGACACCTTGTTCTGGAGGAACAGGCCGATGCTGGTCTGGTCGATGTGGTCGTGGCGGGTCGCGCTGTAGCGGTTCCGATCCTCGGTGTTGTAGAGGCCGTTGTGGATCAGGTCGCTGCGGACCTGCATGCCCACCGTGTTGTCGAAGGTCCGGTCGAGGAGATCCATCGTCCAGTGGTAGGTGGGAACGAGGCCCAGGACGAAGCGATCGTCCTTCTGCTCGAACTGGTCGCCCTTTTCGGGGTTGTCGAGGAAATAGGTGAAGTTCGAGTAGAGGTCGAGGTCGTAGTGGTACCCGTAGGCGAGGATCCGGACCTGGCCGGGACCGACGTCTCGGTGCCACTCGCCCGAGAGCGAGAAGCGCGACGATCGGCCGGCATCGCTCGGGTCGATCGCGCCCCAGCGATCGATCAACCCGTCGTGGATGGCGCGCTCCGGCACCTGGTCCGTCGCGTTCCAGTGCCCGTAGTAGCCGATGCCGGTCACGCTGAATCCGTCGCTCGCGTCGCCGCGGCTGAAGCGAAGCAGGCCATTGAACTTGTAGTAGTCGTCGGGATGGTCCCAGGGCCCCCCGTTGAAGACCCCCTCCAGCGCGTAGAGGAGGTGCCCCCCCCAGAGAGCCGGCGAATTCGCCACCAGGGTTCGCCCGTAGTTGTACTGGCCGCCCTCCGCCTTCGCGATGCCCTCGGGCAGCACGTCGAAGTAGCGGATGTTCGCGGCGCCGGCCGAGGAGAAGTCTCCCTCGTCGGGGAAGTAGGGTCCCTTCTTGTAGGTGATCTCCTGCACCAGCTCCGGGATCAGGAAGTTCAGATCGGTGTAGCCCTGTCCGTGTGCGTGGCTCGGCAGGTTCATCGGGATGCCGTCGAGACTGGTGGCGAAGTCGGTGCCGTGATCGAGGTTGAACCCGCGCAGGAAGTACTGGTTCGCCTTGCCGCCGCCGCTGTGCTGCGTCGCGATCAGGCCTGGGACGGTTTCCAGGACCTCCGCCGGCCGCAGCAGCGGTCGGCTCTCGATCTGCGGGTTTCCGACGACCCCCTCGCCGGCCGAGTTGGCCGTGCCGACCAGGTTGTCGGAGCGGCCCCGCACGACGATCTCTCCCATGCGGGTTGCCGGCTGCCCCGTCTGCGCGCCCGCATCGGGCGGGCTGGGCGGCCCGGTTGGGTCCGGGCTCGGCGTCGCCTGATCCGTTGGCGCGCCTGCGTCGGAGGGCCCGGCCGGGTTGGCCTGCCCGCCCTGGGGTTCGGCGGGCGTGGTCTGGGCGTCCGGCGACTGCGATTGGTCGCCCTGCGCCGCCGCGTCGGCGTTCTTCGGCTCCTCAGCGCGCGCCTCGAGCACCGACGAGGTCCCGAGCAGGAGGAGGGAGAGCAGCAGGGCGCCTCCCCGCCGTCGCGTCACACCGGAAGATCCTTGCCGGTCGTGGTCACCGTGAGCTTGCCGTGCTTGACGCCCTTCGCCGCGATCAGGCGGTCGGCGAGCGCGCGGATCTCGGACGCCTTGCCCCGCAGCACGAGCACCTCGAGGCAGTTGTGATGGTCGAGGTGGACGTGGAGCGTCGAGACGATGCTTCCGCGGAATCGGTGTTGCAGGTCGGTGAGAGCTTCCTGTACGTGCGACTTGTGGTGGTCGTAGACGAGGGTGACCGTCGCGACCGACTCCCGGTCGTCGCTTCCCTGCCGATGCTCGACGAGATGCTCTCGCACCATGTCGGCGACCGCGAGAGAGCGATTTCGATAGCCCTTCTCGCGGAGCATCCGATCGAGCTGGCGGAGCAGGTCTCTGTCGAGGGAGATGCTGAAGCGGGCGACGCGGGGTTCCATGGTGTTACTCTTCTATACCGTCGTAACACCCATGTCAATCAGGAATCGCGGCGCCGCCTCGGCCGCGGGCCCCGCGGCTTCCAGCGGAAGCGCGCGAGATCGATCCGCCCGCGCGCGTCGAAGCGCACGCCCTCGCGCTCGAGAAGCGCACGCTGCAGCGAGTCGGCGCCGGGCGAAGCGCGCGGGCTCACGCGGCCGGCCGCGTTCACGACGCGATGCCACGGCACGTCGCTCGCGGCGGGGAGCGCGGCCAGCGCGTAGCCGACGAGGCGCGGCTGGCGCCCGAGTCCGGCCAGCAGCGCGATCTGCCCGTAGGTCGCAACGCGGCCGCGGGGGATGCGGCGCACCGCCGCATGGATGCGGCCGTGGAGGTCCGAGGGACGGCGGCCGGCGGGGCTCACGGACTCGAAGCTCGGTGCGCCGGGCCTCGGGACGGCTCGACGCCGCGCGCGGCCGCGAGCGCGAGCGCGCAGGCGAGGAGCGACACGGCGTCGACTGCGCCGATGCCGAGCGCCAGGGAGCGGCCCGTCGCGGCCACGCGCGCGAGGAGGTCGGCGCCGAGCCCCGTGCCGATCGCGATCGCCAGCGCGTTGGCCACCTGCATGGTGGCCGAGGCCTCGCCCTCGCGACCGTCCGCTGCTCCCTCGAAGATCGCGAGCGTGGCCGTCGGGTACGCGATGCCGATGCCCAGCCCGGCGACCGCCCACGCCGGGACGGCGAGAGCGGGAGATACGGCATGCCACAGCACGGCCGTGGCCGCCGCGGCGCCGGCCAGGAGCAGCGCGAGGCCGGAGCGCAGCAGCCGGCGGCGCGGGACGCGCGCCGCCGCGTGCGCCTGGATCCAGGAGCCCGTCGTCCAGGCGAGCGTGCCCGCGGTCAGCGATGCCGCGACCAGGGTCGTGCCGGCTCCCCGCAGCTCCATCAGCGCGAGCGGGAGGAACGCCTCGACGGCGAAGAACGCGAAGTTCAGGAGCGCCTGGACGGCGATCGCCGCCGGGAGACCTCGGCGCGCGCGAAGCGTCCCGGGCGGCAGGAGTCGCAGCAGGCTGCGCGCGGCCAGCACGGCTCCCGCGGCGGCGAGCGCGAGCGACGCCAGAGGGCGTGGAAGCGACGAGGGATCGAGGCGCAGCGCACCGGCGAGACTCGTCGCGCGCGCGCCGAGCAGCGAGAGCGCCACGCCGACCGCGAGCAGCATCGCGTCGCGCGATCGGGTCGAGCGCGTCGCAGGCGTCGCCGCCGGCGCGTCGAGTCCGCGGAGGCCGGAGAGGGCAACGACCCCCGCGACGAGCGTGGGCGGCACCAGGCCGAGGAACACGAAGCGCCATCCGGCTGAGCGGGCCACTGCCGCGGCGAGCACGGGGCCGAAGAGCCCGGGGATCACCCATGCGCTCGAGAGCATCGCCATCATGCGTGGCTGCGCATCCGCAGGGTAGGCGCGGGCGACCGCCACGTACGACACCGCGGAGAGCGCAGCGCCGCCGCCGCCCTGCAGCACGCGGCCCGCGACGAGGATCGGCATCGAGTGCGCGGAGCCGGCGATGACGAGGCCCACCGCGAACAGGAGGATGCCGGCGACGAACGGCGGCGCCGGGCCGCGTCGATCTGCCGCCTCGCCGGCGAGGGGTGTTCCCGCGAGGTTCGCGAGCAGGAAGCCGGTGAATGCCCAGCCGTACCACTCGAGCCCGCCGATGTCGCGCACCGTCTCGGGCAGGATCGTGGCGACGGCCAGGGCCTCGAACGCCGCGATCGACACGGTGAGCACGAGCCCGACGGTGAGCGCGCGGCGGGCCTCGGCGGCCGGAGCTGCGTCCGCTGTCATTCGCGCGAGGCCTCCGCGGTCGGCGCCGCCCGACCGATGGGAGCATGATCGCATCGCCGGGCTCTGGGCGCGCGCAGACCGGTCGGTGCCACTCGTCTCGCGCGCGGCACCGGCGGTGATACGCTCCGTGGCGATGGGGGAGGCGATGACCCGACGCGCGGCGGTGGCGGGTGCGGCACTGCTGGCGTGCCTGCTCCGATCGCCCGCACGCGCAGGCGCCGATGGGCCGGCCTGCGCCGGCTACATCGAGGTGGACGCCGCGCGGGCGACCTTGTACACCCCCGGGACGCTGGACGCATGTGAGCTGCCGGTGGCGCCTGGCGAGCACATCGCGGCGGTCGCAACGCCCGACTTCGATGGCTCGGCGCCCTGCGGGCGCTGCCTCGCGGTCACCGGCCCTCTCGGCACGGTTTTGGTGCGCGTCGTCGAAGAGTGTCCAACGTGCGGCGCGGGCAACCTCGATCTCGACCCGGACGCGTTCGCGCAGATCGCCGATCCCAGCGACGGGATCGCCGCGGTCTCCTACACCTCCACCGAGTGTCCCGTGACGGGGCCGATCGAGCTCTACGTCTCCGAGCAGAGCAACGACTTCTACGCCCAGGTGCAGATCCGCAATCACCGCTACGGCGTGGCCTCGGTGGAGGCGTACTCGGGCGGCGGATGGGTCGTTCTCCCGCGCAGCACCGACAACTACTTCGTCTTCAGCGGCAGCGTGCCCGACCCGCTGGTGCTGCGCGTCGCGGACATCCACGGCGACGTCCTCACCGAGCCGGGCATCCCGTTCTCGCCCGGCTCGCTGCAGGCGGGAACGGGGCAGTTCGCGCCGTGCCCGGAGCCGCGGGACGCCGCGGGCGCGGTGGCGGTGCTGTCGATGGCCCTCGCGCGGCGGCGGGTGCAAGCCGGTGTCGCCCGATGATCCGGCGCGGGGGCGGCGCTGGGCCGCCGCGGCCGGGCTCGCCGCCGCGATCGACCTCGCCGCGCTGACGGCGCTCCGAGCCTCGGGCTGGCCTCTCGCGACCGCGCACCTCGCGGCGTACGCCCTGGCTGCTTCGGCCGGAGGCCTCGCGTACGGACGGCGAGCGTTGCGAGACTGCCCGGCCGGGGAG
>Ga0335085_10010216_pt1 | contig 14049 bp, 7 predicted proteins | sample Lox_Sample_45_FD_206712 | JGI IMG/M metagenome (GOLD analysis project Ga0335085, IMG submission 206712) | Soil microbial communities from Loxahatchee National Wildlife Refuge, Florida, United States - Lox_Sample_4.5 | ecosystem: Environmental > Terrestrial > Soil > Wetlands | place: USA: Florida...
ATTACCCGTGAGATCCTGCAGCGCGATTCCCAGATCACCGGCGCTGGCGTTGGTCAGGACAAATCTGTCGTTGACCCGGTCGAAGCTGGCGATGACGCCGGCTCCGGAGTTGTTGATGCGGGCGAGCACATCGTTCACCGTGTCCGTGGCGGCGCTGTAGTTGATAGTCACGCCATTGATCGTGAACGAGCCGTCGCCGGTGATGGGGGTGGCGAAGTTTGCGTTGGCGAGGGTCGAGCCGACCTTGACGGCGCCCAGTCTGTCTACGCTGGTAACGGTGCCCGTGCCGGTGTTATAGAGGCCTGTGGCCTGCAAGAAATTGCTCGTGTCGGCGACACTTCCCAACGTGATGGTGCTGGCGGAACTCAGCGTGATTTTGTCCGTCGTGCTGTCGTAGCTGCCCGTCACCGCGCCGCCGGTGGCGGCACTGATCTTGTCGAACACCTGTTGCAGCGTGTCGGTAGTGGCGATGGTGATTTGTTGTCCGTTCACCGTGAACTTGCCGGCGGCGATGGTCGTCGCGAATCCGGCATCTCCGAGGATGAGGGCGGACACATCGTTGGTGGCGCTTAACTGACCGCCGGCATCGGCGCTGCCAGCAAGGGTGGCGGCGGAGGCGAGTTGGGTGATGTTAAACGCGTACACACCGGCGGCCGTTCCGGCCGCGGCGGCAGCGGAAAGAATCGAGTCGTCTCCGACTGTGGTGCCGCGCGTGGTGTAAAGCGTGGACGACTTAAGAGCATCCGCCTTGTCTTTGAGGGCGAGCATCTCGGTGACGATGTTGCCGTAAGCGGCGTTGCGCTGCTGCAGCGTCGTCTGGGTGGTACGCAACGCAGTTTCGGGCTCGCGTTCAACCTGGGTAAGCTGGTCGACCAGCGATTGCCAGTCGAAGCCAGACGCCAAGCCGGAGAGCGACAAATTGGTCGTTGTCGTGTCAGCCATCTCGTCGTGTACCTCTGGTAAGTTTATCGGCGGTTTTCGCAAAAACTAAAGCCCGGGCGAAGGGGTCTTCGCCCGGGCTTGTTCCCGACGTTGGTACAGCGAAACGTACGGTTATTGCAACAGCTTCAGCATGGACTGCGGGACAACGTTGGCTTGCGCCAGCATCGCGGTGCCCGCTTGCACGAGGATGTTGTAGCGAGCGTACTGCGTGCTTTCCTCCGCAACGTCCACGTCCTTGATACGGCTGGTGGCCGCGGTGAGGTTTTCCTGCAGGACCGAGAGCTGATCGCTCGTGTACTGCAAACGTGTGGCGTTGGCTCCGATTGTGGCGCGGTCTGTCGCCAACTGCGCGATCGCCGCCTTGACGTTCGCCAGGGCCGTGGCCGCCGCGCCGGTCGTGCTGACGTCGCTGCCGGTGGCGGTCGTATACGTGCTGCCCGACAGATTGATTCCCGCCATGCTGAACGTGTTGCCATCGCTGTCGATGGTCACGCTCAAGCTCGCCGAGCTGAACAAAGATACGCCGTTGAAGTCCTTGGTCGCGACGTTGTTGACATACGCGGCCAATTGCTGGAACTCGGCATTGTACAGGGCGCGGTCGCTGTCCGACTTCGTCACGTCCTGCGCAAGGATCGCGAGCTCGCTCATCCGGTCAAACGCGTTGGCGATTTTGCTGAGAAAACCGTCTTGCGTCTGGTTGAATGAGATGGCGCTGCCGATGTTGTTGTTGGCTGCGCTCACGCGGTTGATCTGCGCATCCAACCGCAACGCTACGGCTGTGCCTGCGGCATCGTCCGCTGGGCCGACGATCTTCGAACCTGAGGACAATCGGGCCAGGGACTTGGCCAGCATGGCGGACGATTCCGCGAGCAAACGCGCGCTGTTCTCCGCCGAGATGTTGGTATTAATAACCATGACTGCTTAACTCCTTCCGTGAGTCTTGTTTTTTCGGTGGCATCCCTGCCGCCGTGCGGGTCTTTACTGGGGCGCCCGCTCGTCCTCGTTGGCTCTTTCAGGTGGCCAACCGCCTTTGTCTTGCGACACATGAGTTATCGGCAACCCGTGGCCGGACTTTAGCTGCCGCTCAAATGGTCAGAAATCGCTACAGCCCGCACCCCTGCCAACCGATGTAACGATGATGAAGCGCGTCTGCGACCTGTCCATCAAAGCCAAACTAATCCTGCTGACAGTGCTGGCCAACACGGCGACGCTCGCGCTGGCCTGCGTCGCGTTTGCCGGCTACGAACTTTGGTGCAACAGCCCGTCGCAGAGCGGATTGCGCGTCGGCACCGTACCGATTTTGCTGGCGGCCGGGACCGTCTTGTTGGCCGCGTGGGTGAGCGCCCTGTTAATGGCGTGGCGCGCGCAACGCGCGATTGCCGGCCCGATCGATCACCTGGTACGAACCACGCGCTGGATCAAGGAGCAGAACAACTACTTCGCCCGGGCCGTAAAGTGCTACGACGACGAAACCGGCGTGCTTGCCGAGGAATTCAACCAGATGCTCGACCGCCTGCAGCAACGCGACATTGCTGTCACTAACGCCCGTCGCAAAGCCGAAGAAGCCGCCCGCGCCAAGGCCGAGTTCCTCGCCAACATGAGCCACGAAATCCGCACCCCAATGAACGGCATCATCGGCATGACCGAACTCGCACTCGACACGCCGCTCAGTCCCGAACAACACGAGTACCTCACCAATGTGAAGGATTCGGCCGACACACTGTTGGCGCTCATCAACGACATCCTCGATTTTTCCAAGATCGAAGCCGGTAAACTCGTCTTGGATCCCATCGAGTTTCGTCTGCGCGCGCAACTGGACAAGACACTCGGTCCGCTCAGCCTGCGCGCCAGCCAGAAGGCGCTGGAGTTGATCTCCCGCGTCCACCCCGACGTGCCCGACATCGTGGTCGGAGACCCGATGCGCCTCGGACAAATCCTCATCAACCTGATCGGCAACGCCATCAAATTCACCGAGCGCGGCGAGGTCGCGCTGCGTGTGGACAAGGAAGCGCAGAGCGCCGACGGCGTCGTACTGCATTTCGCCGTGCGCGACACCGGCATCGGCATTCCCAAAGTCAAACAGGAGATCATTTTCGAAGCATTCACGCAGGCGGACAACTCCACGGCGCGCCAGTTCGGCGGCACGGGTCTGGGATTGTCCATCTCGATGAACCTCGTGCGCATGCTCGGCGGCCGCCTCTGGGTCGAAAGCGAGGAAGGTCAGGGCAGCACCTTCCATTTTACCGTTAAGCTCGGCCTCTCAAGCGCGACGATCGAAACCGCCCCAACCGCTCCGCGTGAACTCGCCGGCTTGACCGCGCTCGTGGCTGACGATAACGCGACCTGCCGGGCCGTGCTCCACGAACTTCTCACCCACTGGGGTCTCCAAGTCACTGCCGTCGCAGACGCTCGGGAAGCTTTCGCGGAACTGCGCCGCGCCGCACAGCGAGGCGCGCCGGTCGCATTTGCCGTTCTTGATTACACGTTGCCCGAGAAGGATGGCCTCGCCGCTGCCGCCGAAATCAAACGCGACTCGGTCGTGTCTGATACCGCGGTAATCCTGCTATCCACACCCAACCATGTGGGACTCGCCACAAACAGCCGTGAGATCGGCGTGGTCGCCTGTCTGAGCAAGCCCGTCCGTCAAACCGAACTCCTCAACGCGCTGATCCTCGCCCGCGGCTGTCGTACTCAGCCATCGATTCCCGCTAGCCAGCAACGCGCAACCGCAGTGGCGGCCCCCAGCAGGAAACTGCGGGTGTTGCTGGCCGAAGATACGCCCGTCAACCAAAAGCTCGCCGTGCGCCTGCTCGAAAAACGCGGCCACACCGTCACGCTCGTCCACGACGGCCATCAAGCCATCGCAGCGTCCGACAGCGAACGTTTCGACGTGATTCTGATGGATGTTCAGATGCCCAAGCTTGACGGGCTCCGAGCCACGGCCATCATTCGCGAGCGCGAGGCCGCCCGCGGCACTCGCACTCCGATCATCGCCATGACCGCACACGCCATGGCAGACGACCGCGAGCGATGTTTGGAATCCGGTATGGACGACTACATCTCCAAACCGCTCAACGCCGAAAAACTCTTTCAACTGCTCGAATCCCTTACGCCCGGCTCTCCCGCCGACGCACCCGTCGCGGACCTGACGCGTGCCCTTGGCCTCGTGGGCGGTGACGAACAATTGTTGCACGAACTCATCGCCGTGTTCCTCAACGACGCCCGGGACATGCTGCATGACATCGAAAACGCCATCATCACGGGTGACGGTCTCGCTCTGGAGAGTGCTGCGCATCGACTCAAAGGCTCGGCCGCGAATTTCTGCGCTGCCGAGTCCATGGGTTGGCTGCAGAAACTCGAGGACCTGGGCCAGCGCGGTGACTTCGCGCGGGCTCCTGCCCTGCTCGTAGAACTGAAGCGCGCCCTGGATCGACTCACCCACGCACTGTCTGGGCCGGTATCAGTTTTACGCTGACATCGCCGCGGCCAGCGCCATCTGCAACACACGTCCCGCGCTCGGCAACACACCCGCCAACTCACTCGCCCGGCCGTTCACGGCAGTCACCACCGCCGTGGCTCCGCTCGACAGCCCTCGCCGATACCAATCCACGAATTCCCGGCTCAGGATTGACTCAATCTCCGCCGGCACTTCCGGCAAGGCTTCCCCCTGCACGAGCGCTGCCAGCAAGCACGCCATCGTCCGCTGCCGCTCGATGACCGGGTCCCGCGGGAGTTGCTTGATCGCTTCGCTTGTCCAATCGCGCGCGAACTCCAAGAACTCCGGCTGACTGAGCGCGACCCGACCACCGAGTTGCCATGCCGCCGCGTCGTCGGCTTTCTCCGCCACGAGTGCGTGCAGCGTCTTCAGCGCGTCCACCGGCAGACCACGTTCGGTGAGGAATACCGCGAAATCGAAGCGCACTCGACGCGATCGTGGGTCCGCGGCGAGCGCGGCTTGAAACGCTTCACCCGCCGCATCGAGTTGCTTCAAATACATCAGACAAATCGCCAGACAATGATGCGGACCGGCTCTGCGAATGTCGCGGTTAATCGGCGTCAGCGCCGGCGTGTCACGTTTCGCCAGGCACTCGCGAAAATCGCGTGCCGCGTCCGCGTGCCGCCGCAATTCCATCAACGCCAGCCCGCGCGCGAAATGCAGCGACGCCGTCAATCCGCCGTGTTCGCGCGCCAGCGGCGCATCGAGCACCGTGACGATCTCCTCAAACTTCTTCGCTGCCATCAGGTGCGTGCACAATTGTGTCAACAAACTCTCGCGCAACTCCGGCACCACCTGCTCCTTGGGCTGGCTCTGCAGGATTCTGGCGGCGGCAATGTATTGCTGCAAGCCGAGGTCCGACTGGCCGGACCGCATCAATTCTAGTCCATAATTCATCAAGAGATTCGGTTCGTCCGGCAATTCCTCGATCGCCAATTCCAGCAACCGCAGATTGCGGGCGATCTTGTTGCGTTCGTGCATCATCTCGGGCGTGTAGCCGTGATGACGCAGCACGGCTTTGCTCAGCCGATTCTCCAAGCCCCACTCCCGCCGCCGCACTTCGATGCTGCTGAAGACCTGCTCGTGAATCCGTCCCACGTAGAACAACCCCGACGCATTGCGAAATAGCCGCGGCACGTAGCTGCAGCCTTCGTCTTCGCGGCCCACATCCACAATCGGCAGCCGATACGCCATCACCTTCGCGGCCTTCATCTCTCGCAGCAAAATCTCCGCACCTTCCGCCGTCAACTCCTCGTCCGCATCCAGCATCAACACCCAGTCGCCCCGCGTGTGTTCCAACGCCACGTTGCGCGCCGCGCTGAAATCGTCGCACCACTTGAAATCGTGAACTTCCGCGCCAAACTCGCGCGCGATGTCCTTGGTGCGGTCGGTCGAACCGGTATCCACCACCACGATCTGCCACGCGATGTCTTTGACCGAACGCAAACATTGCGCGAGAAACCGCTCCTCATTCTTCGCAATGAGACACACGCTTAACCGGGGATTCGCCGGCGCCGGCGGAAACGGTCGCGGCAATCGAGCGCACGCCGGCAACTCGATCTTGACCGCCTTCTTGCGCTTCGGTCTTTCGGCCACCTCGCGTAACCGGCACGCCGCAACCTCCGCCGCGCGCTCCCAGGTCCATTCGCGTCGGACGTATCCGCTGGCCGCCTTGCCTTTCGCGCGGGCTTCGTCGCGATGGGCGACCACCCAACGCATTCGCTCCTTCAATTCTTCGAGCGCCGGCTCCAACCACCAACCCGGCCGCATTAGCTTGAATGGACCGGCGTTGTAGCCGATGCGTTTACGCGACGCCGAAATCCGGTAGGCGAACTCATCGGTTGCGAAATCGTCCGCCGCGCCGCCGGCGGTGACGATGACTGGCAGTCCACACGACATCCCCTCCAACACCGGCAGGCAGAACCCCTCGCCACGATACGGCATCACCAGACAATCGCACGCCGCATACAGCGCCGGCATCCTTTCCGTCGGCCAGTCTTCCTTGACATACAAAATCTCCGGGCCGTCCTGCGGTTCGAACTTCAGTCCGTCGTAGATGCCCGGAATGTCCTTGATGACCAGACAAACATCATCGGCAGAAGTGAACGTCTTCCGGTACGCTTCGAGCAAAATGTCCGGCCCCTTGCGTCCGATGAGGCCGCCGACGAACAGGAACTTGAATCGCTTGCCCGTCGCCAGATCCATCGGGACGACGCCCGGATGAAATTTCTTCGGGTCAACACCGTTTGGCACAATCTTGACCTTGCCGGGCGTGACACCTGAATCCACATAGACACGCCGCACGTATTCGCTCGGCGTCCACACTTCGTCCACGTCGGCCAGACGCGCCACCCAGTCGGCGGGCAATGCGCCAAACTCCCACGGCTGAATCAGCACCCACGCACCGTGCTTCGGGCGCTGCCAGTTCGGCGGCCAGGCGTGGCGCACGGTGACTTGCGTGCGCGTTGGCGCTTGCGCGCGTTGGCCGTCGCCGACGCGTGTGACTTCGATTTTCGGTTGTCGGGTCAGCGCGCGTGACAACTCCCGGTTCACGTGCGACAGGCTGCCGTTGTCAGCGAACGTACCCTCCCATGCGACGTGAATGGTGGACGACGGCAGCGCGCCGGGCGGTCGCGCCCTACCGGCTGCGCGGCTGAACACATCCTTGAAATGTTCGAGGCCGGTGACGACCTGGATGCAGTCCCACGGATCGAGAAACACAAAATCCGATGGGTCTTTCAGACCGCGCCAATCTCGACCTTTTTGCGCTTCAAACACAATCGTTGGCACCCCGGCCAAGCCGGCGAAGGTCTTACCCCACGAATCCGCGCCGACAAACAATGCGCTGGCGGCAATCTGCTCCATCTGCTCACGAAACGAAAAACTGCGGCGCTCTTCGCAGCCGTCGAGGCAGGGATAATCCGTGCGTTCATCTGGCGTGCCGAGAATCACCGGCGTGTAGTCGTGCTGGCGCAGTAGCCGAATGACTTCCGGCCAATCGCGCGATTCGATCGCGTTACGTTTGGAGCCAGCCATGCCGACGAGGCTGCCCCGCGGAGCGACGGCAGCACGTTTGCATTCGTTCGCTTCGGCAGGACGCTGCGCCCACTGCGGGCGTGGGTTGACGCCGCAATCGCGGAAGATATCGATGCGCTCGTTCCATTCACCGGCGAAATCGCCGCGCGGCGACACGCCCATGCCCTTGCAGTTTGGTAGGGTCGGCATCAACGCCCGCAACCGCGCGTGTCTCTGCACATCTCGGTGTTCGGGCAGCAGGTAGATTTTTGTGAGCGCAGGAAACGCATCGAACAAGCTGCGCGACGCCGGGATCGAGTTCGGGTAGCTGACCACCACGCTAGCCGGTTCACGGTCGTAGAAGGTAGCGAGCAACAAGAACGCATCGCCGGCACCGCCGCAGTGGAAATAGAACGGTTCGAGCACATCGAGGTGATCAAACGCCGCTTCGTTGAGATAGAAATACCGCCCCTCGTGCTTGTACACAAACGGATCAAGCGCGGCTGGCCACGGGAATTTCTGAATCGGGAACACGGGCACTGACGTGGCAGGTTGACCGACACCAATCCGTTTGCGCGCGAAGAAGCGCAGTTCCTCGCCCTGCTCTTTCTCCTCCAGTTTCCTCAGAAATGCGTCGTCGCATCGTCCTGCCGCTTGCTGGATGCGTTCGGTGTCAAAATCGCCGCGCGTCGTGTACAGACGGACGACTTCGAAGCCGGCCGCTTCGAGATGCGCGCGTAACGTTGCTGGCGAGTAGTGAACGTAATGATAGTTCGGGTCGAGCCAGTACCAATCGTCGCGCTGATGCTGTGAGCAGAACGATTCGAGGTTGGGCACGATACCGCAGAACAGGCCGCCGGGCTGCAGAATGTCGAGCGCCTTCGCGATGGCCTGTTTCGGTTTCGGAAGATGTTCCAGCACGTGAATCATGGTGACGACCTGTAGCGATTTGGCGTCGAACGGCGTGTCGAGGAATTGTGTGTGAAATACCGGGATGCCGAGTGTCTCGTTGGCAAAGCGAACAGCCTTGCGTGTGATCTCGATGCCGACAGGCTGGAAACCGTGCGCGCGCGCGCCGAGCAGAAATGCACCCCAACTGCAGCCGACGTCCAGCAGCGCGCCGCGCGTCGGATTCAAGCCGAGGATTTCCTCCAGCAGATAGTCGCGCTTCCATGGACTGGCGGCGGCCTCGGCGGCGCTGCCCGGCAGTTTCAGATGCGAACCGTCGTCCACGTAGGTCTGATACAACCGGTCCAACTCCGCCGCGTTCAACCGCGTCCGCAGATACACCGTGCGACACCGCCGGCACTTCACGATGTCCGCTGCCGTCCGGTACTTCTCGGCTTCCGTGCTCCCGCAGAACGGACAGGCAATGCGTTCGTGGCGATCACCCGCGGCCACTGGCGGCGGCGTTGTGGCCTGGTCCAGCTTCGAGCGCAACGCCAGCGCCTCGGCGCTGTTCGGATCAAGTTCGAGCGCCAACGCCAACTCGGTCTGCGCGCCGAGCCAGTTTTGCCGGCGCATTTGCACGTCGGCCAACGCCACAAGGGTTGGCACGTGATGCGGCTCGTGTGCCAGCGCGTCCACGAGAAGTTTGTACGCGGCGTCGGCATTTCCAGTAACTCCGGCCTGCTTCGCCAACTCTTCCGCGCCCGCCGGCAATACCGGCAATGCCGGCAGCAGCCGGGCCTTGGGACGATGACCGTCCCGCAAAATCGATTGGATTGCTGCAATGACGCGCTCGGTGCTGCGGCCATCCTGGTATTTGCCGAATAGCTGACTGGCCACCTGTCGCTGTCGTGCCCGGTGCGTTCGCTCGTGCCTGGCGAAGCAGTCGCGCAACGATTCGACGAATTCCTTCTCGTCGCGAAACTCCCCGCCGACATCTCGAAACCGATTCGCCAGCGCCAGCGGATCGATCTCACCGAAGTCCGGCATCTCGCTGCTGGTGTACAGCAGGATCGGCCGCTCCAGCGCGGCAAACTCATAAATCAGCGACGAACCGTCCGACACGAGAATGTCAGCGTCCTTGAACAGGGCGCTGATTGACAGCCGCGTGTCGTCCACGAAACGCACATCAGGAAATTCCTGCGCGGCGCTGCGCCAGGCGGCAATCCATTGTTTGAACAGCGCTGCGTGCGGTCGCATGGACTCGAAGTCGTGCGTCAGGATGTTCGGGTGCGGACGGATGACGACGCGCGCGTTCGGAAACACTTGGCGCACCAGCGGCACGAGGTGGTCGGCCAACAACCGCGCGGCACTAGTTTGCGGGTTCCACGTCGGCGCGAACAGCACGGTCGGGGTTTCGCGGTTCAGATCATGGGCGGGCAGCCGAAACGTTTCGTCCACCCACGGGTTGCCGGTCAGAAGAAATTCGCGCAACGGCACGATGCCGACACGCCGAAAGTCTTGCTGGTCCCATTCGCTACCGCAGATGTAGTCGGCCAACGCGTACTCGCGGCAGGGCGCGATGTACTTGTTGCCGGCGCCGTGACGCAACGCGAACAATGCCGCGCCGCGCGCCGAGCAGTGCGTGCGGAAAATCGGAATTTCCTGCTCGGCGGTCACGACGACCGCGTCGGGCTTCCACGCCTTGACCTCGTCAGCATCGTGGCTGACGAGCGAATCGGCGAAGGCTTGCGCGATCGGCTCAAGCGACCGGAGTTGAAACGGCACGGACGCGAAACAGGCGACGCGTTGGCTCATCGGCAGACCTCCGCGCCGCGGAACAGCAGGTGCGGCTTGTTTTCGAGCAGGCAGCGCACCTTGTCCACATCCGCGTGAATGTCCACTTCCTGCCACAGCGTTTCGCCGTCGAAAAACCACGGATGCACCGGCACGCCGCGCTCGTAGAGTTGGTTGAACACTTCCAGCCAGAACCGGCCCATGAACTCCTTGCGCCGCGCCAGCGCCTCCAATTGACCGCGGAAAATGCCGCGCGCGCGCGCGCCGCGCACCAACGCGAGCCCGGGCGACTCGGCGTCAATGGCGTCGGGTTCAATCTGTTTGCTGACACGCGCGACCAAGCCGTCCTGGAGGCTGACCTTCATGTCGTCGTAACCGAACCGGCGTTTGCGATTGACCGCGAGCGTGATGCCGTCGCTGTTGTGCGCGAGCAAGCTGACGAACACTTCGGGCGCGAACAGATTGTCGCCGTTGGTCACGAGGAAATCGTCGTTCATCTCGTGCTGCGCGAACCACAGCGACATCAAGTTGTTGGAGACTTCGTAGAACGGATTGTAGATCGTGCGGATGTGGAGGCCGTTGGTCTGATGAAGCTTGATCTTGGCTTCGACCTGTTCGGCGAGATAACCGAGCACCAGCACGATTTCGTCAATGCCGCCGGCTGCGTGGATACTGGAGATCTGCTCTTCGAGCAACGTCGCGCCGTTGCCCATGTCCAGCAGCGGTTTCGGCGTGTTGCGCGTCAGCGGCATCAGCCGCTCGCCTTTACCGGCAGCAAGAATGATGATCTTCATAAACCTGTGCCTCCTCCAACGCCAAGCGCGTCCAACCCGACGGCGGAGCGAACCGCAAATAGCGCGCGCCACCGCCGAAGAAGTCCGTCGCGTCGAAATCCTCCGATACGACCTCCGGCAACTCTGCGGTTTGCAGCAGATGATCGAGATAGCGGATTTGCCGCAGATCGAAATCCATCAAGCGCGCCGCCGCGCAATCCACGCCCAGCAAATCCTCGCCGGCCAGAATCACCTCCGCGCGCTTGGCCGTCGGAGAGAACGGTCCGTTGCCCTCGCCGGCCATCACGCCGTCCACAACCGAGAAGAACCGCATGCCGGGCCGGTCCTGGACGAAAAGCTTGTAGAGATCGGCGGCCATGCGCCAACAGGTGTCGTTGCCGTCCCAAGCACCCCGGAAGCGCCTGTCGCGGTAGAACCGGTCCTGCAGCCGGCTGTGCAACGATTCCGGCAGAAAATCCTCGGCGAGGTGCTGCGCGAGGTGACGGAGATAATCGCCGGGCCGGTGAGCCACAGGAAACTCGTCGCCGCCGAACCGCGGGAAACCGATGCGCCAATGGATGAGGAAATTCTTGTTCGCGTTCACGCCGACGAGACCTTTGACGTTGAGGGTGGCGCCGACTTTGTGGTGGGCTTTCAGTTTCGGCACGGAAATGTACACGTCGGAGTTGAGGATCGTGTTGGAGATCGAGTACTCGTGGCGGCAACCGTGGTGGTGACGGATCGTTTCCCGGCGATTCGTGAACACGCCGCGGAACAGCAGCGGATTCAACCCGTAGAACAACGACCGCTCGCCGAGATTCAGCACGCTGCTGCCTTCAGGATCGCCGGGGAGTTCGTCCGTCTTCGATCTGAAACCGTAAAATTTCAAGTCACGGGTGCAGCGCGGTCGCAAATCCAGCACCCGGCACGGCACGCCGAAACGTTCAGGATACAGCCGCTCGAACGCGCGCAGTTGTGCGAGGCGCAGAATCTCATCGAAGTCGGCGTCGATACACGGATTGTCGCCGATGACGATTTCGCCACGTCCGCGCAACGCCAGCGCCGCGTAGTCGGCGACCGCGCGCACCACCGACGGATGCGTGATGACGCTGAAGATGTCCCCGCCCGCGCGGTGTTCGTGGCTGACGAGATTCGGTTTGATGAACACACGGTTGCCGGGCCGGATGAAACCGCCGAACGGATTCCAGTCCGGCGTGCCAAATTGCTTCGCGTCGCAACCGAGCAGGCGCAACGCTTCACGGATGGCGTGATAAACCGGGTTTGGCCCGCGAGCACCCGGCTTGCCCGCAAACTCCGGGAACACTTCGTCAGCGTCGAACGGGCACGCCGACGGGTAGGAGCCGACAGATCTGCAGATGGCGACGGTATTGTTCATTCGAAGAGGTTCAGGAAATTCTCCAAGCTGCACAGCAACCATTTCTGTTCACCGCTCAGGCCGCCCATGTCCATGTCGTCGCGAAACTCCGGCCGCTGCGGACCGCGCCAGCTCTTCAGCCACTCATCCATCGGCCGTGCGAACGCGATTTTCGTCGGGATCGTTTCTTCGGGGTAAACCTGCCGGAACAGTTCGCGCAACAGATATTTGCTTTCGCCGCCACGAATGCGCGCAAGGTCCAACGACCCGTCAAGCCGCAACGATTCGTACGGCGCGATGACCTGGCAACCGGCAGCGGTGACCGCGTTTTCAAACGCCTGAATGATGCCGCGCCCATGCACTTCTTTGAGGAAACGGGCCACGTCAAATCCGCGCGGTGTATCGTATGCCGCAAACGCCTCGCGCACTGAGACCGGCTCGCGCAACGTTACCTCGGGCGAAACGAACGTGTAGCGGGCAACGAATTCATCCAGCGTCCAATCGCGGGACAGGAGTTTGTCGAGGCCGCCGAAGGTCGAGTCTGCACCGTTGCCGACCATCAATGTGTCCACTCCGTCGGCGCGCGCGGCCCGCGCAGCGAGGAACAATCCGACCTCGACCGGGTGCAGCGGCGCGCCTTTGTGCTGCATCAAGGTCGCCGCGTGCCGCTCGTGGTCGGCCCACGTGACGGTCACGACGCGATGCCGGAGCCGGTTGCGGCGTGCCAATCGATCCGCTGCCAAACTCTCCCGAAGCGCGCCCGGCGCATCGAAATCGATCGTGTACGCCGGCGTGCCGCCCGGCAGCAGTGCCGCAAGAATCGCCGAGTCGATGCCGCTGCTCAGCAACAAGCCGCAGCGACGGTCGCCCACCAACCGCTGTAACGCGGCGCGAATATCGGTTGCGTCGCGGACGGCGATTTGTTTTGCCGCGTGGAGCGCGGGCCAGCGGGGACGCAGTCCGGGCAACCACTCGCCAGCTTCGCTAGCAACGTAGCGAAACGTCAGAAACGAACTGAGGCAGAATGGATCGAATTGGATGGCAGTCGCGGTCATGATTCAGACGCGGGCACGATGGTCTTGACCTTGGGAAGCGCCGAGCCGGCGCGCGTGATCGCCTGTTCGTTGTTGCGGCGGATTTCTTCGTAGACCTCGTGACGGTGCACGGGCACGTCGGCCGGCGCTTCGATGCCGAGTTTGACCGTGTCGCCCTCGACGCGCACCACTTTCACGATGATGCGTCCGTCAACAACGATGCTGTCGCCGGCATGGCGGGAAAGAATCAGCATGGCGGCCAGACCTCAAGACACGACCGGCAGAGGATGGTGGACGCTGTAGTCGGCGGCGTTCAACGGGATGATTTGTTTGCCGATGCGGGTGCGGGCGTTGATGACAATCGGGCCTTTGAGGTTCACCGTCGCGCGACCGTCGGCGCGCAGCGTCACGATATTGAGCAGCAACGCGGAGCCCACGTCGGTCAATCCTAGGAACTGTACGTCGTCCGGAGCGACACTGGGTCGGTAGTCATTCACAATGGATAGTGGTGGCGCGACCAGAAAGGCAAGGGTTGGGTCGTCACGAACCTGCAACCACAGGAACGGCTCGTGTTCCGCGTTGCCCACGAGACGAAACTCCTTGAGTTCTTCAAATCCCAGAAGGCCGAGCGGCACATGCAGCGCGCTCAGATCGCGTGGTTCGCTTCGTGTGTCGGTCGCAATGATTTCGACTGCTGTTGAAGTCATATACCCACGCAGACTTGGCAAC
>Ga0335085_10010217_pt1 | contig 14048 bp, 13 predicted proteins | sample Lox_Sample_45_FD_206712 | JGI IMG/M metagenome (GOLD analysis project Ga0335085, IMG submission 206712) | Soil microbial communities from Loxahatchee National Wildlife Refuge, Florida, United States - Lox_Sample_4.5 | ecosystem: Environmental > Terrestrial > Soil > Wetlands | place: USA...
ACGCCTACTACGGCATCGACGAGGTGCGCACGGTCGACGCCGCGGCCTACCGGCTCTCGGTCGGCGGGCTCGTGCGCGAGAAGCGCGCATGGACGCTCGGCGAGCTGCGCGCGCTGCCGCAGGTCTCGCAGGTCACGCGCCACATCTGCGTCGAGGGCTGGAGCGCCATCGGCAAGTGGGGCGGCGTGCGCTTCTCGGACTTCCTGCAGCGCATCGGCGCCGACCTCACGGCGAAGTACGTGGGCTTCAAGTGCTTCGACGACTACTGGACGAGCATCGACATGCCGACCGCGCTGCATCCGCAGACGCAACTGACGCTCTCCTACGCCGACGCCGCGCTGCCGCCCGACTACGGCGCGCCGATCAAGGTTCGCATCCCGACCAAGCTCGGCTTCAAGAACCCGAAGTACGTGGCCGCGATCTTCGTCACCAACACCTATCCCGGCGGCTACTGGGAGGACCAGGGCTACAACTGGTACAGCGGCAGCTAGCGCTGCGCCACGTACGGCAGCATCCGGCTCCGCAGGTCCTCGGGTATGGGCAGCGCGCGCAGCGTCTCGAGCGACATCATCGCCACCTTGTGGCGCGCGCGGAATTTCTCGTCGCCGGCGACGCGGCCGGCCACCTCGAACTCGATCGAGCTGCGCCCGAGCTTCGCGATCGTGAGCTCGAGCTGGAGCCGGTCGCCGAGGTGGCAGGGGCGGAAGAACTCGCAGCCGGTATTGACGATCGGGAAGCCCACGCGGCGCTGCAGGTGCATCTCGTTGAACGTGAAGCCGATCGCCTCGCCGAACCAGTCCTCGACCGCCCCGCTCACCATGTCGAAGAAGTTGACGAAGTAGACGATCCCCGCCGGGTCGCAGTGCGAGAAGCGGATCTTGCGCTCGGTGACGAACGTGCGCGCCATTCAGTCGAGCGGCAGGCCGACGTAGTTCTCCGCCAGCGTGGTCGCCTTCGCCTTCGAGCGCACGACGTACTCGAGCTCGGCGAGCTGCAGCCGGTGATGGAACGGCGTGTCGTCGTGGAACCGGTGCAGCATCGAGGTCATCCACCACGAGAAGTGCTCGGCACGCCAGACGCGCCGCAGCGCCATCGCCGAGTACTGCGCGAGCAGGTCTCCGCGGCCCTCCCGGTAGTGCGCGGCGAGCGCGCGCGCGAGGATGCGCACGTCCGCGACCGCGAGGTTGAGGCCCTTGGCGCCGGTCGGCGGCACGATGTGCGCGGCGTCGCCCGCCAGGTACAGCCGCCCGTACTGCATCGGCTCGACCACGAAGCTGCGCATCGCGACGATGCCCTTCTGGAAGATCGGTCCTTCCTGCAGCGACCAGCCGTCCTCGGTCGCCAGCCGCTGCCGCAGCTCGTCCCAGATCCGCGCGTCGGGCCAGTTCTCGAGCCGGTCCTCGGGCTCGCACTGCACGTACAGCCGCTGGATCTCGGGCGAGCGCGTGCTGACCAGCGCGAATCCGCGCTCGTGGTGCGCGTAGATCAGCTCGTCGGTCGAGGGCGGCGACTGGACCAGGATGCCGAGCCAGCCGAAGGGATACGTGCGCACGAACTCGCTGCGCCGGCGCGACGGGATCGAGGGGCGCGACACGCCGTGGAAGCCGTCGCAGCCGGCGACGTAGTCGCACGCGAGCGCCTGCGGCCCGCCGGCGGCGGCCCGGTAGCGGATCTTCGGCGTCTCGGTGTCGAGGTCCTGCAGCGAGACGTCCTTCACGCCGAACTCGATCGGCGCGCCGGCGTCCAGCCGCGCCTTGACCAGGTCCTTGATCACCTCGTGCTGCGCGTAGACCATGATCGAGCGGCCGTGCGTCAGCGCCGCGAGGTCGACGCGGTGGGTCAGGCCGCCGAAGCGCAGGTAGATGCCATGGTGCACGGCGCCCTCGCGCATCATGCGCTCGCCGACGCCGGTCTCGTTCAGCACGTTGACGGTGCCCTGCTCGAGCACGCCGGCGCGGATCGTGGCCTCGATTTCCTCGCGCGTGCGGGTCTCGAGCACCACGGATTCGACGCCTTCCAGCCGCAGCAGGTGCGCGAGCAGCAGCCCCGCGGGCCCCGCCCCGACGATGCCGACCTGGGTCTTCACAGCCCGAGCAGCCTGGCGGCGTTCTGCTTCATGATCAGCGGCCGCACCTCGGGCTTGATCGGCAGCTTCTCGAACTCGGCGATCCACCGCTCGGGCGCGATCACCGGGTAGTCCGAGCCGAACAGGATGCGGTCCTTCAGCAGCGTGTTCGCGTACTGCACGAGGATCGGCGGGAAGTACTTCGGCGACCAGCCCGAGAGGTCGATGTAGACCTGCGGCTTGTGCGTCGCGACCGAGAGCGCCTCCTCCTGCCAGGGAAACGACGGGTGCGCGAGGACGATCGGCATCTCGGGGAAGTCCGCGGCCACGTCGTCGAGCAGCATCGGGTGCGAATACTTGAGCCGGATCCCGCCGCCGCCCGGCGTTTGCGCGCCGACGCCGGTCTGCCCGGTGTGGAACAGCGCCGGGAGCTTCGCCTCCGCGATGACCTCGTAGAGCGGATACGCGAGGCGGTCGTTCGGGTAGAACTCCTGCACCGAGGGATGGAACTTGAACCCGCGCACCTTGTAGTCGCGGATCAGGCGCCTTGCCCTCGCCACGCCCTCGGCGCCGCGGTGGGGATTGATGCTCGCGAACGGGATCGCGACGTCCGCGTTCTTGTGCGCGAGCTCGGCCACCTCCTCGTTCGTGATGCCGCGGCTCGCGCCCTTCTCGCCGTCCACGGTGAAGACGACGAACGCCATCTTCAGCTTGCGGTACATCTCGGCCATCTCGGGCACCGTCTGGTGCTGCGGCGTGTAGCGGAAGTAGTTGCCCATCGCCTGCTGCGACTCGGTGGGCTGGTCACCCATGCGCAGCGCCGATTTCCAGGCGTGGGTGTGGACGTCGATGGCGACGAGCTGCTCGAGGTTCATGGCTTCGCTTTCAGCACCGCGGGCGCGAATGGCTCCGTATACAGCATTTCCACCAGATCGGCGCGGGCGCGCAGCACGGCGCGCTGGTTGATCGAGCCCTTGTCGGTCAGCTCGCCCGAGTCGATCGACGGCGCACGCTCGAGGACCAGCGCGCGCGCGATGCGGTTGGAGCTGCCCGTGCTCCCGGCGGCCAGGCGCTCGAGCGCCTGCCGAATCTTCTCGCGCAGGGCCTCGGCCGACAGCCCCTGGCACGCCGCCGGGTTGGGAAAGACCAGCGCACAGACCTCGTCGCGATCGTGGCCGGCGATGACGCAGTCCTGGACGTACGGGGCGCCGGCGGAATTGAGCTGCGCGCGCAGCGGCCCCACGCTCACCCAGGTGCCGGTGGTGAGCTTGAAGTCCTCGGTCAGCCGCCCGTCGAACTCCAGGCCCTGCGACGGGTCCTGCGGGTCGAGAAAGCGCATCGCGTCGCCGGTGCGGTAGTAGCCCTCCTCGTCGAACGCCTCGCGCGTGAGCTCGGGCTGGCGCCAGTAGCCCGGCGTGATGTTGGGGCCGCGATAGCGGGCCTCGAGCTTGTCGTTGACCGGCGCGAGCTTCATCTCCACCCCGTCCACCGGCAATCCGACCGTGCCCGCGCGCGCCGCGCCCCGGTTGGTGCACATGACGAAGGGCGCGGTCTCGGTCGCGCCGTAGCCGGTGATCCACAGGATGCGCTCGCCGCAGGTCTGCACGGCAAGGTCTTCGTACGCCGTCCATACCGGCTGCGGCAGCACGGCCGCCGCGTACTGCATGAGCCCGAGCCGCCCGAAGAACGTGCGCCGCAGCACCTCGTCCTCGCGCAGGAACGGCAGCAGCGCCTCGTAGCCCCGCGGGACGTTGAAGTAGATGGTGGGGCCGACCTCGCGCAGGTTGCGCACGGTCTTCTCGATCAGGCCGGGCACCGGGCGCCCCTCGTCGATGTACAGCGTGCCGCCGTTGTAGAGCACGATGCCGATGTTGTGGTTGCCGCCCGCCGTGTGGTTCCACGGCAGCCAGTCGACGAGCACCGGCGGCATCTCGGCCAGCAGCGGCAGCGATTGCGCGAGCATCTGCTGGTTCGAGCAGAGCATGCGCTGCGTGTTGATCACGGCCTTGGGCTGGCCGGTCGAGCCCGAGGTGAAGAGCAGCTTCGCCACGGTGTCGGGGCCGGTGCGCGCGTGGGCCTCGGCGACACGCGCGGCCGGCTCGGCCTCGACCAGCGCTCCGTAGACGACTTCGGTGCCGCGCGGAACCGCGTCCGCCACGGCCTTCGCGAAGCGCGCCTCGTCCTGCGCCCACACCAGCCCCGGCGTCGCGAGGTCCATCACGTAGCGCAGCTTGGCGTGGTCGGACGAAAGCAGCGAATACGCGGGCGAGACGGGCGCGCAGGGCACGCCGACGTGCATCGCTCCGAGCAGCAGCAGCAGGTGCTCCAGGCTGTTCTCGGACAGGATCGCGAGCGGCCGCTCGGCCGACAGGCCGCGCGCGAGCAGCGCCGCGCCCACGCGCAGCGCCTTCGCGTGCGCCTCGGCGTAGGTCAGCGTGCGCCAGCCGCCGCTCGCGTCGCGTTGCGCTGCGAGCGCACGCTCCGGAGCCTCGTGCGCCCAGCGCTCGAGCCGCTCGGTGAGGTTGCGCGGATACGGCCCCAGCACGTGCGGCGAGCGCAGGAACGCCGCGCCGTCGTCGCGACGCACGACGGCGGTGTCCGCCGCGCCGAGCGGGACGCGCCGCGGCGGCGCGCTCATCCGGCGAGCTTCTCCAGCAGCCGCAGCATCGTGCGGCGCTCCGCGGCGTTCAGCACGCGCGCGCGCTTGCGGTCCTCGGCCAGCACGCTGCGCTTCATCGCCGCGAGCGTCTTCTCGCCGCGCGGCGTGAGATGCACGCCCCAGGACCGCCCGTCGTTCGGGCGGCGGCGGCGCTCCGCGAGGCCCTGCGCCTCCATCCAGTCGGTCAGCATCATCGCGCCCGAGCGCGCGATGCCGAGCACCTGCCCGAGCGCCGACTGCCCGATGCCGGGATTGGCGCCGACGATGACGAGCGCGGTGAAGCGCGGCGGCGTGATCTCGCGACCGCGCGTCGCGGCGTGGAACGCAAGGAACATGCCGACCTGCGCGCGGCGCAGCGCATAGCCGAGCAGCTCGTCGAGCACGTCGTAGTCGAGCCCCGGCACGCGCGCGATCGGCGCGAGCACGCGCGGGCGCACCGGCGCGGGAAGCCGCGTTTTCATTGACCGGCCAATTGTAATGGTCTATAACATTCCGCGACGGACGACCTCACGGAGGAGGAGATTCCATGACGCAGCGCATCAATCGCCGCCGGTTCAACCAGGCGCTCGCCGCCGCGGGCGTGCTGGGCGCAGTCACGCCCTTCGGCATCCTGCACGCGCAGCCGAAGAAGCTGAAGGTCGGCGTGCTCCTGCCGCTGTCGGGCGTGCAGGCGCTGATCGGCCAGTCGTGCAAGAAGGGCTCCGACCTCGCGCCCGGCGTGCTGCGCGAAGTGCTGGGCGTGGACGTCGAGGTCGTCTACGGCGACACCGAGACCAGCGTCGACACCGCGCGTACGCGCGCGGAGCGCCTGATCGACGAGGGCGCAAACGTGCTCGTGGGCGCCTTCGATTCCGGCCAGACCGCGGCGATCGCGCAGGTGGCCGAGCAACGCGGCGTGCCGCTCGTGGTCAACATCGCGGCGGCGCCGCAGATCACCGAGCAGGGCTACAAGTTCGTGTTCCGCAATTTCCCGACGGCGCCCGAGCTGGTCAAGAACGGCCTCGCGCTGATGGGCGACGTCTTCCGCACCACGCACACGGTGCCGCGCACGGCGGTGTACATGCACGTGAACGACACCTTTGGCCAGGCGATGACCAAGGGCATCGGCTTCCTGATGCCGAAGCTCGACTTCCTGCCGTTCAAGATCGTCGACACCATCGCCTACGACCCGGCGGCGAAGGACCTGACGGTCGAGGTGTCCAAGGCGAAGGCCGCGAACGCCGACTTCCTGATGCTGGTCTCGCGCCTGAACGACGCCATCATCCTGCGCCGCGAGATGATCAAGCAGCGCTGGCACCCGATGGGCATCGTCAGCCCGGGCTGCCCCGGCCTGTACGAGGAGCAGTTCACGAAGTCGCTCGGCAAGTACGCCGAGTACGTGATCGACAACACGGTCTGGTACAACCCGAAGTCCAACATGACCAAGATCGTCGAGCGCGAGTTCAACAAGCACAACCCGAAGGGCCAGCTGCCGTTCCACGGCACCAACGTCGGCTACACCTTCGACGCGTTGATGATCGCGGCGAGCGCGTTCAAGCACGCGGGGTCGACGGACCCGAAGGCGCTGGCCGACGCCATCCGGCAGACCGACATCCCGGTCGCGGGCCGCATGTCGCTCGGCGGGCCGATCAAGTTCAACGCCAAGGGCCAGGTCGAGGGCAACCTCTCGGCTGCGGTGCAGAACCTGCGCGGCAAGCCGACGGTGACGCTGCCCGCGGAGTTCGCCGAGGCGAAGCCGGTCTTCCCCGCGCCCGACTACAAGCGCGGCTGAGCGGGAACGCGCCACAATGGAGGGCCGGCACCGCCGGCCCTTTTTGTTATGTCCTGGGACCTCGTCGCCAACGTCATCATCGCGGGCGTGCTCACGGGCCTCGTCTACGGCCTCATGGCGCTCGGCCTGTCGGTGATCTTCGGCGTGGTGCGCGTGGTCAATTTCGCGCACGGCGAAATGATGGCGGTGGCGATGTACGCCGCGGTGCTGCTGTTCGACCGCTGGGGGCTCGACCCCTTCCTCGCCATGGTCCCGGTCGCCGCCGCGTTCTTCGCGCTGGGCTACCTGCTGCAGGCCGGCCTGATCAATCCCTTCATCACGCGCCCGGAGCATTCGCAGTTCATGCTGCTGGTCGCGGTCGCGATCATCGTCGTCAACGCGCTGCTGATCGCGTTCGGGCCGGACGCGCGCAGCGTGCAGACCGGCTACCAGCTGGAGTCGTTCGCCGCGGGCAAGCTGCTGTTCGACGCCGCGCGCGTGTACGCCGCCGGCGCGGCGGTCGCGGCCGCGGCGCTGCTGTTCGCGTTCTTCCGCTTCACGCTCACCGGCAAGGCGGTGCGCGCCTGCGCCGACAACTACCTCGGCGCGAAGGTCGTCGGGCTGAACGTCAAGCACCTCTACGCCCTCACCTTCGGCCTGGGCGCCGCCTGCGTCGCGGTAGCCGGCTGCGCGCTCTCGGTGCTGCTCGAGGTCACGCCCGCGCTCGGGCCCGGCTACACGCTGCTCGCCTTCGTGATCGTGATCGTGGGCGGGCTGGGCTCGATGAGCGGCGCGCTGGTCGGCGGGGTCCTGATCGGCGCCTCGGAGGCGCTCGCCGGGCTGCTGATCACGCCCTCGGCGAAGAGCATGTTCAGCTTCGGGCTGCTGATCCTGGTGCTGCTGCTGCGCCCGCAGGGGTTGCTGGGGCGCCGCACGTGAACCGGCGGGCCTGGGTCCTGCTCTCGGGGCTGGGCGCGCTGCTGGTCGCCCTGCCCGCGTTCGCCGACAGCTACGTGCTCTCGGTCGCGACGCTGATCCTGTACCTCGCCTTCACCGGGCAGGCCTGGAACGTCATGATGGGGTTCGCGGGCCAGCTCTCGCTCGGGCATGCGCTCTACGTCGGCGTCGGCGCCTACGTGGCGGGGGGCCTGTTCTTCCACTACGGCCTCGGGCCCTGGGCCGGCCTGTGGATCGCCATGCTCGCCTGCGTCGCGATCGGCGCGGTGATCGGCTTCCTCGCCTTCCGCTTCGGCATCTCGGGCGTGTACTTCGCGCTGCTGACGATCGCTTTCGCGGAGTTCACGCGCATCGGCTTCGACCACCTGCGCTGGACCGGCGGGCCCGGCGGCATGTTCCTGAAGGTGGCGCAGCGCGACCAGATCGACCTCGCCCACTTCCGCGGGCCGCCGGAGATGTACTACTACGCGATCCTCGCGATCTGCGCGGGCGCGCTCGCGCTGTGCGCGGCGCTGCTGCGCTCGCGCGCGGGCTACTACTGGCGGGCGATCCGCGAGGACGAGGAGGCCGCGCGCGCGCTCGGCATCGACACCTTCCGCTGGAAAATGGCCGCAGTGATGATCAGCGCCGCCATGACCTCGGTGGCGGGCGTGTTCTACGCCTTCTACTACAACAACCTGTTCCCGGAGCAGGTCTTCCACATCAGCAAGTCGATCGAGATCATCCTCGGGCCGATCATCGGCGGCGTCGGCACCCTGTTCGGGCCCGTGGTCGGCGCGGCGCTGCTCACGCTGCTGGGCGACGGGCTGACCGAGCTCCTCGCCGCCTTCGACTGGGAGGTGCCCGGCGTCAAGCAGGTGTTCTACGGCCTGGTGCTGCTCGTCGTCGTCATCTTCGTGCCCAACGGCCTGTGGCCGCCGCTCGCGCGCAAGCTGGGGCTGCGCCGGTGAGCCTGCTGGAGGTGCGCGGCGTCTCGAAATCCTTCCGCGGACTGAAGGCGGTATCCGACGCCTCGTTCTCTCTGCCCGAGGGCAGCATCAACGCGCTGATCGGCCCGAACGGCGCGGGCAAGACGACGATTTTCAACGTCGTCGCCGGCGTCTACGCGCCCGACGCGGGCGAGGTCCTGTTCGGCGGCCGCGCGATCCACGGGCTGCGCCCGCACCAGGTCTGCGCCGCGGGAATCGGCCGGACGTTCCAGATCGTGAAGCCTTTTTCCGGGCTGAGCGTGCTCGACAACGTCGTGGTCGGTGCCTTGCTCAGGTCCAAAGACGTCCCGGCGGCGAAAGGCTACGCCGCCGAGATCATAGAAAAGCTCGGTCTCGGGGCGAAGCGGGATCTGCCGGCGTCGTCGCTGACGCTGCCCGACCGCAAGCGGCTCGAGGTCGCGCGTGCGCTGGCGACGCGCCCGCGGCTGCTGCTGCTCGACGAGGTCATGGCCGGCCTGCGGCCGACCGAATGCGACCAGATGGTCGAGGTGTTCCGCGAGATCAACCGCGCGCAGGGCCTCACGATCCTGCTCATCGAGCACGTGATGCGCGCGGTGATGGCGCTCGCGCAGCACGTCGGCGTGCTGCACCACGGCGAGGTGATCGCGCGCGGCACGCCCGCGGAGGTGGTGCGCGACCCGGCCGTGCTCGAGAGCTACCTCGGCGAGGACGTGGAGGTCTGATGCTCGCGGTCGAGAACGTCGACCTCTACTACGGCGACGCGCAGGCGCTCGCCGGGGTGTCGCTCGAGGTCGCAAGGGGCGAGATCGTCGCCATCGTCGGCGCGAACGGCGCGGGCAAGAGCTCGCTGATCCGCACCATTGCGGGGATCGAGCGCGCGCGGCGCGGGCGCATCATCTACGAGGGCCGCGACATCACGCGGCTGCCCTCGCACCGCATCTGCGACCTCGGCATCGGCCAGGTGGCCGAAGGGCGCCAGGTGTTCCCCACGCTCAGCGTGCAGGAGAACCTGGAGATGGGCGCGCTGCTGCCCCGTGCGCGCGCCCGCCTGCGGCAGTCGCTCGACGAGGCCTACGCGCTCTTTCCCAAGCTCGCCGAGCGGCGCGAGCAGCTCGCGGGCACGCTCTCGGGCGGCGAGCAGCAGATGCTCGCGATCGGCCGCTGCCTGATGGGCCGCCCCGAGCTGATCATGTTCGACGAGCCCTCGCTCGGGCTCGCGCCGCGCGTGGTGCAGGACGTGCTGCGCACGATCCGCACGCTCAACGCGCGCGGCCTCACTGTGGTGCTGGTCGAGCAGAACGTCGCGGTGTCGCTGCGCATCTCGCAGCACGCCTACGTGCTCGAGAACGGCGCGGTCGCGATGCGCGGCACCGGCGAGCAGCTGCTGCACGACGACCGGGTGCGCCAGGCGTATCTCGGGCTCTAGGAGGCGGTCGCAGTCGACGGACTGCGTGTACCATTTCGCCGTGAATGCCGCCGCGAAGCTCGCATGAGCGCCAGGCAGTCCTCGGCCACAGCGCCCGCGGCGCGCACCTTCGCTTGGGTTCCGGGCAGCTGCGCCGGCGAGGCGCAGGCGCTGGGCGGTTTCCTGCGCGCCCTGGAGCTGCCGGCCAGCGACGCGGGCCGGCACGCGGACGCGTTCGAGCGGCTGCGCGCCGGGGACCTGCAAGCGATCCTGGTCCACGGCGTCTACCCGCGAGCGGCGCTGTCGCGCGCCGTCGACCGGCTGGAGCGCAACGAGCCCGGCTTTCTGCAGACCTGGTTCCCGGAAAGATTCCGCGCCTGGTTCTACGGCCGCAACCTCAATCTCGCCGATCCCGCGCTGCCCGGCTATTTCGACGAGGCCGCGCGCTTCCAGGGCCAGCTCGAGACCTTGTTCGCTCCGCTGCCCGGCATAGAGAGCCACGTCGGCCGCCTGCTCGCCAGCCTCGACCGCGGGCGCCCGTTCGTGGCCGCGCCGGGCGAGCAGCCGGGTGCGCGCTACATGTTCACGACGTTGCGCGCCCACCTGGAAGGCGGCTTCATCCCGGCGCACTTCGACAACGAGCAGCGCCTGCGCGAATCCTTCCGGCACCTGCGCAGCGTGGTCGAGCTGCACACGACCTCCTTCGTGCTCGCGCTGAGCATGGCCGAGGCCGGCGGGGCGCTGGAAGTGTTCGACCTGAGCGTGGCGCCCGAGGAGGCGCGCCTGATCAGCGACGATCGCGCCCGCGACAAGCCCGACGTCACGCGCCTGGCGAGCGTCAGCTTCCGGCTGCCCCCGGGCACGCTGATCGTGCTTGATTCCGGGCGCCTGCTTCACCGACTCACCCCGGTCGTGGGCGCGGGCAAGCGCTGGTCCGCCTGCAGCTTCATGGCGCTCGCGCGCGATGGCGCCGCGACCTACTGCTGGGGATGAGCGTGGCCGCGGCCGTCCCGCCCTATTTCGACCGCCTGATCGAGGGCGTGCGGCGCGGCGAAGCGAGCCGCTGGGTGCACCTGGGCCACTGGGACGAGCCGCCGGTCGCCGCGGGGCGCGCCGAATTCCACCGCGCGCAGGCGCGCCTCGACGCGCTGCTGCTCGGCATGGCCTCGCTCCACGACGGCCTGCGCGTGCTCGACGTCGGCTGCGGCTTCGGCGCGAGCCTCGAAGCGATCAACCGCGGCTTTGCCGGCATGCTGCTGTGCGGCGTCAACGTCGACCCGCGGCAGCTCGAGATGTGTCGCGGCATCGACGCCCGCCGCGGCAACCGCTTCGAATGGCGCGAGGCCGACGCCTGCCGGCTGCCGTTCGCCGAGGCGAGCTTCGACCGGGTGCTGTGCATCGAGGCCATGTTCCACTTCTCGTCCCGCGCCGACTTCTTCGCCGAGGCGGCGCGCGTGCTCGCGCCCGGCGGCCTCCTGGTCGGCTCCGACATCCTGCTGCAGCAACCGGATGCCGAGGCGCTGGCGGCCATCCGCGACGGCTTCGGGCCCTGGCCGGAGGGCGACGCCGACCATCGCGCGCTGGCGGCCGCCGCGGGCCTGCGCTGCGAGGCCGTCGTCGACGCCACCCAGGCCACGCTTCCAAGCCACCGCTACACCACGCCGTCGGCGCCGGCCGCGCACCCCGACGCCATGGTTCGCGCCGCCCTGGCGCTGCGCGCGCTGCACGAGCGCGGCCGCCTGCGCTACCTCTACCTGCGGTGCGCGAGGACTGCATGAGCGCCCAACGCATCGCGCTGCTCTGCATGACGCCGAAGCCCGATACCAACGAGCACGGCGGCATGGAGATGCCGAGCTACGGCGTGCACCGCATCCTCGCCGCGCTGGTCGCCGACCCCGCGCTGCGCAGCGCGAAGGTGGCCGTGATCGACGGCGAGCGTCCCGACGTCGAGGCCTACGTCGACGCGGTCGAGCGCTTCGATCCGGACCTGATCGGCATGTCGATCTATGTCTGGTCTACGCCGTGCATGGTCGAAGTCGCGCGCCGCGTCAAGGCGCGCCGGCCGGAATGCTGCATCGTGTTCGGCGGGCCCTCGGCGCGCACCGCCCTGTTCGACCTCAAGCCCTACGCGCCCGCGCGGCGCTACGTGGACGCGATCGTCTCGAGCGACGGCGAGGACACGTTCCGCGACATCGCGCGCCTGCCGGAGCGCTCGCGCCAGGCGCTCGAATCGGTTCCCGGGCTCGACCTGCCGCTGCCGATGGGCTGGTGGCGCACCGCGCACCGCGAGCAGCGCGACGAGCTCGACGCGATCGCGTCGCCCTACCAGATCGGCGTGATGCGGCCGCGCTCGGTCGCCTACCTCGAGACCTTCCGCGGCTGCCCGTTCTCGTGCGCCTTCTGCGAGTGGGGCTCGGAGACCAACGCCAAGGCGGTGTTCTCCGCCGACTACATCGCCCGCGAGCTGGAGGCCTACCGGCGCTACCAGCCCGCCGCGGTGTTCCTGGTGGACGCCGGCCTCAACCTGAACCACCGCGCCTTCCGCAACCTGGCCGAGGCCGAGAGGCGCGTCGGCTTCTTCCGCGACGTCACGCTGTGGAGCGAGCTCTATCCGTCGCTGGTGCGCGAGGAGCATCTCGAGTTCCTGACCTCGGTGCGCGCCGGCTACCTCGGCATCGGGCTGCAGTCGACCGATCCCGCCGTGCTGAAGGACCTCGGCCGCCCGTTCGACCAGCGGCGGCTCGAGACCGTCGTGCGCCAGGTGTCCAAGGTGGCGAGCGCCGAGCTGCAGATCATCTTCGGCCTGCCGAGCGATTCGCCGGCCGGCTTTCGCCGCACGCTGGAAATGGCCCGGGAGATGCCGGTGAGCGTGCGCGCCTACGGGTGCCTCGTCCTGCCGGACGCCCTGATGACGCGCAGCAAGCCGCAGTGGAACGTGCGCTACGACCCGATCAGCCTGCGCATGACCTCGTGTCTCGGCTGGAGCGAGCAGGACCTCGAAGAGACGCGCGCGTGGATCACGGACGAGGTGGCGCGGGCCGGCGGCACTTCGGGGGACTACTGGTGGTGGTTCCCGCGGCGCGCGTAGCGCTGCTGCGCGGCCGCGGCGCTGCGCCGCGCCGGGGGCGGCGCGTGGCGCTGCTCGCGCGCTACCCCGACCGCGATCCGGCGCTGCCGCAGTTCATTCCCAACCACGGCCTGCGCATGGTCGAGGCCATGCTGCGCGCGTCGCGGCTCGACGGCCTGGAGCTCAAGGTCTGGGACCTGACCGCGGGGTCGGTCGACGCGCTCGCCCAGGAGGTCATCGCCTACGACCCGGACGTGGTCGGCGTGTCCGCCTATCTGTGGTCCTTCCCCTACTTCGTAGAGGTGGCGCGCGTCCTGAAGGAGGACGACCCGCGCCGGCTGATCGTCTTTGGCGGGCCGTCGGCGCGTCCCAGCATGCTGGGCCTCGCCCCTTACCGCGGGGCCTCGCAGTGGATCGACGCCCTGGTGATCAACGAGGGCGAGCACGCGTTTCGCGAAATCGTGTCATTGGACGAGCGGGGGCCGGCTCAGCTGCGCGCGCTGCCCGGACTCGCCGTGCCCGCCGAGACGGGCTGGTTCGAGACCACGGCGCGCCCGCTGGGCGACCTGAACGAGCTGCCCTCGCCCTACGGCATGGACCTTTCGCCGCACGGCGGCCTCGGCGTGCTGCAGACCTACCGCGGCTGCCCCTTCACCTGCTCGTTCTGCGAATGGGGGACGCTCGAGTCGCCCAAGCGCGTGCGCGAAGTGGACGAGCTTTGCCGCGAGTTCGAGGGCATGGCGCGGCATGGCGTCATGGGCGCGTTGGAGGTGGACGCGGGGCTGAACCTCAACCAGCTCGCCTTCCGCAACCTGCGCGAGGCGGCCGAGCGCACCGGCTTCTTCCGCGACCGCCACTTCATCTGCGAGCTCTACCCGGCGAAGGTGCGCCAGGAGCACATCGACTTCCTCTCCGGCGTGCACCGCCCGATGGTCGGCGTGGGGCTTCAGTCGTTCGACAACAAGGTCCTGGCGCACGTCGAGCGCTCCTACGACGAGGCGCGCTTCGAGGACACGCTCGGCCAGCTGAAGGCGGTGGCCGGCGTGGCCGTGGAAATCATCCTCGGCCTGCCGGGCGATACGCCGCAGAATTTCCGCGCCAGCTTCGAGCGCGCACGCAGCCTGGGCTGCGCGCTGCGCGTCTACCATTGCGTGGTGCTGCCCTCCGCGCTGATGGTGCGCGCGCCCGCGCACTA
>Ga0335085_10010219_pt1 | contig 14048 bp, 14 predicted proteins | sample Lox_Sample_45_FD_206712 | JGI IMG/M metagenome (GOLD analysis project Ga0335085, IMG submission 206712) | Soil microbial communities from Loxahatchee National Wildlife Refuge, Florida, United States - Lox_Sample_4.5 | ecosystem: Environmental > Terrestrial > Soil > Wetlands | place: USA...
TGGCACGGGCGGGATGGCGGGCACGGGCTGATCGTGGCCGGCTCGCACGTCGGGCAGACCAGCCGCCAGCTGGCCGTATTGCGCGGCCGGCCTGACACCACCGCGCTGGAACTGGACGTGCCCGCGGTGCTGCGCGGGGACCGGGCGGTGGCCGCGGCGACCGCGCGGCAGGCGGCGGCCGCGCTGCGTACCTCCGATGTGCTGCTGTACACCAGCCGGGCTGTGGCCACCGGGCCGGACGCGGCGGCCAGCCTGGCCATCGCGCGCACCGTGTCGGCCGCGCTGGCCGGGGTGGTGCGGGACGTGCTGGCCGCCCAGCCGCCCGCCTGGGTGCTGGCCAAGGGCGGCATCACCTCGCACGACATCGCGGTACGGGGTCTCGGCATCCGCCGCGCGCTGGTGGCCGGGCAGCTGTTCCCCGGGCTGATCTCGGTGTTCCACCCGGCCGGCGCGGACCCGGCCGCGGCCGGCCTGCCCTACGTGGTGTTCGCCGGCAACGTCGGCGGCGACGGCACGCTGGCCCAGGTGGTGGACATCCTCAACAGCGAGGAGGACGTGTGATGCGGATCGGCTGGGCCGGCCTGGGCGCGATGGGCGGGCCGATGGCGGCCTGCCTGGCCCGCGCCGGTCACCAGGTGCACGGGTACGACATCGCGGCGGGCCGGGCCGCCGCGATGGCCGCCGACGGGGTGCGGGCCGCGGCCAGCATCGCGGCGGCGGTGGCCGACGCCGACCTGGCCGCGATCATGGTGGCCACCCCGGACCAGCTGGACCAGGTGCTGTCCGGCCCGGACGGCCTGGCGGCTGTCTCTTTTTGCGCCTCCGGGGGCGCTTGGAGGCACCGAGCTTCCCTCGTCGCTCACTCGCTCGTTCCTCGCTCTCTCGCTCCTCAGTCCAGTCGGCGCCGCGCCCCCTTTGGCGGGTGGCCCGGGCCGCGGCCGGCGATCTGCTCATCATGGTGTCCGGCCCAGCCGAGGCGGTGGACCGGGCCCGGCCGGTGCTGGACGCGCTGGCCCGCACCGCCCCGGTGGTCGGCCCGGCGCCCGGCGACGGCCAGCGGATGAAGCTGGTCAACCAGCTGCTGTGCGGTGTGCACATCGCGGCCGCGGCCGAGGCCCTGGCGTTCGCCGAGGCGCTCGGGCTGCGCGCCGCGGACTGCTGGGAGGTGCTGCGCGACGGCGCGGCCGCCTCGTTCATGTTCGCCGACCGCGGCGCCCGGATGGTGTCCGGCGAGTTCGGCGACGTGCGCAGCGCGCTGGACATCTTCGTCAAGGACATGGGCCTGGTCGGCGCGGCCGCGGACCAGGCGGGCGCGGACACCCCGCTGGCCAGCGCGGCGGCGCGGCTCTACGGCCGCGGCCACGAGCTGGGGTTCGGCCGGCTGGACGACTCCGCGCTGATCAGCGTGCTGCGGGCCGGCCGGCGAGCCCGCTGACCGCGCGCGGGCCCGCCGGCCGCCGCCCAGTTTCACCGCCTGGCGGGGTCAGTACCGGATGATGGAGGCAGCCGACCAGCGAGGTACTGGCGTTATGACAGCGGATTTGATTGAACGGGCACGGGCGGGGGACGAGGCGGCGTTCGGGCTGCTCGTCGAGCCGCACCGGCGGGAGCTGATGGTGCATTGCTACCGGATGCTGGGCTCGGCGCAGGACGCGGAGGACGCGCTGCAGGAGACCATGCTGGCCGCCTGGCGGGGCCTGGCCGGATTCGAGGGGCGGGCGTCGGTGCGGACCTGGCTGTACCGGGTGGCCACCAGCCGGTGCCTGAACGCGCTGCGGTCCAGCAGCCGCCGCCCGCCGGCCGCGGCGGCGACGTGGGCCAACACGCCCGAGCCGACCCGGCTGGGCGAGGTGCCCTGGCTGGAGCCGCTGCCGGACGCCGCGCTGGAAGGGCTGGCCGACAGCGCGCCAGGACCGGAGGCCCAGTACGAGGCGAGCGAGGCCATCTCGCTGGCGTTCGTGACCGCGCTGCAGGTCCTGCCGCCGCGGCAGCGCGCGGTGCTCATCCTGCGGGACGTGCTCGGCTACCCGGCCCGTGAGGTGGCCGGGCTGCTGGACGTGACCGGGGAGTCGGTGACCAGCGCGCTGAAGCGGGCCCGGGCCGCGGTCAGGGAGCGGCTGGCCGGGACGGCCGGCCAGCCGCCCGCCCCGGCGCCCGGGTCGGCCGAGGAGCAGGACCTCGTGGCCCGGTTCACCCAGGCGTTCGAGGCGGGCGACGTGGACGGCATCGTCGCCCTGTTCTCCGAGGACGCCTGGCTGCGGATGCCGCCGCTGCCGCTCGAGTACCAGGGCCGCGACCTGGCCCACCGGTTCTTCACCGCGATCTGGGCGGGCCGCAGCTACCGGCTGGTGCCGACCCGGGCCAACTACCAGCCCGCGTTCGGGCTGTACGTGCACGACCCGCAGGCGGGTGTGCACCGGGCCGTCGGCCTGCTCACGGCCACGCTGGCCGGGAACCAGATCAGCGAGCTGACCCGGTTCGAGACCAGCGTGCTGCCGCGGTTCGGGCTGCCCCGGATGCTGCCCGGCTAGCTGGCCGGCCTGGTCAGCGTCACGGTGACGCCGCGCGCCGACGGGGCCAGCGTCACCGTGACGGTGCTTTCGTCCACCGTGCCCGTGCTGGCGTGCGCGATGTTGCGCACGAACGCGGGCAGCTGGAACAGCACCGGGCCGGCCGGGGCCTGCCCGGTCAGCGTCAGCGTGACCGTGTTCCCGGCGCCGCGGATGGTCAGCCCCAGGTGGTGGCCGCCACTACCCGGCCGGCCCCCGCTCCTAACACTTAGTTCTGACGCGCCGTGCGCGGATCGCCCTTGGCCAGCGCCGTGCGAGTTAGTCTGGGGGAGCTGGAGTGAAAGGGGCTCAGCCCGGGAAGCCCGCGGGAGGCATCGTGACTGCGCAGCCTGTCGGCCGGCCTGGCCAGGACACTGGCTCATACGACGTCATCCATCTGGGTGACCAGGCCGCGGTGGTGGTGCCGCTGGGCGACTTCATGCGGCTGCGGGCGCTGGAACGGCTGGCGTCCGCCGAGGAGCTGGAAGAGGCTGAGGACGCTGCGGCGCTGCAGGACTGGAAGGCCCGCGAGGCGGCTGGCCAGACGTCTTATGTGCCCGCCGAAGAGGCAAAACGGCGGCTCGGTTTGGCCCGATGAGCCTGCGGATCGTTTTTCGACGAGAAGGCGATCGATCAGGCAGCCGGGTTCCTCGCCGATGATCCCGATACCCTCCAGGCCGTGTTAACCGCCATCGATCAGCTCGCTGGCGATCCCCGGCCCGCCGAATCGTTCCCCTACGGATCCCCGGACCTTCGCCGGTTACGCGTCGGGCGGTACCGGGTGATGTACGAGATAATCGGCGATGAGGTGAGGATTGGCCACATCGCCCGCCGGCAGCCGGAGAGGTGAGCGCCGCGCTACCGCTGGTCCGGGCCGGTTAACTGCTTGTCTAGTTTGCGGGTGTCGCGTAGCTCGGTGTAGGGCTCCTGGCCGGGCGGGGCGCCGGCGGCGATGGCCCGGCCGCGGATCAGCTCGGCGTTGAACTCCGCGCCGAACAGGATCGCGATGTTCGACAGCCACATCCAGATCAGGAAGATGATGATCCCGCCCAGGCTGCCGTAGACCTTGTTGTAGTGCGAGAAGTTGGCCACGTACAGCGCGAACAGGCCCGAGGCGATCAGCCACAGGATGACGGCCAGCAGCCCGCCGGGGAAGACCCAGCGGAAGCCCTGCCGGGCATTCGGGCTGGCCCAGTACAAGATGCCGAACATGATGCTGACCAGGATGACCAGCACCGGCCATTTGGCGATGTCCCAGGTGGTCACGGCGGCCGAGCCGATGCCCAGCCCGTGCCCGGCCCGGCGGGCCAGGCTGCCGGTCACCACGACGATCAGCACCGACCCCACCAGCAGCACCAGCATGGCCAGCGTGATACCGAGCCGGATCGGGTACGCCTTCCAGGCCGGCCGTCCCTCGGGCACGTCGTAGATGGTGTTCGAGGCGCGCATGAACGCGGCCACGTAGTTGGACGCGGACCACAGGCCCAGCGCGATGCTGACCAGGGTCAGGATCCCGGCCGCGCCGCGGTGCTGCTGCAGGTGGTTGATGGCGTCCAGCAGGATGGTCCGCACGTTGGCCGGGACCAGCTTGGCCAGGCCGGTGACGAACGGCTGGGTGGCCGACTTGCCGATCAGGCCGAGCAGCGAGACCAGCACGAGCAGGCCGGGGAAGATCGACTGGATGCTGTAGTAGGTGAGGGCCGCGGCCCAGTCCCGCAGGTTGTCCGCTTTGAACTCGCGGCCCGTGCGCCGGCCTGCCGCGAGCCAGCCACCGTGGCCCAGTTCGGCCGGGTTGTCCGGGGTGTCGCCCGTGGTCCCGGCGGGACGAGTGGTCTCAGGGGTACGCGCGTGCCGGTGCGGGGCAGCTGATTCGGGCATGGCGGCATGCCTCCTCCCCCCAGGCAGGAGGCCTGAGTGGCCTCCCCCTACCCGGCCGGCTTGGCGGCTAACGCGGGCCCGGTTGGTAGCCTGCTCTGACATACGGCGGTGCGCGGCCGCCGGGGCAGCGGGAAGGTCGTCATGGCGGGCAGCAGAGCGTCGGCGCCCACGCCGGTGCCCACCTTGTCCCGGCGGCACGCGGCCGGTGCGCCGAGCGCCCGCGGGCTGCTGCTCACCCTGCTCGGCGAGTGCGTGCTGACCGGCGACGGGACCGCCTGGACGTCGGCGGTGCTCGATGTGCTGGGCCGGCTGGGCATCGAGGAGAAGGCCACCCGGCAGGCGCTGATGCGCACCGCCGGGGCGGGCTGGCTGGCAGCCGAGAAGCACGGCCGCCGGACCCGGTGGCGGCTGACCGACAGCGCCCGCCAGTTGCTCACCGACGGCGCGGAGCGGATCTACTCGTTCACCGGCCCGGCCGAGGACTGGGACGGCCGCTGGCTGCTGATCTACGCGCGGGTCCCGGAGAGCGACCGGCGGGCCCGGCATGTGGTGCGCACCCGGCTGAACTGGGCCGGGTTCGGCTCTCTCGGCGCGGGCCTGTGGATCAGCCCGCATCCGGCGCGGGCCGGTGAGGCCGTCGGCGTGCTCGAGGCCGCCGGGCTGGCCGGTGACGCGCACGTGTTCGTGGCCACCCGGTCCGGGCTGGCCGACGTGCGGGTCATGGTGGCCGACGCCTGGGACCTGGCCGCGATCGAGGAGCAGTACGAGCGGTTCATCGAGGAGTTCCGGGCCCAGGCCCCGGCTGACCCGCTGGCCCGCCTGATCGAGCTGGTGCACGCCTGGCGGCGGTTCCCGTCCATCGACCCGGTGCTGCCCCGTGAGCTGCTGCCGGCCAGGTGGAGCGGGCTGCCCGCGGCCCAGCTGTTCGCCGACCGCCGGCAGCGCTGGTCGGCCGACGCCCGCCTCGACTGGAAACGCCTCAACGACATCGGCTGACCGGGGGCTCTGGCCCCCGTTTCGCCGACAATCTCTGACATAGCACGCGGTTCGTACGGACAAACCAGGCAAATCACCCGCTGAACTGCACGTTGCGCATGATATGTCAGCGTTTGTCGGTGATCCCAACTCGGCTGGGCTGGCAACGTGCTACGGATACTTGACGGTATAACCGGAGAACGTAGAGCATAGGGCCAGTGCGTACCCTGGACCGGAGGCCTGATTAACGGTGACCAGCTCGACCATGACCAGTGACATGCCGCTGCCCCAGGTGGACTTCCGCACCGACCCGGCCCAGTACCGGCACTGGCGGCTGGAGTGCGCCGGGCCGGTGGCCACGCTGACCATGGACGTGGCCGAGCAGGGCGGCCTGGTCCCCGGCTACGACCTGAAGCTGAACTCCTACGACCTGGGCGTGGACATCGAGCTGTACGACGCGGTGCAGCGCCTGCGGTTCGAGCACCCCGAGGTCCGCGCGGTGGTGCTGACCAGCGGCAAGGACAAGGTGTTCAGCGCCGGGGCGAACATCCGGATGCTGGCCGCGGCGCCGCACCCGTGGAAGGTGAACTTCTGCAAGTTCACCAACGAGACGCGGAACGGGATCGAGGACGCCACCGCCAGCTCGGGGCAGACGTACCTGGCCGCGCTGAACGGGACCGCGTCCGGCGGCGGCTACGAGCTGGCCCTGGCCTGCGAGCACATCATGCTGGTGGACGACCGCTCGTCCGCGGTGTCGCTGCCCGAGTTGCCGCTGCTCGGCGTGCTGCCCGGCACCGGCGGGCTGACCCGGGTCACCGACAAGCGGCACGTCCGCCGCGACCTGGCCGACTACTTCGCGACCAAGTCCGAGGGGATAGGCGGCAAGAAGGCGGTCGCCTGGCGGCTGGTGGACGAGGCGGTGCCGCGCGGGCAGTGGGCCGAGACCGTGGCCCAGCGCGCGGAGGAACTGGCCGCGCAGTCCACGCGCCCGGTCGGCCCAGGCGCGAAAGGCATCGAGCTGACCCCGCTGGCCAAGGACCGCACCGGCAGCCAGATCGACTACACCCATGTGAGCGCCCGGCTGGACCGGGACCGCCGCGTGGCCGAGATCACGGTCCGTGGCCCGGACGGCAGCGCACCGGGCAGCATCGAGCAGGTGCATGAGCAGGGCGCCGGGTTCTGGACCCTGGCCATGACCCGCGAGCTGGACGACCTCATCCTGGACCTGCGGACCAACGAACTGGAGCTGGGCACCTGGGTACTGCGCACCGGGGGCGGCGCGGAGCAGGTACTGGCGTTCGATCAAATGCTCCTGGACCACCGCGACGACTGGCTGGCCAGTGAAATCCTGCTGTACCTCAAGCGGACGCTGAAGCGGCTGGACGTGACCAGCCGCAGCCTGCTCGCGCTCATCGAGCCGGGCAGCTGCTTCACCGGCTCGCTGCTCGAGCTGGCGCTGGCCGCGGACCGCAGCTACATGCTGGCCGGGGTGTTCGAGGAGACCGACCCGGAGGCCGAGCCGGCCGCCCTCACCGTCGGGCCCGCGAACCTCGGCCCGCTGCCGATGGGCAACGGGCTGACCCGGCTGCAGACCCGGTTCCTCGGCGACCCGGATGCGCTGGCCGCGGCGGAGAAGCGGGCCGGCGGCCCCATCCAGGCGGAGGACGCCGAGCGGCTCGGCCTGGTCACGTTCGCCCCGGACGACATCGACTGGGACGAGGAGGTCCGGATCGCGGTCGAGGAGCGGGCCAGCTTCAGCCCGGACGCGCTGACCGGCCTGGAAGCGAACTACCGGTTCGCGGGCCCGGAAACGCTGGAAACCAAGATCTTCGGCCGGCTCACCGCCTGGCAGAACTGGATCTTCTACCGCCCGAACGCCTCGGGTCCCGACGGGGCGCTGCGCCGGTACGGCACCGGGCAGCGCGCCGACTTCGACCGAAAGCGAGTCTGACCGGCCATGACCACGGCATCTGACTACTCCGAGAAGATCCCGAACAACGTCGAGCTGCGCGAGGACCGCCGGCTGCAGCGCGCACTGGAGTCGTGGCAGCCGAACTTCCTCAACTGGTGGGAGTCGATGGGCCCCACGCTGCCCACCCAGGACGTGTACCTGCGCACCGCGATCAACGTGGGCCGCGAGGGCTGGGCCCACTTCGGCCACGTGGCCATGAAGGACTACCGCTGGGGGATCTTCCTGGCCGAACGCGACCCCGGAAGGCAGATCGGCTTCGGCGCGCACAAGGGCGAGCCCGCCTGGCAGAAGGTGCCCGGCGAGTACCGCGCCGACCTGCAGCGGCTGATCGTCATCCAGGGCGACACCGAGCCGGCCAGCGTGGAGCAGCAGCGCAACCTCGGCGCCACCGCGCCCAGCCTGTACGACCTGCGCAACCTGTTCCAGGTCAACGTCGAGGAGGGGCGGCACCTGTGGGCCATGGTCTACCTGCTGCACGCCTACTTCGGCCGGGAGGGCCGGGAGGAGGCCGAGGAACTGCTGCACCGCAACTCCGGGAGCCTGGAGTCGCCGCGGATCCTGGGCGCGTTCAACGAGGAAACCCCGGACTGGCTGTCGTTCTACATGTTCACCTACTTCACCGACCGGGATGGCAAGTACCAGCTCGGCACGCTGAAGGAGTCCGCGTTCGACCCGCTGAGCCGGACCTGCGAGTTCATGCTCAAGGAAGAGGCGCACCACATGATGGTCGGCACCACCGGGGTGGACCGGGTGGTGGAGCGGACCGCGCAGGTCATGGTGGAAAACGACACCGACGACGTGGCGGCGCTGGGCGCGATCCCGCTGCCGGTGATCCAGAAGTACCTGAACTTCCACTACTCGGTGTCGCTGGACCTGTTCGGCGGCGAGACGTCCACCAACGTGGCCAACTACTTCACGGCCGGGCTCAAGGGCCGCTGGCTGGAGGGCCGCCGCCAGGACGACCACCAGCTGGCCAGCGACTCGATCATGGTGGACGCGCTGGACGACGCGGGCGACGGGCAGCCGAGCATCGGCCAGCTCGAGGTGTCCGCCCTGGTCGGGCTCAACACCGACCTGCGCCGCGAGTACATCGCCGACTGCCAGGGCGGGGTCAACCGGTGGAACAAGATCCTCGCCGGGGCCGGCCTGCCGCACCGGGTCAAGCTGCCGCACATCGCGTTCAACCGCCGGGTCGGCGCGTTCGCCGGCATCGAGGCCAGCCCGGACGGCGAGCTGCTCAGCGCGGACGAGTGGGCTGCCCGCCAGGGCGAGTGGCTGCCCACCGACGTGGACAAGACGTACGTCCGCTCGCTCATGCGGCCGGTGCACGAGCGGGGCAAGATCGCCGCCTGGATCGCCCCGCCGCGCAACGGGATCAACGGCAAGCCGTTCGACTATGACTACGTGCACCTGGCCTAGGGGAGACCGCGGCAATGGAGCTGTTCAACGCGTGTGAATACCTGCTGGACCGGCGGCTGGCCGCGGGCGACGGGGCCCGGACGGCGCTGACCGGGGTGGCCGGTGAGCTGAGCTACGCCACGCTGCACGACCAGGTCTGCCGCACCGCGGCCGGCCTGCGCGCGGCCGGCCTGCAGCCGGAACAGCGGCTGCTCATGCTGATGGCCGACTCGCCGCAGTTCGTCACGGTGTACCTGGCCGCGATGCGGATGGGCGCGATCCCGGTCCCGGTGTCCACCATGCTGCTGGCCGACGGGGTGGCCGACCTGCTGGCCGACTCCCGGGCCCGGTTCCTGGCCGTCAGCCCGGAGTTCGCCGCCACCGCGGCCACGGCCGCGGCCAGCGCGCCGGAACTGGCCGGGATCCTCGCCGGGGGGCCCGTGGTGGAGAGCGCGGTACCGGACAGCCCGGTGCCGGTGCACGCGCTCAGCGCGCTGGCGGCCGGCCCGGCCGACGAGACCGTCTACCGGACCACCGCCGACTCGCCCGCGTTCTGGCTGTACACCTCGGGCACGACCGGGCGGGCCAAGGCGGCCATGCACCGGCACGGCGCCATCCCGGTGGTCTGCGAAACCTACGGCCAGCAGGTGCTCGGCATCCGCCCGGATGACCGGTGCCTGTCCGCGGCCAAGGCGTTCTTCGCCTACGGGCTGGGCAACTCGCTGCTGTTCCCGTTCTCGGTCGGCGCCACGGCCGTGCTGGAACCGGCCCGGTCCACCCCGGACGTGATCGCGGCTGCGGCGCAGAAACACGCCGCCAGCCTGTTCTTCGCCGGCCCCACGTTCTTCGCCAACATGCTCCGCGCCGGGCAGCCCGGCGACGCGCTGCACGGCGTCCGGCTGGCCGCCTCGGCCGGCGAGGCCCTGCCCGCCAGCCTGTACGCCCGCTGGACCGGGCACTTCGGGGTGGACATCCTGGACGGCATCGGGATGACCGAGATGCTGCACATCTTCCTGTCCAACCGGCCCGGCGAGGTCCGCCCGGGCAGCACCGGGGTGGCCGTCCCCGGCTACGAGCTGAAGCTGCTCGACGAGGCGGGCCAGCCGGCCCCGCCGGGCACCCCCGGCACGCTGTACGTGCGCGGCGACTCGGCCGCCACCGGGTACTGGTCCCGGTACGGCGCGTCCCGCCAGGTGTTCCAGGGCGAGTGGCTGCGCACCGGCGACACCTACCTGCGCGACCCGGACGGCTACTACGTCTGCCTGGGCCGGACCAGCGACATGCTCAAGGTCAGCGGCATGTGGGTGTCCCCGGCCGAGGTGGAGGCCCGGCTGCTGGCCCACCCGGCGGTGGCCCAGGCCGTGGTGGTCTCGGCCAACGACACCGACGGGCTGGAAAAGCCGGTGGCTTATGTGATCACCGAGCAGGACCAGACGGTGGCCGAGGACGAGCTGATCGAGTTCTGCCGAGCCGGGCTGCCTTCTTTTGAACGCCCCCGCAAGGTGCTGTTCGTCGGCCGGTACCCGGTGACCGCGACCGGCAAAATCCGGCGCGTGGAACTGCGCCAGATGGCCGCCAATGTACTCACCGGCGAAGACCGGGCCAGCTAGGTGGCGGGCACCGGCTGGCCGGCCTCGGCCAGCACCGGGTAGACGACCTCGTCGGCCAGCCACTGCACCGGGCGGTCGCCGAGCAGCGCGGCGATGACCAGGTGGCGGACACCCGCCCCGATCTGGTCCAGCAGCTGGCCACGGGCGGCCGGGACCGCGCCCGGCTGATCGCAGCGGACGACGCCGCCGAGGTGGCCAGCCTCAAAGCCGCGCTGCAGACTGTGTTGTTTTGAGCCTCCGGGTGCCCCACCCGCCTCCCCATCCCCCTTCACTGCCGAGCTTCCCTCCTCGCTCGTTCCTCGCTCGTCAGTGCGGGCGCAAAGCCTTTGCGGCGCGCGGTTTAGGGGAGCGATTTCAGGCCGACCGCGGTGAGCAGGTAGGCGTCCTGGTCGTGACCGGGGTCGGTGATCAGCTCGGTGATGGCGCTGCCCACCTGCTCGGCGGTCAGCGTGGGCCCGGCCGCGGCCAGGTAGCTGGGCACGTCGGTGCCCTGGCGGGCGGCGTAGGCGGCCACGGCGGCCGCGCCGAGCTGGGTGGCCGGGGTCAGCTGCGGCAGCACGGAGATGAAGCGGATGCCCAGCCCGGCGCGCGCCGACTCGGCCGCGGCGTAGCCAGCCAGGAACCGGATGGTGGCCTTGGCCCCGGCGTAACCCCCGCTCAGCGGTGAGCCGCGCAGTGCGGCGCCGCTGGACATCGCGACCACCACGCTGCCCGGCGGCAGCGGGGCCAGCAGTGCCTCGCGTACCCAGCCGAACGCGTGCTGCACGTCGACTTCCCAGTTTCGGCTGAACGTCCGCCAGGTGTGCCGCTGCAGGGGGCGGCTCAGCGGGGCGGTGCCCGCGTTCAGCACCAGGACGGTGGGCTGGCGCTCGTCGATCAGCCGGCCGGCCACGACCGGGTCGGCCGCGTCCGCGGCGGCCGGGGTGAACGAGCCACCGAGTTCGGCGGCCAGTTCGGCGAGCGGGGCCGGGTCCCGGGCCACGCCGGTCACCTGGGCGCCCGCCTTGCTGAGCGCGATGGCAATGGCCCGGCCGAAGCCGCGGCTGGCGCCGGTCACGATGGCGCTGCGGCCGGTGATGTCGGTGCTGGTCATGATGGTCCTCCTGGGCTGGTCTGCGGGCCCCCGGGTGAGGGCTTTGGATATGCAGACCAGGCAGGCGGCCAGAACTCGCCGTGGCCGGCGGCGGTCAGCTCAGGGTGTCCAGAGCAGCAGAGCGCCGGCCGGGCCGAACCCGGCGCGGTGGTAGAACGGCACCGACCGCTCGCTCGGGCTCAGCACCACGCGGGCGAAGCCGTGCTGGCGGGCATGGCCGAGCACCGCGCCCAGCAGGCGCTCGCCGATGCCCTGGTTGCGGTACCCGGCCAGGACGAACGCGTTGGCCAGGTAGCCCCAGTAGCTGGCCGGCCGTCCCGGCCGGGGCATCCGCTCGAAGATGGCCAGGTTCATCATGCCGACCAGGCGCCCGTCCGCTTCGGCCAGCCAGGTGATCCGGTGCGCGGCCTCGCGTTCCTGCCAGGCCGCGAACCGCTGCTCGAACCCTGGATCGCCGTACTCGCCCTGCTGCTCGGCCGCCTGCGCACGGCGTAGCCGCGCGAGCGCGGCCAGGTCCGCCTGGCCGGCCTGCCGGATAGCGGCATCGGTCACGGGGCTCCAATGGACGGATCTGTAACGGTCACATTTGATCAGCTAGAGTCTACGCGTGAACCCGTTCCGGAATGCGAAAATTGTACTGCTCTTGATAGGCATAGTGGTCGCGCTTCTGGTCCCGATTCCATTACTAAACGCCCAGCGCTATGCGGCTTATTCTGCGGCCCTCCAGGCCATCGGCGTCCTATTCGCCTTGATCCTGGCGGGCATGGCGCTCAACTCTGATAGGCACGATAAAAGGGTGGACCGCGTCCTATTACTTCATTCGGAACTGGTTAACGGCGACACTCAGGCGGCCCGGATCCGGCTTATCGACCATCTCCGGCGCTGGGGTGAAGGCCAGCAGGTGCGCATGGTCACCCGTGATGAGCTGCTGAACACCCCGGGGCTCTCGTCCTATCAGGATGGCTGCAGATTCAATCCCACGCAGGATGCCAACAACGTGTTGCGCTTCTTCGAGCGCGCGAACGCCGCCGTCAAGTGGAGTTCGGTGTACGAGCCACTCTTTCACCGGCTGATTATCCGCCATGCCCGGTGGTGGGACGCCGCCCTCCAGGAGAGTCCGGAAACATGGGCTGGGCGCGATGCGCTCAGTGAGCTGACCGCCTGGGGCCTGGCCTATGAGGCACGTCATCCGGACCTGGCCTATCTTGCGTCCTGGCAGGCCAACCGCGACCGTGATTTCGGCCGGGTACGCCCGGCTGGGTATGCCGGGTGAAGGACCCTGGGCCGAAGCGGCCCCACGCCACGAAGGCGGCCATGGCGAGATAGGCCAGGTCGGGAATGATCGTTGCCCTCTCGCCACGGCGCAGGCGCGTGATCACCGCGCCGACAAACAGCAACATCGCACCGGTAGCAGCCAGTGGCACCAGAACCGGCGCGATGCCGACCGCGGCGGGGACGATCAGGCCGGCCGCAGCCAGGAACTCGAGGGCTCCGATGGCCTTGAGGGCGCCGGGGCTGAAGTCCTCAACCCATTTCGAGGCGGCCCCGCCCATGCTGGCCAGCTTCTGTTTGGATACGAACAGCTTGGTGCTGCTGCTGACCACGAAGGCAAGGGCCAGGATTCCGGCCACGATCCACAGAGCGAGATTGAGCTTGCCCTTCACGAGGATCTCCTTGAGGGGGTACCGGCGATTCCCGTTACCTGAGTGTCGAGGCTGAGCCGGCACCAATCGGGTATCCGATGCCCTTCCCGCCAACGTTCTCCTGTAGGCACATGCTGCTGCCGGATCATGCCCGGGGACCGCCGGTGAGACGGGTCAGACGAAGGGCGCGTGGTCACTGCCGATGACGTTGACGCCGTGGAAGCTCAGCCGTGCACGGGATGGCCAACGGTGCGGAGAGCTCTTGATAATCGCGCGCCGAGCCGCCGCTATGGACAGCCAGCCCTCTTCTGAGGTCATCGGCTGAGTGGCACAGATCAGGCCGATCTGGGGCGGCGGGACCGCAGCCTGGAGCAGCGAGGACGCGCTCTTATGTAGCCGATGAGTGGGTGCCCGCGGTCGCGCGAGCTGTCCTGGATAACTGGCATCCGGCCGCCTCGATTTGATTACTTAGCATAAGCAGGCGAGTACGCTAAGTAAGGTCAGTGTAGGTGCCAACCGAGCCGTCGGCCGGACAAGGGGGATGAAGTGATGCGCGCGTGGTGGAGCAGCCCGATCGGCGGCCTGACCGCTCTCGTGATCACAGCGGCGCCTGCCTCGGCGGCGGTCCACTACCGGGTGGTACACACCGTCCACGTGGGCCCCGACCCAGTCGGGGTGGCGGTGGACCCGACGACCCACTTCGGCTATGTGACCCGGACAAAGTGCGGCCGGGTGGCGGTGATCGACGAGGCTACCCACGCTGTGACGGACACGATCCGGGTCGGGGCCGGCCCGGCCGGAGTAGCGGTAGATCCCACCACCCACACCGTTTACGTGGCCAACTCGCGTGGCGGAACGGTGTCGGTGATCGACGAGGCGACGGACACGGTGACGCATACGGTCCGGGTCGGGGCCGGCCCGGACGGGGTG
>Ga0335085_10010220_pt1 | contig 14047 bp, 14 predicted proteins | sample Lox_Sample_45_FD_206712 | JGI IMG/M metagenome (GOLD analysis project Ga0335085, IMG submission 206712) | Soil microbial communities from Loxahatchee National Wildlife Refuge, Florida, United States - Lox_Sample_4.5 | ecosystem: Environmental > Terrestrial > Soil > Wetlands | place: USA...
CCTTGGCCATCTTCGCCTTGATCCCATCCGCGTTCTTGCGCGCGCCCTCCGACACCGCTTTCCCGTAGGGCGAGGGCTTCACATAGCCTTCCTTGAGCCCCCCGCGCAGGAAGTTGTTCATCGGCCGGCCTTCCATCACGGCCTTGACATGCTCGGTGTAGGGAGTGACCCAGTTCCACTCCGCGCCGGTGAGATACGCGCGCGGCGCCAGCGCCGACTGGTTGGCGTGATAGCCGCACACGTAGATGCCGCGGCGCTCGCAGGTCTCCACGATCACCTTCGGGCTGTCCACGTGCATGGTCATGACATCGACGCCCTGATCGATCAGGCTGTTGGCGGATTCGGCCTCCTTCACCGGCAACGCCCAATCGCCGGTGAAGATCACGGTGGTGACGAGGTCCGGCTTGACGCTCTTGGCGCCCAGGGTGAAGGCGTTGATGTTGCGCAGGACCTGCGGGATCGGCTTCGCCGCGACGAAGCCGAGCTTCTTGCTCTTCGTCGCGTGGCCGGCCACCACTCCGTTCAGGTACTGGCACTCGTCGATGTAGCCGAAATAGCTGCCGGCGTTCTTCGGCAACCCTTCCTTCCACAGGCCTCCGCAGTGGGCGAAGCGGACGCTGGGATATTTCTCCGCCATCTTGATGACGTGCGGGTCGAAGTAGCCGAAAGAGGTCGGGAACAGCAGCACGGCGCCGTCCTGCTCGATCATCGAGGCCATGGTCTTCTGCACGTCCACGGTCTCGGGGACCTTCTCCTCCTCCACCACTTTCACGCCCGGCATCTTCTTGATCTGCGCCGCAGCCTGCGCCTGCGCCTGGTTGTAGCCGTAGTCGTCCTTGGGGCCGACATAGATCACACCGACGACGATCTCCGCAGAAAAGGCTCGGCCGACCAACCCCGGTCCCAGCGCGGTGCCGACACCCGCCGCGGCAAGGGCTTTGATGAGGTCGCGACGAGTCGTGTTGGGGTGCTTCTCGGACATGATGCAGGTCTCCTTCCTCGAGGCTGTTGAACACGTGCGAACCGCGGCCGGACGGATTCAGGGCCGGCCCGCGAGCCTGCACACCATCTTGTATGCAGGCCGGTGTGCAAGCGCCGTACCACGGCCGCTGGCGCCGGCTCGCGGCAACTAAGTGCACGTCGGAGCACGGATTTCTCTCGCGAAGGAAACGGAGATCGGCGCGTTCGATGCTTTGCGCCGGTGCGTGCAGCCCCGCGCCCGCTCCATCTCGGTGCGAGCCCGGGGTCATGCGAGCCCGGGGTCAGGTCTTGAATCGTGAATGCGAGCCCGGGGTCAGGTCTTGAATCGTGAATGCAGCGGTCGTTCGGCTCGACGTCGGCCGGTCACGCAGGCGAAGACGAGAACGATGGAAACCATGCGCCTACCCCGCCTTCCGGGCGCCTCGACCCCCGCGCGTGCATAAGCGCACGCGAGCCGGATCCGAGTGAGGCCGGGGCGGTATTCAGCGCCTGTGCTTCCCCCACCGGACTGCGGCGCTGCCGCCACCGCAGACGATCGCCGCCATGGCCCAGAACATCGCTCCGGCCCCAAGGACAGAGCCGAATGCCCCGAACACCAGCGGCAGCACGACGTGGCTGCTGTTCATGATCGTCGTGCGCAGTCCGAGCGCCTCCCCCACTCGGCCTGCCGGCGAGCGCGAATGCAGCAGGGACATGACGTTGGGCTGGGCGGCCCCCAATCCGATGCCGAGCAGGAAGGCGACCACCATCAGCGGCGCCAGCGTGGAGAAAAACGGGAACAACACAAACCCGACGGTCGTGTTGAACAAGGTATAGGTGAGGACCTGCCATTCGGCGAACCGACGCGACAGCACCGGCATCGCGAGCCGGACCGTGAACGTCGCGACCGAAAAGCAGCCCAGCACGAAGCCGATCTCCGACGCCGACAGGCCCACCCGCGTGCCGTGCACCGGTACGACGAAGGTCTGGAGGTCCCACGACATCGAGATCAGCGCGGTTGCGATCAGCACGTGGCGCAGCTCCTTATGCTTGAGGAGCTCGAACGGATGCAAAGGTTCCGGACCGGTGAACTCACCTTCGTGGACCGGGAGCAGCGCGCGGTTGACCCAGGTCAGCGCCAATGCGAGGATCACCACGCCCACCAGCACGGTGAAGGTCGCGCGGTGGCCGAACGAATCGATCAGCAGTCCGCCGACGACCGGACCTGTGAACCCCGAGATCGACGCGCCCAGCGCCAGCCAGGAGAAGGCAGCCGCCCGATGATTGGGATCTGCGCGTTCGCCGACGACCTTCTGCACAGACAGCATCGCCAGCGTGGAGCCCGTGCCCACCATCGCAGCCGCGACGAGCAGAGGTGCGATGTCGGCGGTCGCGTAGGGGAAGACGGCCGGCAAGACCATGCCGCCCAGCATCAGCAGGAGCCCGGTCACGGTCGGGCGCCAGGGGCCGACGGCATCCAGCCAGCGGCCCGCGCGCACGGCGACCAACATCGGCACCAGCGCGAACAGCGCCATCATCACCCCCACGGTGAATGTCGACGCTTTGTTCGCCAGCGCGTAGAGCGAGCCCGTCATGCGCGCGGACACGAACGCCATGTGCGCCAGCACCGCGATCGCGATGATGCGGGCCAACGTCATCCGGCGATGTTCCGGGGTGGCAAGGTGGGCAGCGAAGGCCCTGTGCGGTCGAGAGTCAAGCCGGCCAGGATGAGCGCGGTCGGTCGGGACGCGTGCACATGCGCCCGGTGACCGGCCCAGAGCCCAAAGGCATATGCAGGCAAGCGCAGCCGCACCGACACGAGCGGGACGAAAGACGATGGCGACATGAAGTCGCAGATGTTGCACTGTGCTCGTACCCCGCGCAACCCCCGTCTGTGGACCCCGCCCGATCTCGCATCGCTGGCCGGCGATGACCCTCCCCCAACCCGCGGCAAGCCGCGCGCAGGCGGGCGTATCATCGCGGTTCGGCCTGCACCGACACAGGGAGGGAGCATATGACGGCGTTCAACGTGGTGCGCTTCCGGGTCAAACCCGGAAGCGAGCAGCGGTTCGTCGACTTGCATCGCAAGCTGCGACCGGGGTTCAAGGGCTTTCTCGGTGGAAGCCTGATCAAGACAGGGGAACAGACCTTCTGCATGATCGGCGAGTGGCGCAACTTCCAGAGCATCGTCGCCGCGCGCCCTCAGATGATCGCACTCCTCGACGGGATGCGCGAGATGCTGGAGGACCTCGGCGGCGGGCTCGGCGTTACCGACCCGGTGTCAGGCGACGCCGTGCTGAAGCTCCGGGCGACCAAGACCACGACGACGAAGCGCGCACCTGCAGCCCGGCCCAAGAAGAAGCGGGCCACTGCGAAACGCAGGCGTTAGCAACCGGTCTTACCGTCGAGGAGCACAGGGAGGGCACGAGGAAACTCGGGCGCGACGCGATGCCATTCGGCAAGGGGAATGTCGTCGCGCTCCACGATCCTCCCTGATCGCGCTATTCGCGGACAGCAACGCGAGCGCACAGCCCAATCCATCCCGACGGCTAGGCAACGCGCGACGCAGCGCTGCCGGCCGTCACCCATGTCGCGTCGGCGCAGCCGTGAGCGCCGTCCGGTTTCGCGTCAGGCCTCAGCACTTTGGGGGGTGCGCTGGTGAGGCCTGAGAAGGCATCATGCGCAACCCCTGCCGCAATCAGAGGAGCGAGACATGGCTACGGACTTTCAACGTCAACGGTTCAACTTTCCGTCGCTGGCCGGCAGCGCCCAAACGCAAGACCGCACCTTCGTGTTTCCGTCGGCGGTGCGCAGGGCGGAGGCCGCGATCAATGGATTCGGCATCGGCTTCACGAAGAGCGATCACCACCTATTTCGCCAAGAGATCGATGCCGTCGTGAGAGCCGTCAGCGGAAACAGCGTAGCCGTAAGGGTCACCTTCGCTCTGCGAGATAGCTCCGGGGTGTTCGACGACCCCTACGACGGCTATGTGGATGTGCTGGTGATCGTGGAGGTGTAGCCGGACCGTCGCATCGGGCGAGAAGGCGGGACGCGCGCCGTGATGCGTAGCCGCCCACCGGAACGCGGGCTCCGTACCTCTACCCTAGCGTTCGCGGGCCGCCTCGCTCGCACGGAGGCAGCGGTTGCGCGTCGAAAGGTCCGCTCGCGCTGCGTGGTACGCTGTTCACCGCTTCTCTTTCATCTGCCCGAAGGAGGCTCCGTCGTGGACCCGTTGAGACACATTCAGCTGATGGCGCAGTACAACCAATGGATGAACGCGAAGCTCTACGAGACCGCAGGCAAGCTGCCCCGAGAAGAGCTGGAGAAGGAGCGCGGCGCGTTCTTCGGCTCGCTGTTGGGAACGCTCAACCACATCATGGTGACCGACATCATCTGGCTGAAGCGGATGGCAGCGCATCCAGCTGCGCACCGCTCGCTCGATCCGGTGCGGCTGCGTGCGTCGCCGAGCGCGCTGAACGAAATCCTGTACCGCGACTTCGCCGAGCTGAGCGATGCACGCAAGAACCTCGATCAGACGCTCCTCTCCTGGACGACGGAGCTCTCCCATGCGGATCTCGATCATGCCTTGGAGTACCGCAACATGAAGGGCGTACCGGCGAGGAAGCTGTTCGGCACGCTGGTGCTGAACCTGTTCAATCATCAGACGCATCACCGCGGACAAGCGACCACGTTGCTCTACCAAGCCGGCCTGGATGTCGGCGTGACGGATCTGCTGGCCATCATCCCGGAGGCGTGATGCCGCGGGCGGATCCTGAATGCGGGTCCGCCCCCGGGGGTACAATCGACGGGGCACAGACGCCTGGTGGTCGTATCGGGGGGGGACGATGACCCAGCACGAGGGAACCAAGCCTTCGCCGCCTGCGGAGGGGATCGCAGCCGTGGACCTGAGCCGGCGGCGCATGCCGGGCACGGTCGCTCCGACCGGGCATCCGTCCGGCACCACAGCCGGCGGCGCCCCGGAGATCCGCCGTGCGTTGACCGGCCGCGATGACACTGGCAAGTCCGTCTTCGTGTCTCTCGCCGCACCGCCGCGCATCATCACGTATGAGAGTCTGCCCGGACTAGTGTTCTGGGAGATGTACGCTACTCAGGCCACGCCGTCCTTGACGGGCCGCGAACCCGACCCGACCCCGGGGCTCTCCAACCTCGTCGCCGGTCCCGGCGAGACGCGGTTCCGCCTCGTCCAGTTTCCGCCGCCGCCGCCCGAAGGATGGAAGCCGGAGCCGGGCGCGTTCGAGAAGTCGTTCCAGGAATTCGACGCGAAGACGCCGGGCTTCGCGCAGCACTTCGAGAAGGACAACTTCCCGATGCACACGACGGATACGGTCGACTATGGCATCGTCGTGCGTGGCGAGATCATCCTCGAGCTGGACGACGGGAAGACCGCCCATCTTCGCCAGGGCGACTGCGTGGTCCAGAATGGGACGAGGCACCGCTGGATCAACCCGCTGCCCGAGCCATGCCTGATGGCGTTCATCATGGTGGGCGGACGGCGTGCCGGCGGCTGACCATGCGATTCGATTCCTGCCAGATCCGGCGCTGCCAGTGTCCTGAGAGGCGCGGCGGAAGGAGAGCGCAGACGTGATCGTCGAAGAACCGGTCCGCGGCAGGATTCCGCCGCCTTGGTTCGGCGCGCTCCCGGGCATCGATCGGATGCGGGCCGTCACGCAAGAGGTCGTGCCGCTGCCGCCGCTATCGCGCCTGCTGGGAGTCCGGCCGGCTCATGTGGGTCCGGGATCGGGGATTTGGACCATGCCCGCGACCGGCTGGTCTCAGGGCGCCACGGGAACGCTCGAGATCTCGATGCTGATCGAGTCGGCCCTCACCGGCGTGGCGCTCACCTCGCTTCCCACCAACATGGGCGTCGAGCCGGTCACGCTTGACATCGACATGTTCCGCCCGACGCGTGCGCAGCCGGGCAACCTGCTCGCGCGCGCTCGGATCGTCAATGCGAGCCGGTTCTTCGTGTTCACCGAAGTCGAGATCGAGGACCCGCAGGGACGCCAGCTCGCGCACGGTGCCAGCCACGCCGAGATCCAACCAATCCGGCCACCGCCGCCGCCACCCCCAGCCGAGCTCCGCCCTTTCGAGGAGGCCGCCTACATCGTTCCGGACCCCTATCTTCGACCCGTGACGGGCGACGCGATCCCGGACGAGACCTGGGCGCAGAACGACGGCTACACCGTCATGCGGATGTTTGCCGACGGCGTAGTCGTCGCCCCATACATGCAACTGCTCGGCGTCAAGATCGTTGAGCTCCAGGAAGGGCGTTCCGTCCTGACGGCTCCCGCGACCGAGTGGCTCTGCCGCTTCTCCCGGTCGGTGTGTCCCGGACAGATCGCGTCCTTCGCCACCGAGGCCCTCTGGTGCGCGGCGCTCACCATGCAGCGGCGAGGCGAGTCGCTCGTCGGTCTCAACCAGAGCACGCGCTTCTACCGCCCAGTCCCTGCCGATGGCCGACTGATCCGCGCGCAGGCGTGCGGCGTGCGCTGCGACCAGTCGCGAGTATTCGTCGAGGTCGAGGTGCATAGCGCCGAGGAAGAGCTCATCGCGCGCGGCCAAGCCACCGGCGTGTCGGTGGATCGTTCGCGGCGGCAGAAGCGTTCGGCGGCGGAGGTCAAGCGCGCTCTGGTGAGCCTGCTCTTCATCGACATCGTGGGCTCCACGGAGCAAGCCGCGCGCTTGGGCGATTCGCGCTGGCGTGCGCTGCTCGCACAGTATCGCGAGGCAGTCCGCGCCGAGATCGTTCGCTGGGCGGGAGTCGAGATCGATACCGCCGGCGACGGATTCTTCATCCGCTTCGATTCCCCCGCTCATGCGATCGAGTGTGCGCGCGCGGTGCGCGCCGCGGCGAAGAGGATCGGAATCGAGCTGCGCGCGGGCGTCCACACGGGCGAATGCGAGCTGCAGGCCGGGAAACCCACCGGCATCGCCGTACACATCGCCGCCCGGATTCAGGGAGCTGCTGCTCCCGCCGAAATCCTCGTATCCGGAACGGTCCGAGACCTGCTCGTGGGGTCGGCGACGCGCTTCGAGGAGCGGGGCCAACGCGCACTCAAAGGGATCTCCGGCGAGTGGCGGCTGTTCGCCGTGGCGGACTGAGCCGAGTGCGTCGCACGCCGGCTCCGGAGGTCGGCAGTACTCGATGGAGATCCTGAGAGCCGGAGCGGCCTGCGTCGTGATATTCGGCGTCTTCGCTTCGATGCCGCTGCTCGTCACGCGGAGGTGAGCGCGGCCGTCGGTTCAATGATCCTCGCGGATCGCCTCCACCGAGATCGTGATCCGCACCTCGTCGCTCACCATCGAGAGGTATTTGCTGAGCCCGAAATCGGATCGCTTGAGCGTGGTGGTGAGATCGCCGCCGCATACGTAATGCTTGATCACCAGGATCGTGACCTCCTGGCAGACGAACCGTTCCGCAGTGAGCTGGACCGGCCGCGTGATTCCCTTGACGGTCAGATCGCCCTCGAACTGCGTGGGAAGGCCCTGGGAGAACTGTACGGCGCGGCCGGAGAACGTCGCCGTCCTGAACTTGGCCACGTCGAAGAACGGCTCGCCGCTCAGGATACCGTCGAGCTTCTTGACCCCCGTGTCGACGCTGCGCGCATCGATCTCCACCGTGACGGTCGCCGTTTGCGCGTCCGCATCCAACGACGCGCTCCCCTTGGTGACGCCGAAGCGCCCGTGGATCGAGGACACTCCCGTGTGCACAACTGCGAAGTGCACGAAGGTGTGATCGGGATCGATCCGGAAGTGATCGGCCGCGAGAGCGCGGGTGGAGAGCACCGCCGCCAAGAGTAGGCAGCCGATCCACAGCGAGCAAGGCCGGATTCGGAACTGTCGCACCGGGCGATTATACGCGCCGGCAACGAACCCGCCGCCCGCGAGACACCCGACCCGGCCACGCCAAGTGCGATAGAGTCTGCGCATGACCGAGTCACAACGGAGCACGGCCCCAGGCCGTAACGCACTCGCATTCATCTTCATCACGGTCGTGCTGGACGTGCTGGCGCTCGGGATCGTCATCCCGGTGCTGCCGAAGCTCGTCGAGAGCTTCCTCGGTGGGAATACGGCACGCGCCGCGCAGATCTACGGAGTGTTCGGCACCGCTTGGGCGCTGATGCAGCTCGTGTTCTCGCCGTTGCTCGGCGCGCTCTCGGACCGCTACGGCCGCCGGCCTGTGATCCTGGTGTCCTGCTTCGGCTTGGGGCTCGATTACGTCCTCATGGCGCTGGCGCCGAACCTCAGGTGGCTGTTCGTAGGGCGCGTGATCTCGGGAATCACGTCTGCGAGCTTCGCGACCGCGTTCGCGTATATCGCGGACGTCACACCGCCGGAGAAGCGCGCAGCGAGCTTCGGACTGGTGGGCGCCGCGTTCGGGCTGGGCTTCGTGCTGGGCCCCGCGGCCGGCGGATTGCTCGGCGGCATCGATCCGCGCCTGCCGTTCTGGGTGGCCGCCGGGCTGAGTCTCGCCAATGCGATGTACGGACTGTTCGTGCTGCCGGAGTCGCTGCCGCGGCAGCGGCGTGCTGCGTTCTCGCTCCGGCGCGCCAATCCGGTGGGATCGCTCGTACTGTTGCGCTCGCACCCGCGATTGCTCGGGCTCGCGACGGTGAACTTTCTGATGAACCTATCGCACGTGGTGCTGCCGAGCGTCACCGTGCTGTACATGGGCTACCGCTACGGCTGGAACGAATCCGCCGTGGGCCTGACGCTGGCGGGCGTGGGCGTTTGTGCGCTCGTCGTTCAGGGCGGGCTGGTCAAGCCGGTCGTCGCGCGCTTCGGCGAGCGGCCCGCGCTGGCGACGGGGCTGGCCTTCGGCGCGGCGGGATTCGCGGTCTACGGCCTCGCCCCCACCGGAGCGCTGTTCCTGGTCGGCGTGCCGGTGATGTCGCTATGGGGCCTTGCCGGCCCGGCGTCCCAAGGATTGATGACGCGGCTGGTCGGCCCCTCGCAGCAGGGTCAGCTCCAAGGTGCCAATTCCAGCATCATGGGGGTCACGGGCCTGATCGGACCGGGCCTGTTCACCCAAGCGTTCGCGACTTCAATCGGTCCGCGCGCGAGCTGGCATCTGCCCGGTGCACCGTTCCTGCTGGCCGCGCTGCTGATGGTCGTTGCAACCGGCCTCGCGTTGTGGGTCACGCGCCCAAACGCGTGAACACCACCGTCTGACCAGGCTAACAGCCGCTGGCGCTCTGGTCGGCGCGCTTGGGGCAGCCCACGGGGCGCTCGTCCGCCGGCAGCGGACAGCGATTGATCTGGGCCGAGGAGCGTTGGAAAAAACAGGTGAGTGCGCTGGAAGCGGCGGCGAAGATCCAGAACAGGAAGAATCCCACCGAATAGGTCGCGGTCCGGCTCAACGTGATCGCTGCGCCGAAGAACGTGAGGTCGCTCGGGTCGAAGATGGTGAAGAACAGCGCCTCCGCGGCGCCCGCGACGAGGAACGACGGCCACAGGATCCAGATCAGCGTCTTCGCTTGCATTGTGTTCTCCTACCGCTCGGATCGCGAGGGCTAGAACTCCATCGCCAGAGCTCGGCGCGCCTCACCCACCGGTGCGTGGCGCGAGCACGAAGCTGTCGTCCGACGTGTACCAATCGCCGGTCAGGCGCCATCGCTGATCCACGTCTCCCAGCTCGACGTCCCAGCGCGCCGCAGGCGCCAGCTCGACCGCCCCCTCATATAGGCCGGGCTGCATCTCACGCGCCGTCACCGTCCGGTCGAGGCCGCCTTTGGTCGGATGCACGAACCGGACCCGTAGCTCGGAGGGCAATCTGGCCCCCGCCATCTGGATCCGGAATCGCGAGCGCTCACCGTTCATCATGACGGTGGCCCGATATCCGCGTTGGAGCGCGACGTGGTCGCGCGCCAGCATCTGGTTGATCGCCAGCCCTTCCTTGTAATAGTTGTCCACCACCACGGGGTCGGCGTGGGTCACCGCCAGGTACAGCGACAAGAAGCTCGCGGCGATCGCCGCCGCCGGCCCGGACATGAGGATCCAGGGCCAGGGTTCTCGATACCAAGGTGTGGTGGGATGCATGGCGGCGCTCGGTTGCATGGTTCGGTTCCGTCTCAGGGGATCACGAAAGTCGCCTTCTCGACGACCTTGAGCGGCGCTGCCGCGGGGTGAGCCGGGTCGACGGCCTCGACCGTGAAGTGGATGCGGTTGGACCCCTGCCGGCCGGAGGCGCGCGGCGCTTCGATCCGCAGCGGTACCATACGCGAGGATGCCGGCGCCATGTGGATCGGCTGCGGCTCGGACTTCATCTCGATGCCATCGAGCCCGGAGACGCTGATGCGCAGGTCGCGCGCGGTCTCCTGCGTGTTCATGACCTGCAGCCGGTACACGTTCTGGACTTCGGGCTCATCGGCATCGTGCATGACGTTGCCGCGGTCCCGGATGACATCGACTTTCAGCGGCACGCGCTCGTACAGCGTGACCAGCGCGGCGATGATGATGACCCACAGGATGCCGCTATAGAGCAGCACCCGCGGCCGAAACACGCGCTTCAAGATGCGGTCGACACGGTAGTGACCTTTGAGCGCGTTCTCCGTGGAATAGCGGATCAGCCCCTTGGGATAACCCATCTTCTCCATGACCTGGTCGCAGCCGTCGATACAGGCCGCGCAGCCGATGCACTCGTACTGCAGCCCGTTGCGGATGTCGATACCGGTGGGGCACACCTGCACGCAGATCCCGCAGTCCACGCAATCGCCCAGACCCTTGGCTTTGTAGTCGACGCTCTTGCCGCGCGCTCCACGTGGCTCGCCGCGCTCGCGGTCGTAGCTGATGATCAGCGTGTCGGAATCGAACATCACGCTCTGGAAGCGGGCGTAGGGGCACATGTACTTGCACACCTGCTCCCGCATCCAACCGGCGTTCCCGTACGTCGCGAAGCCGTAGAACAGGATCCAGAACGTCTCCCACGGGCCGGTAGTGAAGGTCAGCACCTCGTGGCCCAGCGTGCGGATGGGCGTGAAGAAGCCTACGAAAGTGAACCCGGTCCACAGGGCCAGCGCGATCCACAGCCCGTGCTTCACCGCCTTGAGCGCGAGCTTGCGGGCCGTGAGCGGCGACTGGTCGAGCTTCATGCGCGCGAGGCGCTCGCCTTCCACCTTGCGCTCGATCCACATGAAGATCTCGGTGTACACCGTCTGCGGGCAGGCGAACCCGCACCACAGCCGGCCCGCCACCGCGGTGAACAGGAACAGCGAGTAGGCGCAGATGATGAGCAGGACGGTGAGGTAGACGATGTCCTGCGGCCAGAAGACGAGACCGAAGATGTAGAACTTGCGGGCCGCAAGATCGAACAGCACCGCCTGCCGTCCGTTCCACGTCAGCCACGGCCCGCCGTAGAACACCAGCTGCGTGAGCAGCACGAAGGTCCAGCGCCACGCCGCAAAGTCGCCGTGCACGGCGCGCGGATAGATCTTCTTGCGGACCTCGTATAGCGCCTGCTCGGCGGTTTCGGCCGGCGCCGCGGACTGGTTCAACTTTACCGGTGCATCCATTCCAACGTCAGATCTACCAGACGGTTCCGCACCCGGATCGTCCCTGCTCGTCCGGACGGTTCAAATTATCCCTCGGGCGCGCCGCGCCGTTGGTGACACGAGTCACTGACCGCTCGGATGCGACAGGCTGTACACGTACCCGGCGACGATGTGGACTTTGTCTGGTCCCAGGAATGCGCCCCATGCCGGCATCACACCGTTGCGGCCTTTGTCGATGGTCTCCATCACCGTCGTCAGCCCGCCGCCGTACAGCCAGATCTCGTCGGTCAGATTGGGCGCCCCCAGGGCCTGGTTGCCTTTACCCTCGGGTCCGTGGCAAGCGACGCAGTTGGTCTGGAACAGCTCCTTGCCGTGCGCGGCAAGCAGAGTGTCGTGTGTCTTCCCCGACAGCGACAGCACATAGTGCGCGACGTCTTTCACGCCCTCCGGGCCCAGTACCTTGCCCCAGGGCGGCATCATGCCGCTGCGCCCGTTGGTGATGGTGGCCGTGAGCGTGTCCGGGTCACCGCCGTACAGCCAGTCGTTGTCGGTCAGGTTGGGAAACCCTTTGCCGCCGCGCCCGTCCGATGCATGGCATTGCGCGCAATAGTTCAAGAACAGCCGCTGCCCCATTTCCCTCGCTTGGGGATCGGCTGCCAGCGCCGGGATGCCCATCGCCGCGTACTTGGCGTAGATCGGATCGTACTTCTCTTTGGCCCGCGTGACCTCCGTCTCGTACTGCTTGACCGAGGTCCACTTCAGCAGGCCGGGGAACGAGCCCAGGCCCGGATACAGGATGAGGTAGACGATGCCGAACACCAGAGTGATGTAGAACAGCCACAGCCACCACCGCGGCAACGGGTTGTTGTATTCCTCCAGGTTCTCGTCCCACACATGGCCCATGACGCCGGCCTTTTGTCCCGCCGGCAGACGCTTGGTGGTGAGCTTCCACAGGAACGCTCCGCAGCCCAGGATGCTCGCGAGGGTGATGACCGAGATATAGACCGACCAGAACTCGCTGGTGAATTCGCTCACGCTTGCCTCCCTTGCTGCCGCTTCTCCATCGCGGGGGCAGCATCGTCATCGAGCACGCTGCGCGCCGCCTCGTCGAATTCCTTCTTGCGCCTGCTGCTGTAGGCCCACATCACGATGCCGACGAACACCACCAGCATCACGACCGTCAGCACCGCTCTCACGCTCGTCAGATCCATGGCTCTCACCTCACGCCCTTGAGCGCGGTGCCCAGGTTCTGCAGGTAGGCGATCAGCGCGTCGGCTTCCGTCTTCTCCTTGAGCTCCTCGCGCGCCTTACCGATGTCTTCGTCGGTATACGGCACGCCGATCACGCGCAATGCCCGCATCTTGGCCTCGATCGAGCTGCTGTCGGCCGGCGTTTGCTCCAGCCACGGGTACCCCGGCATGTTCGACTCGGGCACGACGTCGCGAGGCTGGTGCAGGTGCAGGCGGTGCCAGTCGTCGCTGTAGCGCCCGCCTACGCGCGCCAAATCCGGGCCGGTGCGCTTGCTGCCCCACTGGAACGGATGGTCGTAGACGAACTCGCCGGCCACGGAGTAGTGGCCGTAGCGCTCGGTCTCGGCACGGAACGGGCGCACCATCTGGCTGTGGCAGTTGTAGCAGCCCTCTCGGACATAGATGTCGCGTCCGGTGAGCTGCAATGCCGTGTACGGCTTGAGCCCGGAGACCGGCTCGGTGGTGGAGCGCTGGAAGAACAGCGGCACGATCTCCACCAGGCCGCCCACGCTCACCATCAAGATGACGAGCACGATCAGCCACGTCATGTTCTTCTCGATAAACTCGTGACCCGATGCGGTCGTTGCCATGGTCATCTCGCTCCAGGTTACGCGTGCGCGCCGACAGGCACTTGCACGGGCGCGTCCACCGCCTTGGCGCCGCGTACGGTCTTCCACACGTTGTAGGCCATCAGCAGCATGCCGGACAGATACAGGATGCCGCCCAGGAGCCGGATGGCGTAGAACGGATAGGTCCCCTTCACGCTCTCGATGAAGGTGTACGTGAGCGTGCCGTCCGGGTTGGTCGCGCGCCACATCAGGCCCTGCATCACGCCGGCAATCCACATGGCGGCGATGTACAGCACCACACCGATGGTAGCGATCCAGAAGTGGGTCGTGACCAGCCGCGTGCTATACATCTCGGTCTTGCCGAACAGCCGGGGGATCACGTAGTAGAGGCTGCCCACTGAGATCATCGCCACCCAACCGAGGGCGCCGGAGTGGACATGCCCGATCGTCCAGTCGGTGTAGTGCGAAAGCGAGTTCACGGTCTTGATCGACATCATCGGCCCCTCGAAGGTCGACATGCCGTAGAAGGACAGCGAGGTGATGAGGAACTTCAAGATCGGGTCGGTGCGCAGCTTGTACCATGCGCCCGACAGCGTCATGATCCCGTTGATCATCCCGCCCCAGGAAGGAGCGAGCAGGATGAGCGAGAACACCATGCCGATCGACTGCGCCCAGTCCGGCAGCGCGGTGTAGTGCAGATGATGGGGCCCGGCCCACATGTAGGTGAAGATCAGCGCCCAGAAGTGCACGACCGACA
>Ga0335085_10010221_pt1 | contig 14047 bp, 27 predicted proteins | sample Lox_Sample_45_FD_206712 | JGI IMG/M metagenome (GOLD analysis project Ga0335085, IMG submission 206712) | Soil microbial communities from Loxahatchee National Wildlife Refuge, Florida, United States - Lox_Sample_4.5 | ecosystem: Environmental > Terrestrial > Soil > Wetlands | place: USA...
TTGGCGGTTCCGGTGTGGTTTCCAGTTTAGGCGGCGGCGGGCTTTCGGTTCCGAAAAGTTCCGTGTCTTGGTGCGATGGCATTTCCATAGGCGGCGGGCTTGGTTGCGGTGGCGGCGGAGTATGCGCGGGCGCGGGCGGCGGTTCCGGTTGTGGTTGTGGTTGAACTTCTGCCGTTGGATTTTCCGGTTGCACTTTCGGTTTTTTGGTTTTGCCGAATTTTTCCGGTTGATCGTGGCGGAGTTTCAGCATCGTCTTACGGGCGATTTGCTTTTGGTGTTCCGACTGTTTCCAGCCGCCGCGCTTTTGGGGTTCCGCTTTGCTCATCGTTTGTCATGGAAAGCGAGCGAAACCGGTAAACCGAATTCCGCCCGCCTCTTTTTCCATGTCGTTGAGATTTTCGCGCGCCAGCGCGCCATTGTCAACTCGTTTCTTTCGAGCGAAGCGAGCATAATAATACGGACGGCAGATTGACCAAAGATTAAGGAGTAAGGCTATAATCGGCAGTAGAACCAAGGGGGATTATAAGGGGGATGCCGGTTGCCCGGTCAACAACAACTTGCCGACGTTTTATTCACCAAGTTATTGAGATTGAAAAATCCAGTGAAACAAAGGGGAAAAGCTTAATTTTACGGGCCAAAACTGCCGTTTTGATGACTTGTTGGCCGGTTATTCACAAACGGCAAAAATCAACTGTCCACATAAGGCAAGCGCCCGGTGCAGGCAATAAACGTGAACTTTTGAATAGACTCGGGATCGTGGCCGGCCATCGCATAGGACAGACAAAACGCGATGGCAAGCTGGTTGTCCGGGAAACCCTGAAACGCCCGGTTGAGGCAATCTTGCACGACGGCTCTAAGTTCTGCTGGGCATGGCGGGCGCTCAGTGTAGATTAACCGATCAACGGCGTCGGCGTCCAAAATTTTTGCGGTGTATGGCATGGCGTTTTTTCTTTGCCGGTTTCGCATGTGGCGGGGCAAGCATCCAACCGCCGTGACCGTCTTTCGTCACTACGCGGGATTTGGCGAGTTTTTGCAATGCGGCTTCCATTTCGGCGCGATCCCAGTCCGCCACGTTGTAAAACGGGTCGCAGAAGTTGAGCAGGTTGATCCGCACGTGCGCTGTGTAAACATCGGAAACCGAATTCAAATCCCGGCGGCGCAAGTTCATAAAATCGCGCCGCAGTTTGTGCATTGCATCACTTTCCAATCTCCACTGGTGTCAAGCGGCCTTACTGCTAAATGGTCGCACGCGCGCTGTTTGTCGCGGATGATTTGATGCCACTTCAAGATTGCCTCTTGGCGCGTCAGCAACAGCGCGCCCAGTGTCGCGGCTTGTGCGTGCTTCCGGGCGGTCAAATCGTAGTGCGGGAAATATCCATCATCCTGAAACCAGATTTTTTTCAGGCCAAGCCGGGCAGCAAAATTGTGCAATTGCTCGTCAGTGTCCGCGAACAGATGGGCGCTATGGTGCCAACGCCATTTTTTGTTTGGCACACAGGACAGCAAGGCGTCTATGTAAACGCTCATTTAAAATTTGAGTGCTTTGAACACCAATCCCCCGGCAGAGTTTCCGGCCAACAGGCGAAATAATTGTTCGTATATAAGGCTCATAAATTGAAATCGCGCCGTGAACAGTCACCCGTTCGTCAGGCAATAAGGCGTTAACCTCTTACCGCCTTTGGGCACATGCCCCTTTCGCGGCAAACTGTCACGGCGGAAAGTCATTCGGGAAAAACTCGTTCGTGCGCAACGCTTCGCGGCGCTTTTGAAGTGTTTTTTGTTCTCTAAGCAATGTGTTTAGGCGTGATTGCAGTTTTTCAGAGGCGGGCGTGCCGTATTCGTTTTTTGTTTGTGTGGCGGCAAGTTTCGTAATTTCCAAGTCCAGCCACGCCAGCCGTTGGCCGCATTGCTCAACGCTCTTGAATTTTTTGGGGTTCATTGGTTGATCTTCTTGGCGGCTTTGGTCAACGCTGCCTTGTCTTTTTCTTCGCGTGCCAGAATGGGCGCGGCGATTTCCTCGTCAAAAAGTTGCGCAATCCGGGTTTCAATCAATTCTGAAAGCACTTCCGGCGGCAGGGCGTCCACTTCCCAAGACTCGTCCCAGTGCTTGGCGACGTACCCGGCAGCGCGTGAATCTGACATTTTGGCCGGGTTCGGCGGCGGATGATACTGTTCAACCTGTTCCATCGTCAGGGCGATCTTTTCAACTGTCAGGTTTTCCACGCCAAAAACTGCCATGCGATCCCGCACGTCACGTACCATATCTTCGCCGCTTGGGTCATGGTCGCCCAAGTAAAGCAGAAACAAACGTTGTTCGTTGGCGTGCTGCCGGAATCGCATGGCGCTTTCAAACATGGCGCTTTGGGAACTGTAACCGCGATTAACCATCAACGTAACATGAAAACGGGAAGCCAGTGGCCACAACACGCCAGCCAAGGCGTCTTTTTCCACCCACAACTCAACGTAATTGTCCTGTCCATTCCAGCGCGGCAACCAATAAGAGGCAACCGCCGATGCAACCAAATCTTCAACGTTATCCCATTCCGACGCCGCGCGCGGCACGCGCACGCGATCTTCAATTGCCGCCCAGTCAATCATGCCGGCCAAACGCGCTTCGCTGATTGCCTGTCCAAGATTTTTGTAGGATCGCTCCCGGTTTGGGATCAAGTTCCGGCTGACAAACTGATAGTAAAGCTGTCGGAGTGTCAGCCCGTAGCCTTGCCGCAGATAATCCCCGATGATTTCGTTTGCGGCCTTGATTATCGTCTTGCGATCCGTATTAAACCGCTTTTCGACAAAGCAAATTTTGCTCATACGGGTTTCGCCGTTGATGTTGTCGCCCAGTGCCCCGGATGCCAGCCGCCGTGACCGTGGCCACAAGTGGCGCAACCGCCGCCGTGAGCGTAAATGAACACGCAACACAACGCCGCGATTTTGAGCGTGATGAATAACTTTTTCATGTGTTTGCTCCTTTCACTTCTAGTTCCTGCTGTTCTTCGTTGCGCCGGACGATCACCGGAGTAATCCCGCGTTCAACGATTGCCGCTAACTCGGCTTCCATCTCTTTGCCGGTGACGACGTATTGAATTTTATCGGGCAAAAAGGCATGGAAAATGGCCGGCGCAAAGGTTCCATCAATATACGTTTTGCGGTGTGCCAGAAAAACCCACGTCATGCCGACTTTAAAGTCTTTGGGCACTTGGGAAATCCGCCGGGAAATGCCAAGGCGCAACGCTTCTTTGGTGAAACTATCCGGCGTGGCGTAAAACTGCTCACCGATCCAAAGCAACCCGGCCTTGTCCGGCATCGCCCCACCCAGTGAACAGGGTTTGCAATGGTTGACGCTTTCGCACGGATCGCGAGAGAAAAGTAAGGGTGGGGCAATCCACGTCCAGCCGCGCGTGGGTTTGATGCCCGCGCCGCAACACGGGCAACGGATCAACAGAAACGGCAGCTTGCCGCACGGCTTGGTCAGACCGCCGGAAACCAGATACAAACCGCCGGGCTTGCGCCAGCCGCAACCGCGACGCGAATCAATGACGGTTTTAATTTCCATAATTAGTGACGGGGCAATCTAATTTTGAGTACCAACTACCCGTTGCCAGAACTTTATTTAATTGACTGTTCATGCGGGCCCTTCGCCGCGTAGGACTTCAAGGGAAATCGGCTCGCGGCTTCCGTTTAACATAATGGTTTCGTCAACGTCAAAGTGGCGCAAAATGCCTTTTTTTCTGGCGTCGTAATGCCGTTGACAGATGCCGTGTGAGATTCTGACTTTGCCCCGCAAGTCCGGGAACACATCAAAAATCTTTTCACCGGGAAAGCACCAAGCGCAAACGGCAATTGTCGTTTCATTTACTACTGTGTATGGATCGTTCATTGCTTTTTTTGTAGCTTTTCCCGTGCCAACGTTGGCGGGCGGCTTTCTGGCATTGTTTTCGCGCGCGCGCTTTCGTTGGCCCGGTCGTTACCCCGCCGGCATGTCCTAAAACGTGCCACTGTGAGACACCGCGCAATCCACAAATTGGACATTTCATGCGGGCACTCCTTTTTCTTCAAGCACGAAACCTGATTTGAATTGCTCACAATGAATTTCAAGCGGGTTGGCGACTTCTAGGGTTGTTTCTCTGTGCGCAAACGGCAAGACGCTATCAATGGCAATCATCGGAGTAGGAGCAAAGACTTTTTTTGTAACGGAGAAACTCCCGGTGCTGGTATAGCCTCGAATTGTGACTTGATAAAGATTCATCCCCGTAAGATACGCAAACGGCTTGCCTATGTCAAACCAAAAAGGAACCGGCCAGATTTTTTGATCTGGCCGGTCTCCCCCGATAGCAACCAACGATTGCCGTAATTTCGCCACGGGCACGGGCGTTAAATCAACAGCCGGCCATTTTCTTAAACGGGATAGGCCGAATTCCTGCCGGGCCAAGGCTGGGCGGGTTCAGTTTAGGGGCGGCGGGCTTGCGCGCTGGTGAGGCTAGGACGGGCGTTTGCGTGGTGCCCGGTGTCTTTCTGTCCCCTTTTTCATCCGGGCGCGCGGACTCGGGCGACACTTTGCCGGCAACATCGGTCTTGCCCGCTTCTGTGACCTTGCCCGTGTCAACTGGCAAGGCCGTGTTTCCGGTCTTGGCCGCCTTTTTCGGATCCGCCGCCTCCGCGATCACGGCGGAATCCATAACTTTTCTTTGCTGGTTAGTTATGGCCTTGAGAAGTTTTTCGCCCGGCGCTTCAAGTTTCAACACACAAGCGCGAAAGCGGTCGGCTATGATGCCGGAACCATCCGGCATCGGGCTTAAATCCAGTGAAAGCGCGTCGGCATCTGTCGCCAAAAATTCAATCGATGCAACTGCGCGCTCCAAATAGACAATAGAATTCGCGTTTTTCATTCAGGTTGGCGGTTGTGATGTGCCCGGCGTCGGCGCTGTTTGTCCGTGGTGAAATGCTTCCATTTCAAAGTGTTCAATCAGGGCGTTTAAGCGGTCATGTAATGCCTTAACCTCGCTCGGGTCGTTTTTGTACCACGCCCACAAGAAACAAGCCGCCCCAAAAAGCAAAAAAATGGCGATCACAATCCCGTAATAATAGTTGAACCAAACGCCGAAAACAATCAGGGCGATACCGGCAAGCCCTACCTTGACGGCAGGAATGATGTTGCCGGTGTAGCCAAGTCCGCCCGCCCCGAGCAGGCAAAGTGCGCCGACAATTTCACAAATGCGGACAATCTTGGAAACCCCTTTGGCAAGCGGAGTGTTTTTTGCCGTGGCCGGCGTCTTGGCGGCGATGGCCGGCGCGAATGAAATGCCAAAAAGTTTTTGCGTCAAAGATTGCGGCTGGTTGGCTTCGCCGGGAACACTGGGAAGCCGGACGCAACCCGTAAAAAACAACGCCAAGGCGATCAAAAACCATTTCATTTTTTAGCCTTTTCCTTTAACTCGTGCCGCAGTTTTATCCATTCGCGCGTCGCGCGCAAACTCATATAAATTGCCGTAGCGGTCGCGGCCAGCCCGCCGGCCAAGGCATTCCAATGTGTTAAAATCGCTGAACCAATCAGGCCGGAACCGCCCGTAATGGTGTGCAGGTCAACGCCAAACCGTTTCATCGCAATACCCATAGCAGGTAGATGGCCATGTCAAACACCACGCCAAAAATAAGCCAGCCGGCCACTTTCAAGCCCGCCAGCCTTTGGTTTCCGTGTTCGTCATTTGACTTCATAACTGATTGTCCTGCCGCCGCGCGGACCTTTTTTTCTTACCACGGCAACCCTGAACGTCTTGCCGCTTTTGCGCTTGATCGTCCGCCAACGGATAACCCCGCCACGGGCTTTGATTTGTTCATCTATCGGCGTCGGCATGGTTGCTTTTTAACAAAGCGCCCGGATGTTGTCAACTCAATTTGTAAGTGTCCGGGTGACAGTGCGTTGCAAAACGAGATTGCCCGTAAATGGGCCAGACGGCAAAACAAAGGGATTTGTCAGGTTCAGCACAAGCCGGGCGGAATTCGTCCTGCCCCAGTAGAGACACTCCACGGTTTCGCCGGCTGTATTCAGACTCCAAGTGTAAGTGCAACGCGCCACGCCTACCGGCAACCCCGAATTTGACCACGCGGACGGCCCGGCGGCGTAGAGATAAGCGCCGGGTATGTCCTGTTCCTGTTTGATGTTGGCGTTAAGGGTAATTGTGCTCGCCGCGAAATACAGCGTTGGCGGAGTCGAGTCCATCAAATCGCCCGGCCAAGAGCCTTGATAATCTCCGCCGGTGCCAAGACTGTTAACAACGTGGCAATCCCAACGCTGTAACATGATGTCGCCGGAAGTGTCAATTCCGGTTCCGACGTTCGGAATCGCTGTCGGCGAGTCCGGTGAAAGCGCGAACGTAATGGAAATTTGAACGACATAGAACTGCGACGGCGTAATAGTATCTCCGCCGCCGGCCAGCACAAAGCGACCGTTGCAAGTGCCGTCGTTATTCTGGTTGTCGGAGTATCCGATTTCCTGAACGGTATAGGGCGCGGCTTGAACGGGAAATTTGTAAGTGCGAGTCAGTGAAATTGAATTTGAAGTCGGCCCGCCCGGAAAAGTAGTCCCGCAAGCGCCGGGAGAGGTCACGTAGTCCACAGAGTGACAGCCGCCGGTTAAAGCTGTTAATGGGGTGGTGAGCGCCGTCTGTTGGACATACCAGACCGTGGCCGGCGTTGGCGTCAGGACGTTCATCCCCGCGCCAACAACTTGAGCCGTTAAACCGCCGCCCGCAACGCTGGCGATGTATTGCTCCGCGCCCGCCGAGCCTACGCCGTATTTGAAAATTGAGCCAACCATTGCCCCGGTAAAAAACGCTCCGCTGGCGGTGATTGTCGCGCCCGCTTGCGTAAAAGTCGTTGCCCCGCCCGGTGTTGAATTCGGCGCGTTGGACGAGCCGATTTTGCAGCATGAAAAAATCCCGTCAAAATGCAAACCTGTGGCCAATGCGGTCAAGGCCGAATCGAAAACCATGTTCATTTTCGCCGGACGGCGCTTGATTTCCCTGCCCGTCTTTGCGTCGCGGATCGCCATCGCAATTTTAACTGTAACTGTGGTTTTCATGCCCAAACATAAAAACGGAGTGACCAATTAAGGTGAGTAAAATTCCACATGCCGCCGCCGGCTTTTTTGCAGTTCAGCCACGCCGATCCGTTGTTGATGTTTTGGTAAAGACTCAAATAACAATTCGTAGCGTCCGCGCTGACCGCTGGCGGGTTTCTTGGACTGGTTCCGGTCGCGATTGAATGCACTTCCATTTCGTCGTCAACGTTGTATCCCCCGGCGGCGAGAATACAAACAAAAACGGCCCGGACAAGGCGCGGGGTTGCGCTTAATCCGTGTGCGGCAAAAAACTGCGAATGAGAATTGTCCAAAGGAATGTCCAGCGTTACGTCCGGCGTTGAAAACAAGTCATGGATTTGCTGTCCTGTAACCATTTGGCTTTTTGAGCCGGGCGCGGCGGCGGGGTCGTAAATTTCAAATTCATGCGTCAGCAAAGCCGCTACTGCCGGTGTTAATTGGTCAATCGTTTTGTTTGCCATAATTCAAGCCTCAACTCTCACGTCGCCCGCTTCCGTTGTCCGGGTGTCTGTTTGTTCGGTTATCCGGTTAAAGGATAACACGAAAACACTCAGCCCGCCAACGATGCGCAAGTCGCCAGTTTCCGTAATGCGGAAATCGCCAATCTCCGTAATGCGGGCATAAAAGCCGGGCAAGACAAATGGCCCGGTTGTCATCAACGGTGACGGGATCAAGCGGAGGTTGGTTTTTTGTTTCATGGCGTTTGGGCGGACACAATAACAAAGCCGGATTGGTTCCCCGATTCGCCGGGCAAAGTGCGGTTAACCGGCGAATTAATGAACTCGGAAACCAATCGGAAACTGCTTCCGGCGGCGTCTGTCCCGGCTTGGCGGTCAAATTCGCCAGTGATGGCCGCGCTAATGATTTCAAATGCGCAAGCGGTTGCGGGAGTTTCGGCGGCGGTTTCAAAAACTGGAAAGTAGCCTGCTGCGGAAATGACAGCCAAGTTACTGCTGCTGCCGTCTTGTGGGGCGATCCGCTGGACAATTCCATAAACCAGCGCGGAAATAATTTCAAAGGCGGCTGGCGTCGCGCTTTCCGGTTCAAAGCGGTAAACACTCCGCCGACGAATATAGAAAATCGGCGTCGGAATGGATTGAATGTTGACGCGATCCACACAAGATAGAATTACGGCGCAGCAATGGCCTGATAAACCTCCGCGACAATGCAGTTAAGGTTTCCCGATGGCGGCACCAGCCGAAAGTCGCCGGCAACCGCCAAGCCAATTTCCGTTTCAGGCTGAATCGCAAAAGCCGCCCCCGTGTTGTAAGCGGCATTGGTCACGGCTTGGAGTAGCTGAATCTGTCCACTGTCCACGTTCGACAGTAAAATCCGGTCGCGAATAATCGCCAGCCATTTTTTCCCGTTGATGTCAAAAAATGAACCGCCCGAAATATCCAGAATCGGCAAACTTGTGACTGGAGAATGCGACGGGTCGGAGTAAAGCGGATTGACAACCAGAAACGTCGTTTGTGTTGCCGGCAACAGCCGCTTATCCGTAAAGGTCATATCGCCAATCCAGATTTGAACCACAACGGCGGTAGCGTTTGGATTTTTAACGTCCACGGCGTCAAACTCCGTGTTTTCAAATCCGGTTCCTTGCTGATACTGGGTGTAAGCGCCGACGCCGCCCGTGGACAGTCGCGGACGCATCAAGATGACGCCAGTTGCCACAACGATATAACAATTCGCGCCGGACTCGTTTAAAGTTTCGGTTTCCCCCGGCGGAATGGTAAGCGCGAACGCTTGCCCTTTCATGGGTTTGCGGTTCATGCGTTTTGGTCGTTGTGCGGAGTAAACATGCTTCCGATTTCTCCGATCAAATTGCCGAGATTAAGATTCCCGGAAACGCCGCCCGATTTGCCGCCCACGGAAAAGCCGACGTTGCCGACGTTTTGCGCGTTCATATAGGCTTTAAATGCCATGAATCCCACAACGCCAATAACAGCCACAATGCCAAGGGTAAGAATAGTTTTGTTGTCCATAAAATTTCAATCAACAGGACTGGTGTCCCAAAGCCCGTTGTAATCCGGCGAATTCGGGTCAGATGGATTGGTTACTAATCGCTGTTGAAACTTGTGCCACACATACAGCCCGCCAATAAGCAGGCCAAAGCCGAGCAGCAAAGTCATTGTGCGGTGCGTGTGGTGCATAATCAGTGGTTGACCGCGTAAATAATCAAGGCAATGCCGCCGCCGATGCCGACTGCGGTCAAGGCGTTTTGCATTCCTTGGCCGGTTTCGCCCGCCGATCCTTGCGCCGTGAAATAGGCGAAAACAATCAGCGCGGTGCCGCCCCAAAAAATCGGACTTTTAACGATCTTGTTCACTTTTTGTTCATCGAATACAGAATGATGCCGACGCCCGCCGCGATCCCGACAATCGTCAAGGCGTTGCCGACGCCCTGCCCGGCGGCGGTGCCCGCCGCGTTGCCGGCGGCAATCGCGCCGCCAATCGCGGCCAAGCCCGCAATTCCAATGACAATAAAAGGCATAATGTTAACGCATGTAAAGGTAAAGCCCGATCAGCGCGACGGCGGCGATTCCGAGAATCAAAACTGTTTTCCCGCTTGATTCGCCAACGTAAGCGGGCGCGGGAACCGGCGCGCTTTGCGGCGCGGTTGCGGGCGCGGCGGCTTCGCTGGTCGCGCCGGGCACCGTGACAATCGTCACCGGTTGCGGTTGCGCCGCGTAAGATGGCGCGGGAAGCGACTGAGTGCCGGAAGTAACGGCCAAGGCGTTTGAAACAATGCCGGAAATCACGTCTAGGGCGTGTGTGTTTTGTTCGCCTGTCGTTTCCAAGGCGGCGTACAGCGCGGCGTTTTGCGCTTGGATCGCGCCGCCCGCAATGGCGGTGTTCAACGCCAGCGCAATTTCCGGCGTTTCAGTGTCCGGCGCGGTGTAATTGACCGTTGATCCCTTGGCGGCGCTAATCGTCGTTTTTGTTGTTGTGTTGCCCCGCGTGATGGTAGGCGAATAACCGCCAGCACCAAAGGCAATCCCGCTTTCTGCCGCTACCTGCTGGTTTAAGGCTTGATTGCTGACTCTAGTGCTTGAACTGCTGCCGCCGAATAATCCCATAAGTTTTTAATTTGGTTGTAGTTTACTGTCGCGCTTTTCCGCGCCCAAGATAGGCCACGGAAACCGTTGGCACGCCCGCTGCCCGCCCGGACGGATTCAGGCTGTTGCCGGTGTTCGGCGCTTGCGACATTCGGGCAAAACGGCTCAGAACGGCGGCAGTTGGCCCGGCAGTCATGGGTTTGCGGATCAAGGGGTGTTGAGTAAGTTTGAGCATATTGTTAACGGTTGATAATTATAATAGCGACGATGCCCGAGCCAACCACGAGCGCACCAATCCAAAGCCAATTCATTCCGCCCGCAGAAGCGCCACTGGGGTAAACTGTTCCCGTCCGCGCGTTCGGGTTGGCTGACGTGGCAAGCGGCGCGGCTGTGGCGTTGGCGCTCGGGTTCTGGCTGGTTTCCTGCCCTAAAGACAAGCCGCCAAACGAACCGGAACCAAAAACGATTTGCGCGTTGTTGACAAACGGCGCTTCTGCGCTGCTTGATGGCGCTTCCGCGCTGCTTAATCCCAAGCCTAATGTTAGATTCATAATAAAAACGGCGCGCCGGGTGTCCAGCGCGCCAGACTCGCGCGTTTAGGCGCGCTGAAAAAACTTATTCAAACCGGCTCTGTAAACGCTCTTGCAGAATCGTCAATCCTTCCGCGATTGTGCTCGTGACGGTTAATTTGAGCGACGCGCCGACTTTCAAGGCATCCTGAATGCGCTGTGACTTGTCGGCAACGTAGCTGTAATCGAAAATTGCGGTGTTGAACCCGTATTCAATCAACGATTCTCGCAGTTGATCCAAAACAGCGCCTCCTGCCGATGCCCCGACTTGCCCTTGCTCCGCGATTTGACCGTCTTGGTTGATGATAACCTTGGTTAAGGTTGCGGGCGTGCCCGCAACCATGTGCATCCGCAAAATGGGCCAGTTAAAAGGAATGTTGTTAATGATGGAGTCGCCACCATTCAGTTGCGGCGTGAACGTGTGCCGCGCGATAATTTGCAGCAATGGCGCAGGCGCATTGCCCGCCGCAATCGCGGCCTGATACGTCGGCCCGTCAATTTCACCCGCAATGGTGTTGCGGATGAAGTCGTATTCGTAAACGCCGGCAACCCCGATGTTGACGAAACCCGGCAGAAAGAAAAACTTGACGGAAAAAGTTTTTTGTCCGGCTAAATCCCAAGACGTGATGGCCGGCCATCGGTTGATGTTGCGCCAAGGTTCAGTGAAAAAGATGGGCAACTGTCCGTAACTGATTAGCGCATTGTTGAACAACGCCCGGTTGATTTCCAACGCGGCGCTCGTGTCAATGATGGGCGAACCGTTCACGGAAATTTGGATCGCCCCGATTACCAAAAGCGGATTAACCGCCGTCGGCGTGGCGCTGGCGGGGTCGTAAACCAACGCGGTCAGCGCGCCCGCTGCGGCGGTTGCCGTAAAGGTCGCACCCGCGCCAGTAGCGTCAGCAATGACGCCTTTATCGCCGGTTGTCCAACCGGTAGCCGCGCCCGCAATGCCGGACACCGCGCCCGGCACGCCATTACTAACGGCAAGGTCGGCAGTTCCGGCGGCGGCGGCTGGCGCGGTCAAGTTGGTGACAGCAAGCCCGGTGCCGCCGGTGTAGTTCACGGCGGTAGTTTGGAAAAGCAAGCGGTGATAGCGGCGGTCACAGTCAAGATTGGCCAACATTTGGCCCGTGGAAAGGGTAATGCCGGCAATGGGTTCAAGCTGTCGCCCGAAATTGGCCATTGCGTTGCGTTGAACGCGGGAAAGGGTTTTGCTTACAGGAGGCATAAAGGTTTAAGTGCGCTGTTAAGGGTTGATGGATGGTTAGAAGGATGAAGCCGCATTATTGCCCGCCACGTAAACAGAAGCCCCGATCCCGCTGTTTGAAAGTGACGTGACAAAAAAGCCAACGGCAAGCCCGGCAAGTCCGGCCACAATAAACCAGTGTTTGTGAGTCATGGTGTTGTCCATCCTTTCGCGTCGGAGAAACCGCGCATAAAGATGCCAGCCGCGACGCCAGCAATCGCCAGAAGCGCGATTGTCACATAATGAGTTGTATTCACGGGCGTAAGAATCGCCCTAAACCCGAAAATTGACAATCCCGGTCTTTTACGCGCGGGGTTTAACGCGGGCAAGCGCCCGCGCCAGTTTACAACCGGCTTCCGCCGTGGTTTCCGATCCGGTCTTGCGCCGGATCGCGGTTAAGTGTCCCTCAACGGTTCGCGGTGAAATGCGCAAACGCTCGGCAATCTTCTTGATGTAAAGCCCGAATGAACACAACACGGCAATTTCCGCTTCCCGGTGCGTAAACTGGAATTGTGCAAGCGCGTGATTCATCTTCGCCACGGTTCAAAGTGTAAAAAACCAAAAATCAAATCGGCCAGCGTCTTGTGTTTGGGCGGCGGGTCAACTGGCCGCGCGAAAACAAAAGTTGATTCTTGGAGCACCGGCAAGGATTGGATGCGGTAGTTTTCCGCGCGGCCTGTCCAATTGGCTTGCGCACGGGCGCGCCGTTGTTTTTCCCGATCAGCTTTTTTCATTTTGGAAACGGAAGTGATATTTTGATTCGCTGGCTTTCGGCCAAGGCGGGCAACATGGCGTTTACCAGCCGGGAGTAAGCGGCAAACACCTTTTTGCCGACGGTTAGTGGTGAAACGGCAAACACTTGTTTGCGTCCACGTTGGGGGACGATCACTAATTCAAGGCGTCGTATTTTCATAATTCATTTTGTCAGTTGAAACTTTTGGGCGGGTTTGAACCGCCGGGCAAACAGAAACTCGTATTGCCCGAGCGTGGTCGCGGCCATGATTCCCTCGTCCGCAAATTCGCGCCGCCACAAGTCGGCGGCTTCCACGGATTGCCGGAAAAGCATAAGGTGGTTTATCTGGTTGCGCATACCGGGCAACAAGTCCGCCCCGGAATGGCCGACAACTACGAACCGATGCCGCCGTCCGTTGAGCATTGTAAAAACCGCCATCAAATCCCGGTTGCGCGAAATGGAAACCGCCGCCTCGTCCGCGACCACCAAAAGGCCGGACGAATTCCAAGCGGCCTGCCAAAAAAGATTTTCGTCGTAAAAAATCTGTCCGCAATCCGGCCACCAGTTGCGAACCGGGTCATGCTTTGGATCGAAATAAATGCTCCGCTGCTGGTAGTGCCGCCAGCAGTACCACGCGATTTTTCTTGCCAGCGTGGTTTTTCCTGATTGAATCATTCCGAAGATTCCGCCGTTTATCATGTCGTCAAACATAAAACCAGTTATCTCCATTCCTCTGCTGCCTCTGTTGCTTCGTTTTGTTTTAGTGGCGGCAGCTTGGGTGTTGGTGGCGCTTGCGTTTCTGCTGGTGGCGCTTGCGCTGTTTCTGTTTTGGGCGGCTCTGTCGGCGTTGGTTCGGATTTTGTTCCGGGTTCTGCTTCTGGTTTTTTCTTCCGTCTGAACCGCGCGACGATCACCGGGAACCGGATCGTAACGTAAGCCGCCATGAACATCCAAAGTTCCACGATGGGCGAAAAGACTTTGACGCCGATGGACACGAGATAGTTTGTCCAGACCTTGACGCCTTCCGCGTTTTCGTCGTAAAGGATTTCCCCCGTGCCGCTTTTTACCGTGATTGGATTGAAACCCTCTCCGAAAATCGCCACGAAAATTTTAACGATCATCTGCCAGATCAAAACGCCGTATTTGCGCACATCATCCGGCGTGGCGGTCGCTGCTGTTGCTGTCGGCGTGCCGGGCGTGTTCGGCGGCGGCGTTGGCGGTTCCGGTGTGGTTTCCAGTTTAGGCGGCGGCGGGCTTTCGGTTCCGAAAAGTTCCGTGTCTTGGTGCGATGGCATTTCCATAGGCGGCGGGCTTGGTTGCGGTGGCGGCGGAGTATGCG
>Ga0335085_10010223_pt1 | contig 14045 bp, 15 predicted proteins | sample Lox_Sample_45_FD_206712 | JGI IMG/M metagenome (GOLD analysis project Ga0335085, IMG submission 206712) | Soil microbial communities from Loxahatchee National Wildlife Refuge, Florida, United States - Lox_Sample_4.5 | ecosystem: Environmental > Terrestrial > Soil > Wetlands | place: USA...
AGCTGTTTTTGATCGTCGGCAGGATCAAGGCTCGCCAGAACGAAAGAAAGCAAGCCACGCCAGTCGCCAAAGCAGAAACGAGCTAGAAAAAGTCCGCAATCTGGATTGTATTCCCAAACTTTTGGGGGAAGGTCTCTGTTGCTGTAAACGATTTTATGTATTGGGACATACTCCACTTTGAAGATTCTATTTTGGAAGGTGAGAGCGGTCGCATCCTTCGAGCTATAATGTTCACCGACATGGTCGGCTACACTGCACTCACTCAATCAAACGAAGAGCGCGCGCTGGAACTACTTGAGAAACACGACAAGATACTTAGACCGTTCTTGGCAAGCCATCATGGTAAAGAGATCAAAACAATCGGAGACTCGTTCTTGGTCATATTCAACAGCGCCCTGGATGCAACAAGATGCGCTGTCGAAATTCAGGAATTCTTTCGGGGTTACAACGATTCGGTAGATGAAGATTCCAAAATCAGACTAAGAATCGGAATTCATCTAGGAGACGTAGTCCACAAGGGATCGGACGTCTTTGGCGATGCAGTGAATATCGCGTCCAGAATCCATTCGCTTGCAGACCCGGGTGGAGTCTGCGTGACAGAACAGGTCTACTATCAGGTTGCAAACAAGACACGTTATTCGTTCAGGCTGGTTGATCACGATCCACTGAAGAATGTGATGATTCCCGTCGAAGTGTATGCGATTGCCCTGCCGGAGCGAGACTCTCCGGACAAGATAGAAACTTACGAAAACCAGTCTGCTACTGATGTTTCTCCGGATCTCGGCTCGTCTGCCAAGAGCTTTCGGAGACTTGCCGTTCTCCCCTTCGCAAACATCAGTTCGGATTCCCAAGACGAATATCTCGCAGACGGCATGACAGAGGAGCTGATCTCCGGTCTCGCTTCAATTTCGGAGCTAACTGTCATCGCTCGGACTTCGGTGATGAGATACAAGGGAACCAAAAAAGGCATCGACGAGATAGGCAGGGAACTGCAAGTCGGAGCTATATTGGAAGGCAGCATGCGGAAAGCCGGTGACCGGCTGCGGATAACAGTGCAACTCGTCGAAACAAAGTCTCAAGGCCATCTCTGGACCGAAAGCTACAACAGGCAGATGAACGATATTTTCGAAGTTCAGGAAGAAATCGCAAAGCATGTTGTTTCCGCCGCAAGGATGAAGCTGCTCTCAAGCGAAGAACGCCAGATCGAAAATAGAAGAACCGGCAACCTCGAGGCATACAACTTCTACCTGAAAGGGCGCTACTTTTGGAACGAGCGGACTCAAGACTCGATTCAAAAATCGATTGTCTACTTTGAAAAAGCGATTGAGAAAGATCCGCGTTACGCGCTTGCCTATACAGGGATAGCTGACGCCTACTCGATTCTGTGCGATTTTGGAATTCTAGATCCTAAGGTTGGACTTCCCAAGGCTCGTGAAGCGGCGAAAAAAGCAATCGACTTGGACGAAAGTCTGGGAGAAGCGCACACTTCTCTTGCCGCCGTATTCTATCACGACTGGGACTTGAACGGTGCGCCAGAGAATTGCGTCGTTCCATCGAACTAAAACCGGGATATTCAACTGCCCACCACTGGTATGCAATTTACCTAGAGTCTCACGGCAAGCCCAAGGACGCGATGAGGGAGATCATGCGTGCCAGAGAAATTGATCCTTTTTCGCCGCAGATCAACACAGTTACAGGAGCGATCTACTTTTCGTCTCGACAGTACGAAACGGCAGTCAAAGAACTTAGGGCAACTGTAAAGGAATTTCCGGAATTCTTCAATACCCACGATCTTCTTGGGATGGCCCTGATCAAAACCGGCAGGTTTCAGGAGGGGTTGAGTGAACTGGAACTTGCTCTGAAGTTATCGGGTGGGAACTACTTCTTGAGGGAGGATCTTGCGATCGGATTCGCTCTGTCAGGAGAAATTAAACGGGCACTTGACGAGTTACGGCTCTTGGACGGAATTTCTAAAGAAAAATACTTATCGCCGCTGACGTTTGCTCGAATCTACGCTGTGATTGGGAAAAAGGAAGAGTCTTGGAAACTGCTTGACAAGGCACTGGAAGACCGAGTAGCAGATCTCCCGCACATAGCGGAAGATGTGGTTTTGCAAGACGCACTTGGGGACGATGACCGGTTCTTTCAATTGTTGAATAAGATTGGCATTAGAAGAGTTGGACGAGAAGAAAACGACCCGGCTTCCTGATGGAATAGAAAAGTCCCGGAAGGTCATGAAGAGGATTCATAGTGCAAGACAACCGTTCCAAGTGTGAAAAAAGCTCCCATAGGCAGCGTTTAGGGACGATTGGATGTCTTCGAAGAATCTTCTATTTTCAAAAGGAAATTAGAGCAAGGGGATAGGGAAAAAGTGTGTCCGTCTCTCTTCCCTGCAACATGTTTTACTACGACAATCTCGACAAAGGAAAGCACCCAGCCAATATTTCTAACATCACCCTTAGATTGATGGATGGCGCTACATCTATTAGGCGCCCATTATTTTTATCGCAAACACCCATGGCAGAGATAAAACACGCGGTTCAGTTGAAACTCGGCGTCAGTCCAGAGCGGATGGAAGGCTTTCTTGAGAGGGTTAGAGGGGAGTTGTTCACAAGTTTGAGCGATCACGACGGGATGCGGAGGCGCGCGCGCGCCTCCTGCGCAGCGCCGATGGAGATCTTGTCCTCATGACCCTCTGGAACAGCAAAACAGCTGGCGATGCATTCTGGATGTCCGGCCGTGGTCAAATGGTGGTCGAATCGGTCAGGGAGTTTCTAAGTTCCGATCCTTCTCTGACTGAATATGTGGTCGAGCTGCACGGGGTGAACGCAAAAGACCTGCCGCTGCCCCGAACTGCTACGGAGAGTATGAGAAGAGCTCGTCGCATCGACACAGGAAGTAGAGGAGGAGGAGGAGGGATCGCCAAACGCTCTCGGAAAGCGATCGTTAGGAAGATGAGGGCAAAGACAAAGAACATCAAGGGCCGCCGAAGCAAGACTCGGCGCTAGATTTTTGGAATACGGTTATTGTCGCCCTGAAATCGACTTTACCGATTTAAGAGATAGAGCTCGAGGTGCCTCGAAATAGAGTCCTACAGGAAGTCAGCGTCGTCAGCAGATCCGCCATCAGTTTTTTCTCCACTGGATGGGATAGCTCAAAAAGCTTGTAGTAAATCTGAACGCCCATGACTGCGTAAAATCGGAACAACAGGCTTTTTGATCCTTATGCATTGAGCCGACTTTCTCCGTGCAACGGAAGCAGCTGTTCAATTTGCTCAACGACCTCGATCAATGACTTTTCCACGACAGTCGGCCAGAATCTCTGCTTTTGGATGCACGACACTTAGATCCCGCTTCGGCAGGACTTGATTTCGGCGAACGGAACGGTCACGAATATTTTCCAAGCTCAGCCGGAAAACGACGCTACCATATGCCACTTCGCTAGCTACGTTCTCGAGACGTTTCCGAACGCTTTACTGCGCCAATCGTTCGCTGACACAACTAGTAGCGACTATCTTCCTGAAAGTAGGCTTCGACTGGAACCTTACGAAAAGCGAGATAGCTGATCACCCAGTTGGCGACTGAAAGTGCAATGTAAGCCAAAATCACCGCAAGTATGATTGAAATCGATATGACGCCGTCGCCTGAGTAGTAGTAAGAGACTAGGAGAGCATCGAATATCACAACCACTGCAAAGTAGATAATGGAACGGAATCGCCGGTAGATGAGAAACCAGCGGGGCAGGTGCATTTTGATTCTCTCGGCTCGGCGCCTGTTGATCTCTTCTATGATTTCTCTATTCTTTTTCTCTTCTTCTTCTCCGTCGCCCTTCTGATGTTTTGTATTTCCCACTTCGGAACAGATTGTCTCCCCTGCTGTTACCACGCAGTCCTATTTTTGGATTTGGCCCTGTGGCACAATTTAACGGAGTCATCCAGCTGTCAAAAGGGTCTGGTGCAATTTCTTTTTCTTCCTTTGTTTTGTTCAGCAGCTACATGATCTGATCATGACATGAGAATGTTATGGAACGATCACAGTAATCTTTGGTGACAGGTAGGTCTGTCCCCTGATAGGTGATTGAAGCCCACTCGGTGTAGGTTCCAGCTCCGGGATAGACGTCTTTTACAACGGTCTGACCGTTTGAATTAGTCGTCCCGTGATAGTATCCCCCTGAGCAACCGCAGTTCTCGTAGTATGTCACTGAGGCGCCTTGAATTGGATTCCCGCTTTTGCTCGTAAACGTGGGAGTTTGAACATTGTAGCGCATGCCGTTCTGAATTTGGAGAGGAGTTATGGTGAACAGCACGGGATAGGGTCCCCTCTGAAAATTATTGCGGAAACGACTTTATCGTGCTTGGTAGATTGTCTTTAAGCAATCACAAACATATCACTACACGATATATCATGTTATATAGAACAAGTTATTCGAATTTCGAATAAGTTAGGCTGTAAAATGATGTCGAGCGATACGAGGAGAAAAAGATCAGAAGGATTCCTGAGATTTTTGAGCGTAGCCGCGGTTGGATTTTTCTTGATTGCAGCTAGTTCGCTTGGTCTGGTCTGGGTTCACGCCGCTGGACCGACGCTTCAGCACGGCCCTATGGTACTCAGTGGGAGCGCAACTACCGCCAAGGAGCCTGCCGTTTCTACCTCCAATGACGGCACTGACATTTACGTGGCGTGGACTCAAGGATCGAGTGGAATTTATTTCGCGATGAGTGCTAATGGTGGAAGTACATTTACCGCGCCAAAGAAGATCAGCACGGCTAGTGGAACGACTCAATTCCCGGTCATGGTCAGCGGAGATGGATTCCAGTCAGTGAATTCAGGAGATGTATATGTGGCTTGGGTTCAAGGTATTTCGGGGAAGTTACAACCGTTTGTCGCAGTGAGCACAAACAATGGCGCCAGCTTTAGTGTAAGGCAGCTGAGTTCCTCAGGGGGAATAACACCCGCGCTTGCGGGTTGGGGTTCTGACGTTTATGTTACATGGTACCAGACCACGTCTTGTCCGGTGACAGCCCTAAATCCTGCACCAACGCAGGGCTGCATTTATGTCGATTCAAGCTCAAACAATGGAGGGACGTGGTCGACTCCAGTGGAGCTGAATCCATCCACAAAGGGGGAGGCGCAGGTGGTCGCATCTGGCTCAGATGCCTATGTGGTGGCTGACGGTACGTATTTCTCCAGTTTTGGACTCGGCGGCACGTGGAGGGGAAGTGGGAGTGCTTCTACCGGTTGGACTACCCCACTTCAGTTATACAGTTTCTATGTTCTTGGAAGCACGGTATCCTTTGGGAGGGAGCCGTGGATCGCTGCTAGCGGTCAGGATGTCTATGTTACATTCAACGCAATTGATCTCTCGACCACGTCCACGTACCGAATATATGGTCTGACGAGCAACAACGGTGGAGCCTCGTGGTACAGTGGCACATCTACTGCCGCTTCTCATCTTGTTTCATCATTTCCGCCCACCATTACCACGGCTGCTCAACAAAGGAACTTTCTGACGAGCGGGTCTGTGAGCAATGATTGGGAGCCGGAAAATGTTGCCTTTGGTTCCAGCGCCTTCATGACGTTTCATTCTCTCGCTAACCAAGGAATCTACTTAACGAGGACAACAAACGGCGGGAGCAGTTGGAGTACTCCAGTACAAGTTCCGAGCCAAGCCAGGGGGACGAGCGCATACGCCCATATCTTCACTTCCGATGGCACAAACGTCTGGGTAATGTGGGGGCAGGTAAAATCAGGATCGGTCTGGAACGCGTACGTGTCGTATAGCGCGAATGGTGGCTCGAGTTGGAGCACACCACTTGATATAAGCAACAACAACGCCGGAGTTGCAGCAGGAAACCAGGACGTCACGCTGTTTTGGGTATCGAGTATTGGTACTACGTGCTTTGCTGTGTACACCTACACCAATGGCGGCACGAGCCAGGTGTGGTTCTCTTCAGTGATCGCGTAAAAACCGCGCGTTGACTGGAAAAGTCGGGGAAATAGTCCCATCGATCCGCTGGCGGAGATCTCTCCTAAATTCTTGATCGAATGACTCTAGCATTTCGTTTGACGAATGATAAGCGAAATAATCATGAGTCTTCCTTGGTATTTGCCATCACACTTCCGCTAACGAACAGACGCTTGGTCTGTGATCTTTCAGTTTTGTTCGGAGCGCGCGCGGCAAGAAGTAATGACCCACCCAAAAAGTACTCTCTTCGCCATCTTTGGAGGTACGACCTTCGTGCTGTCTAAATGAATCGAAGAGAAAACTTCTCTTGGTTGTGCTGAATGGCGCACTGAATCGTCAATTTCCCTCCCGATTGGGTATCTCATTTTGTTGAGGGACGTTTTCAGAATGAATACCTAATGTGAACCAAGGAGAAATGTTCTATTGTGCTACTACTGTAATAAAACCCTTCATCCATGGGTGCAAAGAACAGTGGTAGGCGTAGGAGCCAGGGGCACTAAAAGTAAAACTCCACTCTTGCTTCGGGCCTAACACACCAGAGTCGAACAGACCAGTGTCTGAGGTGACCGAGTGTGATACTACGTCTTCGTTGATCCAAGTGACGGTATTGTTCACTCCCAGCACCAAGGTGATATTCCGTGAACTATACTGACCTACGGGAATTATTTTGACGATGGGAGATGCGGAATAGTCAGCTTGTGATGACACGCTGAGCGCAGATGCGGCCAAGACGCCGGCGACAAAACCTGCCAAGAAAAGGAAAGAAAGGAGGATTAGCGAAGGTCGGCGCCAGCCACTTTCTTTTTTCAAAAACAAATTCTTTTCAGTCTCCCAGAAAGAAATATTTTCTAACAACAAACGAAGATCAGGCGCGTTTAATTTGTTACCGGAGCCCTAGTCGCGATTATGTGGCCCTCAGCTGAAATTCAGTGCCCGACCATCAAATAATCAGGCTACAAATCTACGGCAAAGATCGCAAAAAGTGCCAGCTACAAAAAAGGAAAGTTGAGTATTCGACCCAAAAGGGATCGAATACCATGTTGCAGTTTATCCCGTCACGGATGTGAACCAGACTTGGCTTGTTCCACCGTTTGTGTAAGTATAGATTGCGTAACAGGTCGCTCCGATGCTCGACATCCAGAATAGGGAGACGTCCTGGTTGCCAGCAGCTACTCCAGCTGCGTTGTTGCTCATGTCCAGTGGAGCGCTCCATGTCGTTCCGCTGTTACTGCTATATGAGACGTAGGCGTTCCAGACTGAAGAGCTACCGGTTTTCTTTTGTCCCCACATCACCCAGACGTTCGAACCGTCTGAAGTAAAGACGTGTGCGAAGGCACTAGTTCCCTTCATTCCGGGGTTAACCTGTACAGGTTTGGTCCAGCTCGAGCCGTCGTTAGTTGTCGAACTCATGAAAACACCCTGCCCTTGAAGCGAGTGAACCGTTAGGAACGCACTAGATCCAAAAGCAGCATTCTCTGGTTCCCAAGTATCTGGTGCCTGCTTGCTGACAGAAAATTGTGCCTGTTGGGTTGGGTTCGTGATCACTGGCGGGAATGTGGTCAACTTGGCTCCCGGGCAGGTAACCACGTTGCAAGTGCCAGGATACCATGTGACTCCACCGTCAGTACTTGTTACTCCATAATCCGAGTAAAGTGCCGACGTGGAAGATAGATTGAAAGCTTCCCAAGTCATGTAGACGTCCAGTCCTGGGAATCGAAATACCAGCGGACCATTCTAGGGCAAACTTGCGATTTCACAATGACCTATCGCTCCCACAGTCGCTCCCACAGATCCCAAAATTTTGGACAACGCCGAGAATTATAAATCCCGATCCGAGTCGCCCTTTGAAAAACTCCGGACATTCCGTGCAAGTTTCGATTATCGAAAATCCTGCAAAAACTCAAGTACCCCAGGCTTTTATTTTTCAGATCTTTCCTTCGATCTTCTGTTCCTCTCAGCTCCCTGCTGGTTGATTTTGAATTGATCCGAGGACACGCTTTCAGTGAAAATGTCTCTTTTTGGAGGCCGTCCAACAAATACGACTGCCTGTCTTGTATTCTGGACCATCGGCGAATCCCACGGGCTCTACTTCCCGAGAAATGCAGATTTCTTTTCCTATATTACTATCGCGATAGACGATACGTAGCGAACTCGATTGGAGTTTTATCGCTATTGTTATTATGTTACCTGTAACTTATAGAATGGTCAGGTGTTGGCATTGAAATATGAATGTCTTGTTTGCGGGAGGGTCATTTCTGCACCGTTGCCGCATCTTCACAAAAACAAGCAGTTTGGGTACTGCGAAAATCTTGACTTCAAGAAATACTCCAATTTTTCAGATGCTCCGCTGATCGACTGATCTTGGCTCCCTGGGAATTCCTGCGAATACTCTACGGAAACATATTCGCAAGAGCGTTCAGAGCCGGGCTTCCGATCTCTCTTTTCGCGCTCCAAGAATTGTTTTATGAAGTTGATAGAAAGTCCTGAACAATCCAAGTCTCGGAGCAACATTGGGAATCACCTTTTATGAGAATTCCCAACTTTTGGAAAGCTGAAACCCTTGATTGAAGAAGTATTCAATCCCAATTCCCAAAAAATACTCGTTGCGCTATCTACTGGTAAGAAGATAGTTAACTCTCAAGAGTTACAACACAACGCGAGCATGGGCCGTTCCACGTTTTTTCGTGAAGTATCCGTTCTGGTCGATTTGCAATTGGTCGAAAAAAAAGAGCTCAGAGGGATGGTCAATAAACGAATAATACGCACGGTAGGCTACAAACTCACCCCCAGGGGTACAACGGTTGCTGAGAAATTGCGACAGGTTTCGGAAAGTCTCTCTGCGACAAAGATGGACCATACTTTGAATGATCTAGTCATGGATTCCATAGTTGCCGCCCTAAATAGTTTCGGCGAGCACTTTGGCCATTCTGTCTATGCTTCGTACGAAAAATTGACAAAGAAACCCAGGGAAACGATCCCGGACAATATTGAGGATTTCCTTCTGTCTACAAGCTTGCTATTCGGGGCGCAGGGTGCAAACTCTATAGAACGTACGATAGCTAGTAACCTCATAGCGAACTTTCGAGTGGAACTCGAGGGACACCAGGGAGAAGGGCTTTCAGCTTTGATTTCGCTATTAAGGAAAAACGACGGTGGGTCCTCGCCTCGACTCGACGCAAATACCTCTTCTGAACCGAGATAAGTGAGAAAATGTCGATTCCAGTTCCTCTCATATTACTGGATGTGGCAAGCATTGCAGCCGCGCTGGGACTAGCTTACTATTCAATAAGGATGATCGTCATGATGAGGTGGGGCCGATTTGAGACGAGCTGGAGATCGATTACGGTAGGCGCGATCCTGCTTTGCGTCGGATATGCTATTTTGACTCTCGAGGATTTCTCGCCGGCTTACACTGCCAGTTACGTACTGAAAGATTATCTCGGCACCGCCGTCTCAACAGTCGGTCTCTTGTTTATCCTGGCTGGCATGCGTCAGAGCTACCGCGTATGGCAGCTGAAAGATCTAAAGCCACGAGATATCTCGGTTTCAAAACAACAACACGATACCGATTGATCTAGGTTTCAGACCGATAGAACAATCGTCTCATAGACTTAACTAATCATCTTGCTCGGTACTTTTTGGATTTGCATTGAGGTCTGCGATTGCCACCTGTATTATTTGCAATGAATCAATATTTGAGGATGAAGAAAACAGAATGTTTTTCGGAAATCCGCCTATCGCTATTCATTCCCGGTGTCGGAAGCCAAGAGCGGTTTTTGCTGGCACCTACGAAGTTTGACGCGCCCAAAAGCTAACTAGATAGAGAACGAGTTTTTCCCCAGATGACGGGGACCGAATCAGTAAAAATTCCAGCTGTACCTGTCGCATAGAAAAGGGAGATCAGGAAGTTTTGCCAGCTGAAAAAAACGACTGGCCGGTTCACGATAACTTACTTGAAGAGCTGAACGCCCTTGATTCTTGTGAAGGCAAACAGTCCTGCAAGCCGAACGATAACTGCGAGCCCTGCAACCCAACGGGACTTGGGAAGGCGCGCCGAAAGATGAGGTTTGAATCGTCGAAAAAACAATTAATTGAACAGTTAGGCAGTGATATGGAAGAGCCGAAATGGAGAAACCCCGCGGGCCAATTCCGAGAAGTCGCATCGAGGGCCTCTCCGATCTGATCTTCGGCCTCGCCCTGTCCATCGGTGCCATTTCTCTCATCGCTCAACCACCGGCAACTCCGGACGACATGAACTCACGAATAATTACATTCATTTTCAACTTTGTGATTTTGATCGCGGTCTGGCTGCAATACACAATGATCATGTCCAGACTGCCGGTGGAGTCGGGTGCCGTAGTTCTTGCAAACATCATCTTGCTTTTACTGATCATTCTGGTAGCGTACCTCAATATCGGAATTCATTACGTCAAACCGCCTCTCCCAATTCCTGCAAACACTCCTTTGAGCGAGTATTCGTCGCAGCTCTATGCGATCGACCTCGCGGGCATGGTAGGGATCCTCGCTGTCCTCGCTCACATCCTGACAAGGGAGGAAAAGCACCTCGTGCCGCAGGAATATCTGTCGAAGGTCAAGGTGACGAGGAATTTGCTGATCTTTTTTGCAATTCTCTTTCTGTTCACCGCGCTGCCCCAAGCCTGGGACTGGAAGGTTTGGGAGATCCCCATTAGATTTCTCGCGTGGTGGATTCCCCTCATTGGAACGATCTATCTTGACGTTCAAACGTTTTGGAAGCCGAAGGTGTGAATCCGGCTCGAGATTGGAGATCGAAGTGTATTTCTATTATCAAATCCTACCGCGCCATAATTACGCTATTCCACCCGGCCGTTTGCCGACTAGAATTCATCTAACCTTGAGTGCTCCGGTGCAAAGAATGTACGCTCGCGCGTCCAACCACCGCAAGGTAGTACCGTGGAGTACCATTTCCTGATCCATGCCATAGAACACTTACCTAATGACCAGCACATTACAGTCCGCATGAGTGACTACGCCGCTCGATACACTTCCGACGAGAAGTTTCCGGAATCCGCCCTGACCTCGAGTTCCAAGAACTATTAGATCGACTTTTTCTTCAGAGGCGCAATCGATTATTGTCTCCACCACTGATGCACTAACACGCCTCACGATTCCCTTGACCGGCAATCCCTCATCCCTTGCCATAAAGACAGATTGATCTACTAGCTCATGAGCTTTCTTTTCCGTGTACCTTCCATGTTGATAGCCGTATTTGTCTATTTGAACAACATTTAGTATCAGAAGTTCAGAGTGGAAAATTTGAGCTAGCTCAATGCCTGTCGAAAGAGCTCTATTTGAATTTTCCGAAAAGTCAATCGCGATAAGAATCCTTGCCGGCGGAGACAAAGCAGACTGCAACTAGACTTCACGCGAACTAGTTTTTGCTGAATTGATGGTCAGTGATATATCTGTTTGGGATATTGTACTCTAGAGAGCTGAGTGTGACTTCTGGTTTCTGACAACTCTTCCCAAGTCTCTTAAAATCCGATTCCTTTTTGCCTATATAGATCGCGATGACTTACCGAAACTGTTGCGGACAGTCGGAATTTGTACCTTTCCAAGATTGCTTGAGTGGTTGGAATAGACACGACCGGATGACAGATCCTCAAGCAGTTCTCTTCTCTACATTTGTTTCGCCGGTCTCTTGCGTTTCTTGCTATTCAGAAATCAACTACCGGCGCGGGTATCGAACTATCAGCTAGTTAATGCCGAGGAAATAGACTTCCGCTTGATCTCTCTTGCCGGTACGTCGTAATCGCGATCTTCTGAAATATATTCTCCGCGCCAGTCGTTAGGGCCGAAGCCGCGTGTACGGCGTCTCTTGGGCGCAGATGATACTCCCTAATTAGAGCAAGGGCAGAATTTAGGAGTTCGTGCCTAACATCAATTATCGAGAGATGGGGCGTACTAAGAAAGAGCTCGCCCGCAAGAGCGCCTTCTGCTTCTCCTCTAAACCTTCTCACCGCCCAGACAAGCTCGTCGAATGAAAGCGCAGGTCGCGGCGGCGATCTTCCCCATCTGTACTTGTCTCAATAACTCCCGCGCCTTCTCTCCGACAGAACCGCGGTTCAGCGCCGAAAGAACGAGTACGTTCGGTCGTTGTCTAGACTCACGTATATCGTTCGCATGTTGGTTGCCTTTGACATCCCAGCAATTCCCCGGATGTCCCCCTCGAAAATCTCGAGCGAGTCCAAAGTAAGGTAACTTTTGCACGATTTACATTTCAGAAGGGTTGCCGTTTTCTCCTGTTCAGAATCCTCGACACGGATGTTGTAGGTTCCAAATTGCTCTCTTTCGAGGTGCTCGCACATAATTGTTCCAACCCCCAATCCTGAAAGCTGACGGGCGTTATAAGATGTGGCTATTATTTTCGTGAGGAACATCGTATGAGAATCCTTTGCGAAAAGTGCGGCAAATATTGCTGCCAAGTCTGTGACGCGCAGTGTCGTGGATGCTGCTAGTTCGAGCATGCGTGGAATATGGGACCCCCGCACGAATTTACTTTACGAGAGGTAATCTTTGTTAATTAATGCGCTAGTTTGCTGTCCAAGATCTTGGAGCCTAGTTACTTACACACCCAGGGTAGTACTAACTTCACGGGAATTTTCTATGTCCAAGACAAAAATGTTCTCTTTCCTTGCAACATCTATCAACGTATGATCCGCAGACAAAAGGTAATCCGCGCGCGATGACTTAACTGAGACAATCTGAATCGCGTCAGCTTGGTAAATATGATGCTTCTCGACAGTTTCCCACGAATCTGCCAGAACTGACGAGTTTACGGGGATGGTAACAAGGGCGTCCAGCATTAGAAGCCTTAAGCACTCTCCTGAAAATGCTTTCACTGCTTCCCGGTATTGCTGTTGAGTTATCCAATGTCTTTGACGATACTGATCGAATACTCCAAGAGCTTCACCAATATTCCAAAATGAGAAATATATCGAAAGTTCCCGCGCATCACACTTTGAGTAGATCCGATCGGCTGAATCGCTCCCCTCTTCCCTGACATATCTCTTAACTATAGCACTGCTATCGAGATAGATTTTTCTTTCCTGAGCCAAAGTGACGGCGTTCCCTCATTTTTCTTATCGTGCTCGCAGACGAAGTCCGGACTGTAGGTCTGACCGGAACCACCTGTGAAGAGCTAATCGGCTTTACTTCGATCCCGATTTTTTCAAATCCCTTTCGCAACGAATCTTCGTCAGAGTTCTCCATGATCAACGTTTGTACCTCTGAGCTTAAGCTCCGCAGATCGCCTGTTTTGCGCAGAACGTTTCTCTTGAACTTCTTCCACAACTCATCGTCGAGATATAGACTCACCTTCATACCAGTATGACTCTAAAACTCTGAAGCTCTTAAGTTTTTGGAAATCCGGAGAAGTGGTGACGTGATTACAGGTTTGAGGTTTGGGCTTACTAGCAAATCGTGAATGCGGGGGGTGGGACCCCCGCACATGAAATAGAATTTGTCTTTCTCGGAGGTACAAAACAGAAACTAGGTAGGTTCGAATGGAGGGGGATGGGAATCACGACTACATCCTAAACTCTTCAGAGGTATCTCATTGATCTTCTTTCAGGTTGCTTTGTTTCAATAGGAAAGCCATGATTTCCTTGCTTAGTTCCAGAGCGAGCGAATAAGAAGCAGTTCTGTCGCTAGTAACAAGCCCGCAAAAGTAATTGTCCAGTCTTTTATCGAAAAATATCTTGAAGTACAAGTCTTGAAAATCTCCCAGCTTCAACTTGGTGCGGTCCAGGATTTTGTTATACAATTCCGGGCGGGAGATTAGTTACCGGAATCTCTCGGTCGGGAATCATTGTTTAGCCTGCTTCTGAATGGCAGGAACACCTGCGTTCTGTAAATTCTCCTGCTAGCGGCTGTGACAATTTTCTCGGCAATTTGATATGATTATAGCGCAAAGCTGCGGTTTTATGAGACGTGACACATACGGCAATATGCTGTTTTTCCATTTTATTGCTTAATCACTTGTCCCCGGGGTCTTTTTGTGAATCCGTTTGCTAACAATTAACGGTCGTACATTACTATGC
>Ga0335085_10010224_pt1 | contig 14045 bp, 16 predicted proteins | sample Lox_Sample_45_FD_206712 | JGI IMG/M metagenome (GOLD analysis project Ga0335085, IMG submission 206712) | Soil microbial communities from Loxahatchee National Wildlife Refuge, Florida, United States - Lox_Sample_4.5 | ecosystem: Environmental > Terrestrial > Soil > Wetlands | place: USA...
AACAAATACGCGTCGACTCATCTTTGAGGACCATGGTCGAAGTTGGCGATTTGTGATCGTGCGTGACAGGGATGTCCCGACCTATGTGGAGTATGGAGCGGCCGACATGGGAGTTGTGGGAAAGGACGTGCTGCTGGAAGAGGAGCGGGATGTTTATGAACCGCTGGATCTCAAGTTTGGACGTTGTCGATTGATTCTCGCACAGCCCGATGCAACTGGGAGGGGCCGTCGGTCCCTGTCCTCTAAGATCCGGGTTGCGACCAAGTATCCCAACATCACGGAGCGCCATTTTAGCGAGAAAGGCTTGGCGGTAGAGATCATCAAACTTTACGGTTCGATCGAGCTTGCCCCCTGGGCGGGTCTGGCTGAGCAGATCGTGGATCTGGTCGCGAGCGGGCGCACGCTCCGTGAGCATCAGCTTTCTTCAGTGGAGACGATTGCAGAATCGACGGCACGGTTGATCGTGAATCGGGCCAGCCTGAAACTAAAATATCAGCGAGTCACGGAAGTCATCCGTCGCCTCCGGGAGAAAATCGAGGCGAGGCCTTGAGGTTTAAAATGAAGCTGATTCGAGGAGAGAAAAAAAAGCTTGCGGCAGCGATCCAGCAAGTATCGAGACGGTTTGATCTCGGGAACCGTCTGATCCTCGCCAAAGTTTCCGCGATCCTAAAGGCGGTGCAGCAGCAAGGTGATCCAGCGGTCCTTCGATTCACGCGACGTTTTGACAAACTGCACCTAAAGGCATCAGAGCTGAAGGTTCCACAAGAATGGATCAAGCGGGCCTATCACGAACTTAAGACGGAACAGATCGATAGCCTGAAGTATGCGGCGGATCGAATTGCGGCTTTTCATGTGCGGCAGCGACAAACAACCTGGACGTATGAAGAAGACGGAATCACCTTGGGCCAGTTGATTCGCCCCCTGGCCACGGTGGGTCTTTATGTCCCGGGGGGAAAGGCGGCCTATCCATCATCGGTTTTGATGAACGCCATCCCGGCAAAGATTGCGGGAGTGGAACGGATTGTGATCTCCTCGCCCACACCGGCCGGGGAATTAAACCCCGCCTTATTGGTAGCGGCTGACCTCGCTGGAGTGCAGGAGATCTATCGTGTGGGAGGTGCTCAGGCGATCGGCGCGATGGCTTTTGGGACAAAGATGATTCCCAAGGTGGACAAGATCGTTGGACCTGGCAACCAGTATGTGGCCCTGGCGAAGCGCCTGGTGTACGGCGTTGTGGATATTGACCTGATTGCTGGTCCGAGCGAGATCGTAGTCATCGCGGATGACTCGGCCGATCCTGTTTTCGTGGCAGCGGATCTTATTTCCCAGGCCGAGCATGATGAAAAAGCGATGGCGATTCTTTTGACGCCTTCTGCCAAGCTGGCCCAAAAGGTGAAACGAGAACTTGCGGTCCAATTACGGAAACTTCCTCGGCGAAAGATCGCAACTGCCTCCTTAGAACGTTACGGTGCCATTGTGCTTGTGCGCGACCTGGAAGAGGCGGTGGATCTGGCCAATGAGATCGCCCCGGAGCATCTTGAGCTTGAGGTGAAACACCCCCGAGCACTGCTGGCTCGTGTCAAAAATGCGGGTGCGGTGTTCCTGGGCCACTACTCACCCGAAGCGTTGGGCGACTACGTCGCCGGCCCGAACCATGTGCTGCCTACGGGTGGGACCGCAAGGTTCTCTTCTCCGCTTGCATTAGAGGATTTTGTCAAGAAGACCAGTCTGATCGACTATTCGAAGGAAGGGTTGCGTCGAGCCAAGGAACAGGTCATCCAGATCGCCTCCATGGAGCAGCTCGAAGGTCACTGGAAAGCGGTGGAGGTACGAATGAAATGATGAAGAGAAGGACGGCGACGGTTGAGCGACTCACATCGGAAACCCAGGTCAAGATTACACTGAACTTGGACGGAACGGGCCAGGGAAAGGTCAAAACGCCTTTGCCGTTTTTGGATCATATGCTGACCCTGGCGGCTCGGCATGGCTTCCTGGATCTTTCTGTTTCGGCCAACGGGGACGTGGAAGTGGATGACCATCACACCGTCGAAGATATCGGCCTGGTCCTAGGCGACGCGTTGCTGAAGGCGTTGGGCGATAAACATGGCATCCGACGATACGGTTTTGCCTCGGTTCCGATGGATGAGACGTTGGCTTGGGTGAGCCTCGACCTGAGTGGACGTCCCTATCTCGTCTATCATGTCAAGGTTCCGGGACGTCGGAAAATCAAGGAATTCGATATTTCCCTTATCGAAGACCTCCTCCAGGCTTTTGTGAATCGGAGTGGGACGACGCTTCACATCAACGTTGCTTACGGAAAGAATCCGCACCATATCTTGGAGGCGGTTTTCAAGGCTTTCGGAAAGGCCTTAGGCCAGGCGGTCGGGAGAGACGAGCGGATTCGAGGAGTGCTCTCAACCAAGGGGAGGCTGGGCTGATGATTGCGATCATCGATTATGACATGGGAAATTTGCGGAGCGTCCAGAAGGCATTCGCAAAAGTCGGCTATCCTGCCGTTGTTACCCGCGACCCCAAAATCATTCGCGATGCGAGTCATATCGTACTTCCTGGGGTCGGAGCATTTCCGGATGCGATGCGGAATCTGGAGCAATTTAGTTTGATCGGCCCGATCAAGAAAGGGATCGAGCAAGGGAAGCCTTTTCTAGGGCTGTGCCTGGGTTTGCAGTTGCTGTTTGCCGAGAGCGAAGAGTTTGGGGTTCACCGAGGTTTGAATGTGATAAAAGGACGAACCGTTCGGTTTCAGATCTCCGGAAACGCGGCCGAAACAAAGCTTTCGATTCCCCATATGGGTTGGAATACCATTGAGATCAAAACGCCGTCTCCGATCTTCAAAGATGTCCCGAACGGATCGTACTTTTATTTTGTTCACTCTTACTATGTACTGCCGGAGGATCGTTATTGGATCAGCACGACGACAGAATACGGAGTCGAGTTTGCTTCTAGCATCTGGAAGGACAACATTTTTGCCTGCCAGTTTCATCCCGAGAAGAGCCAGGAGCAGGGGCTCAAGCTGCTTGCGAGGTTTGCCGAGACGGGATAAGCCTATGCAAACGTCGTTGTCTGCCTTCTCTGCCTCTTTATTTCTGGTCTTCGCGCTGAGCCTGGGAGGGTGCGGGGTAAATTATGTCAGCGGTACAATCTCACCGCACTTTGCGGAATATTCGATTAAGAAAGTAGCCGTCTTGCCTTTTCGAACCCAACCGGTCTTTTTGGATGGAAGGATTTCGGTGACTCCTCAGGTGGGGGAAGGATCGGATCGTCTCCTGGCGCAGATTTTTACGGAACGTCTTCGTGAAACGGGGAAATTTCAGGTCATTCCTCAGGAGCAGGTGGAGGCAGCCATGGAGGATTTGAAGAAGGCCGCCGAAGAGGGATCGGAAGCCATCACAACCAGTTTCGCGCAGAAAGTGGGGAAAGCTCTGGGAATAGATGCCGTGATCACCGGAGAGGTACAGGCATTCACTGAACGGAAGGGCGGTACTCAGGCAATAGAGCGTCCGGCAACCGTCGGTTTTGTTGCACAGATGATGAACGTTAAGGATGGCCGTCTTCTCTGGTCGAGTGAGTACTTTGAAACACAGAAAGCTTTGACCGAGGATGTTGACACACTGCCGCTTTTCTGGAAGCGCGGCGGTAAATGGCTGACGGCTCGGGAGTTGGCCGAATACGGTGTGGAGGAGATGATCAAAACCCTGCCGAAAGCGAGGGAGTAGAGATGCAGGTCATTCCAGCGATTGATATCAAAGAAGGACGGTGTGTCCGTCTCCGACAGGGGAGAATGACCGAGGAGACGGTCTTCGGTACAAACCCGGTGGAGATAGCCAAAAGGTGGGAGCGGTTGGGTGCGGGATTGCTGCATGTTGTGGACCTAGACGGGGCGGTGAGTGGGACACCTAAAAATCAAAGGACGATAAAAGAGATTGCGGCCGCAGTGTCCATCCCAGTACAGGTCGGCGGGGGGATACGAGACCTCCGGACTATTGAGGATTACCGATCCACAGGCATTCAACGTGTCATTCTTGGAACAGCCGTTGTGCAGCAGCGCGCTTTTATCATAGAGGCCAGCCGCAGATTTCCTAATGGCATCCTGGCGGGGGTCGATGCGGTAGAGGGCCGGGTTGCGGTGGAAGGCTGGAAGACTGTGACTGAAGACAAGGCTGTAGATTTGGCTGTCAAGCTGGAAGGAGTTGGGCTCGCTGCGATCATCTACACCGATATCAAACGGGACGGGATGCTCTCCGGGCCAAATTTAGACGGGATTCGTCAGTTGGTCGAAAATGTGGAGATTCCCATTATTGCCTCCGGAGGGATCACGACCATCGAAGATTTGAAGTTGCTGAAGGATCTCGAGCCGCTCGGCCTTTCGGGCGTCGTCATCGGAAAGGCCCTGTATGCCGGATCCTTGGACCTAGCGGAGGCCCTGGCAGTTGCGGAAGGGGTCTCCTGATGTTGGCGAAGCGGATTATCCCATGTCTCGATGTCAAAGATGGCCGGGTGGTCAAGGGTGTGAACTTTGTGGGTTTGAAAGATGCCGGGGATCCGGTCGAGATCGCGAATCGCTATGATCTGGAAGGTGCGGACGAGGTCTGTTTTTTGGATATCGCTGCGTCTCACGAAGAGCGGAAAATTTTGTTGGATGTGGTGGAACGAACCGCCGAGCAGGTTTTTATCCCGCTCACCGTGGGAGGCGGGATACGAACACTCGAAGACATCCGGGTTCTCTTAAAGGCTGGAGCCGACAAGGTGTCCATTAACACAGCGGCTGTCGGGGACCCGGCCTTTATAAAAAAGGCTGCGGGTCGCTTTGGAAGCCAATGCATTGTTGTGGCGGTGGATGCCAAGCGATCCGGCCGAGGATGGAAGATCTTCACGCATGGCGGTCGGAAAGCGACGGAAATTGATGCGGTGGCATGGGCCAAAAGAATGGAGGATTACGGAGCCGGCGAGATTCTGTTAACGAGTATGGATCGCGATGGAACGAAAGAGGGGTATGACCTGGAATTGACGCGAGCGATCTCGGAGGCGGTTCAAATTCCGGTAATTGCCTCCGGCGGTGCCGGAACATTGGAGCATCTCTACCAAGGTCTTGTGGAAGGACAGGCGGACGCGGTGCTGGCCGCTTCCATCTTTCATTATCGTGAGTTTAGCATTCGGCAGGCAAAGGAGTATCTCCGGTCGAGAGGGGTGCCTGTGAGATTTTCTTGAGGCTGTCCATGAATCGCATGAAGTTTGATAAGGCGGGATTAATTCCGGCCATTGTCCAAGATGACTTAAGCGGCGAGGTGCTGATGATGGCCTACATGAATCAGACCGCCCTGGACAAGACGCTTTCCACGGGCAAGGCACATTTCTTTAGTCGGTCCAGGGCGAAGCTGTGGCGAAAGGGGGAGACCTCCGGCAATGAGCTCAAGGTGCGGTCCGTGTTGCTTGATTGTGATCTGGATGTTGTGCTTGTAAAAGCGACTCCTAAAGGGCCTACCTGTCATACGGGACGGCGATCCTGCTTCTTCCGGGTGCTTAAGAACGGACAGGTCCGGACTCTTCCTGAATCATCACGGCTGTTATCCGGTCAGTCCGATCTTCTTCAGAGAATCTATGCCGTTATTCTCGATCGTAAACAGCAGCCAAAGAGAACCTCTTATGTCTCTTCGCTTTTTAAGATGGGCAAAGATCGGATTCTTAAAAAGATCGGGGAAGAAGCGGGAGAGCTGATCATCGGCTCGAAGAACGATCGTCCCAAGGAAATCATTTATGAATTGGCCGATCTCTGGTTTCATTCCCTCGTGGTGATGGGATATCACGGTATCACCTTAGATGACCTCTACAACGAACTGAGTAGAAGATTCGGAAAATCGGGTCTCAAGCAACAGGCCGCTACGGGAGATTCCGAGCCGCTACGGGAGGTGCCGGGCCCCTCTGGGAGATACATAAAGAAGAAGAGGGCGAGATGAACAACTGTCTCTTTTGTCAGGTTGTAACAAAAGAAATTCCAAGCAAGCTGGTATATGAGGATGACCGTGCTTTAGCCTTTCAGGATATTCATCCACAGGCACCCGTTCACCTTCTCTTGATCCCTAAAAAACATTTCGATACCATGCTGGATATCCAGCCAGCAGACCTTTCGCTTTTAACACATTTGATGGAATTGATTCCCAAACTGGCCAAAGAGCACGGTCTGGCGAAGTCAGGTTTTCGAACTGTCATCAATACGGGATCCAACGGCGGACAGACGGTTTATCATCTTCATCTGCATCTGATCGGGGGCCGGCAGATGACTTGGCCTCCTGGATGAACTTGTATTTTCAATGTGTTGCGCACATTTTGCATTTCTTGACAGGGCTATTTGTGCCTGCTATAATGAAGCTTCAATTATTATTTCGATCATAGATCACTTTAAATGACTGGACTTCAAGAAAAACTCGTGGAAGAGATGAAGGAGGCCATGAAGGATGGCAATTCACTCAAGGTCTCGGTCATCCGGATGTTAAGAGCCTCCATCAAAAATAAAGAAATCGAGAAGGGAAAGGCCCACACCTTGACAGATGCCGAAGTGATGGAACTGGTCGTATCGTCCATTAAGCAGCACAAGGACTCCATTGAGCAGTTTTCAAAGGGCAAGCGGGATGACCTCGTGACAAAAGAGCAGGAGGAGCTGGATCTCCTTCAGAAATTTTTGCCGCCTCCCCTAACCCCGCAAGAACTAGAATTGAAGATTAAAGAAGCCATTCAAACCAGCGGGGCGACAAGTCTGAAAGACATGGGTAAAGTCATGAAGATTGCAATGCCCCAATTAGTCGGGCGAGTGGATGGATCAGCCGTCAGTAAGCTGGTCAAGGACCTTCTCACCTAGCAAGACAGGTGCAAGCTCTTGTTCGAAGGGGCACTGCCTGAGTCTCTTTTCTCGTCAGGAGGCCCCTTCTTTATTATTTAGAAAGGTCAGCCTTGAATTCGCACACCATCTCGGAAGATCTCATCCGACGGATTAGAGAACAAGTGGATATTGTTGAGGTCGTATCCCAGCATCTTTCGCTGAAGAGGGCCGGGCAGAATTTTACGGGGCTATGTCCGTTTCATCAAGAGAAGACCGCTTCCTTTGTGGTCAGTCCCACTCGTCAGATGTTCCATTGCTTTGGCTGTGGGGTAGGCGGCAATGTATACCATTTTTTAATGAAAATAGAAGGATTCACGTTTCCACAGGCGGTCAAATCGTTGGCTGAAAAGACCGGCATTCGGATTCCAGCCGCGAGGCGTTCTTCACACAGTCCTGAAACAGAAAAGGAGCAGACACAACTGTATGAGCTGAATCAGGCAGCCGCCCAGTGGTATCACAAGAATCTTCAACGGCCAGAAGCTCAGGCGGCAAGGAAATATTTGGAAGAGCGTGGGATAAAGAACGAAGCCATCGAGGCCTTTTGTCTCGGTTATGCACCTCCTAGCTGGGACGAACTGCTGAAAAAAATGGTTGAGGTGGGTTGGTCCCCCGCATTATTAGAGAAGGCGGGTTTGGTATCGGCACGCGAACAGCAAACAGGTGTACCTGGTCGGTCGGCAGGCTTTTATGACCGTTTTCGGGATCGGATTATCTTCCCGATCAGGAATCTCTCAGGGGAGATCATGGGTTTTGGAGGTCGGGCCTTGAACGACACACCGCCCAAGTACCTCAATTCCCCCGAGACGCCCATATATACCAAAGGCCGGTGCCTGTACGCGATGGAAAAAGCCCGACAAGAGGCCGGGCGGAACGGGTGCGTGTTCGTAGTCGAGGGTTACTTTGATGCAATTGCGCTTCATCAAGCTGGCATCCAGAACGTAGCGGCTACCTTGGGAACTGCCTTGACTCCTTTCCATCTTCAGATCATCCGCCGCTTTGCCAAAGAAGTCGTCCTGGTTTTTGATCCGGATCAGGCCGGGATCAACGCAACGCTTCGAACCGTAGATCTCTTCTTAGAAAGCGGGATGACCGCCACTGTGGTTTCATTACCGGCTGGGCAGGACCCGGACAATTTTGTGCGGGATCATGGATCCAAAGCCTTTCACGGTGCGGTTCAGCAAGCCAAGAACTTGATGGATTTTGCTTTGGAGCAGTTCATTGCGCAAACGGGTAGTTCGGGAATTAATCAAAAACTCCGCGTGGCGGAGCAGATTCTACCCTTGCTGAACAAGATGAAAAACCGAATGGAGCAGAGTCATTACTTAAGAAAGTTGTCGGACAAACTGCAAGTGTCTGAGGCAGACCTGGCCCATGACCTCAGGAGATTCTCGGAGAAAGGATCTCGCCTGGGTTCTAAGATGGGAACTATTCAGTCTTCCACCAGACCGATCCCGGCTCCAAAAGAGGAAGAGGTCCTGCTGCACCTACTCCTTCATGGAAAGCTTTCGTTGGAGCAGGTCGCGGGGGTTCTCATCCCTGAGGACTTTAGTGATGACCGGCTCAAGCGGATCATTCGGTTGACGCTCGATCGATTCACAAATATGGTATCTCAAGAAGCGCTGTCGCACTTGATCCACAGCGACCTCTTGCAGCCGGAGGATGCGGCTCTTTTATCGGAGTTGAGCCTGCGTAGTTTGGAATACGATGATTCCACTCAGACCGGAGAAGACTGCCTACTTGTGATAAGGCAAAAATCTCGGCAGAGGATTTTGAATGCCATTCAACGCCAGATCAAGACGGCAGAGGAGCAGGGAAATGAAACCCAAGTCAAGGCGCTGCAGGCAGAATTTTTAGGACTCCGACAGAGGCCGTTCCAAGAAAACATCCGTGGTACGGTTTGAGGGCCAGATGAGAGGTAGAAAACGAGGGGATTTCATGGCAAAGGGTGATAAGGTTGATGAAGTCAAACAGTTGATCTCGCTCGGCAAGGAGAAGGGATACCTGACCTATGAAGAATTGAATAACGTCCTTCCCGCCGACGTTGTCTCTTCGGACCAGTTGGACAACCTGATGGTGATGTTCGGAGAGATGGACATCGAGATCGTTGACTCACCCGAAGACGAGCGGTATCAGAAGCTCCTGGCTGAACCGGAAGCCGAAGTGGAAGAACTCGAGGAGATGGAGGAGCTGGAAGAGGAGCTGGAAGAAGCACCGGAAAAGGACAAGGAAAAGGAGATCGATCTAACCCCAGGAATCCTTAGCCGGACCGATGACCCTGTTCGGCTCTATCTCAAAGAGATGGGGAGTGTCCCGTTGCTCAGCCGAGAGGGCGAGATCGAGATCGCGAAGCGCATCGAAGAGGGAAAGAGAGACATCGCCTCGGTGGTCTTTGGGATGCCCATGACGATTAAAGAGGTGCTCTTTCTCGGAGATCAGTTGAAAAAAGAAAAGACCAGTGTCCGAGAGATCGTGTCTTCTTTTGATGAAGAGTTTGAAGAGGTCGCAGAGCCAGATGATAGTGAGCTTACGCAAAAGACCATTGTTGCGATTCGAGATGTCCGAGGATTGTACCACCAATTACTCAAGCTGGGGAGCCGTTGGCGGCGGGCCGGTCAGAACCCCGTGCGTCGGCGCAAGATCAAAGCAGAGCTGAAGGAGATCCGTGCTAAAATCGTTGAGAAGATGGAGGCCATTAATCTCCATCCCAACCTTGTAGAGCGGATGGTTCAGCGCGTCAAATCTCTGTCCAAGGAGACCCAGTTGCTCGAGCGCGAGATCACCAATTGCAAGCGGCGATTGGGTGTTGCGGAGGAGGAGATGGTCAACCACCTCCTCAGCCGCGTCCGGCGGGGCGGAAGACAGTTCCAGGCGGTTCGACGGAAGACCGGTCTTTCAAAAGAGGCGCTGCAGCAGATTGAAAATCTCTACCGCACGGCTCGCAAGAAACTGCGTGACGTCGAGATCGAGGCGTTGGTAACGGCGGATGAACTCAAGGAGGCTGTGCGATTATTGGAGACCGCCGAGCAGAAGATGAAGCAGGGGAAAAGCGAGCTCATTGAGGCCAATTTGAGACTGGTTGTGAGCATTGCGAAGAAATACACCAATCGAGGGCTGCAGTTTTTGGATTTGATTCAGGAAGGGAACATTGGTCTCATGAAGGCCGTGGACAAGTTTGAGTATCGACGAGGCTACAAATTTAGCACGTACGCTACCTGGTGGATTCGACAGGCCATTACCCGAGCCATTGCAGACCAGGCCCGGACGATCCGTATCCCTGTTCACATGATTGAGACGATCAACAAACTCATTCGAACCTCCCGTCACCTCGTTCAGGAGCTCGGACGGGAACCGAACCCGGAAGAAATTGCGGAGAAGATGATGCTGCCTTTGGAGAAGGTGAGGAAGATCCTCAAGATTGCGAAAGAGCCCATTTCTCTGGAGACACCGATCGGGGAGGAAGAAGACAGCCATCTCGGTGACTTTATCGAAGACAAAAAGGCGGTCTCGCCCATCGAATCGGCGATTCGATACGATCTCCAGCGGCAGATCAAGAATGTCCTGCAGACGCTTACTCCTCGAGAGGAAAAAGTACTGCGAAAGCGGTTCGGGATTGGGGAGAATACCGACCATACGCTGGAAGAGGTGGGGCAGGACTTTGAGGTGACCCGGGAACGGATCCGGCAGATTGAGGCAAAGGCCTTGCGAAAACTACGCCATCCGAGTCGGAGCAAGAAGCTTAAGAGCTTTGTGGAGAGCTTATGAGGGCCCATAGCTCAGTCGGCAGAGCAGACCCCTTATAAGGGTCAGGTGCCTGGTTCGATCCCAGGTGGGCCCACCGAAAACAACGTGGAGAAACGGTGACTGTGGGAAGTTCAGTGAAAGAGCAGTTGGCGCTTCTGGTTGATCTTCAAGCGCTGGATAGCCGCATCGTCCAACTGAAGGATCGGAGTCTAAGCATTCCACAGGCCGTTGAAGAGTCAAAGCAGCGTTTAGAAGCAGTCAAGTCCCGGTGGACGGCGGTGAAGAATGAAGCCGAGGCGGTTCAGAAGAACCGACGTGAGAAGGAGCAAGATTTAGAGGTTCAGGAAGGAAAGCTTGAGAAACTGAAGAACCGCACTTCAGAGGTTAAAACGAATAAAGAATACCAGGCCCATCTGCTGGAGATTGAAACGGCCAAGAAAGGAAAGGGTCAGGCCGAAGAAGTGCTCCTGCTGCTGATGGAGCAGGGGGATGCTCTCCGAGTGCGATTGTCTGAACAAGAGGCCATCCTTGCTCAGGCGGAAAAGCAGTTTCAGGAAGAGTGTCAGAAGCTTTCAGCAGAAACAGTTCAAATCCAAGAAGACCTCGAAAGATTGGAGTCACAACGGCAAACTTTGGAAGGCAAGGTCCCGGAAAAACTCTTGCACGATTACTCTCAACTCAAAGCAAGCAGAAAGGATCCGGCGGTTGCCCCCATCAAGGACGGTGCTTGTCTTGGATGTCGACTTCAGCTTCCTCCGCAGCTCGTCGCTGAGGTTCGAAGGAACGAGAAGTTCCTGACCTGCTCCAATTGTCGCCGTTTTCTCTATTGGCCGGCACCGACGACCGCTCCATCCGGTGAAAAGGAAAAGGCGGCAAAGGTGGCTGGATAGCGCTCTCGCTTTAAAGCTTCGAGGTCGTTTTAAAGTGCAGCTTTGCCACTTCCTCTAGTATTTTGATTCCCTTCTTTTCGATCAGTTGTTGCGCGGTTGCCTCCACGAGCGAGGAGGCGCCTTTGGGAAGGGTCACACCGATTTTCTGCGAGAGTTCATTCAAACGACGTAAAAATTCGGCTCGTGCGAGAATCGAAGCCGCCGCGACGGCGGGATCATCCTCTGCCTTGTGCCTCTGCTCCAGCTTTATCTCCTGACCTTTCTTCATCAAGGCATTCAGCACCAACCGCTCATCGCCGAACTGGTCGGTGATCACCCGACGGCACGGTTTTTTTTCGAGGAGATTTTCGATGACCCGTGCATGCCCCCATGCAAGCAGCCGATTGAGGTTTTTAATTTTTTGATAGAGGGCATTGTATTTCACCGGACCGATTGTCACAACGGAGTGGGGACAAATGGAACGGATCGCGGTGTCCATTGAAAGTACGGCGCGATCCGAGAGCTTCTTGCTGTCCTTGACTCCGAGCGAAACGAGCTGAGGCAAGAGCGTCTCATCCACATAGACTCCCGCCACGACCAAGGGGCCGAAGTAGTCCCCTTTTCCGGATTCGTCCGTGCCGATCCAGCCTGTTTTGGTCATTCAACCATCTTAAAATTTTAAACATTATAATACACTGTGATTGACAGTTAAACGACTTTTTTTCTATAATAGAGTTGCGTTCCTGACTGGCGCAGATGATCGCTGCCCGCCGCACTGGCGGGGAGAGGAAAGTCCGGGCTCCACAGGGCAGGGTGCTCCGTAACGCGGAGGCTCCGTGAGGGGACGGAAAGTGCCACAGAAAACAAACCGCCGATTGGGTTAAGAGGTGGTTGGGTAGCTACAACCATCTTGAGGCTTTCAAGGCAAGGGTGAAACGGCGAAGTAAGAGCTCACCGCTCTGATGGCGACATCAGAGGCAAGGTAAACCCCACCCGGTGCAAGACCAAATAGGCCCCGCCTCCCGTTCTTTTAGATGGGAGAGAGCGGCCCGTTCGAATTCCCCGCCCCAATAGCGGGGAGGGCGGGGCGGGTACGGTCGCTTGATCCCGATGGCAACATCGGGACTAGAGAAATGATCGTCATCCACCGAGCATTTTGGCGGATACAGAACCCGGCTTATGAGCCAATCGGGAACGCTTTTTTGATTAAAACGAAAGCCCCAGAAATTAGAACTTCTGGGGCTTTCGTTTTTTATACCGAACTCTTGTATTTTTCAGGCTTTAACGACGTTAGCAGCCTGGGGACCCTTCGGGCCATCGGTGACTTCAAACTCGACTTCCTGGCCCTCCTCTAAGGTTTTGAAGCCATCGCCTTGAATCGCCGAGAAGTGCACAAAGACATCGCTGCCATTCTCTTGGGAGATAAAGCCGTATCCCTTGGTGGCATTGAACCATTTGACCTTTCCTTTTGCCATTCTTACTTCTTCCTCCTTTCTTTCTCAGAATCCCAAACAAAAACAGATTGCTTGAAACACTGCCGTAACGCTTGTGTCTGTGTAACATAGCCTCCAATACAATGTCAAGAGAAATTTAGATCACACAAAACGGATTTATTTACAAAGATGGTCTTTAGCTTCTGTCGTGAGGTTTTTCTTGACACGACAACCACCGTTCGTTATAAAATAATGCGCCATGCCTCAGTTTGACACCCATTTTCTTTCGCCGTTGATCTTCTGGTCTCTGATCTCGTTTGGGATCCTTTTAGGCCTCTTGTATAAATTTGCCTTTCCGCTGATCATTGGGGCGCTCGAGACGCGTGAGAAAACGATTAGGGAAAACCTCGAACGTGCGGAACAGACAAGGAAGGAGGCGGAGCATCTCCTGGTCCAGTATCAGACCCGGCTCAAGCAGGCTGAACAGGATGCAGAGAAGATCCTGGCGGAGACCCAGAAACGGGCCCAGCGGCTATTGGAAGAAAACCAGCAGCGCGTTGGTCAGGAAACGGAACGGATGATGGCAGAGGCAAGACAGGAGATCCTTCGAGAACAGCAGAAGGTGCTCCAAGAGCTAAAACGGCATGTGGTGGATCTCACGCTCCTCGTTACGGAGAAACTCCTTAGGCGAACTTTGACCCCCTCCGATCATCTTCGCTTCGTCGAAGCATCTGTAGAAGAACTGGCGGCGCAAGAGAAAGATCACCGTAGTCTTTAACGGAGCCTTTTCGGAGTTTTGTTAGAACGGGCTCATGCTGGGGAAATCCTTGGGCGGTTGAAACAGGGAAGCGTCCATCTGCTCGATGCGGACATTCCGGTACTCGATGATTTTTGTGATAATGTCGGGCCCCGTGTAGACGATGCGGACCGGTTGATTCTCGAGATCGGTTGCTATCCAAAGGAGTGTATAATCGACGGCAAGCGGTTTCTTTTTTCGTTTCTCTTCGGGGGCCAAAAGGCTTCTTACCTGTAGGGTAAGTCTGCAAAGGTGTCCGTCGAAAACCTTCTCGGCGAGTTCCAATTTTTCCACAGAGACGTCCGCGTACCTTT
>Ga0335085_10010225_pt1 | contig 14044 bp, 13 predicted proteins | sample Lox_Sample_45_FD_206712 | JGI IMG/M metagenome (GOLD analysis project Ga0335085, IMG submission 206712) | Soil microbial communities from Loxahatchee National Wildlife Refuge, Florida, United States - Lox_Sample_4.5 | ecosystem: Environmental > Terrestrial > Soil > Wetlands | place: USA...
TGCGGCGCTTCACGTCGACGTCGAAGGCGTCCGCGTCGCCCTTGCGCTCGAATGTGCGGGCACGCTTTCGGCCCCCTTCGTTCCAGCGGACGACGTACCGCTTGCCGCGCTTGGTGACGCTCATCCCCTGCTCCCTTCGATCGCCTTGAGCCGATCGAGCGACCCTAATCGGGACGCGCCGGCTCGGGCGGTGATCTGGCGCGGCCCCGCCCGGGTTTCCGGCCTCGGGGATCCACTACGGGTGCGGGCCTTGAACCACGCTTCGACCGCATCCTCTCGCATCAGCCAGCGACCGCCGATCATCGCGGCCTCGAGCTCGCCGGCGTGGATGGCGCGGCGGACGGTGCGATGTTCGGCCCGGATGTAATCGGCCACCTGGTCGACGGTCATCAGCGGCATGAGGCTCATGCGCCGGCACGCTCCGGCATTACGCGAGAGCACGGAGGGCGGTTGCCGTCGCCCACAACGGGCCCGAATGAGGCGAGAGACGGCGTCCATACTCGACGCTCTTCGGTTCCATGCTGCATGGCTGCTTCTGCCTCGTAGGTACCGGCTTGGGTGGCCAAGGGCCTTCCTCTTGAACACGAGGACGATGAACTGCGGGCGAGCGCACTCCGGCTTGACTTCGAGGCGCGCTCGGCCGTATTCGGATCGCCGGCCACTGGCATGCCTTCGCGTTCGCGGTGGCGCGCTTGATGTTCTCGGTGAACGCAGTTCCGGCCGCGAAGGCCCCATCGTCCTGAGCGCCGTTGTCCAGCAGCCGGCAATACGCTGGCCTGGTGCGTGCCCTCAAAGAAGCGCTGCCCGGCGCGGCCCACGTGGCGGCCAGGGGCACACGGTCGGAAGGATCGCGGCGCTGCTCTCACAGACCTTCGTGAGGTCCGCGGCATCATGCAGGTCGACGTGGGCCGGCGTCCTTGGCCGTAAGGCTGTCGGTCCGCGGAGGTTTGTCCGTGCTGGATGCGAGCCTCTGATCATGCCCCGTTCGAGCTTCCCCCGCCGCCAGCAGTACCGGCGCCTGCGCCGCGGGGCGGCGAGGTGCGCGGCAGCGCTGCTGGCGTGCACGCTCGCGATGATCGCCGCGGGCGCCGGCGAGTGGACGGTCGGGGGAGCGCTGCTGCTTGTCGGGGCCCGCTTGCTCGTCGACGCTCGCGTTTGGGTGCGCCTGGCCGCCCGCAGCCGCACCGGAGCGCGGTCGGAGGATGAGGTGCGCCACGCTCTGGCTGCGCTGGAGGCGGAGGGGTGGCGAGTGTGTCACTCGCTCCCGTACGACGGCCGCGGTGATATCGACAGCATTGCGATCGCGCCGACGGCGATCGGGTTCGCGATCGAGGTCAAGACGAGGTCGTTTGACCGTCGTCATCTCGCGGCGGTGCGGGCGATGGCTCATTGGCTTTACCGCCGTCGGCGGCGGTGGTGCCGTCGCGGCGCGCTCCCGGTCCTGTGCGTGGTGCGCGCAAGGGCGGTTGAGCGGATCGTTGATGGGGTGCTGGTCGTGTCGCTGGAGCGGCTGGTGTGGGCGCTTCGAACCGCGGCCGGGACGGCGCCGCGTCCCGCGTTCATCGCGCCCGACGCCTCGCACCGCTGATCGGCCGCGCCGGCACACGTCCGTCGCGTCCCAGGCTGATTGGCACGGGGTCGGGTTGGGACACCGGGACGACCGTCCGGGTCGAGCGATGTGGTCAGCGGGTTTGGTCCTGGCCGCCCTCGTCGGCGAAGATGCAGACGGCCAGGAGGTGCGCGAGGCAGTCGGCGATCGCTTCGGGGACGGTGGGCGTGTCGCGGTCAAGCGCGCCGATCGCGAGCGCCGCGAGCCTGCCGGCCTGCTGGGCGTGCTCGACCAGCGCCGGCGGCTCGCTCGCCGGTGAGGAGTCCTCGAGCCACTGGACTGCCTGCTCGTAGGTGAGCGGGAGCCATTCGTCGGCGTGATATCCGCGGGAGTGGCCATCGGCCTCCAATGCCAGCTGGCAGCGGTGCAGGCTGCCGGTGGCGGTCGCGTCGATCGTGGCCAGCAACCCGGCGGTAACCCCCGCGCCGGTGTCTTGTCGCGCGTCGGGGAGGAGGTGCAGGACGTTCGCGGCGACGGCGAGGGTGATAAGCCGCGGCACGGCGGTGGCGAGGAGCGTGATCGGACGGTCGGGCGGCTGCTCGCCGGCGGGCAGGTCGCCCGATCCGCGGCGATACGCGGCCTGGTGACGGCCGCGAGCTCCTCGGCGGTCCACGGGCGAGCGACGCGGCGATAGATGGAGTCGAGGCTGGGCACGGTTACAAAGCCAGGAGTGCGCTCGCGACCGGCAGCGCGGGCCGAGACCACCGGCGGCGATCGGCAGCGTAGAGATTCGCCGCCCCGAGCGAGGCTCCGCTCGACGCCCGCCGGTACTTCCCGTTCGTGGCGAACCAGGCAAAGGCACAAGCGGACACGGGCGACGACCACGCCGTGCATGCGCGCGATCGGGAGCTGCATGAGGCGTACGCGGCGGCCGTCTCGCACGGCGCCGATAGCACGTGGTGCGCCGCGGCGCAGGAGCGCGGGTACGGGACGTTGCGGCTGTTGACGTTGGCGACGCTGCGCCTGCCGGACCTGTTCCTATACACGCACGTGGCCCAGACGTTCTCCGAGGATCCGGAGGTGGCCAGGGTCCCGCGGGTGGTCGTGGACGCGGTGCGGGTGATCGCGGCGGGCGCGCTGCGGCTGGCGCACCGGGCGCTCGAAACCCACGCCAGCGAGGTCGGCTACGGCACCGGCGCCTGGGTCGACCGGGCGCTCAAGCAGGCCGGCGCGCGGGCGACTAGGGGCAATGTGAGAGATCATGTCTCGCGTGGCCGCTGCTGAGGTTCGAGTTCGTGTACGTCCCGGCGCCAGGCGCGAGGAATTACTCCCGATGGACGACGGCTGGATCGTCGCTCGAGTGATGGCGCCAGCGCACGATGGTCGCGCGAACAAGGCTTTGTGTCGCCTCGTCGCGAAGCAGCTCCGGATCGCTCCGTCGAAAGTCGCGATAGTCCGCGGGGCACGCTCGCGCGAGAAGCTGATCCGGGTGGATGGTATGGATCACGCGGCAGTCACCGCCGCGCTCGGGATGCCGCACGGCTAGCTCGGGCGTCGCTCAACGGGGCTGCCCGATCTCGATCAACGCCGGAGCCGACGCGGGAGACTGGTGCAGTGCTGATCGACGAGGACGGTGGATTGGCGTGAGCTACGGTGTCGATCCGGGCCCTCGCGCCGCATCGGGCGGCACGCTCGAATCCTCGCCCGGCGCGGGACCTTCGATCGACTCGATGACCGCCTCGCTCGGTCTAGCAAACGAGTGCAGGCGACGTTCGAGTCGCTCTTGGAGCAGTTGCCGGACGAGCTGTTCCCGCCGACGCTGCTGGCGCTCCGCCTGCTCACGTAAGTCTCCATACCGGCGCCGCCGCTCGCTGGAGTAGCTCCCTTGTTTGTCGGTTGGGTCGCTCGTTGGATGCACGTACGGACCACGCTCTAGTGATATCGAAGCAACACTCTCCCGGGTCCACATCGAAGCGGCGTCCCTCCCCCGGGGACGGCGCGTACGACGCGGACGTTGCTCAAACACGGCAGGCGGTCGCTATCAGCGAGACTCGACGGCACGGAGCCAGCCTGAGCATGCCAGCCGCGCCGCTTCCCGGGAGGCCTGGCGCCAGCATGGCCGCCGTTCACTGCAACGAGAGTTCGCGCTCGGCCTGAAGCCAGTTCGCGACATCGTCGCCGCCCGCTTGAGCCTCATAAATCTCGTGGGCGTGGATCGCGATCTCCTCGTGACTTGGCGTCGCTGGGCGACTAGACTGGCCTCGCGTCTTCGCTGGCGTCTTCTTCGCGCCCGCCTTCGCCGGCGTCTTCTTGCTGGTCGACCGTTTTGCTTGGTTCTCCGGAGTCAAGGCCACGCTCCTCTCGATCGTTGCAATTCGCTGCGCCCTGGACCTGTATGCCGTCAGAACGTCTAGCCGTTCGTGCCGACAGAGCCGGTTCTGTCAATGGCTCCATGCCTACCAGGACAGCCACCACGCTCCCGGCACATCATCGGTTCACATTGCCGTGCCGAGAGTTGCCCAAGATCGTGTAGGAGCACATCGGTAGTTCACACGGATTCTTTTCCTTCGGGCTTAATCGGGGCAGCCAGCGGGGACCCGACCAGGCTGTCGCAACCCCTGGCGTTGCAAGCAACCTGACGCCGTTCCCCCGCGCTCTCGCAAGGGACGATTTGGGGAAGGGCGGCGGCGGTCGCCGCGGGGATGCCCGATTAGTCGTGGAAATCGTCCCAAGCGGCACTCGTGCGTTTGACGCCCGGTTCGCCCGAGCGAAGAAGAACTCTCCGGCTGAACCCGCGGGGCACTGTATGGGCGGCCACGCGAGGGCGGCCATCTCGCGAATCCCTAACCCGGAGGGATGGCCCGACTAGACGCTCGACGTCGATCGCCAAGTCTGAGCTGTCCGGCTAACTTTCGCGCAGCCGGGTGGCGGACAGCGGCCTGCGCCTTCCGATGGGACTCGCGGCGATCTTGCCGCGCGGATTGGCTTGTGATCGCGTCGTCGGCGGGTTGGATCTGGTACCCGGTCGACACACTTCCGACGCTTCACACGATGGTTACATCTGGATCATCTGGCGATCGACGTGGTCGCTAACGTACCGACCGCAGATCCGTCTTACACGGTTGACTTCGAGGGGGCCATCGTCGCGATGCCCGTCGCTGAGGCGGTCGTGATCCGCTGACAAGGACACCACACCGGCGAGTTGCACTCATTTACGGAATAGGACGCCGACTGGGTTGAGTACCGACCCGCTCCCACCGCTGTCTTCGAGCCTGACCGCGCGGCCACTTACGCGTGATGTGATCTTGGCCGATGGGTCGACGCTGCGCTTGCGCGCGCCCGGGCCCGAGGACTATGACGATGTGAAGGCGTTCTACGACGGGCTTTCCCCGGAGAGTCGGTACATGCGCTTTCATGGAACGGTCAGCACGGAGCTCCCGTCACGCTATGCGGTCGAGGCCAGCGGGGTCGACCGGGTGTCACTGATCTGCCGGCACGGTGAGCGGGTGGTCGCGGTCGCGAACTACGAGTGTCTGCTCGAGCCTGGCGTCGCGGAGCTCGCGTTTGCGGTGGCCGACGATTTCAGGCGTCGCTGGACTGCGACGCGGCTGCTCGAGCAACTCGCGGCGATCGCGGCGGAGCGGGGAATCCGCCGCTTCGACGCGGAGGTGCTGGCCGTCAACCATGCGGCGCTCGGCGTGTTCAAAGAGGCGGGATTCAAGGTACGGCGCAAGGGCGCCGGGGGCGAGGTCACTCTGATGCTCGATATCACACCGACCGAGAGCGTCTGGGAGCGGATCGACGAACGCGACCACGTGGGCGTGGTGGCGTCGCTGCGATCGGTGCTCGCGCCGACTTCGATCGCGATCGTGGGTGCATCAGACTCCCCTGATGATCCTGGCGCCGCCGTTTTGTCAAACCTGATCGACGGTCATTTTCAAGGCGTGGTGGTGCCAATCAACCGAGCGGGTGGTGTGATTCGGTCGATCCGGGTCGTGCCCAGCCTTGGCGAGCTGGAGGAGGCGCCGGAGCTTGTTGTGACCAGCGTGCCCCCAGAGGAGGTGGTGGATGTCGCTCGCGAGGCGGCGGAAAGGGGGGCGAAGGCGCTTGTCGTGCTGCGGTGGGAAATGGCGGATGAGGCCGATCGGGCTAGCGAGTGGGAAGAGCCGCTGCTGGAGGTTGTCCGCGCTGCTGGGATGCGCTTGGTCGGGCCGAACTGCCTCGGAGTGCTCAACAGCGACCCGCAAGTGCGCCTGAACGCAACCCTCGCCGGTTTTCGCGTGCCGGCCGGGCATCTGGCGATCTGCTCGGAATCGGGAGCGATCGGGATCGCGTTGCTGGGTCATGCCGCAGCTCGACGGCTCGGGGTCTCGAGCTTCGCCTCGCTTGGGCAGCGCGCGGACGTCTCGACGAACGATCTGCTCGAGATCTGGGAGGAGGACTCCCGCACCGCCGTGTTGATGCTGTACGTGGAGACGGTTGGCAACCCGGAGCGCTTTGCCCGGATCGCGCGGCGGGTTGCGCGACGCAAGCCGATCCTTGCCATCAAGGGACATCGCCGGCCTGACCCGACGCGAAGCGAGACGCGCTCGCACACGCGCGCCGCGTTGCACGGAGAGGCGGTCGTGGACGGCCTGCTGTATCACGGTGGCGTGCAGCGCTTCCGAACTGGGGAGGAGCTGTTCAATGCCGCCGAGTTCTACGATCGCCAGCCGCTTCCGCTCGGACGCCAGATCGGCATCGTCAGCAACTCGGTCGGGGTCGCGACATTGGCGGCCGACGCCTGCGCAACCCGAGGCCTGCTCGTTGCGCCGGCCCGAGCCCGGGTCCAGAACCCGCTCGTCATGCACATCGGCGCAGATCGCCGGGATTACGCGAGGGCCGTCCGCGCGATTGTCCGAGATGCGGCGGTTGATGCGGTGATGGCGTTCTATGTAGATCCGCTGGGCGGCGATCCGGCCGGGGTTCTCGAAGCGATCTCGAGAACGGCGGCCGGGCAGAACAAGCCCGTCGTGTCGTCCGTGGTCACCGCCGAGGGTGAGCTGCCCACCGGTCGCGGCATCCGCGTGCCGAACTTCCGCTTCCCTGAGTCCTGCGCGGACGTTCTTGCGCGCGCGGCGGACCGGCGCGCCTGGCTTTCGCGACCCGTCGGAGAGCCTCCTCGCTACGGCGATCTCGATCCAGCGGCCGCCCGCGGGCTGATCAGCACCCGTCTGGAAATGGAGCCAGGGGGTGAAGGATGGCTCACAAGCGACGAAGCTGAGGCTCTGCTCGCAACGCATGGCTTGGCGTTTGTGCCCTCGCACCGGTGCAAGGACGTTGACTCCGCGGTGGCGACCGCTGAGCAGATCAGCGGCCCGATTGCGCTCAAGGCCAGGCGTCGGCCGCCGGCATACGCAGGCGACATCGACGCCGTGCTGCTAGGCCTGGAAGGCGAGCGAGCGGTCCGATCCGGGTGGCGAGAGCTCCAGCGACGCGTACAGCAGACCGGGTGGCCGTGGATCGGAGCGATCGTGCAGCGGCTAATGCCACCAGGAGCCGATCTGCTCGTGGGGACGGTTAACGATCCAGAGTTCGGGCGGGTGATAGCGGTCGGCCTAGGCGGCCGGCACGGCGGGCTCGCCGGCACCGCCGCCTTCCGTCTTCCACCGAACACAGACGTCGACGCGGACGAGCTGATCGGGGCATGCGAACAGGTCAGCACCCAGCTCGACGGCTCCCGCGGCCTGCCCCACCTCGACCGGCCTGCGCTCCGCGACCTCGTATTGCGCTTCTCGCTGCTGCTTCGTGAAACGCCGCAGATCGCTGAGGCCGACCTGAACCCGGTGCGGTCTATGGCCAACGGATGCGCGGTGCTCGACATGCGCCTTCGGGTCGAGCGCCCCCGACCAACCGACCGCGTCAAGACCTGGTGACCGCGCTCGGAGGAAGCTCGGTCTCCACGCGGGTGTGCCTCCATAGATCATCGTGTTCTGATCGACAGCTTCTGGTTCTCCTCGAGCTGGTTGCCGCTTACATCGGAAGATGAGCATCTGCCCCGTTGCCGTCGGCGACCACCTGGAACGACCTCGTCGGCGTGGGCACATCAGTGAACGGGACGGTGCACTCGGGACACCTTCTGAATCGGACTCATTCTTTGCGGTCGATCACGCCGAGGAGCACCCGCGGCGACGGGGACGGCGACCCGGCGAACGCACCATCGGGGGCCGCGACGTGAGCGCAAGGTCGGGAAGCTCGAAGAAACCAAGAGTTAGAGAACGTGCCCACTCTGTTCGAGGCTTCGCCAGGCGTCGCCCGACATCGCAGGTCCGCTGCTCAATCACGTCGTTCGGTGTTCACCGGCTCGGTGGTCTGCCGAGATCGATCCGAACGTTCACTACGCCCGCGCTCGACGGCTCGACCGTCGTCGGTCCGAGCCGGCTCAGCACGCGGATGAGCATGTCGTCGCTAGCCAGACAACGCGCGGTTAGTTGCTGGATCCCGACAGACCGCGCCATCGCCGCGACCCGCTCCAGTAGCGCGGTCGCGATGCCCCGACCCTGCCACGCCTCGGCCACCGCGAGCGTGACCTCGGCGCTCGCGGACTTCCTGACGGGCAGGCAGCGCGCAATGCCCACCGTCACCCCATCCGGCGCGAACGCCGCGATCGGCTTCAGACCCAGCCGGTCCACACCCACCAGCGCCGACTTCGCGAAGCGATCAAGCCACTCAAGCAACACGAACAACCGCGCATACAGCTTCTCGGCGCCAAGCCCGGCGAAGCAGCTCGCGAACCAGCTCGTGATCGCCGCCTCATCGCCCGCATCCAGCAGCCCGATCACGACGATGGACCCATCGCGCAGAACCAGCCGCTCCACGTCAGCGTGTAATTGTCCATCCCGAACGTCTGCAGACACCGAGGCGGTGCCGGTCTCTGAGCGTGCCATCCGCCCTTGCTCCTCTCTCCAACTCAAGGATACGCTCCGCGCCAACCAGCCGCCGCCCCCAACCCGCGCCTCAGCCTGATCGGATCGGCGTTGGGGAACAGCTCGTCGCAGTACTGCTTCTCGTGGACGCGAGAGTCCGCGAGCGCCTGATCGCGTCGTTTCAGACTGCTGGTGCGGACGAGCTCCGGCAGCGCGGCGTTCGCGCGGTCGGGCACAGCCGCTCTCGCAGGCGAAGCGACAGCCGCTCGGATCGCGCGCCCGTCGTCGGCGTGGAGCTGCATACGCATCGTGACGTCGGCGTTTCCTCGATCGGACACGACCAGCTAACCCGTGATTCTTCTGCTCCGTCGGCAACGCAGGCACGCCACTGCGCCGGCGCCCGGCTTGTGGAATGGACGAACAGCGAGTACCATGCGCGGCGTCCCCTGGCTCCTCGGTTTCGGCGTTGCGGAAGCCACGGATGGCGCGCAAAGCCCGACGCGAGACAACGGCTTCGGAACGATCTCAACGGGCTGTCTCGACCCGAGCGTGACTCCCATCTCTGTCGCGCGCGCAGGACTCTCGGTGAACCTTTCTGCATTCCGCACGATCCGGCAGCTAGAGCGGACTCGGCCCGCTGCCCGTCCGACCAGACGAGGAGGGCGACGCGGAACGACGACGATTAGCTTTCGTCCCACGCATTCTGCGGATTGGCCCCGTGCTTCGGATCCGGGGTCGCCCGACGTAGTCTTGAGATGTCCGAGAGCGCGGCTCTCGTCTACGGGAAAGATCGGCGATGGCCGGTACCCAACTCGAGGATGGCGGGCGTTGATCGTGTTCAGCAGCGTCGTAGGGCAGTTGCGCTCGCGCGCCACTATCGCGATCAGGGGGGTCTCCCAATCGCGGAGATCGCGCGTCGCCTGGGGCGCGCGCAGGCGAGCGTCGAGGCGTATCTGTACGACCCGACGGGCGAGAAAGCCGGCCGGTCAAGGCTCGCTGCCAGGGGGAATGCTCGCGGGTGCGGCGCCGACACCCAGCCGCGCAAGGGCAAGGGCGACGGCCACACCTACTGCAACTGCGCCGCGAGGCGCTCTGTCGTATCCCCGGCGCAGCCGGGAGGAACTCGAAGGGATGTTCTTGGGTCCAATGACTTACCCGGATCCGAAAGGTGAAAGGAACAATCGCATGTCAGGAAAGCGGCGGTCATGCCCAGGTGTCAGGGGTGAGGCGTCGCGGGTCGGGTGGCCGGGGGCATCGCAGCCCCCGGCTCCCACAGATCCCGGCGTGACACTCGCGCGTCACCGGGCTCTTCTCACCAGCTGGTCAGTACGCGTGGACCCACCGCCAGTGGGCGAACAGGCCGGGCTCTCGCTGGAGTAGCCCTGCCCACCACCGCTTGAACCGCTTGTAGGTCCGCAGCCGCCTGTACTTCTTCCCAGCCCAGCGCCTCAGGTAGAGACTGACGCGCTCCAGGAGGGGATACAGCGCCGACCGGTAATACCGGCCGTAGTAGTGCATCCACCCGGCGACGATGGGGTTCAGCCATTCCGCCAGGTCGTCCAGCGACAGGTTGGTGTGCCGGTGGATCCGCAACTCGCGGAGCCGGTCACCTTTGGCCTTGAGCGCCTCGGCGCTGATCGCGGGCAAGAAGCCGGTGAACGACCCGCCTCCTTTGCGCCGCGCCTCCCGTGCCCGGAAGGTGTAGCCGAGAAAGGTGAAGGAGGTGTGCTCGTGCTCGCCCCGACGATTGCTGTCCTTGCAGTAGACGATCTTCGTCTTGTCGGGATGTAGCCTGAGGCCCACCTCCTCCATCCGCTGAGCGATCCTGGTCCGCACGTGTTCCGCCTCCCGCCGCGACGTGCAATGCACGACGGCATCGTCGGCGTAGCGCTCAAACGGGCAGTCCGGGAAATTCCGGGCCATCCACGTATCGAACGCAAAGTGCATGAACAGGTTCGCGAGGACCGGCGAGATCGCCGACCCCTGCGGAGTTCCCTTGTCTCGCTCTTGTTGGGTGCCGTCCGGGCGCTGCAGCGGCGCAGCCAGCCACCGCTTGACGTACAACAGCACCCAGCGGCAGTCGGTCACCGCCTCGACCGCGCGAACCATAAGGTCCCAGGGAACGGTGTCAAAGAACTTCTGGACATCCAAGTCGATGAGCCAGTCGTACTCCCAGCACCGTCGCCGGCATGCCTCGAGCGCATCATGGGCCGACTTGCCCGGTCGGTAGCCGTAGGAGTCACGGTGGAAGATCGGCTCCACCAATGGCTCCAGGTAGTCGGCTGCGACCGTTTGAGCGACCCTGTCGGCGATCGTGGGCACGCCTAACACCCTGGTCCCCGGGCTGTGCGGCTTGGGTATCTCGACCGCCCTGACCGGCGGCGGAAAGTAGGTCCCCGAACTCATCCGATTCCAGATCTTGTAGAGGTTGCCCTCAAGATCGGCCTCGAACGCCTCCAGGTCCTCCCCATCCACCCCAGGGGCACCCTTGTTGTCCTTGACCTGCCGCCACGCCTCCCAGACCATCGACTTGGGAATCGCAAACGGCTTGTCCTTGGGCTTTGGCATATCTCTTCTCGCTTCCTCCCAGAGCCTCTCGGCCCCGGTTGATCGATTGGACATTCCTGGTGAGCCGGCCCCTTCGCTCCACCGCCACCCCAGATAAGCAGCGGCTTCGCAGCTACTACGGGCCGATCCGCCAGCGAGCACCGCGTCGGTACTCAATGCCTTCGGTTTCTGCCTCGGCACGCTCCCTTCGCGCCCTTGGAGGCCTGCGACCCCGGACGCAGCATCGACGCTCGCCTTCTCACGTTCCGTGCAAGAGCCGCAGACCAGGCTCACGCCGCCTCTACGCCGGGCACCGCCTGGCCAGCAACGCGGGTATCCGCCAGGCTCATCCCGGAGGGCGAGTCAGGGCCCCCGGTTTTGATGCCGTCTGAATCACTTTCGACGCCTCGACAGCGCACGCCCCACCGGGAATCCGGCTGGACGCTTTCTGGAACGTCTTCCTGGTCCCCACCTGACGCGGTCAAGCCTCGCCTTTTCCCCGGACGCTCACCACGACAGTCTTCAGCTAACGCAGCTCGGGGTGGTTTGACGCCCGCCCCCGCAGGGCCGACGCCGGAGGGCCACAAAGCCTCCATCTCTCGCACAGCACCGCCTATATGAGGGGTTTTCTACACGTCTCCTCCTTCAGCGTTCGTGACACACGACCCGCGTGATATGGCGAAAGCTGGATTGCCTGATTCCCAATCTCCAGACGACGCGATGCACCGTCCGCCGGAAAGGCATCCGAGACCGGCGCCACGTTCTGCGACGGCATGGTCTGTCGGCCGTCGCAACCTTCGGGGCGTGGAGCGTTGCCCAGTGAGGGCAATTAAGGAGATGAGTGGGACGCCTACGTCACGCTCGGACGTATGACAGGGACGAACGCGGGATCAACCCTCAGGGGCGCGAGCCCCAGGGTGACGGAGTGCTCGTAGTAGTCGTGGGAGCAACGACCCACCGAGGAGGGCGGGAGAGCCGTCCACAGGGCGAAGGGGCACAGGTGGCTGGATATCCACCGACCGCGAGGTATGCGTAATGCAGAGCGCCGCAACGGTTCTGGATGTCCTCCGTGAGCGCGGCAGGCGCGGCCTGCCGTTGGATGAGTTGTATCGGCAGTTGTTCAACCCGCAGCTGTATTTGCTGGCCTATGGGCGCATCTACTCCAATAAGGGGGCGATGACACCCGGAGCCGACGCGGAGACCGCGGACGGCATGACGCTGGGCAAGATCGAGCGGATCATCGACGCGCTGCGTCATGAGCGCTACCGGTTCAAGCCCGTCAGGCGCCGCTACATCCCGAAGAAGGATGGGAAGCAGCGGCCGCTTGGTCTGCCGTCGTGGTCGGACAAACTGCTCGGCGAAGTGGTGCGCCTGCTGTTGGAGGCGTACTACGAGCCGCAGTTCTCCGACCATTCCCACGGTTATCGGCCCGGCCGCGGCTGCCACACCGCCTTGGGCGAGGTGGCACGAACGTGGACGGGAACGACCTGGTTTATCGAGGGCGACATCTCCCGGTGTTTCGACGAGCTTGATCACTCGGTCATGCTCGGGACGCTGGGCGAGAAGATCCTCGATAACCGGTTCCTTCGGCTGATTGGCCAGATGCTGCGAGCCGGATACCTGGAGGACTGGGTGTGGAACGCCACGCTCAGCGGCGCGCCGCAGGGCGGGGTCCTGTCCCCGTGCCTTTCCAACATCTATCTGGATCGGCTGGACAAGTTCGTCGAGACGGCTCTATTGCCGGGATATACCCGAGGTGTGCTCAGGGCCACCAACCCTGAGTACGAGAGGATCAAACACCGGCTCGCTCGGGCCCGCAAACACGGCGATCATGCCGCGGTGCGGACGCTGCGCAAGCAGCTACGCAGCCTGCCCAGCAAGGATCTGATGGATCCTTGCTATCGGCGGCTGCGCTACGCGCGATATGCCGATGACATCCTGCTCGGGTTCATCGGACCGAAGGCCGAAGCCGAGGAGATCAAACGTCGCCTCGCCCAGTTCCTGCAAGAGGACCTCAAGCTGGAACTGTCCGAGACCAAGACGCTGATCACCCACGCCCGCACCGACGCGGCGCGGTTCCTTGGCTATGAGATCACGGTCCAGCACGCCAACCACAAGCTCACCGGTGGCCGCCGAGCGGTCAACGGCGCTGTCCGGTTGCGCGTGCCCGCGGACGTGATCAAGGCCAAATGCTCCCGATACCTGCAACGCGGCAAGCCCGCCGAGCAGCCCGGGCTGATGAACGAGCAGCACCACACGATCATCGGCCGCTACGGGTCCGAGTATCGGGGCATCGTTCAGTACTACCTGCTGGCCGGCGATGTCTGGCGACTGAGCCGGCTGCGGTGGGTGATGGCGACCTCGCTGCTCAAGACGCTGGCCGGCAAGTACGGCTCGACGGTGACGAAGATGGCCCGCACCTACGGGGCCACGATCGATACGCCGCACGGGCCGCGCAAATGCCTACAAGTCAGCATCGAGCGCGGCGAAGGCCGCAAACCACTGGTCGCAACGTTCGGTGAGATCCCGCTCATACGGCACAAAAACGCGGTCCTGCGGGATCGCGAACCCGTCCGGGACGCCGCCCCCGGCAGTGAGTTGATTCGTCGGCTCCTGGCCGGGTGCTGCGAGCTCTGCGGGCAAACGGGGAAGGTGCAGGTCCACCAAATCCGCACGCTCTCAGACCTCGACAAGCCCGGACAGCCGCAACCGGAATGGATGCGGATCATGGCCAAACGGCGCCGCAAGACCCTCGTGGTCTGCGGAACCTGCCACACCGAGATCCATCACGGGAGGCCAATCGCGCTAACGGCATAGTCGCTGGAGAGCCCGGTGATCGGAAACGATCACGCCGGGTTCGGGAGAGGGGCGGCGGAAAAGGACCAGACATGGCACCTCGCCGCCGTCCTATCTCACCAAAATCGACTCGCGGGTGCTCGCCGAGCTGTCGTTCCGGGACTTGGTGCCGGCGATCTGGCTGCCCACGCTGGAGCTGCGCCGGGAGCGGGAGATCTCCCGGTGGCGGCTGCATCTGGTCAAGCAT
>Ga0335085_10010226_pt1 | contig 14044 bp, 17 predicted proteins | sample Lox_Sample_45_FD_206712 | JGI IMG/M metagenome (GOLD analysis project Ga0335085, IMG submission 206712) | Soil microbial communities from Loxahatchee National Wildlife Refuge, Florida, United States - Lox_Sample_4.5 | ecosystem: Environmental > Terrestrial > Soil > Wetlands | place: USA...
GCTCGATCGCGGAGATGTAGTTCGCGATCTCGTACGTCGCCGCCTTCGGGTCGGTCACCTGGAAGTAGATGACGGAGTCGATGTTGACGACGAGGTTGTCCTCCGTGATCACCGGCTGCGGCGGGAACGAGACGACCTGCTCACGGAGGTCGATGACGTCGCGGATCCGGTCGACGAACGGGACGACGAGCGTCAGGCCCGGCGACAGCGTCCGGCTGTAGCGCCCGAGGCGCTCGACGACGCCGGCGCGGGCCTGCGGGATGATCCGCACGGTCCGCCACAGCGTGAGGAGGACGAAGAGGACGACGGCGAGGGCGACGATCCCGGCGATCATTGGTGCTCCTTTACTCGTAGACGAGCGCGGTCGCGCCCTCGATCTTCACGACTTCGACCTGCGTCCCGGGCTCGTACGCCGCGTCCGGCATGTACGAGCGGGCCGACCATTCCTCCCCGCCGATCTTGACCCGGCCGCCCTGCGCGTCGACGCGCTGGAGGACGAGCGCCTTCGAGCCCTCGAGCGCGGCGGCGCCGGTGCGGATCGCGCGCGGCATCGTCAGGTGCGCGCGGGCGATCGGTCGCAGGAAGGCGAGCGACGCGGCCGACGCGCCGGCGAAGACGAGGAGCTGGAGCCAGAGCGCGCCGCCGAGCAGCGCCACGAGCATGGCGACGACGGCGGCCAGGGCGACCGGGCCGAGGAAGAACAGCCCCGGCGTGAGGATCTCCCCCACGGCCAGCAGGACCGCCGCGATCGCCCAGCCGACCCATGCCGACATGTGTCCAGTCTACGACGGGAGGCCCAGGGCAGCGGGAAGCGCGGCGAGGCTCTCGACGCGCGGCTCGATCTCCGGGTGCAGCCCGGCGCGGTCGACGAGGATCGCGCGCATGCCGAGCGCACGCGCGCCCTCGAGGTCGTCCTCGAGCTGGTCGCCGACCATCGCGGCGTCGGCGGGCTCGACGTCGAGCAGCTCGAGCACCGCGCGGAAGATCGAGGCGTGCGGCTTCGCCTTCCCGTGGTGGAACGAGCTGATGCCCGCGTCGATGGGGAGCCCGTGGTGCTGCGCGAACTCGCGGACGTCGCGCGCCGAGTTGGAGACGAGCCCGAGCTTCAGCCCGGCCGCGCGGAGCGCGGTCAGCGTCGGGATCGTGTCGTCGTACAGCTCGAAGTTGTCGTGCCGCTCCCAGGCGCGCGTGATCTCGACGGCGCACGTGTACGCGGCCGGCTTCGTGCCGCCCATGCCGAGGATGATCCGCTCGGAGAACGCGAACCAGATCCCGTCGTCGTGCTCGAGCTCGGGGTGGCGGCGGAGGTCGACGAGCGCGGCCTCGCGGGCCGCGGCGTAGCGATCCGCGTCGAGGGCGAGGCCGTGGCGCTCGCCCGCGTGCACATAGCCGGCGGGGCCGAGCTCGGGCCCGGGCCGCGCGAGCGTGAAGTCGACGTCGAAAAGGATGGCCTTCAGAGGAGCCATTCGACGACCTCCATGTGCGACTCGACGCGATTCCCCTCCGACCAGGCGAGCGTCTGCACGATCGTCCAGCCGCGCGCGCGCTCCCGGTCGAGGCCGAGCTCGGTGGAGAGCCGGTCGATGCGGTGGAGCACGTCGCGCTTCGAGTGGCCGAGCTCCGGCGAGCGCACGATCGGCACGACGGCGAACTCCCGCTCGGCGGCGAGCGGCTTCGGATCGATCGCGAGCCACGGCTCCCGCTCGGCGGCGAGGACGTTGTCGCCGTGGAGATCCTGGTGCGCGAGCACGAGCTCGCCCTGCGACGGCGCGAGCTCGCGGATCAGGCCTGCGGCGAGGTCGCGGTGCCGGCTCGCGACGAGGCTGTGCTCGAGCCAGTGCGCCGCCTCGTCCTCGAGCGTCCGGAAGCCGTCGGCGTCCGTCCACAGGCGCGGCAGGAGGCCGACGAGGACGTCGAGCGCGTCCGGCGAGCGCGAGAGGAACGTCCCGGGCTCGCAGCGCTCGAGCAGGATCGCGCAGCGCTCGTCGTCGCGGCGGAGCAGGCGGACCGCGCCGTCGCCGTCCCAGCGCTCGAGCGCGTCCGGCTCCTGGAGCGACTCGCGGTCGGGGTAGAAGAGCTTCAGCACGGCCGGCGTCCCGTCCGCGAGCTCGGCGCGGACGACGTGGCCGCAGAAGCCCGGCGGGTACGCCTCGCCGAGCGTCAGCTCCCACTCGTCGGCGATCTCGCCGGCGATCCGCGGCGCCGTCTCGCGCCAGCGGCCGATTGCTACCGCGACGTCGTCGGCCACCGGTAGGCGCCGGCCCGGCGGTTCGCGAGTGACGGCAGCTTCGCGCGGATCTCGCGGACGCGCGCGCGGTCGAGCTCCACGACGATCACCGTCTCGTCGTCCGGCGCCTGCGCGAGCCCGATCCCCCACGGGTCGGCGCCGGTCGATGCGGCGCGCGCGACCAGCGCCTCGGCGCGGGCCAGGTTCGCGTCCTTGTCCCGGCCGCTCGTCATCTGGACGCAGGCGACGCGGATCCGATCCGGCATGGCGCTGGCACGCTACCCTATGGGCCGCACGACGGGGTGTGGCGCAGCCTGGTAGCGCGCTCCGTTCGGGTCGGAGAGGTCCCCAGTTCGAATCTGGGCACCCCGATGCGGAGAGCCGCGGGAGACGCTTCCGCGGCTCTTTGCCATGTTGCCGGGAAGCCGTGACGGTCGCGGCGCGATTCGCGGCGTAGCGTCGAGGCGTGCCTCGTCCGCTCCGCGTCCAGGCGTCCGGGATCTATCACGTCGGCTGCCGCGGCAACCGCAAGCAGCGGATCTTCGACGACGACATCGACCGCGAGCGGTATCTCGGTCTGCTGGGCGGGGTGGCGCGGAAGCTCGGGTGGTGATGTCTCGCGTATTGCCTGATGACGAATCACGTCCATCTCGTGCTGGACGTCCCGGACGGGACGCTGTCGCGCGGGATGCAGCTTCTCAGCGGGCGGTACGCGCAGGCGTACAACCTGCGGCACGGGTGGGTCGGTCATCTGTTCCAGGGGCGGTTCTTCTCGGAGCGGGTGGAGACCGACGAGTACAGCCTCGAGCTCGGGCGGTACGTCGTGTTGAACCCGAGGCGGGCAGGGATGGTCAAGCGTGCGGGTGCGTGGAGGTGGAGCAGCTATCGCGCGCTGGTCGGCAAGGCGCCGGTGCCGTCGTGGCTCGATGCGGGGTGGACGCTCCGTCAGTTCGGGAACGTGCTGTCGAAGGCGCGCGCGGCGTATTCCGCGTTCGTCGAGGCCGGCGTCGGGCTCGGGGAGCCGTCTCGTGCGGGCACCTCCCGGGGTCAGACCCCGGGTCGTGTCCCGCCCGGACGCGTGCCGGACGACTAGAGCTCGGGCCGGCCGAAGCCGTAGGCGCCCGGGAACCGCTCGGCGAGCAGCCGGACGAGCAACGCCACCGGCAGCCCGACGACATTCAGATAGTCGCCCTCGACCCGCTCGACGAGCGCCGCTCCCCTGCCCTGGATCGCGTACGCGCCGGCGCGCCCCTCCCATTCGCCCGTCGCCACGTACGCGGCCACGTCGTCCTCCGACACGGCCCGGAACGAGACGAGCGTCGCGGCGGCCCCGACCACCTCCCACTCCGACGTGAGCAGGCAGAGGCCTGACAGCACCGCATGCGTCTTCCCCGCGAGGCCGGCCAGCATCTGCTTCGCCTCGGGGGCGTCGGCCGGCTTGGCGTAGATGCGGCCGTCGAGCACCACCGTCGTGTCCACCCCGAGCACCGGCCGCCCGTCCGCCTGCGCCGCCACCGACCGCGCCTTCCCGAGCGCATGATCGCGGACGAGCCGCTCCGCATCGGCCTCCGCCGGATCGTGCTCGACGTACTCCGGCGCGACGGCGTCGTACGGAATACCCAGCTGCTCGAGGATCGCTCGCCGCTGCGGCGACGTCGACGCCAGGAGGAGCGGCCGCGCGACGCTCACCCGCCCACCGCCTTCCGCGCCGCCCAGATCTCCTCGGCGGGCCAGCGCCGACCCCACTCCACCGTGACGAAGTCGTAGTAGATGGGATCCTCCGCGCCGTCAGGGGCGCGGAGCTCGTGCAGCGCCTCGACCTCGAGACCGGTAGCCCGCAGAAGCGCGATCCACTCGCCGTGCGGGAGGTGGTACTCGACGCCCTCCGACTCGGGCCACCGGATCGCGTACATGCCGAATTGCTCGCGCTGCAGGGTCTCGGTGACGATGCCCACGTCCGGTGCGCAGAGGTAGACGAGCAGCGAGTTCGTGAGGAACACGAGCCGGCCGCCCGGGCGCAGCAGCCGTGCTGCTTCGGGCACCCACTTCGCCGGATCCGCCCAGAGCGACGCGCCGTACTCGGACACGGCCAGGTCGAACGACGCGTCCGGCAGCGGCACTGACTCCGCAGGCGCCTCGACAAGCGGAAACTCGATCCCGGCCTCGTCCATCATCCGCCGCGCCGTCGCCAGCTGCGCGGGCGTCGGGTCGACGCCGACCGGCCGGGCACCCCTGCGAGCAAGTCGCGCCGAGACGTACGCCGTCCCGCAGCCGAGCTCGACGACGTCGAGCCCGGCGACGTCGCCGAGCAGGCCGACGTCGGATTCCGGGACGCCGAACACGCCCCAGTCCATCTCCTCCTTCGCCCACTGGCGCCGCGCAGCGCCGTCCGTGAACTCGGCGTTCGTCCGCGTCCAGTGGGCGACGTTGCGCGCGACCGTGTCGTCAGGCGAGCTCATCGGCGGAGAACCAGAGCGCGACCTCACGCGCCGCCGACTCCGGCGAGTCGGAACCGTGCACGAGGTTGTCCGGCATCGACATCGCCAGATCGCCGCGGATCGTCCCCGGATCGGCGTCCGCCGGATCCGTCGCGCCGATCGTCTTCCGCATCGTCGCGATCGCACCCTCACCCTCGACCACGAGCGCCCACGTCCGGCCCGACGTGATGAAGTCGACCAGATCGCCGAAGAACGGCTTCTCGCGGTGCTCGGCGTAGTGCTCCTCGCCGAGCCCGCGGCTCACGGTGAGCAGCTTCCCCGCCCGCACCTCGAACCCCCGCACCTCGATCCGACCGAGGATCTCCCCGGCGAGCCGGCGCCGGACGGCGTCGGGCTTGATCAGGATCAGCGTGCGCTCCACGGCCACGGGGCGCCAGTCTAGTCAGTGCGCTAGGCCGGCGGACGGCGGGTGCGTCGCGTCCCGAGCGTCGGCACCTCGCCGATGGCGGCGGGCTCGATCGGCGTCTCGCAGTACGGGCAGATCTGCCACAGCGCCTCGAGCGGGGCCTTGCAGTTCGTGCACGCCTGCTTCAGCTTCGTCGTGCAGATCGGGCAGATGAGATAGCTCGGGTCGACCTCGGACCGGCACACGGGGCAATGGAGATCGCGCTTCGCCAGCCGCTCCTCCATCGCCTTGATCTCGAGCTCGCGCTCGCGCATGTCCTCGAGATACTCGGGCGGCCGGAACAGCATGTAGATGAGCGGCCCGATGTACGGCGGCACGAGGCCGAGCAGCGTCGCCATCCCGACGAGCCACGGATCCTCGATCCGGCGGCGCGCGTCCTTGTTCACCCAGTAGCCCAGCGCGATCCAGAAGACGGCGGCGAAGAAGATCAGCAGGTTCCGGGTGACGAGCCAGGTACCCGAATTGAAGAAGCCGTGAACGCTGGTCGCGACCGTCACAGCAGGATCCTTCCTATGAGGTAGCCGGCGGCGAAGGCGCCTCCGACCACCAGGACGAGAACGAAGATCGCGACGGCGAAGACGCTGATCTTCTCCCGCACGTTACTCCTTGTAGCCGTGCGCACTGAGCTCGGCAAGAAGGTAGAGGGACCCTGTGACGAGAACAGCGCCGAGGTCGCCCGCGAGCGCGAGCGCCCGGCTGCGAGCCGCGGCCGGATCTGGAGTGGATTCGACATGGTGGAAGTACCGTTCGGCACGGGCCGCGAGTTCCCCTGCGGGAATCGCACGGGCATTCGTCGACTCCGTGGCGATCAGTGTGCCGCCCAGGACGGACAGCGCCTCGAGCATCAGCTCCGGGCGCTTGTCCTCGAGGATCGAGCAGACGAGGACGTACTGCCGGCTCGGCAGCCGCGGGAGGAGGTAGCCGATCCCGGCGAGGTTGTGCGCGCCGTCCCAGATCTCGAGCGGATGCTCGCCGCGGTGCTCGAGCCGGCCGGGGAGCACGACGTCCGCGGCGGCGTGCGGGTCGACGCTCGCGCCGAGGAACTCCTCGGCGGCGGCGACCGCGAGCGCGAGGTTGCTCCGCGCGGTGACGACGAGGCTCGCCGCGCCGTTCTCCTCGGCGAGCGGCTGCCACTCGGGCTCGCCGAGGACGACGCCGCAGCCGCGCTGGACGACGGCGAGCTTCTCCGCCGCGATCGCCTCGCGGGTGTCACCGAGGACGTCCATGTGGTCGAGGGCGACGCTCGTGAGCACGACGACTCGCGTCCGGAGGATGTTCGTCGCGTCGTGCCGGCCGCCGAGCCCCGCCTCGACGACCGCGACGCCGACGCCCGCGTCGGCGAACGCGAGCAGGGCCGCGGCGGTCAGGGCCTCGAACTGCGTAGCTCCGAGGGCCACGGCCGGGGGTCTGACCCCGGCGACGGCGCGCTCGAAGTCGGCCTCCTCGCCGCCGATCCGGATCCGCTCGCTCCAGCCTCGGACGTGGGGCGACGTGTAGGCGCCGACGTTCAGCCCCGCATCGGCGAGGAGCGCCTCGGTCATGCGCGTCGTCGTCGACTTGCCGTTCGTGCCGACGACGTGGATCGCCGGATAGCGGAGCTGCGGGTCGCCGAGCTCGGCGAGGAGCGCGCGCATGCGCTCGAGCCCGAAGCCGTCGGCCGGCCACGGGCTGAGTGACGCGATCCACTCGGTGGCGTTCATCTCCGTCCCATTGTCCTCGCGGGACCGGTCCGGGGGTCTGACCCCGGGTCGTGTCCCGCTCAGCCGTCGAGCACGTCGAGTTCGCGGCGGTACCGCGCGAGCTTCTCCCGCTCCGCCTCGACCACCGCGGCCGGCGCCCGCTCGACGAACCGCTCGTTCGCGAGCATCGCCTCGGCGCGCGCGATCTCTCCGCGCAGCCGTTCCAGCTCCGCCTCGACGTTGCCGTTCCCGCCGGCGCCCGCCCCCGCGCGCTCCGGCCGGACGACCGCGTCGAAGATCCGCTTCTCGTCCCCCTCGAGCGCCGTCGACACGCCGCTCCGCCGGAACCGCTCGGCCGCGTCCTGCACGCGGACGAGCGCGTCCGCGTCAGCGGCGAACCGCCCGTCCTCCTCCGGCCACGCCGCCGCGATCAGCCGCGTCTCCCGCGCCGGCAAATGCGTCCAGATCTCCTCCGTCACGTGCGGCATCACCGGATGGAGCAGCTTCAGCAGCCGCTCGAGCGCCGCGAGCGCCGTCGCCTGCGCATCCGCGTCGCGTGCGTAGAGGCGCGGCTTGACCGCCTCCGCGTACCAGTCGCAGAAGTCGTCGAAGGTCAGGTGATAGAGCCGGTCGACCGCATGCGCGAAGTCATACGCGTCGAGATCCGCCTCGAGCTCCGCGCGCGTCGCGTCGATCCGCACGAGGATCCAGCGCTCCTCCAGCTCGCGGGGCCGCGCCTCGGGGGCCGCGTCACCGGCGTTCGCCAGCAGTAGCCGCGACACGTTCCAGAGCTTGTTCGCGAGCTTCCGCCCCTCCTCGATCGGCTGCGTCGTGAACCGGACGTCCTGCGTCGACGACATCTTCAGCAGCCCGTAGCGCGTGGCGTCGGCGCCGAACTCGTCGATGAGCTCGAGCGGGTCGATGCCGGTGCCGAGCGACTTCGACATGCGCCGCCCGTCCGGCGCGAGGATCGTCGAGTGGATGATCACGTCGTGGAACGGGATGTCGCCGACGAGCTCGATCCCCGCCATGACCATCCGCAGCTCCCAGAGGAAGATGATCTCCCGCGCCGTCGAGTTGACGTCGCCGGGGTAGTACCGGCGCAGCTCCGGCGTCTCGTCGGGCCAGCCGAGCGTCGCGAACGGCCACAGCGCCGACGAGAACCACGTGTCGAGCACGTCAGGATCGCGCACGAGCTGGCCCGAGCCGCACTCCGCGCACGCATCCGGCTCGGTCTCGGCGCAGACGACGTGTCCGTCCGGGCAGTACCAGATCGGCAGCTGGTGGCCCCACCAGAGCTGCCTCGAGACGTTCCACGGCCGGATCGCATTCAGCCAGTCGAGCGCGACGCGGTTCTGCACCGGCGGGTGGAACCGAACGCGCCCGGACTCGATCGCCTCGATCGCCGGCGCCGCCATCGGCTGCATGTCCACCCACCACTGCAGCGACACGAGCGGCTGGATGCGCGTGCCGCTGCGCTCGCAGTGACCGACCGAGTGCCGGTAGCTCTCGCGCTTCTCGAGCAGGCCCTCCTGGCGCAGCCAGTCGACCACGTACTCCGACGCCTCCTCCTCGGTCAGGCCGACGAGCTTGTCCGGGATGTCGCCCGTCATGCGCCCGTCGAGGCCGATCACGGACGGCTCGGGCAGGCCGTGGTCGCGGCCGATCTCGAAGTCGAGGGGGTCGTGGCCGGGCGTGATCTTCAGCGCGCCGGTGCCGAACTCGCGCTCCACGCGCTCGTCCGCGATCACGGGCACGCGCCGGCCCGCGACCGGCACGATCACCTCGCGCCCGACGAGATCCCTGTAGCGCTCGTCGTCCGGGTGCACGGCGACCGCGACGTCGGCGAGGATCGTCGCCGGCCGCACCGTCGCGATCGTCACGTGACCGTCGCCGTCGGCGAGCGGGTAGCGCGCGTACGTCAGCGCGTCGTCGACGTCGATGTGCTCGACCTCGAGGTCGGAGATCGAGGTGCGGCAGTCGCTGCACCAGTTGACGATGCGGTTGTCGCGGTAGAGCCAGCCGCGCTCGTACAGGTGCACGAAGAAGCGCATGACCGCGCCGACGTACGCGTCGTCCATCGTGAAGCGCCCGCGCTCGTAGTCGAGCGAGCAGCCGAGCCGCCGGAACTGGCCCATGATCACGCCGCCGTACTCGTGCAGCCATTCCCAGACGCGCTCGACGAACGCCTCGCGGCCGATCTCGAGCCGTGACGTGCCCTGCCGGCGCAGATCCTTCTCGACCACGGCCTGCGTGGCGATGCCCGCGTGGTCGTAGCCCGGCTGCCAGAGCGTGTTGAAGCCGGCCATCCGGTGCCGGCGGATCAGCGCGTCCTGGATCGTCCCGTTGAGCGCGTGGCCCATGTGCAGCGCGCCCGTCACGTTCGGCGGCGGCACCGCGATCACGTAGCTCGTCCCGCCCGCCGCCGGGTCGGCGCGGTACAGGCCCTCGGCCTCCCATGCGCGCTGCCAGCGCTCCTCCACGCCGTGCGGGGTGTAGAGCGGCTCCATGTCGGCGCGAGGCTCCATCAGGGGCCGATCCTAGCCAGCAATCCGGTGTGGTCAGGCAGCGACTATGTGTGAAGTATGCCGAACCGGCTCGACCGGCTGCTCGTCGCCGCGCTCATCGTGCTCGTCGCCGTCGTCGCGGGCGACGCGCTGCGCCACCGGCTCTCGTCGCACCAGGCCTCCGGGAGGCGGACGGCGACGACCGCGGCGGGCGCCCTCGCGCGGGCGCCCGTGCCCGAGCGCGTCCGGCTCGTGCCGTCGACGACGGCCTTCCTGCCGCGCTGCGCGAACGCGGCGATCCGGCTCACCGTCGGCCCCGGCCCGTTGGTGACGCTGCGCTACGCGGGGCGGCCGTGCCACCTGCCGCCGCTGCACCTGCGCGAGGTCGTCCGCACGCGCGACGGGAGCGTCGCGTACGCGGGCCCGGCGCTCGCGTACGAGGACCTGTCGGGGAACTACGCCGGCGAGGGCACGGCGCGCGGACGGCTGCTCGGCGCGTGCGAGCCCGGCGCCGCGACGGCCGCGACCGTCAGCGGCTCGGGACTCTCCGCGACGGGCTCGGTCCGCTGCGGCTAGCCCTAGGAGCTCCGCGCGGCGCGGCTCTTCTGCCAGTCGCGCGGCTGCGCGCCGACCTGCTCGAGGATCGTCTCGAGCAGCGCGAACGAGGACATGACGTGCTCGCGCGCGAGCTCGCGCGCGCCGGCGGCGCTCCCCGCCATCAGCGCCTGCTTGATCGCGCGGTGCTGCTCCGCGTTCTTGACGTAGAGCCCGTCGATCGAGTGGTCGCCCGGCGCCCACACGGCAGGCCCGGAGAAGGTGCGCCGCGCGCTCTTCGCCAGCTGCTCGACGAGCGGCAGCGCTGCCGCCCGGTAGATGACGTCGTGGAACGCGTGGTTCGCGCGCACCCAGTCGCCCATGATCGTGCGCCGCTCGTCGCCCGGCTCGCGCGCGCGCAGATCCTGCGAGATCCGCGAGAACCGCTGCTCGGCCTCGTCGAGCTCCTCGAGCTCCTCCGGCGTGATCTTCGTCGCCGCCACCTGCGTCGCGAGCCCCTCGAGCTCGGCCCGCACCATGAACGCCTCCTGCAGCTCGTCGCGGGAGATCGTCCGGACGCGGACGCCGCGGTTCGGCACGAAGGAGACGAGCCCGAGCGCAGCCAGCCGCCGCAGCGCCTCCCGCACCGGGGTGCGCGAGACGTTGAACTGCTCGGACAGCTGCTCCTGCCGGAGGACCGTCCCCGGGGCGAGCTCCCCGGAGACGATCGCCTCCTCGATCACGAGCGCGATGTCGTCTGCCTTGGTGCTGTCGAGGCTCACTCCAGGTGAGTGTACGCGGGGAGCGTGAGGAACTCGACCAGCTCGGGCGCGAGCGCGAGCCCCGCGAACAGCTCCTTCGCCTCGTCGCCCGCCTCCACGCGCCCGATCTCGGCCCGCACCCGCTCCGGGGCGAAGAGCCCGGCGCGCACCCACTGCCACACCTGCGAGCGCGAGATCTCGGCCGTGGCCGCGTCCTCCATGAGGTTGTCGATCGCCGCCGCGCCCACGCCGTGCAGCCACGCGTCGAGGTAGCGGACGCCGACGGAGACGTTCGTCCGCAGCCCCGCGTCCGTGACCTCGCCCGGCGTGTCCGGGATCGAGAGGAGCGCCGCCGCGTCCGGGACGACGTCCTCCCGCAGCCGCTCGACCTGGTTCGGCCGCGCGCCGAGGACGCCGTCGAACACCTCCGTCGCCGTCGGCACGAGATCCGGGTGCGCGACCCACGTGCCGTCGAAGCCGTCGCCGGACTCGCGCTGCTTGTCCTCGCGCACGCGCGCAAGCGCGATCTCGTTCACCTCCGGGTCCTTGCGCGACGGGATGAACGCCGCCATGCCGCCGATCGCGTGCGCGCCGCGCTTGTGACAACTTGCAACTAGGAGCTCGGTGTAGGCGCGCATGAACGGCACGGTCATCGTCACCTGCGCGCGGTCCGGCAGCAGCCAGTCGCGCGCTCGGAACTTCTTGATCACGCTGAAGATGTAGTCCCAGCGGCCGGCGTTGAGCGCGCAGCCGTAGTCGCGCAGCTCGTAGAGGATCTCCTCCATCTCGAACGCGGCGAGAACCGTCTCGATCAGGACCGTGCAGCGGATCGACCCCGCCGGCACGCCGAGCTCGTCCTCGGCGAGCGCGAACGCGGCCGCCCACAGCCGCGCCTCGCGATGCGACTCGAGCTTCGGCAGGTAGAAGTACGGCCCGCTTCCGCGCTCGAGCAGCTCGCGCGCGTTGCGGAAGAACGTCAGCCCGAAGTCGAACAGCGACGCGGAGACCGGCTCGCCGTCGACGAGCACATGCCGCTCGGGGAGATGCCAGCCGCGCGGACGGATCAGCATCGTCGCGATCTCGTCGTTCAGCCGGTACGACTTCTCCGGCGTCTCGAGCGCGATCGTCCGCCGCACCGCGTCGGAGACGTTGCGCTGGCCCTCGACGACGTTCGTCCACGTCGGCGAGTTCGCGTCCTCGAAGTCGGCCATGAAGACGCGCGCGCCCGAGTTGAACGCGTTGATCATCATCTTCCGGTCGACCGGGCCGGTGATCTCGCAGCGGCGGTCGAGCAGGTCCGCCGGCGCGGGCGCGACGCGCCAGTCGCGGTCGCGCACGCCGTTCGTCGCCGTCAGGAACCCGGGCAGCGCGCCCGCGTCGAGCTCGCGCTGGCGCCCGCGCCGCCGCTCGAGCAACTCGAGCCGGGTCGGATTCAGCTCGCGGTGCAGGCGCGCGACGAAGTCGAGCGCCTCCGGGGTGAGGATCGAGTCGTCGGCGGGAGCGACGACCTCGACCGTCAAGCGGCCGCCTCGCTGTGCTCGAACTGCGCCTCCTCGGTCGAGCCCTTCAGGGCGAGCGTCGAGCTGTCCGGCGCGACCGCCTGCGCTACGAGGTCGAAGTAGCCGGCGCCGACCTCCCGCTGGTGGCGGGTCGCCGTGTAGCCGTGCTCCTCGAGCTCGAACTCGTGCTCCTGCAGCGCCACGTACGCGGTCATCGCATCGCGCGCGTATCCGCGCGCGAGCTCGAACATGCCCGCGTTGAGCGAGTGGAAGCCGGCGAGGGTGATGAACTGGAAGCGGTAGCCCCAGCCCGCGAGCCGGTCCTGGAAGCCCGCGATCTCGTCCTCGTCGAGCGCCTTGCCCCAGTTGAAGGAGGGCGAGCAGTTGTACGCGAGCAGCTTGCCGGGGAACCGCTCGTGGATCGCGTCGGCGAAGGCGTGCGCCTCGCCGAGGTCCGGCGTCGACGTCTCGAACCAGAGCAGGTCGGCGTACGGCGCGTACGCGAGCGCGCGCGAGATCGCCGCGTCGATGCCGTCGCGGACGCGGTAGAAGCCCTCCGCGGTGCGCTCGCCGGTGACGAACTCGCGGTCGTACTCGTCGATGTCGCTCGTGAGCAGCGCGGCCGAGAGCGCGTCGGTCCGCGCGACGAGGACCGTCGGCACGTCGAGGACGTCGGCCGCGAGCCGCGCCGCGTTGAGCGTGCGCGCGAACTGCGACGTCGGCACGAGCACCTTCCCGCCGAGGTGGCCGCACTTCTTCTCGGAGGCGAGCTGGTCCTCGTAGTGCACGCCGGCGGCGCCGGCCTCGATCATCTGCCGCATCAGCTCGTACGCGTTCAGCGGCCCGCCGAAGCCCGCCTCCGCGTCGGCGAGGATCGGCGCGAGCCAGTGCGTGCCGTTGCGACCCTCCGCCCAGTCGATCTGGTCGGCGCGCATGAGCGCGCTGTTCAGCCGCCGGACGAGCGCGGGCGCGCTGTTCGCCGGGTAGAGGCTCTGGTCCGGGTAGGTGCTGCCGGCGAGGTTCGCGTCGGCGGCGACCTGCCAGCCGGAGAGGTAGATCGCCTCGAGCCCGGCCCTCACCATCTGCACCGCCTGGCCGCCGGTGAGCGCGCCGAGCGCCCGTACCGGCTCGTCGCGGTGGAGCAGCTCCCAGAGCCGCTCGGCGCCGAGCCGCGCCAGGGTCTGCTCCGGGACGACGGAGCCGCGCAGACGGACGACCTCCGCCGCGCCGTACGTCCGCTCGATCCCCTGCCAGCGCGGCTCGTGCCCCCAGCGCGACTCGAGCGCGTCGGCCTCGTTCTGGATCCGAATATCCCGGTTCATTCCGACTCCTGTGGCTCGATTGCCCGTTTTCGGATCCTAGATTAGCGGAACGGTGGACGCAACGGCTGTTGCACGGTCAAACCGGATCCAAGACCCGCGGCCCGCTCAGTCGTAGTGGCGGACGACGACCTCGGCGACGCAGACCGGCTTGTCGCCGCCCTCGCGCTCGAGCGTGGCCGTCATCGTCATCTGCGAGCCGCCGGCGATCTCCTCGACCGTGTCGACCCGGAAGGTGCCCCGCACCTTCGAGCCGGACGGCACCGGAGCCGGGAAGCGGACGCGGTTGAGCCCGTAGTTGATCCCCATCCCCCCCTCGGGCGAAGGCACGACCTCGAAGGACATGACCGGGATCAGTGACAGCGTCAGATACCCGTGCGCGATCGTGCCGCCGTACGGCCCGGCCTTCGCGCGCTCGCGGTCGACGTGGATCCACTGGTGGTCGCCGGTCGAGTCGGCGAAGCCGTCGATCATCTCCTGCGTCACCTCGACCCAGGAGGACGGGCCGAACTCGTCGCCGGGTGTCAGCTCGCGGCTCACGGCGCGTACCGTATCGCGTCGCCGAGGTACTCGTCGCGGATCACGCGGCGCAGTGTCTTGCCGGAGACGCTGAG
>Ga0335085_10010227_pt1 | contig 14043 bp, 15 predicted proteins | sample Lox_Sample_45_FD_206712 | JGI IMG/M metagenome (GOLD analysis project Ga0335085, IMG submission 206712) | Soil microbial communities from Loxahatchee National Wildlife Refuge, Florida, United States - Lox_Sample_4.5 | ecosystem: Environmental > Terrestrial > Soil > Wetlands | place: USA...
CGTTTATGGACAGGCACTAGATTAGGGTCCGTACTCAATTAGGGATTCTCGGCGAGGGCGATTTGTGATTCAAGCTTCCAAACGGTGGAGGCTTGAATGGCAAAGGCGCTTTACTGGCTTTCGGACGCTGAATGGGCGCGGATTGAGCCGGTGATGCCGCGCGGCCGAAAGGGCGCGCACCGGGTCGACGACCGGCGGGTCATCAGCGGCATCGTCCACATGCTGCGCTCGGGTGCACGCTGGCGCGACTGCCCGGCGGCCTACGGCCCCTATACGACGATCTACAACCGCTTCAACCGCTGGAGCCGGCAAGGCATCTGGTTTGAGATGTTTGAGCGGCTGACCGGATCGAGCGGGATCACCGCGACGGTGGCGATCGACAGTTCCTCGATCAAAGTGCACCGCTCGGCCGGAGGCGGAAAAGGGGGCCTTTCGAACAAGCGATCGGCCGCTCGCGTGGTGGGCGAACAACCAAAATCCACGCGCTGACCGACGATAAGGGACGACCAAGGGTCTTGCTGCTCAGCCCCGGCAATACTCACGGCGTCGTCATGGCCCCGGTATTGGTCGCGGCCGCCGGCGCCATCCTCAGGCCGCTCGCCGACAAAGCCTACGACACCAATCCCTTCCGCGCCGTGCTCGCCGCGCGGCAGGTCGAGCCCGTCATCCCCTCGATCCGCCGCCGCAAACCGCTCATCCCTTACGACGCGGCAGCCTATCGCCAGCGCAACCTCATCGAGCGCATGTTCTGCCGGCTCAAGGACTTCCGGCGTGTCGCCACCCGCTACGACAAGCTCGCCAGAAACTTCCTCGCCGGCGTGCTGCTTGCCGCAACCTTACTCTGGTGGCTCAATTGAGTCCCGACCCTAAACTAACATTCAACTCGGACCACCTCGTCGGGGCCGATCAGTAGCAGCGCGAGCAGGACTGAAGAACATCTCAAAAGACCAGGTTTCCACCGCTTATGTTGATATAGATCGACAGAAGCCGCTCGGCTAACTCCGCCTGTTCTTTTTCTGAAAATTCAGCAAGGCGAAACGTCAGCTGTCCCTCGTCGCCCGTTTCGACGTAATCATTCACAATAGTGTGTAATTCTTCTAATAACCCTGGTGCAATTTCGTTTTTATAAAGGTCCAAGACAAATAAGCAGTGCGCAAAATTTGATAAGCGGGCCCGGGATTCCTTATCCTCATCTTCTAATAACGCCGAAATGGCTTCGCACAGCCTGGCTTGGATATACGGGCTCAAGCGTCCAACACCTCTCGCCATCAGCAGAAATGGTTAACGGATAGCGAAAAATTAGAGACCCCCATTGTGATATTAATGCTTCGTTGTACTAGTCAAAAAAAATGGCATTTGAAAGGCACTCTCGATGAATTTGTTTCACGACATTTTGAACTATCAAGAAAACTTTAATTTTTCGGCCATTACGTTATCGCCGCGCCGACGACTAGCCAACTAGCCTGTCGGCGATCTGTAACGAAGCGTGCCCCCTGCTTCAACTTCGTACGGAACGATGACTGATGGCTACCTTTGAGACACAGCAGGAGCTAGTCAGTTCCTACGCTGGTCACTTCACTGTTGTGCGAGCGGACACCCCCGCATTGCTCGATGAAGTTTTTCGCCTCCGCTACCAGGTCTATTGCCTGGAAAATTCCGATTTCGAAAATCCCGATGAACATCAAGACGGCCGAGAGCGGGATGACGATGATACGCGCTCAGTCCACGCATTGCTGATGCACGAACGCACCGGCGCATTCGCGGGGACCGTGCGCGTCATCCTGCCGCCGCGTAACACGTCATTATCGCGCCCACTGCCGATGCATAGTCTTCTGCAGGCTCAAGGCACGAAATTGCTATCGCAATTGCCACCGGCCTGTGATCTTGCGGAAATCTCGCGCTTTGCGGTCTCCAAGGAGTTCCGCCGCCGCCGGGGCGAAGAGCGCTATGCAGATGCAAATTGGCCCACCAGTAGCAATAGCGTATCGGACGAGCGCAGGTCGCTGCCTTTCATCACCTTCGGCCTTATCGGTGCAGTTTTGGAAATTTGCCAGGAGCAATGCGTCCCGTGGATCGCCGCTGTGATGGAACCAGCGCTTATTCGCATCTTCCGCCGCTTTGGGGTCAACTTCGAGCGGATCGGTGAGCCTGTGGAGCATCATGGAACGCGATGGTGTTGTGTGGCTCGGATTTCCGATTTGGTCGGCCACGGCCGTGCGCACGGCACCTTGTTGTCGCATTACACGCGTCAATACGCCGAGCGGTCATCTGCGAAACCCTCTAAGGCATTTGCTGTCGCCGCTTGAACGGTATTTCGTATTTCGAATGCCCCGTCGGAGCGGCAGGAACAAGGTCCTAGCGGGCCGCGGCAATGGCGTCATACCGACCGAGGCCGCCGACCTACCAAGTCACCACGGAATTTTCCAGAAACCGGATATTGGACTTTTCAGAAGACCCGATATCGGGCTCAGGAAATCGCCATGCGGCGGCCAGGGCGCAAGCGCAAGCCGGGTGTGGGGCGTTCGAGCAGCACCTCGCGGCGAAAGCGCACGAGCCGCGCCGGCCGGCCGCCCGTCGCCGCGGTCACCTCACCGGTTTCCTCGACGAGCCCCTGCTGCTCGACGAGGCGGCGGAAATTTTGCTTGTGCATCCGCACGCCCGACAGCGCCTCGACCGTGCGCTGCAGCTGCGACAGCGTGAAGGCCGGCGGCATCAGTTCGAACACCACGGGGCGATACTTGATCTTGCCGCGCAGCCGGCCGACAGCGGTCGCCAGGATGCGGCGGTGATCGACCGCCATCGAAACCCCGGCGCCATCCGGCTCGTTGCGCGCGATGCCGCGATCGCGCGCCGCCTCGTAGACCAGCCCCGCCTCGTAGAGCAGCTCGTAGCGTTCGAGCGCGAGTTCCTCGTTCCAGGCCGAGCCGTCCAACCCGAACGCGACCTGAACGCGACCTTCGCGCAGCCGGGCTTCGGTATCGACCGGCGCGGCCACCGCCCATGCGCCGAGCGCCGCCTCGATGGCGGGCAACACGGCGGGTTTGCCGTCGCGCCAATCCTCCCATGGGAAATAGCGATACCAGCTTTGCCACACCGCCTCGGCCGATCCGGCCGGGCGCATTTCTCGGACGAGAGCGAGATAGGCGACGGTCAGCGCCGGGTTCGCCTCGGCCGTCGCCCCTACCAGCCGGTCGCGGTCGCCAAAGGTGTAAAGCTGCTCGACATAGCCGAGACGCTGGCTTGTCTGCCGTTCGACCCAACTGCGCAGACCCAGCTCAAGGGTGCGGTGCTCCACCTCTAGCGGGCCGGCGGGCAAGGCCTCAATCCGCAGGCGGCCGGGCGCGGCATGGCGGATCGTCAACACGCGCGGTTCGTGCTCGCTGGCGGCGATGATCACCGCGGAGAGGCCGATCGACAACGCGGCGCCACGACCCGAGGCCGGCGGCGCCGTGCTCGGTCCCCGTCTGATCGCCGCTAGCGCGCCGCCGCTCATTCGGTCATTACCTCAGGCCGTTCGCCGATAGTTTAGCACGGAATTTGTGACGAACCGCCGCGGCCAAAAGGCAAATTCCAGCGCGGCGGCTCAACGGCCGCGCTTCTACCCGGCGGTAATGTGGCTGCGGAAGGTCAGCGGGTCGCCGATCATGCGGATCGGCTCCAGACTGCCGCCGGTGCCGCGCACGGTGATGGTGCCAAATCCCAACAGCCGCCCGAGCAAGGACTGGTCGACATCGACGCTTTCCACCTTGCTGCGGTTCATCTCCAACGTATGCCGGGCCAACAGGCCGGATTTGTAAATGACCCGGCGGTCGGTCACCGCCAGCTCGGTCGAGATCCACTGCACGAAGGCGGGCACAACCGAGGCGATGGCGAACAGCGCACAGAATGCCGCGAGCGCCTCGCCGCCGATGCGCAGATCGCCGGACAGCGTCAGCGCCGCGATCAGCAGCACAAGCGCCGCGACAAACCAGAAAATCGCCGAAAGAAAAATGATCGGGTGCAGCCGCGCGAGATGCGCGACGATCTCGCCAGGTTGCAGCACTCGCTTGACATAACTCATAAAATGCAACCTTGCGCCTGTCGCCCGCGCACGCCGTTTAGCAGCCGCACCCGCCGCAAATCAACCTCGCCGCGCGCCGACGCGACGCCATCGACTTTTTCGCTCCGCGGATTAACCCTCGGTTAGCAGCACCCGGCCGGTCGAATTCGCGAGGCGGATTTTCAACGCCTCCTGGTATTCCGGCGAATTGTACCAGCGCTTGGCTGCGCCTATATCCGCGAATTCGATAACGACGATGCGGGCCGGTTCGGGCGAGCCTTCAAGCAACTCGGTCTTGCCGCCGCGAGCAATAAACTTGCCGCCATATTGCGCGATGCTCGCCCCGGCCAAGGGCCGATAGGCCTCGTACCCCGCCGGATTGGTGACATTGACCTCCGCGATGAAATAAGCCGGCATGGCGCCCTCCTGTTGAACCCGTTGCGATATCATGAGCCGGCGTTGTCTGCGGCGAAAGCCTCTGGCATGCTCCTTATGAACGCGCGGCGATTGCGCGGTTGCTCGGGCGACGGGGGACACATGGAGATCGGGGCGGGAAGCGGCAAACCGACCGCATGGACGGCCTGGCTCGAAGCCCGCCGTCATCCTGGTGCCCGGCCGCAACCCATGCGGCAATTCTTTACCGCCGGTCCTGTCGCCTGCCCCTATGTCTCCGGCCGCGCCGAACGCAAGCTGATCGTCGAATTGGTCGGCGCCGCCTCTGCCGATTTCTATGATGAGCTGTCGCGCGCCGGTTTCCGGCGCAGTCAGGGCTTTGCCTACCGCCCCGCCTGTCCGCAATGCGCTGCCTGCGTGCCGGTGCGGATCGCGGTCAGCGATTTTGCCCATAGCCGCTCGACGCGCCGGGTGCGCAACGCCAATCGTGGTCTGAGCGGCCGGCTGGTGGCCGCGCGCGCGACACCCGAGCAATACCAGCTTTTTGTCGAGTATCAGCGCTCGCGCCACCGCGACAGCGACATGGCGGCGATGAGCTATACCGATTACCGCAGCATGGTCGAGGACACCCCGCTGCGAACGGTGATTGCCGAATTCCGAGACCCGGGTGGCGCGCTGATCGCCGCCACGCTGCTCGACCGGCTCGATGACGGCGTTTCCGCCGTCTACAGCTTTTACAGCCCCGGCCTCGACAAACACAGCCTCGGCACCTGGAGCATCTTGTGGCTGGTCGAGGAATGCCGGCGTCAGGGTCTTCCCTATGTCTATCTCGGCTATTGGATCGCCGAGAGTCCGAAGATGGCCTACAAGGCACGGCTTCCGGCGATCGAGCGGCTGACCGAGGCGGGTTGGACACCGCTCAGCCAGTAGCGTTGTCATTGCGCGCGCTGCAAGGCGCGTCTCGCAACGGCACGGAGTTACGGCGATGACGATCGGCCTTCTGCAATCGATGCTGTTTGCCGATATGTTCGGCACCGAGGCCATGCGCGATGTCTTTGGCGACACGGCGTTTGTGCGCAACTGCGTCGTCGTCGAGGCAGCTTTGGCGCGGGCCCAGGCGCGGCGCGGCATCATCCCGCAGGACGCGGCGGCGGTGATCTCCAAGGCCGCCGACGCGATCCTCGCCGGCCGTGAAGCGCTCGACATCGCCCGGCTGAAGCGCGAGACCGAAAATGTCGGTTTCCCAATCCTGCCGCTGGTGCGCCAGCTTGCCGCGCAGGCCGGCGAGGCAGGACGCTATCTCCATTGGGGCGCGACGACGCAAGACATCGTCGACAGCGCCGTGGTGTTGCAAATCCGCGACGGGCTGGCGCTGATCGAACGTGATCTGGAAACGTTGCGCGGCCATCTCGTGACGCTCGCCAAAAAGCATCGCGACACGCCGATGCCCGGCCGCACCTTCTTTCAACAGGCACTGCCGGTCACCTTTGGCTACAAGGCGGCGGTATGGCTGTCGTCGTTCGACCGCCACGCCGAGCGGCTTGGCGAGCTGAAAAAGCGGGTACTTGTCGCCGAGTTCGGCGGCGCTGTCGGCACGCTGGCCTCGCTCGGCAGCGGCGAGGAGGCGTTGCGCACGGTCGGCGAGTTCGCACGCGAACTGGGACTCGGCGAGCCGGCGATTACCTGGCATGTCGCCCGCGACACGATCGCCGAGGCCGTGCAGTTTCTCGCGCTGCTCGGCGGCAGCCTCGCGAAGATCGCCGAGGACGTGATGCTGATGTCATCGACCGAATTCGGCGAGGCAAGCGAGCCGTTCGCCGAGGGCCGCGGTGCGAGTTCAACAATGCCGCAAAAGCGCAACCCGATCTCATGCGGCATCATCCTCGCGGCGGCGCGAGCCTTGCGCCAGCAAGCCGGGCTCGCGCTCGACGCGATGGTCAACACGTTCGAGCGCAACGCCGCCGCCTGGCATCTCGAATGGATCGCAGTGCCGGAGGCGTTCGGCTATGCCGCCGGCGCGCTGCGGCAAACCGTTTTCGTGGCCGGCGGGCTGATTGTCGACAGAGGCGGCATGCAGAGGAATTTGGGTCTGACCCACGGCCTCATCGTCGCCGAAGCGGTGATGATGGGGCTGGCGCCCCATATCGGCCGCAACGAGGCGCACCATCTCGTCACCGCCGCGTGCCGCGCCGCCCTCGAAAGCGATCGGCCGCTGCTTGACGTGCTGTTGGAGATGGACGGTGTGACCGGGTCGCTCGACGCTAAGCAACTCAAGGCGCTCACCGACCCGGCAAATTATCTCGGCGCCGCCCAGGCGATGGTCGATCGCGTGCTGGACGGGCGCTGAAACGAAAGCTCAGTCAAAGCTCGCTGATGTCTTGTCGGTCTTGCGTACTTGATCGTGATCTTTGACGCCGAGCACAGGCGGCGGCAGGCATGGCGAGCGCCATTCCGGCCGTGAAAGCTGCGATCACAAAGACAGACGAAAAACCGGCTGGCTGAAGAACAATGCTTGATATTGGCGCATCGTGCAGCCTATGGAGGAACCGCCGATGAACGACGCAGTACCGGTCGCGCGCTCGGTCGGAGCCTTACGCGCCGCGGTTGCGCGGTGGCGTGCCGGCGGGGAGCGGGTCGGGCTCGTCCCGACGATGGGAGCGCTACATGCCGGCCACCTCGCGCTGGTCGCGGCCGCCAAAGCTCGCTGCGGCCGCGCGGTAGTCTCGATCTTTGTCAATGCCCGGCAATTCGGTCCGCGCGAGGATTTTTCTGCCTACCCGCGGCCCCTGGAAGACGACCTCGCGAAACTCGCCGATGCCAAAGCCGATCTCGCCTTTGTTCCATCGGCCGACGAGATGTACCCACCCGGTTTCGCCACGACGATTTCGCTCGCCGGACCCACCGAAGGCATGGAGGGCGCGCATCGTCCGGGGCATTTCGACGGTGTCGCGACGGTCGTCGCGAAGCTGCTCGTTCAGGCGGCACCCGATGCCGCCTTCTTTGGCGAAAAGGACTACCAGCAACTGATGGTTGTGCGCCACATGGCGCACGACCTCGATTTGCCGCTCGACATCGTCGGAGTACCGACCGTGCGCGATGCCGACGGCCTCGCGCTGTCGTCACGCAATGTCTATCTCTCGTCCGAAGAGCGGGCGATCGCGCCGACGCTCCATCGCGTCATGCGTGAGGCAGCCGCCGCGATCGTTCGCGGTGCGCCCCCCGCCGCGACGTTGCGCGATGCCATTGTCGCGCTCGAAGCGGCCGGCTTCGGCGTCGGCTATCTCGAATTGCGTGATGCGGCGACATTGGCACCGGTCACCGACACACCGAGCGCCCCGACCCGCCTCCTCGCCGCCGTCCAGCTTGGCCGCACCCGGCTTATCGATAACATTCCAGTGATTCAGGCATAGCTCTTGCGTCAAACGCGCGCGGCTGGGGCACCTTTCGATCGACAGGCAAACGCATTAGCATAATGTCAATGTAAGCAAACGGTCGCAAAGCCGGCCGATATCAGAGGGGACTCGTACATGAGCACATCGCGTCGTGATGTACTAAAGATCGCGCTTGCCGGAGCCGGCGCGGTCGCCGTGCCGTGGTCGGCCAGGGCGGACGGCAAGACCGTCACGATGCTGCACGAAAGCTCGTTCATCAAAGTCTTCGACGAATTCTTCCAGAAGACGCTGGCACCCGCCTACGAAAAGGAAACCGGCGTCAAAATTGTCTACGAGATCACCAGCGTCGGCAGCCTGCCGGCGCGCGATGCGACGGTCATCGAGACCGGCTCGGGTGCCGATGTATCGATGCTGACACTGCTTTTTCCATTCCTTTATCAGGACAAGCTGCTCGATGTCAGCGACATAGCCGAGGATATGGGCAAGAAGCAGGGCGGCTGGTACGACGTCGGCAAAGAATCAGCCATGATCAATGGCAAGTGGAAGGCGATCCCGTTCTGCAATATCGGCCAGCTGATGAACTGGCGGACCGACTGGTTCAAGGAGGTCGGCGTCACCAAATTTCCCGATACCTGGGAAGATTTGTACGAAGTCGGCAAGAAGCTGAAGGCCAAGGACCACCCCTTCGGCTTTGAGCTCGGCCACGGCTTTGGCGACAACCACGGCTGGTTGTATCCGCTGTTGTGGTCCTATGGCGGCCACGAGGTCGACAAGGATGGCAAGACCGTCGTCATCGACTCCGACGAAACCGCCAAGGCCGTCGACTTCGCCCGCAAGTTCTTCAAGGATTGCTGCCTCGAAGACTGCATGTCCTGGACCGATGTGAGCAACAACAAGGCCTGGTACGCCGAGCAGATTTCTTGCACCAACAACGCGCAAAGCATCTTATGGCTCGCCAAGCGAGACTTCCCCGACATCGCCAAGGTCACCGACCAGGCGCAAAATCCGCAGGGACCCAAAGGCCGGTTCCACCTGATGAACGCGATCAGCCACGGCGTCTTCAACTTCTCGCCGCAAAAAGAAGCGGCGCATGATTTCCTCAAATGGCTGATGGACGAAAAGCAGCTCGGCGCCTGGTACGCGTCGGCCGACAGCTATTACCAGCCGGTCCTCCATGGCTACGACAAAGCACCGATGTGGGATGTCGAGCCGCGCAACATCCCCTACCGTGATGCGATGTCGACGGCCCATCTCCCCGGCTGGCCGGCCCCGCCGGATCGCCGCCTGGCCGAAAGCGTCGCGAAATTCGTCGTCGTCGACATGTTCGCGAAGGCCTGCAGCGGCAGCGCGACCAAAGACGTTATCAAGTCGGCCGAAGCACAACTTAGGGACATCTACAAACCCGCCTAGGGGCCCCGCTGATGGTCATCCGTTCGGAAGCCTTCGCCGGGGCCGCGGTTCGGCCCCGGCAGCCGTTTTCGCTAAAAAGCTGGGCTGATCGGGGCACCGTCTTCAGTTGGTTGATGATGGCGCCGCCGATCCTCTTTATCGTGGCGTTTGTCGGCTATCCGTTTTTCTACGGCATCTTTTTGAGCATGGAGAACCGGCCGGTCGCGCAGGCCGGGACCTTTGTCGGCCTCGCCAATTTCATCAAGGAAGCGCACGACCCGGTGTTCTGGCAGGTCGTCCAGAACACCTTCGTTTATACCGGCGTCGCCACCGTCCTGAAGATGGTCGGCGGGCTTGGCCTCGCGCTGGCGATGAACCAGAGTTTCAGGTTCAAGAACATCATCCGGGCGATGCTGCTGTTGCCGTTTATCGTCCCGACCGTGCTGTCGACCGTCGCGTTCATGTGGATGCTTGATCCGGCGTTCAGCGTCGTCAACCGGGTGCTGGTCAGCCTCGGCGTGCCGAAACCCGGCCCGTCCTGGCTTGGCAACCCGATCCTTGCGATGATTTCGATCATCCTCATCAACACGTGGCGCGGTCTGCCGTTTTACGGCATCACGCTGTTGGCCGGGCTGCAAACGGTGCCGACCGAGCTTTACGAGGCGGCGACGATCGATGGCGCGAGCGGCTGGCAGCGCTTCCGCTATGTGACGTTGCCGATCCTACAGCCGATCATTCTGATTGTGACCCTGTTCTCGGTGATCTTCACCTTCGCCGATTTCCAGCTTGTTTACGTCTTGACCCATGGCGGGCCGCAGAACGCGACCGCGCTGTTCGCGACCTATGCGTTCGACATCGGCATGGGCAGCGGCCAATTGGGGCTCGGCGCGGCGGTCGCCTTGGCGATGCTGCCGGCGCTGGCGCTGCTGATCGTCGTGATCACCCTGTATCTGCGAAGGAAAAACGCATGATCACCGGCTACGGCCCGATCCAGCGCACGGTACGGTTATGGCTCCCGGTGCTGTTTTTTCTCTTTGTCGCGCTGCTGCCGTTCTATTGGATGGCGATCACCTCGATCAAACCTAACTCCGAGCTTTACAGCCTGCGCGCCAACCCGCTTTGGGTGCATGCGCCGACGCTGAAGCACTACGTTGATCTGCTGTCGACCACGAGTTTCCTGACCTGGACGTGGAACACGATGCTGGTCGCGGTGATTTCGACGGCAATCTCGCTGGTGCTGGGGATTATGCTCGCCTACCCGCTGGCGCGGATCAATTTTCCCGGCGCCGGGCTGCTCGCGATTGGGGTCGCGGCGATTTATCTCGTGCCGCAACCTTTGTTGTTCATCCCGCTGGCGGATGTGATCAACCGGCTCGACCTCGGCAACACGCTGACCTCGGTGATCCTCACCTACCCGACGATGCTCGTGCCGTTTTGCGCCTGGCTGCTGCTGGGCTATTTCAAGACCGTGCCGATGGAGTTGGAGGAAGCGGCGAGAATCGACGGCGCCAGCCGCCTGCAGACCATGCGCCGCATCTTCTTGCCGCTATGCACGCCGGGCTTTATCTCTGCCGGCATCTTCGCTTTTACGCTAGCGCAGAACGAATTTCTCTACGCGCTCATCTTCCTGACCAAAACCTCGGTGCGCACGGTGCCGGTCGGGGTTATTTCCGAATTGATCAAGGGCGATGTCTTCTATTGGGGTCAACTGATGGCCGCAGCCCTGCTCGGCTCGGTCCCGGTCGCGATCATCTACTCGTTCTTTGTCGAGTATTATGTCGCCGGCCTGACCTCGGGTGCGGTCAAAGGATAATACCGCGGAAGGCGAGCCCAAAAATGCCGAGGCGCTTCCAGCCCATCTCGCACTAAACGGCGCCATCGTCCGCTCGATGCGCTGCGTCAGCAGATACCTGGAATGCCGAAGGCTCCTTTGAATGAATGTACGAAATGAGCCTCGAAGGCACCGCGTGCATACGCCGAGCGCGTCGCACCGGCCATCCCTTCCTCGTGCGAGACGGCGGGCTGCCAATACTGCGTTGGACCACAGCGACAGCCCCGCGCCGACTTCGCTGATTTCCGGCGCTTTCTCGAAGACACGGGCGTCGATGCCGACCCGCTGCAACGCCAGCGCCGCGGCTAACCCGCCGATACCGCCGCCAATGATCAGCGCGCGAATGAGCTGCCTACCACGCCTCGCGGCCGCGTTGCGGCCGGGCAATGCCCACTGCGGCTTCGGCGAGTTCGCGTTTTTCACGCTGCTCGGCTTCGTGCTTGTCGAACATCGCCTTGGCGGCGGCGTTGCGCTTGGCGCTGAACTCGTCACGGTTATCGCCGCACCACTGATATGACGCGGCGCGCGCCTGGTTCAACTTCGAGAAATGCGGCATCACGTAACGCGCATAAAGCTCGTAGGAGCGCTTGGTCGCCTCGAAATCGGCCCAGTTATGTGCTTGCTGCAGCATCGCGCCAAACTGCCCCTGCTTGTCCTGGAGCCGCTCGATCAGCGCGATCGCATCGTCCGGCGTCCCGCACACGCCGTAGCGGTTCTCGATAAACCACTCGAGCGGGTCTTTCCCCGCCGGCACGATAAAGCGCGGCTGGTTGTTGTTGAGGTAGCCGAGATACCGCTCGAACCCCCACCGGGCGTTCTCATAGGCCTGCGCCCGGGTCTCGGCGATGTGCACCGGCCCGACGAGGCGCAGCCGGTTGGGGTCCATCGTGCGACTGTGCTCGGCGGCAACATCATTGGCGATCTGCCAATTCGAGCCGAGCGCGTCAAACCCGAACGGGTTAGTGGCAGCGACACAGATCATGCCCAAATCGTATTTGCCGGCGAGCCGCCCGCCCGAAGGCGTCACCGCGCTCACCACCGCGACTTCCGGGTAGGGCTTGGTGTACGGCAGCAAATGCAGCCGCGCCCCTTCCATCGTGTACCAATCGGTCTTCTCGGTGACGATTTCGCCCTTGAACAAGCGCAGGATCGCATCGAGCGACTCGGCCATGCGGTCGCGCTGGGTGATCGGATCGATGCCCATCATGATCGCATCCGACGCCAGAAGGCCCGGCCCGGCGCCGAACATGACCCGGCCGCGCGTCATGTGGTCGAGCTGCACGATGCGGTCGGCCACCATCATCGGATGATGGTAGGGCAGCGAGATCACCCCAGTGCCAAAGCGGATGTGCCGCGTGCGTTCCGCGGCGAAGGCGATGAAGATTTCCGGGCTTGAGATGATCTCGTACCCCGCCGAATGGTGTTCGCCGATCCACGCCTCGTGAAACCCGAGCTTATCGAGCCAGACCATCAGCTCGAGATCGCGTTCGAGGCATTGCGTCGGGTTTTCCTCGTTAGGATGGAAGGGGGGCAGGAAAATCCCGTGGCGCAGGTTGATCTCGGTCATCGCTATGCCTCGCTTATCATCAGCTATGCAATGCTATCGGGTTTCACAGATGCGGAAAACATTTCCGCCCGCAACTCTGGCAGGTCATGATGCGTGACCTAAGCCGTTGAGGAGCTTGCCGCCGCCATGAGCCTGTCGCCCGAAGAATACCGCGAGCATCTCGAAACCACTTCGGTGCGCGCCGGCTTTGAATTCCACGATGTGGTGCTTCCGAGCAGCCACGAATTCCATATCGGGCCGATGCGGTTTCACTACCTCGACTGGGGCAACAAGCATCTGCCGACAATCGTCTTTTTGCACGGCGGCGCGCTCAACGCCCATACCTGGGACCTCGTCTGTCTGGCGCTGCGCGACGACTACCACTGCGTCGCGCTCGACCAACGCGGCCATGGCGACAGCGACTGGTCGTACGACGCCGATTACACGATGGTGGCGCAACTCGCCGACACCAAAGGCTTTGTCGACCATCTGCGGCTCGACAAATTCATCCTCGTCGGCATGTCGCTCGGCGCGATCAACTCGCTGAACTTCGCGATTAATTATCCCGAGATGCTGAGCAATCTGGTGATTATCGACGCCGGCCCCGAGATGCGCCGGCTCGGTTCCAGCCGCATCCGCGATTTCGTCAACGGCGTCGCCGAGACCGTCACCGTCGAGGCGATCATCGAAAAGGCGCTCGAATTCAACCCGCGCCGCGACCCGAAAATCCTCCGCCGCAGCCTGATGCACGCGTTGCGCCAGCAGCCGGACGGAACCTGGCGGTGGAAATACGACCGCCGCCGTTTTCAGGTGCTCGACCAGGAAAAGCACCGCGCCGAACGCGCCGCGCTCGCCGATGGCCTCAGCCGCATCACCTGCCCGACGCTGATTGTGCGCGGCGGCGAAAGCGACGTTTTCCACGAAGATGATGGCATCAAACTCGCCGCCCGCCTGCCCGACGGCAAATTCGTCACCGTGCCGCGTGCCGGCCACACCGTGCAAGGCGACAACCCAAAGGACCTTGTCGCCGAATTGCGCCGGTTTCTGACGAAGGCGAACTGAACGTCAGAGAAAGCACGACTCGATTGTTACGATCGGGAGCGAATGTTGTAAGCAGCGACGTGCCAGCCTGTGCCCAAATAATTGTGGGGATGCCATTCGGTAATGCGAGACGCTATTGCCTTGCAATCCTCTAGAGTTATTGGGCAATTCCAAATCGTCGAGTGAGCATTTTTACGTTCACCGACAACTGCATCTAGGATGTGGAAGCTATGAAGGTTGTTCATCCGGGGTAGGATTGGAAAGCTGTGGTTGCGACACCGACCGACTGCAGCCCTGAAGGTCCCCGGATGAAGGTCCATAAGAATGCGCGGCTGACGCCGCAAGGTCGACTCCTGATGGTTCGGCGGATCGAGGAAGAGGGCTGGAAGGTCGCCGATGCGGCGCTGGCCGC
>Ga0335085_10010228_pt1 | contig 14043 bp, 14 predicted proteins | sample Lox_Sample_45_FD_206712 | JGI IMG/M metagenome (GOLD analysis project Ga0335085, IMG submission 206712) | Soil microbial communities from Loxahatchee National Wildlife Refuge, Florida, United States - Lox_Sample_4.5 | ecosystem: Environmental > Terrestrial > Soil > Wetlands | place: USA...
CTTGAGGACGCCGCCGACCAGCGCGAGGAGTCGCTGAAGTATTACCGGCTCGCCCTGGAAACGCCGGGCGGTTCGAATAAGGCGAAAGACGAGGCGCAGAAAGCGCTGGATCGCGGTTCGCGCTCCAACAACGGAAATCAATGAGAAGCAGTATCAGAGAGAAGGGGAACAGCTTATGAAGAACAAAACAGCAATTGTAGCGGTGTTTGCCGGAATCGCCTTACTGGCCGGAGCGGCATGGGGCCAGAATCAGCCCAAACCGAAGTCGCAGAAGGAGCTCGACGGTCTGCGGGCCATCGACACAGCCCCGAGCGCCGAAGCGCGTCTCCAGAAGATCGACGACTTCCTTTCCGCGTTCGCCGACAGCGATTTCAAACTGATGGTTCTTGACGAGGCCGTGGAGATCGCGTCGGAGAAAAACGACTATCCGCTGGCACTGGCGTGGGGACAGCGCGACCTGAGCGTCAATCCGAAAAGCTACGTCGCCATGGCGTCGCTGGCGCTGGTGACGGCGAATAACACGAAGGAATTCGATCTGGATAAGGACCAGAAGGTCAAGCAGGCCACCACCTGGGCGACTGAGGCGCTCGATGCGCTGAAGACGGCTCCGCGTCCCTTCCAGTTCCCCGAGGATAAATGGCCGATGATAAAGACCAGCTTCGAGGCATCCTGCCATCAGGCTCTTGGTCTGATCGGCACGGTGAACAAGAAGTATGACGTGGCCGCCACCGAGTTCCAGACGGCGTACGACCTCCAGCCGGAACCCAGCTACCTGGTTCGCAAAGGCGAGGCGCAGAGCAAAGACCGCAAATATGACGATGCCATCGCCACCTACGATAAGGTTCTGGCCATGCCCGATCTGAATCCCGTGGTGAAACGAGTCACCGAGAACATGAAGAACAACGCGCTCCGCGCGAAGAACGCGTCCGTGGCGCCAGCGGCCAAACCGGCCGCCGCGCCTGCACCTCCGCCTGCCGCACCGGCGCCAGCTCCGCCCGCGCAAGACGAGAAGAAGTAGAGCCGCGGGGCGCGATGGCGTGAGCGGCGATCTGGCAACTTTCGAGAAGATCCTCGGCCACGGGTTCGCGGATCGCGAGCTCCTATCCCGCGCCCTGACCCATAAGAGCCGTGTCCGCGACGGAACCGCCGCCGAGCCCGGAAACGGCGACAACGAACAGCTCGAGTTCCTGGGAGATGCCGTCCTCGGCTTCTTCGTCACCGAAGTGCTGGTAACCGAACATCCGGAGTGGGCCGAGGGACGGCTATCCCGCGCCAAGGCGTATCTGGTGAGCGCGGCCCATCTTTACGAAGTCGCGCACGGTCTCGGGCTCGGCGACTATCTCCTCCTCGGCCGCGGCGAAGAGATGAGCGGCGGCCGGGAGAAGCGCGCCCTGCTGGCCGACGCGTTGGAAGCCCTCATCGCGGCTCTTTATCTCGACGCCGGCATCGACGTTGCGCGAGCATTTGTGCGCCGGCACATTTTGGCGAGTCTGTCGCTGCTCGAAGCCGAGACCGAAGCCATCACCGACTACAAGAGCGCATTACAAGACACTGCCCGTGCCCTGGGGTTGCCGCTGCCGAAGTACACCATCCTCGAAGAACGCGGCCCCGAGCACGCCAAGACCTTTCTGGTGGAAGTACGCGTCGGCCAGGAATGGAGCCGCAGCGCGGAAGGCGCCTCGAAAAAGAGCGCGGGCCAGCAGGCGGCGCGTCAGCTCCTGGATCGGCTTACCGGGCCGGGGCGTTAACGCGTCCGGCCGGGCCGGTTATGGAGGGTTTCTGTTTTTCGGTCTCCTGCGGCGTTGCGCGGCGTGGCTCGGCGCGGAGCCCGGTCTCGTTCAACACCACCACATCCACGCGCCGGTTCCGCGATCGGCCCTCTTCGGTGGCGTTGCTCTCAGCCGGTGCGTTATCGGCGTATCCGGCAATGGAGAGCTTGTCCACGGCCACGCCATCCTCGGTTAGCAGGCGCATCAACGCGATGCTCCGCGCCGCCGAGAGCTCCCAGTTGCTCTGATACTGCTCGTTGTGAATGGGAACCGAATCGGTGTGGCCTTCAAGGCGCACCGGGTTGGGAATCTCGGAGATGGCGCGCGCGATTTTCGCCACCGGGCCGCGCGCGTCGGGCAGGACTGTCGCCGTGCCCGACGGAAAGAGCGCCGCCTGGCGGAAACTGACGACGAGTCCGCGCGGCTCCATCGTGATCTGGATCTTCCCGTTCTTGATCTCGGCTTCCAGCTCCTTCGACAGCACCTTGAGAGAAGGCAGGAGTTCGGCCAGCCGCGCATCGCTCTTCTCCGGGATCTTCTCCCCTCCCCCCGGCCCCTGCATTTGAGCGTTTCCCTTGCCCTTGTCGCGCGGCGACCCGCCGAACATCGTCACCACAATGGAGGAGAACTCGCCTTCGGCCAGCGCCTTCTTGACCGAATCCTCCACCGCCTTGGCCTTGGATTTGTCGGTCTGCGACGTGGCAAACATCACCACGAAGAAGGCGAACAACAGGGTGATGAAATCGGCGTAGGAAACCAGCCAGCGCTCGTGGTTCTCGTGCTCCGGTGCGGCTTTCTTTCGCGCCATGGAGGCCTCAGGCCGCTTGCGACGGCGCCTCCGATCTGGCCGTCGCGGCGGAAACCGCTGCCGGCTTCGCCTTGTTGTCCTGCGCCGGCTTCTCTTCGTGGCCGACGGTGTAAGCGTCCAGTTTGCTGCGGATCAACTTCGGATTGAGCCCTTCCACGATGCCAATCACACCTTCCAGAACCAGTTCCCGCATCTCCAGCTCGCGTTTGGCTCGTGCCTTGATCTTGCTCGCGGCCGGAAGGAATAGGATGTTGGCGACTCCCACCCCGTAGACGGTGGCGACGAATGCAACCGCGATGCCATGGCCCACCTCTTCAATGTTCGAGAGGTGCTTCATCACCTGGATCAGCCCCAGAACCGCGCCGATGATACCGATGGTCGGCGAGTAACCGCCGGCGGCCTCGAATACCTTCGCCTCGGCCTCCGTACGCTCGTGCTCGATGGAGATTTGCAGCTCCATCATCTTTCGCAGCTCCTGCAGGTCGGTGCCGTCCACGGCGAGATTGAGCGCCTTGCGCAGGAACGGATCCTGGATATTGTCGGCTTCGGCTTCCAGCGAAACAATGCCGCCCTTGCGCGCCTTGGTAGCGTATCCGATAATCTCGTCCACCGCGCTCTGCGGGGAGACCGAGCGCTCGAAGAAGACGTCGCGCGCCCGTTTCATGGCGCGCAGAATGGTCGGCAGCGGCATGCTGATGGCCATCGCGCCCAGCGTCCCGCCCAGCACGATGAATGCGGCGGTGATCTGCGCCACGTCCTGAATCCTGCCGCCCTCGAGGATCAGCCCGCCGAGAATTCCCCCGAAAGCCGCGAGCAGGCCGGCGACGGTAGCCAGATCGGGTTTGCTGCCGCCTTCCTTCTTCTCTTTCTCGTCACCGGACGCCCCGGCGTCGCCTTTGGGTTTCTCCTCCGCCATGACGGTCTATTCGAAAACCTGCTTCTGCTCGGGATCGCGGGCGAGCACTTCGCGCCGGAACCGGATCACCCGGTCGATCACCTCGTCCGCACTCTCGAGTACGATGAACTTCTGCCCGGTGGTAAGGCTCACTACCGTGTCCGGCGTCACCTCTATGTGTTCGATGAGATCGGAGTTGATCACCAGCGGAATGCGGTTGATGCGCGTGAGTCTCACCATGATCCGGTACGTGTGGCTTATCGGCCGGAGCGGCGAAACCAGGAGAATGAAATCAGCGGGTTACCGGAGAAGTTCGAGGATGGAGCGAAGCTCGCTGCGAATCTCGTCCAGAGCGCCCGCGGCGGCGGCATCGGGAAACAAAGCAGGCTGGCGGCGGCCTTTGCGCGTTGGCGCCGGAGCGGAGGCGGGCCGTCCGCGGGTCTCCAGGAATTTGCGCGCGCCTTCGATCGTAAAGCGCTTCTCATAGAGCAGCCGCTTGATCTCCAGCACCGCCTCCACGTCCTTGCGCCGGTAGAGCCGGTGGCCGGTGCCGGACTTCTTCGGCATCAGCGCGGGAAACTCCGTCTCCCAGAAGCGCAGCACGTACGGCTTGATCCCGGCCAGGCGGCTCACTTCGCCGATGCGAAAGTACAGCTTGTCCGGAATCTCCTCGGCCGGTGTCTGCGCGGCGGGCTTTGCCATTCCTGCGTCATTCTACCGCAACACTTCGCCCGAGACTCGCGCTAAGCCTCAGATTTTCCTGCGGGTGGCGCTCCTGTGTGCTAAATTACCCCTGATAGACGAGATCGCCGGGCGATCGTCGCACGCTCGGAGGTGTCGAAACATCGGATTCGGCGAGGATTCACTCCAACATGGCGGCCAGCAATCGCATCAATAACCGGTACGAGATCCGATCGACCATCGGCCGGGGCGGTATGGGCGTGGTCTATCGTGCCTACGATTACGTCACCAAGCGCGACGTGGCGATCAAGACCATGCTCGACATGGCGGACGCGGTGGCCCTGGACCTGTTCATGAAGGAATGGACGGTGCTGGCCGGTCTCAGCCATCCCAATATCGTCGACATTCTCGACACCGGCGAATATGAGGAAGGCGGTCGCCGGCGTCCCTACTTCGTGATGCCCATGCTGCCCGGCAACACCCTGGACAGCCTGATCAAAAACGCCAGCCATCGCCTGACCGTTAACCGCGTGGTCGAGATCCTGGTGCAGACCTGCCGCGGACTCCAGGCAGCCCATGAGCGCGGGCTGGTGCATCGGGACCTCAAGCCCAGCAACATCTTTGTACTGGAAGACGACACCGCCAAGATCATCGATTTCGGCGTGGTGCACCTTACCGGCAGCCACTCGGTGACCGGGATCAAGGGCACGCTGCAGTACATGGCGCCGGAACAGCTCGAGCTGCAGCCCGCCACCGCGCTATCCGACATCTTTTCGCTCGGCGTGGTCGGCTACGAAACACTGACCGCGCGCAAGCCCTTCGCGCGCCAGACCGAAGGCGACACGGCCGAAGCAGTGCGCAAGTTCGTCCCGCCGCCGGCTTCCGAAGTCAATCCGTCGGTGAGCGATCTGATCAGCCGCGTGATTCACAAGGCCATGGCCAAGCAGCCGCGGCATCGCTTCGCCAGCGCGCGCGAGTTCGCCGAAACGCTCACCAAGGCCTTGCACAACCAGAACATCGACAGCTTCGACCCGGCGAAGATCCGGCCGCGCATTGAGCGCGCCCGCAAAGCCTTCGACGAAGGCGACCTTCAGTTCGCGGGCGAGATTCTGGGTGAGCTGGAAGCCGAAGGCCATATCGATCCCGACATGAGCGTGCTGCGCATGCAGATCGATCAGGCCACGCGCAAGAAGACCATCCGGCAACTGATCGAAAGCGCGCGCACCCGTTTCGAGCAGGAAGAATACCCGCTGGCGCTGCAGAAGCTCCAGGAAGTACTGCGCCTCGAACCGGACAACGGCGATGCCCTCGCGCTCAAGAAAGACATCGAGAGCCACCGCAGCGAGCGTCAGGTGGAAAACTGGTTCCGGCTGGTGAAGGAACATCTGGAACGCAACGCGTTCAGCGAGGCGCGCCAGGGCCTCGACGAGATCCTGAAGATCAATCCGAAGGAATCTCGCGCGCTGCAGTTGCGAACCGAGGTGGAGCAGAAGGAGCAGGACGCCGTCCGCGTCCGCAACGAAAAGGAACAGCTCTACAACGCCGCCCGTGCCGCCTTCCAGAATGGCGAGATCAGCACCGCGCTGAGCCGCCTGGAGCGTGTTCTGAAGCTCAATGTCGACGTCCCCGGCGGTGTCGTGCCGGAGCGCGATTCGCTCTACCAGAGCCTCTATAACCAGGTCCGCACCGAGCACGATTCGATCCGCATGGCCTACGACGAAGGCCGCCGCGAGCTCACCGAGCAGAATTTCGGCCGCGCCGTGGAAATCTGCGATCAGTACCTGAACAAGTATCCCGGCCATCCACTGTTCCAGGCATTGAAGCTCGAGGCCGGCGAGTTGCAGCGGCAGCAGCTTTCGGCACTGCTGGCGGAAACGGGCAAGCGCGTGGATGCCGAACCCGATCTCGACCGCAAGATCGCTATCCTCAAAGAGGCAGCCGAGAAAAATCCCGGCGAACGCCAGTTTCAGGATGCGCTGAAACTCACGCGCGAGCGTCGCGATCTGGTGAATTCCATCGTCGCCAAAGCGCGCCAATATGAAGAGCGCGCCCAGTTCGCGGAGGCGATCGGCCAGTGGGAGATCCTGCGCAACATCTACAGCGCCTATCCCGGCATCGCTTTCGAAATCGACCAGCTCCAGAAACGCCGCGAGAATCAGGCGCAGGAAGAATCGAAGGCGCGCTGGACCGAGCAGATTGACCGTGCCATCGACGCCGCCAAGTTCGATCGCGCGCTCGATCTGGTAGGCAAGGCGCTTGAGGAATTCCCCAGCGACGCCGAGCTGACCAACCTTGGCGCCCTGGCCCGCAAGGGTCTGGAGCGTAGCGCCGAGGCGAACCGCCTTTTCGAAGAAGGCCAGAAGCTGGTGGCCGAAGGCCGTTTCGAGGAAGGAACGGCCCAGCTTCGTCAGGCGGTCGAGCTGGACGAGCGAAATCCGGTGATTGCCCAGGCACTCGCCAACGCGCTGGTGGAAGAGGCACGGGAACTCGTGGAAGCCGATTGGAGGCCTGCCGAGTCGCTGGTCGAACAGGCCTTGATGTACGACCCCTCCAGCGCCGCGGCCAAGAGTCTGCGCGCCCTGGTACAGGACCGTAAGCGCCGCGAATTCGTCGCCGAGGCGGTGGCGCGCGCCCGCCAGTTGCAGGTGGACGGCAAGATCGACGAAGCGCTGGAAGAGATGGACCGCGCGCTGGTGGAAGCCCCTGGCGAACAGCGGCTGGTCCAGTTGCAGAACACGTTGCGCAATTCGCTGGTCTCCGGCAGCCGCGTGCAGACCCGCAACTACTATCTGAAACAACTGCGCGATCTGATGGCCAAAGTGGCCACCACTTTCGATGGGCAGGAACTGCGCATGGCCGCCGACCAGGCGCGCAACATCGCCGCGAAATTCCCCGAGGACACCGAAATCCGCACCATGGCCGCCGAAGTAGCGCAGGTGGCGATGAACCAGCAGACCGTGATCGCGCGCTCCCCGATCGTCCCCTCCGAAGCAGCCCCTACCGTCGCCGCGGATCAGGCCGCAGCCCGCGCCGCAGCGGGAGCCCAGATTCCGCCGCCGCTGACGAGTTCAGTCGAGGCGGCAGAAACCAGCGCCATGAATCTGTCGGCCGGCGCGGGTTTGATGGAAGACTCAGAGACCACGGTCCTTCCAGCAGGCACTCCACCCTCCTCGCCGTCAGCGCCCGGAGCGAAGACACCTACGCCCAAACCGGCGCAAGCCGAGCCGCCCGCGAAGGAAGCCACGCCGGAGCGCCCCACCACGCCTCCCCCCGCTCCCCCCCTTCCGCCTCCGCCTCCGAAACAGACCAGACCTCATCCGGCCGCGCAGCCGAAGCCTCCTTCCGCGCCGGGCGGCGGCGTGCCCATGTTTGTGTGGCTGGCGATCGGGCTGGTCGCGCTGCTGGCAATCGGCGGCGGCGGGGTCTGGTACATGCTTCATCGGCCCGGTCCTGGCCCGACTCCGCAAACAACCGCATATCCAATCGCCATACAATCCAGCCAGTCCGGCGCGCTCATCCAGATTGACGGACAGACCGTGCAGCCCGGCGTCGTGCAGCTCAGCGCCGGCAATCACACCGCAACGGCCCTGCTCGACGGCTATCAGCCCATCTCGCAGCAGTTCACTGTAGCGCCCAACGCTCCGCCGCTGCGCTTCGATTTTGAGCCTGCGCCACAGCACGTGCGCGTGGTGACTGGAATAGACGCCGGCAAAGCCGTGCTCGACAACGGTACCGCCGTCGATCTGCAGGACGGCAGCTTCTTCGACGACAACGTCACCGCCGCGCAGCACAAGCTGAACATCTCCGGCCGCACGGGCAAGCCGCTCTCGGTTGCCTTCACTTCGGCGGTTGCGAAACCTGCCATCCTCGACGAGCCGGTGAACAATCCCGACGAGGTTGTGGTCAGCACGCTCGGCAGAAGCGCTCTCATCTATTGCGGGATGCCCCAGTGCCAGGCCGGCCTCAAGGATCAGCCGTTGCAGCCGGTCCCGTCTTCGGGCCTCACGCTGGAGAACATCGCCGCCAACAGCGAACTGGTGGTGACTGACGGCAAGAGCCCGCGTAACTTCACCATCGAATCGTCCACCGCCCCGGTGCTGGCCGTCTATCTCGCGTCGAATGACAACACCGGCACGCTGCACATCACAGCCAACGTGGACGACGCGCAGGTGACGCTGAACGGCCAGGTGCAGAAGCGTGGCTTGAAGAGTGGCAACTGGTCACGCAAGCTGACACCGGGCACGTGGGTGGTCCGCGTAACGAAGGACGGCTACACCGATTCCGGCGAACAGAAAGTAGACATCGCCAAAGGCGACACCCGCGCCCTGAACTTCGATCTCAAGCCTGCGGTCGTGATCGCCCGTCTCGCCATTGAAGGCGCGACGCCCGGAGCCGACGTCTGGATCGACGGTCTGCATGCCGGCACAACCACACCGTCGGGCGTTTTCGGCGGCGACGTCGGTCCAGGCGTGCACGATGTCGAACTGCGCAAGGACGGTTTCGAAACACTCACCATATCGAAGCGGAACTTCGCCGCGGGCCAGACCGTGCGCCTCACCGGCAACGACGTACGCATGCACGCCGCCGCCGTTCTGAATTTTCAGGTAAACCCGTCGAATGCGCAGATCGCATATCGCCACGGCGGCGACTCGCAGGTGCATCAGGCGCACAACGGCGCGGTTACGGTCCCGCCGGGCCAGTATGTGGTCACCGTGAGCGCTCCGAAGCGTGAGACGCGCGAGGAGACGGTCGAGGTCGAGTCCGGCAAGACGGTCACCATCTCCTGGACCCTCGCCGCCTCGAAGTCCGCCGGCGGTGGCGCACAGACCACGGAGAAGCCGGTTACGGGCGCCGCGGTCTTCGAATCGCCCGATGCCTGGCAGGAGCAGAACGGCTGGTATTTCCACAAGGGTCCGTCGTACGCCTGGGTCAAGTCCACGCGTGGCTCCTTCAACGTGGTCATCGCGCGCAAGACCGGCGGCATTTTTGGCGGCGGCAAGATCGAGTGGGAGATCGGCCGCAAGGATGACCGCAATCGCGTGGTCTACCAGCTTGACGAGCATAAGCTTTTGCGCCGCGCTTTCGTCAACGGCAACAAGGCGGATCACAACACCAACTACACGCTGAAGGGCGACGCGTATGAGTTTCACATCGATATCGCGCCCACGCGCATCGTGATCCGTGACGCAGGTGGTACCGTGCTCGACGACTACAGCGACGCGAAAGCGGACTTCACCGCCGGCAAGTTCGGCTTCAAGGGCGATATCCGGCTGGTGGTGCGCTAAAGCTCGGGCAGGTGATCGATCGCGACGTCGTTCGCGTCGACGATGACGATCTTGCCGTCTTCCTCGAAGGACATGGGCACACCCGCCTGGCGATGACGGATCACCGCGGCTCGGAAGGCGGCCTGCATGGCACGGGTGTGCAGACTGGTATCGCGAAGCTTCTCTTCGAGCGGTCGATTGTCGGTCATCGGCACTTCTGCACGAGTTCCCATATGTCTCGATCAGTCACTCCCATTGTCCCACTACCGTTTCCCTCCGCGACGAGACGGGGACCCTCTGATCTGCGGTTGTCATAAAACCGCCAGCCATCCGCCAGCGGCGCATAGACTCGGAAGAAGTTCTGCAAGCCTCGCTCGTACCGGCGGCGGATTGTGGCTTCCTCTACATGATGGCCGCCAAGTGAGACCCGTTCCGCCACTCTCGTCACGGCGAGATTGGCCGACGGTACCCACAGATAGTCGAGATAGAAGGAATAGCCAGTCTCCTTCAATTTCGCGATCCACGGCGCGAAGGTGCGACTGGCCAGAGTTGTCTCGAAGGCGAAGTTGGCTCTCTCCTCAGCAAGCTGATGCAGCCGCTTCAGCATCACACGCCCAGCTTCCACGGCCGCGGTATCTGGGTCGAACACGGAGATGCCGTGAGCAATGAAGTCTGCGTTCACAAACTGCTTGACGGCGAACGCGCGCTGTAGCAGGAACGGAGCCGCTGTGGTCTTGCCTGCGCCGTTCGGACCCGCGATGATGATGACGTTCGGCACGCTGGGGTGATTATCTCATCTTCGAATCAGATGTCGGCACTGGAATGGCTGGCAATGAGTCAGTGATGGTTCCATTCCAGTACCGTGAGTTCTACGATGTACCGCGCTGCTTGATTGTCCATTATCAACGTAGCCTGATCCTGCTCCAAAGCACGTTCGATGAGCAACTCGATGACTATGAGTCGGACTATTCCGTCTATCGGCTTCCGGACTCGGTCGAGGAGGCGTTGTTGGGCGATTCGTGGAAGTTCCTTGATGACGTCTCAAAGACCTTCATCGGGCGCATACCTGTCAGCGCTGTTCGCTTCGATTCCACAAAGCGCGAGGGACTCGATCCAGCATGTCTCGATGATGCAGTCGGCTCGGTTGGGTAGCCCTCACTCCCCGTGCACATCCTGGTACTCCTCCAGCCAGGCCATCTGGATCGCCTCCAGCTTGCCCTCAGTCGACTTCATCGCGTCGTCGCCGAAGTCGGCGAGCTCGGTGATCCACTTGTGCAGGTCGGTGTAGCGGATGTGCGTCGGGTCAAGGTCGGGGAACTTCTCCGCCAGCGCCAGCGCGATGTCTTCGGTGTGGTCCCACGTCAGTCCGGCCATCAGATTTTCGTCCCTTTCAGCGCGCCGCGCACGGCGGTGTTCATCATGTTCTCGGCCAGCTTGCCGGTCGCCTGATTCAGCGCCTCGATCTTTGCCAGAATCACGTGGTGATCCTCCGAAGTCTGCGCCACCAGCAGCTCGTTCACGGCGCGATCCACGGCCGCCTGCTCGTCGTCGCTCAGCTCCAGCCACGCGTCGTTGAGCCGCGCCCTCTCGGTGGCGCGCAGAATCGCGTCCGCCTCCACGCGCGCCTCCCGCGTCTGCCGCTCGCGGAAATCGTCCTCGGCCTTCTCGAACGATTCCTGAATCATCCGCGCCACCTGCTCGTCGCTCAGCCCGTACGACGGCTTCACGTCTACGCTCTGCTCTTTGCCGGTGCGCTGGTCGCGCGCGGTCACGTTGAGAATGCCGTTGGCGTCGATCAGGAACCGGACCTCGATGCGCGCCATGCCCGCCTGCATCGGCGCGATGTCCTTCAGGTCGAACCGCGCCAGACTCCGGCAATCCCTGGCCATCTCGCGCTCGCCCTGCAGCACGTGGATCAGCACGTTCTTCTGCCCATCGACGGCGGTGGTGAACGATTCCGTGGCGCTCGCCGGAATGGTCGAGTTGCGATGGATCAGCTTCGCCACCACGCCGCCCATCACCTCGATGCCCAGCGACAGCGGCGTCACGTCGAGCAGCAGCTTGTCCTCCACTTCGCCCGAGAGGATCCCCGCCTGCACCGCCGCGCCCAGCGCGACCACTTCATCGGGATTCAGCTCGGTGTGCGGACGCGTCAGGAAGAGCCGCTCCACCGCATTGCGCACCAGCGGAATGCGCGTCGAGCCGCCCACCATCACCACTTCGTCGATCTGCTCCACCGCAACGCCCGAGTCCTTCAGACACTGGCGGCAGGGAACCAGCGTGTGCTCGACAATCGGCCCGATCAGCCGGTCGTACAGCTCGCGGTCGATCGCGCGCGTGTACTGCCGCCCGCGATAGCTGAGCTCGATCGCCGTCTCCGGCACGAACGACAGCTTCTCCTTCGCCTCAATCACGGCGCGGCGCAGGCGCTGCACCAGCTCGCTGTCGGCCGCGGGATCGACGCCCCACTCGCTCGCCACATCCTCCAGCGCGATCCGCAGCAGCAGGTTGTCGATGTCGTCGCCGCCGAGGTGCGTGTCGCCGTTGGTGGCGAGCACCTCGAAAATCCCGTCATGTAGCTTGAGGATCGAGATGTCGAACGTGCCGCCGCCGAAATCGTACACCGCAACGATGCCGTTCTTCCGCTTGTCGAGCCCGTAGGACAGCGACGCCGCGGTCGGCTCATTCACCAGCCGCAGCACCTCCAGACCCGCGATGCGTCCCGCGTCCTTCGTCGCCTGGCGCTGCGCGTCATTGAAGTACGCGGGCACGGTGATCACGGCCTTCGTCACCGGCTCGCCCAGGAACGCCTCGGCGTTCTTCTTCAATTGCCGCAGCACGTACGCGCCGACCTCCGGAGGCGTCAGCGTGCGCCCGCCCACTGCAAGCTGAATCACCGACTCGCTCCCCGGCGCAATCCGGAACGGGAACAATCGCAACTCCTCGGCGACGTCGGCCACGCCGCGGCCCATCAGCCGCTTCGCCGAGTACACTGTGCGCTCGGGATGCGTCAGCAGCAGCTCGCGCGCGGGATTGCCGACGACGACCTCGCCCGATTCCGTGATCGACACCACGCTCGGCACCAGCTTGTCGCCATCTTCGCCCGGGATGATCTTCGGCCCCGTGAAGTCCATGAACGCCACCAGGCTGTTGGTGGTACCAAGGTCGATGCCCACCACGCGATCGCGTTTGCCGAAGTCGATCTGAAAAGTGCCCATACCGTTCACGCCGCCGCCGGCAGCAGCGCGTCCACCTCTCTTAGCAGATTCTGAATGTACTTGCGCCGGTTCAGCAGCGCGCGAATCGCCGCCAGCTCCTCACCCGCGTGCGACGCATCCCACGCGCGGAAACGCTCCTCAAGCTGCTCGTCGATCTCCGTGAGCATGCCCAGGAAATTCACGCGCGCGGCCTCCAGTTGCGGCTTCGCCGATTCGTCTCCGCCGCGAAACTCCTCCAGCGCCATGTTCAGCTCGAACACTTCCTCCAGCAGTTCCGGAGGGACGTTGCTCGAACGCTGCTCGCCGATATCGAGGCCGTTCTGCTTGAGCACGTACTCGGCCCGCGACACCGGATTGCGCAGTGTACGCCACGCGTCGTTCAACACCGAAGACGCCTCCAGCGAATACCCGCGCTCCTGCTCGCTCTTGCGCACGAAACGATCCGGGTGCAGCTCACGGCTCAGCCGGTAGAAGCTCTGCTGCAGCTCATCCGCCGAAAGCGAGAGACGCACCGGCAGCCCGAACAACGCGAAGTAATCGGAGGGCGGCGGCTGCAGCGCCTTACAGGCCGGGCAAAACAGGACCGCGCCACCGGAAGAAGGTTCGGTAGCGCGGCCGCAATTCCAACAGTTGCTCACGCGGAGAAGGAAGTTCCGCAGCCGCAACTCTTCGTCGCGTGCGGATTGTGAAAAGCAAATCCGGACTGCATCAGCGAATCCTGCCAGTCCAGCGTCATCCCATCGAGAAACACCATGCTCTTGGGATCGACGAACACCTTGACGTCGCCAAACTCGAAAACCTTGTCGGTGGGCCGCGGCTTCGCTTCGAACTTGAACAGGTAACTCAGCCCGGAACAGCCGCCGCCGAGCACGCCCAGACGCAGCCCGCCGGTGCCGGCCACGCCCTCGCGCTCGAACGCTGCCCGAATCTTCCCGATTGCCTTGTCAGTGACGTGCACGACGGGCTCGGGTTTTTCCTGCCCCGGCGCCTCGATCACCGTCAATGGTGCTACCTGTGCCATCGCCATGGTTGACCCGGACCGATTCGGTCCCAATTCCATTCTAACCCCGTTTGGGCCCCTATGCGCGAGCTTCTGCCGCCACGCCGTTCGAGGTGGACTTCTTTCTGTAGTCCGCGATGGCCGCCTTGATCGCGTCCTCGGCCAGCACGGAGCAGTGGATCTTCACCGGCGGCAGGCTGAGCTCGTTCACGATGTCCGTGTTCTTGATGGCCAGCGCTTCATCCACGGTCTTGCCGTAGAGCCACTCGGTGGCCAGCGACGAGCTCGCGATGGCGCTGCCGCAGCCGAACGTCTTGAACTTCGCGTCTTCGATGACACCCGTTTCCGGGTTTACCTTGACCTGCAGCTTCATCACGTCGCCGCATTCGGGAGCGCCCACCATGCCCG
>Ga0335085_10010229_pt1 | contig 14042 bp, 11 predicted proteins | sample Lox_Sample_45_FD_206712 | JGI IMG/M metagenome (GOLD analysis project Ga0335085, IMG submission 206712) | Soil microbial communities from Loxahatchee National Wildlife Refuge, Florida, United States - Lox_Sample_4.5 | ecosystem: Environmental > Terrestrial > Soil > Wetlands | place: USA...
CGCATTTTCGGAGGACGCGAACCTGCCAATTGAACACTGTTTGCGGGTCTGCGCCGAGCAACTCGAGAATTGAACGGCATATTCAACAAGGAGAAAAACAGATGCGTCGGTTTGGAATCTTAGTGTTCTTACTATCCAGTTTCTGTTGGGCCCAGGAGTCGGGTGAGTTTCTGCCCGCGACCACCAACGTTTGGGGAGCGGACTATCCGCGCGTTGATAACGCCGGGAGGGTCCAAGTCCGCGTGAAGGCTCCCGACGCCACGAAGGTACGGCTGAATTTCTGGAGCGGGCCGAAAGTGGATATGGAGAAGCAATCAGACGGTTTCTGGACAGTCACCACGCCACCCCTTGTTCCCGGGTTGCACTACTACACATTGATCATCGACGGTGCCGAGGTCAGCGATACCAACAGTCATTCGTTCTTTGGCGGAGGCAAGCACACTAGCATGGTTGAGGTTCCGGAGCCCGGCTCAACTTATTACTCGATTCAAGAAGTGGCTCACGGCCAGGTCCGTGAAGTCTGGTATTACTCCAAGGTGACGGGCACCTGGCGGCACGCACTGGTTTATCTGCCGCCGAATTACGACACGCAAACCTCGGCGCGCTATCCGGTTCTCTACCTGCAGCATGGTGGCGGAGAGGACGAGACGGGTTGGATTCGGCAAGGGCGTGCCAACTTCATCCTCGACAACTTGATCGCAGCCGGGAACTGCAAGCCGATGATCATCGCGATGGCATATGGCTACGCGAGACGTGCCGGTCAGGCTCCGCCGGATCTGACCGGGAAGCCTTTCGGTTCTCCCGAAATGCTGAAAGCCATGCAGGATATGGCCGCCGCATTCGAGGATGACGTCACACAAGTTCTGATCCCTTTCATTGATTCCACCTTCCGCACACTCCCCGATCGCGACCATCGAGCGATGGCTGGCCTGTCGATGGGAGGGATGCAGACGTTCCAGATCACGCTCAATCATCTCGATCTTTTCTCCTACATCGGTGGGTTCAGCGGAGCGGGTGGGATGCTTGTCCTTGGCGACCGGAAGCTGGATCCCAAGACCGATTACAACGGTGTCTTCGCCGATGCAGCTGCCTTTGCCAAGAAAGTGCACCTGCTCTGGTTGGGTGTAGGAACCGTGGAGCCAGAAAGAATGCGTGCAGGGATCCAAAGACTGCATGCGTCGCTCGACGAAGCGAACATAAAGCACATCTACTACGAATCGCCAGGCACCGACCACGAATGGCAGACGTGGCGTCGCGATCTGAAGGATTTTGCGCCAAGGCTCTTTTGAGAGAGTAGCCTGAAGATGACCAAAAGCTGCACGTTGCGCAGTGAAACTTGAAGTTCACCTGTAAAAGCGGAGGCAAAATGCAGAAGTCCAGCAGTCAAATCATCCTTGCCCTTTTTGTTTTTTTGAGCGCGTACGGATTATGGTCCCAGAACCCTGAACAACCCGCCTACTTGAATCCCACGTTATCCGCCGAACAAAGAGCGGCCGATCTGGTCCACCGCATGACAGTGGAAGAAAAGGTCACGCAACTGGTGAACCAGGCACGCGCAATCCCGAGGTTGAATGTGCCTGCCTACGATTGGTGGAGCGAAGCCTCGCATGGCATAACCACGAACGGTACCACCGAGTTTCCCGGGCCCGTGGGGCTTGCCGCGACGTTCGACGCTGACGCAATCCATCGGATGGCCATCGTCATCGGGACCGAGGGACGCATCAAGTATGTAAAAGGGATGAGCGACGGGCGCAGCGATATCTTCGAGGGCCTCGACTTCTGGGCGCCTAACATCAACATCTTTCGCGATCCCCGCTGGGGACGCGGACAGGAAACATTCGGGGAGGATCCGTTCCTGACGGCGCGTCTCGGCGTTGCATTTGTCACGGGCATGCAGGGCGACGATCCGAAATACTATCGCGTAATTTCCACGCCAAAACACTATGCCGTGCACAGCGGCCCCGAACCATCCCGTCACACGGACGACGTGAGAGTCAGCAAGCATGACGAACTGGACACGTACCTGCCGGCGTTCCGCGCAACCGTGACCGAGGCGAAAGCCGGCTCGGTGATGTGCGCCTACAACAGCATCAACGGGCAGCCAGCGTGCGTAAACGAGTTTCTCCTGCAGGATCAGTTGCGCGGAAAATGGGGATTCAAAGGTTACGTAGTTTCCGACTGCGGGGCCATCATTAACATCTTCCAGGACCATCACTTCACCAAAACCCAGTCTGAAGCATCCGCGCTCGCGCTGCAGCGCGGCATGGATAACGAGTGCATCGACTTCGTCGCAAAGGTAAAAGACGATCACGACTACAAGCCGTACCTCGACGCTTACAAACAAGGCGTTCTGAAAGAAAGCGAAATCGATACAGCTTTGATCCGGCTGTTCACGGCGCGTATGAAGCTGGGCTTGTTCGATCCGCCGGAGATGGTTCCGTATTCGAAGATCGACCAAAAACTCCTTGACAGCCCCGAGCATCGCGCAATGGCGCGCGCAATGGCAAACAAGGCGATGGTGCTGCTCAAGAACGATGGCACGCTGCCACTGAAGAAGGGTGCGATCAATATCGCAGTCGTGGGACCGCTCGCCGACCAGACCAGATATCTTCTCGGTAACTACACGGGGATCCCAACGCACACTGTCTCGGTGCTGGAAGGGTTGAAGGCGGAGTTTCCCGAGGCGCAGATCAAGTTTGTGCCGGGAACGCAATTTCTGCGAAATGATGCCGACCCTGTCGCAGCTTCTTTCCTTACAACACTCGAAGGGCAACCGGGGCTCAAGGCAGAGTTCTCGACCGGTGAGCTTTGGGGAGGGGGGGAGGTGACGCCACTCGCTATCCGTCAGGTGACCGCCATCGATCTGAAAGCCGCGGACATTCCGGAAGAAGCATCAGGAAAATACCCGTTACGAGTCGAGTGGAGCGGTTTTCTTACGCCAACGGAAACCGGAGAGTACAGCATCGGCGTGCGCATTGACGGAGGCTTCGCTCGGCTTTTCGTTGACGGAAAGTCCGTGGCCCAGCAGTTCAACAACGGCGAGGGAACCAGGACTAAGGTTGGGCGCGTTCATCTCGAGCAAGGAAAGAAAGTGACACTGAAGTTCGATTACGCGCAAGGAGCCGCCGGCCCTACGCACGCGCAGTTGGTGTGGTCGAAGTACGATCCGAAGCCGACCACCGAAGCCGTTGCGGCAGCGAAGAACGCGGATGTCGTGATTGCCGTCCTGGGGATCACCAGCGAACTGGAAGGCGAAGAGATGCAGGTCAGCGAGGAAGGGTTCAAGGGCGGAGATCGTACCAGCCTTGATCTTCCGAAACCGGAGCAAGAATTGCTCGAGGCGGTCGCTGCAACGGGGAAACCTGTCGTCCTCGTTCTCGCCAATGGCAGCGCGCTCTCAGTGAATTGGGCCAACGAACATGTGAACGCAATTCTCGAGTCCTGGTACGCCGGCGAGGAGGGTGGCGCCGCCATCGCGGAGACGCTCTCGGGCAAGAATAATCCCGGGGGACGCCTTCCCGTCACGTTCTATACGGGCATCGATCAGTTGCCGCCGTTTGGTGACTACGCGATGAAGGGCCGCACGTATCGCTACTTCGAAGGCAAGCCTCTATATCCCTTCGGCTACGGCTTGAGCTACACGACCTTCTCATACAGCAAGTTAGGCCTCCGGAAGAAGACGATCAAGGCCGGTGATCCTCTTGCGGCGGAGGTGACAGTTACCAATACCGGCAAATTGGAAGGCGACGCGGTGACACAGCTCTACCTCAGCTTTCCAAACGTGCCGGGCGCGCCCTTGCGGGCCCTGCGCGGATTCCAGCGCGTACACCTGCAGCCAGGCAAATCGCAGAAGCTCAGGTTCGAGTTGAGGGATCGCGATCTGAGCATGGTGAGCGAAGCCGGCTCACCGATCATCGCAGAGGGCAAGTATTCAGTTTCGATTGGTGATGGGCAGCCAAACACCGGCGCACCATCGGTCACAGGGACGTTTCAAATAACAGGGACGAAGAACCTGCTTGAGTGAGCGCGTAGTGCACAACTCCGAGGGGACGGCGCGTTCCAGCCTAGGTGTATGAGTGTCGTCTTTTACTAGAGAAGGGAGCTTCATCCTCCAAACTTAGAACCGGAAGTCAATCATGAAGAAGCAGGCTTTGTTACTCGCCGCATTACTCTTGTCGGTATTGTCATTTGCACAAACGCAACCTGTGAACGTAACTATCGACGCCTCGGAGGCCGGTCCCCCTATATCGAAGTACATCTATGGCCAATTTCTCGAACATATCGGTGGCATCGTCAATAACAACATATGGGCTGAGATGCTGGACGACCGCAAATTCTACTATCCGATCACTTCGCACCCGCCCGCCGAACCCCAGGGACCGAGTTGGAGACGCGTGTCGTTGCGCCATTGGACACCGATCGGCGCGGATGACTTTGTAACCATGGATAACAATCACCCATATGTTGGTGAACACACGCCCATGGTGAAGCTCAGTCCAACCGAGGCTCACGGTGTCCGGCAGGCCGGGCTAGTAGTTCGAAAGGGGAAATCCTACACAGGCCGCATAATTCTGGCCGGCACTCCTGGGACGACTGTGAATGTGAGTCTCGCCTGGGGGACTGGGGCCAGTGATCGTCAGACTGTTGTGATCGGCAAAATCGGTCCCGACTATCAGAAACTTCCGCTCAGATTCGAATCGCTCGGAGACAGCGATGATGCCCGGCTCGAAATTGCCGGGACCGGCACTGGCTCGTTTCACGTTGGAGCAGTATCGTTGATGCCCGCCAACAATCTGCAAGGCTTTCGCGCAGAAGTCATCGCCGCGCTTAAGCAATTGCATTCCGGCGTCTATCGCTGGCCCGGCGGCAACTTCGTTTCGGGGCACGAGTGGCGCGATGCCATTGGCGATCCGGATAAGCGTCCGCCCATCATGGACCCGGTGTGGCATGCGGTTCAGCCCAACGACGTCGGCACAGATGAATTCGTGATTCTGTGTCGGCTGTTGGACGTCGAGCCTTACGTTACGGTCAACGGTGGCTTTGGCGATGCGTGGTCTGCGGCGCAACTCGTCGAATACGCCAACGGCGCCGTCACAACCCCGATGGGAAAATTGCGCGCCGCGAATGGGCATCCGCAACCGTACAACGTCAAATTCTGGGGCGTCGGGAACGAACCCTGGGGAGAGTGGCAGTTAGGCTTCATGCCGGTCGCGCAGTGGGAACTGAAGCACGACATGTTCGCGAAGGCCATGCGAAAGGTCGATCCAACGATCAAGCTGATTGCAGCTGGAGCTATGCCGGACGCCATGACCGGCTCTAAGCAGGCAAAGCGCCTCAGCGGACAGATTGTGCCCGACTACCTATCTCCTGGAGACTGGAGCGGCAATCTGCTCGCGCACTGCCTCGACAACATTGACCTGCTCAGCGAACATTTTTATTCCACCAGCGGCAAGCGAACCGATCTCGATAAAGGTGAAAAAGTCGATACCGGGCCTCAAACCCTGATCGAATGGGAACGCGCTCCTGCGACACAGGTGAGAGTGAAGTACGAGCATTATCAGGAATACCTGAAACGCATCCCGGGCCTCAAAGCAAAGCCCGTCCCAATCAGCCTCGACGAATGGGCATATATCGGAGCTCCACCAAACTCCTACAAGGTGGTTCCGGCTTACGCCTGGGCGTTCCACGAGATGTTCCGCCACTCCGACCTTTATCAGTTAGGCGGATTCACCTTCGCAACCGCAATGATCAGCGAAGACCGGACCGATGCCGTCTTGAGTCCAACAGGCCTTTTGTTCAAGATGTATCGCGAACACTTCGGAACGATTCCAGTGGAGGTATCCGGAGATTCGCCGCAGCCCAAGCCAATCTACCCCGCAGGAGGCGACCAACCCGCAGTCAATCCGGGCAGTAACACTTATCCCCTGGATGTTAGCGCGGCTCTCAGCGAGGATCGCAAAACGCTGACGTTCGCAGTGTTGAATCCCTCGGATTCCGAGCAGCACGTGAAGGTCTCAATTAGCGGCACGAGGCTCTCCAGCCAAGGCCAACTGTGGCGCATGGCCCCGGCAAACGTTGAAGCAACCATCACCGTCGGACAAAAGCCGGGAGTGGAAGTTCAGGAACAAGGACTGGATGCCGTACCCGATACGATGTCCGTCCCGCCATTCAGCGTCAACATCTATTCATTTGCAGTGAAGTAGGGCGTCTTCTGGAAACAGTAGGAGGCGCGTCTGCAAGCGGGAAGGACCAAAATTCTGCGGCCGCGAATGCGTTCCGGCATCGGGCGCTGATCGCGGTCTCGTATTCGCCGGTTTGCTTGGTATTTGAAGAAAGGACATCGATGGAATCTGCCAAATTTTCTTGTGTGACGACATTGGTCATAGCCCTTGCTCTAATTCCTCGACTCGCAGCACAAGTTCAGACTGAAGTGCCTCCAGTCGTTCCCGGTGCGAAGCCCGTGGGCGTCGAACACATTAAGATCCATGGCACAGCACTGGAAGCCAACCTCGAAGGCGACGCTGTCGACCGCGATGTATTCGTGTTCTTGCCGCCCAGCTACACCAAGGAAAAATCCCGACGCTACCCGGTCGTCTATGCCTTGCACGGTTATTCCATCGGAGCCGAGCAATGGACCCACGAAATCCACGTGCCGCAAACCATCGAAGGCGCATTCGCTCAGGGTGCGCAAGAAATGATCGTTGTGCTGCCCGATTCGAAGACCTTGCACAACGGCTCCATGTACTCAAGTTCGGTCACTACTGGAGATTTTGAGCAGTTCATTGCGCACGATGTGGTTGCTTACGTCGACGCGCATTACCGCACGATTCCAAATCGACTCAGCCGTGGCCTCGTCGGCCACTCCATGGGAGGCTACGGCGCCACGCGCATCGGCATGAAGCACGCGGACATCTTCAGCAGCCTCTACATCATGAGCCCGTGCTGCCTTTCGCCCCGGCCCGCGCCAGCCGACCCGGAAGTAGCCAAGGCTCTGGAGGCGGTCAAGGTTCCCGAAGATTCCGCCAAGCTGCCATTCTTTCCGCGTGCCCAACTCGCCACGGCGGCGGCCTGGTCACCCAACCCAAAGAACCCTCCACTCTATCTTGACCTGCCGACCAAGAACGGCGAGCCTCAGCCGGACGTTCTGGCGCGATGGACTGCGAACGCACCGCTTGCCTTCATCGATCAGTACATTGGGAATCTGCGGCAATACCGCGCTATCGCCATCGATGTGGGTGACCAGGACGGCCTACGAACCGATACCGGTAAACTTCATGATGTTCTTGATAAGTATGGAATTGTCCACGGCTTCGAAGTGTACCCAGGAACTCACACCAGTAAGGTGGCTGATCGCTTCCAGAATCACGTTCTGCCGTTCTTCAGCCAGAATCTCTGCAGTCAGAAGGGCTGCAGGTAGCCGCGGGATTCTCACCGAGGTGCGTTGACCTTCTAACGGCCGTCAGAGGCAGCCAGCAGGATCCGACCGGAGGAACAAAGCGCGGAAGTGATTGAAAAGATTTGGCTGCCCCCCAGGGATTCGAACCCCGATATGCTGATCCAGAGTCAGCTGTCCTAGCCGTTGAACGAGGGGGCAGCGAATTTCCGCCAAGATGACTCCGGCTCCTTACGATTCTATGGGCCCACGCCACATGGGTCAACCGCACCCCAATGGTGTGGCAAAGCCTATCCACATCGTATCCCCTCGACGGAAGTCATGCCTCCCTCGCCTCGCGCTAAAATCAGTCTGACACTTTACAGGAGCCGTCATGGCTACTACAGGAACCACCGAGATTGGAACAGACTACGCCGACATCGCCCGGCTTCCCTTAGAAGCCGACCATTGCGCCCTGATCGTCGTTGATATTCAGGAGAAGCTACTGCCGCCAATCTGGGAGAAAGAGAGGCTGGTCAAGAACTCGCAGTTGCTGATCCGTCTGGCTGGCGTCCTGAAGGTTCCCACTATCATAACCACGCAGTACGCCAAAGGCCTGGGCAAGACTATTCCCGAGATAAGTTCTCTACTGCCCGAGGTTCCATCGATCGACAAGTTAGTGTTTTCTTGCTTCGGCAGCGACGCATTCTGCTCTGCGCTAAAGCGTCTGCCGGGTCCGCGCACGACCGTCCTGTTGTGTGGTATGGAAGCGCACATCTGCGTGATGCAAACCGCCCTCGCCGCCCTAAGCGAAGGTTACATCGTACACGTGGCATCGGATGCGGTGAGTTCACGCGTGGAGTGGAATTGGCGCGTCGGTTTGGACCGCATGCGCGCGGCCGGGGCCGTTATCTCTTCAACCGAAATGATGATCTACGAATTGCTGCGCTCGTCGGGAAGCACCGCCTTCAAGGAGTTGCTCCCTCATCTGAAGGGATAGCGATCACACCAGGACCTTCAAGCGCCCGCTGCGATATCGGGGGTGTCCTCGACGTTGTCCTTTTTCTTAACCCGGACGACCGTGATCTTCGAGAAGCCCTCGTCAAACGTGGGCGGTTTTAGCTTGGCCGACATCCGGCGCATTACGTCGTCGCCGACCGTGCGGGCCCGCTTATGGTTGCGTTCCAGGCACAGGTCTAGTGGCACATCGAAGTACAAACCCTGCACATCGTAGCCGTAATCTTTGGCAAGCTTGATCCAGCTCTGCCGATCATGAGGCGTTAGGTTGGTGGCATCCACGTAGCTCATAGGACGCCGCGCAATCAGCCTCGCCTTCAGCATCGAGCGCAGGTTCGAAAAGACAAGATCCTGGAAACGCTGCTCTTCCGCATCGTCAAACATGAGTTGCCGCAACAGATCACTCGAGAGCGGGAGAACCCCGTGCCGCTTGAACCACGAACTCTTGCCCGATCCGGGAAGCCCAATTGCCAAAACCACGGTTCCCTTGCTGGCAGCAGCCACCGGGGAGATCGCTGGCGGCGCCACTGCGGCGGCGGCTGGAACCTCAGGAACAGAAGCCCCGGCAGGGCTTTCCGCCACCGCGGGGGCTTCAATGGCAGGCGCCGCGATGGAAGGAGCCTGCCGACGGCCACTACCTCGCCGTCCACGCCCTCCGCGTCCTCGGCGACGGCGCGTGGGCCGAGTCGAACTGGCTCCCGCCACCGCAGCCTCGTTTGCTGCCGAGGCGGGCGCCGCGCTTTCCGGTTCCGGTTCTGGCACGTGCTCCGGTGGTGGTACCGCCCTCTGCGGTGCAGAGGGCTCATTGTCAAAGTACTTGGGCTGCAAGGGGGTGGGAGCGTCAGCAACTTCCTTCGCCTTCCCTCCCCCACTCTTCTTGCGGCGCTGCAAGCGCTCGCGCATCCATTTCCGCATATAGCGCTTGTAGCACACCGGCCCGCCCGCCTGCAATCGCCGCCCGGTAGCGCTATGAATACCCTCCCCGGTGCTGCATCACCTTCTGTGTTTTAATTCGGAACTCGTAATGTGTTCTAATCCATTTTCGTTTTGAGGATCTCATGCCCGTGCTTTGCAGACTGCACACCCTCATTCTGTTTGTATCCCTTCTCATCTGCGCGCGCGTCGCTGCGCAAACTGCCCCACCCCAGGATCTCGACGCCTGGGTCGCTCGCTCCATGAATACGTTCGCTGTCCCTGGTCTTTCCCTTGCGATCGTGAAAGACGGCAAAGTGCTCGTCGCCAAAGGATACGGCATACGGAAAATGGGCCAAGCCACTCCTGTCGACGAGAACACGCTATTCGCCATCGGCTCAAACACCAAGGCATTTTCGACCGCCTGTCTCGCTATGTTGGTGGATGAGGGCAAGCTCTCCTGGGACGACCGCGTCTACGAGCGCCTCCCGGGGTTTCAGATGTATGACCCCTACGTCTCGCACGAGATGACCATTCGCGACATGCTCACCCACCGCAGTGGCATGGGTTTGGGAGAAGGCGATCTGTTGTTTTGGCCGCATACGACTTACACGCGCGAAGAAATTATCCACAAGCTGCGTTTCATGAAGCCGGTTTCGAGCTTCCGCAGCAAATACGCTTACGACAACCTGCTTTACATGGCTGCGGGCCAGATCATTCCAGCGGTAACCGGGACTTCCTGGGAGGATTTCGTCCGCCAGCGCATACTCGTTCCGCTCGGCATGAACCACACCAGCCTCAGCAATGCAAACTTCAAGCCCAGCGACAACGTCGCCTACCCCCATTCCAAGGTTGACGGAACACTTCAGGTCATTCCTTTCGAGGTTCTCGACAACATGGCGCCCGCGGGCTCGATCCATTCATCCGCGGCCGATATGGCGAAATGGCTGCTCGTTCAACTCAATCGAGGAAAGTTCCTTGACCGTGATGAACGTCTGTTCAGCGAAGCTCGCTCGCGCGAGATGTGGTCGTCCCAGACAATTTTGCCGGTCCACGATCCTCCCGCGCCCCTGGCGGCGCTCAAGGCAAATTTCGTCACCTACGGGCTCGGCTGGGGGGAGAAGGATTATCACGGACGCAAACTTGTCGGCCACACCGGAGGCGTAGCTGGGTTCGTCTCCCGCGTCATGCTCGTGCCCGAGGAGAATCTTGGCGTTGTAATCCTGACGAATGCAGAAGAAGGAGGAGCGTTCGACTCGATTCTCTACCACATCTTCGACCACTTCTTTCAACTGCCCGCCACCGACTGGATTACTGCCTTCAAGGCCGCCGACGATCTGGAAGCCAAAGACGCAGCGGAAGTTGAGAAAAAGCAGAACAGCGCGAGAGATGCAAATTCTCACCTGTCTCTGCCCCTCGACAAATACACAGGCGCCTACGAGGATGCCTGGTACGGCCCCGCCACCATCCGTCTTGAGGATGGCCGCCTTTCCTTGAGTTTCGATCACACACCCAACATGATTGGAGAACTCGAGCACTGGCAATACGACACGTTCAAGACCCACTGGCGCGTCCGCACTACCGCCGATGCGTTTGTGACTTTCGCGTTAAAGCCCGACGGGACAATCGACCGCTTCACCATGGTGCCGGTTTCGCCGCTGGCCGATTTCAGCTTTGATTATCAGGATCTGGAGTTTCATCCGTTGCGGAAACCGGACTCGCTGCCCAAGCCGTGAGTCGTGCGATTTACAATGATCGCTCAGGCAAACTCCATGAATCCGACCCATCCGACCGCTCCCGCCGCCGCTGCTCAGCTTCCCGCTGTCCCTCTCACGATTGAGGGCTATGCCACCCTGCACCAGATGATGCGTGTCCGCTGGAGCGCGTGGCACGCGCTGCCTGAGAACGAACACCGCAAGATTGCGGGCGAAGCTTCCAAGCTCCTCGCCCAGATGGAATCCAGGTCCGAAGGGCAATCCGCGCTCTTTTCGCTCCTTGGCCACAAGGGCGACTTGATGCTCGTGCACTTCCGCCGCACCTTCGACGAACTCAACCAGGCCGAACTCGACCTCGCGCAGTTGCGTCTGGCAGATTTCCTTGAGCCTACTACCTCGTATCTCTCGGTGATCGAACTAGGCTTGTACGAATCGACGATGAAGACTTACGCATCGCTGGCCGAACGTGGCGTCGAGCCACATTCCGATGAATGGAACAAGGCCATTCAGGAGACGATTGCGCGCCAGAACGAGGCAATGAAGCCGCGCCTCTTTCCTTCCATGCCTCCCAACCGCTACATCTGCTTCTATCCCATGGACCGCAAACGAGGCGAAGATAAGAATTGGTACACGCTTCCCATGGAAGAACGCCAGCGTCAGATGAATGAACACGGAATGGTAGGCCGCCGTTACGCCGGGGATGTCAAGCAGATCATCACTGGTTCCATCGGCTTCGACGATTGGGAATGGGGCGTCGACCTCTTTGCTGACGATCCATTGGTCTTCAAGAAGCTGATTTACGAGATGCGTTTCGACCAAGTGAGCGCCGTTTATGCGTTGTTCGGAACCTTTTACATCGGCCTGCGCTGCCGGGCAACGCGCCTCGAACAATTGCTGAGTGGAGAACTGCCAAAATCGGCTGAATAGCTCGGCCTTTCTCGTTCAAGAATCGTGGCACTGAGACTTCTTCCCTCGGAAGCCCCCTACGCAGGACGCTGTCTCCCTTTCGGAAATCGGAACTCGTGCCGCTTCATATCGACCCGCATGCCGCGGAATGCGACACCTTCCATGCGCAGGCGGAATCGTTGCTCGGCCCCGCCTTCTCCCTGCAACTTGATCGCTCCGCCCGAACCGAGCACTCGGTGCCATGGCAATCCCGGAACTTGCCGCAGAATCTGCACCACCTGGCGTGCAGCCCCCGGCCAGCCCGCCGCGCGGGCAACCGCGCCGTAACTTGAGACTCTCCCACGTGGCAGCGCCCGAATGCACGCGACGACCTTCGCGCGTTTCTTCTCGATTTCCCTGGTTGGCGGTTTTCCCACGTGAGGTATTATTCTGAGTCTCGTCCCGATCGGCAACTCACGCTATGCTCAGAACTTTATTCTTGGCATTGAGTCTGACAGCTTGCATCGTCTTTGCCGCGGCTTGCGGCGAAGAACATGCCGAAATGCGCTTCGTTCATGCCGTTTCCGACACTGGCGCGGTCGATGTCGCTGTCAACGGCCACACCGTCGTCACCAACCAGGCTTTTGCCACTTCGTCGCCTGGCTATGCATCCGTGACTGCGGGCAACCGCCTCGTTGAAGTTCGACCCACCGGAACCACGACAGATCTGGTCAGTGCCCCGAGTGTTCCACTAAGTTCTCACAAGCAGTTCACGCTGTTTTTCGAAGGTCTGACGAGCGACCACACACAAAGTATCGTTCTCGTGACTGACGACAACTCTGCCCCGTCGAACGGGGGCGTCAAGTTTCGCGTAATGAATGCTGCATGTAAGGCGATCGCTACCGACGCGTGCCTCGGTTCGCCTGCGCCTTTTCGAGCGGACATCTACATCGTGAGTCCTGGCACGGACATCTCCAGCCTCTCGCCGGCCATCCCCGGCCTTGCCTATCAGCAGGCCAGCAGCTACTTGAATCTCAGTCCTGCTTCTTATGAAGTGATCGTGACCGACCCCGCCGACGCCACGAAAACGCCGAAAGTCGATGAAACCTACAATCTTGCAGCCGGACAGGTTCGCACGTTCACTATTCTCTCCAATACCGACGGAACCATTTCAACAACCCCGCTCTTTTTACTTGATGTACACTGAATCCCCGTCAAAAGATCGTGCGGAGACTTTTGCTCCCTTTCCCTGAGCAGCACTGACATCAAAGGCGTGGTGCGTATGGGGAAAACTCACAGACAGGGATCGCAGCACCCTCGGAGTCGATCCTGAACTGGTCGGAGATCGCCGAAACGTACAAAACGTCGCGCGGCATTCGGCCCTAAGGCAAGCAACCTATGCCACAGCCTTTTTGAACGATTCGGCAGCGACGATTTCGTCGTCGAAGACTTCGAAGATTGTGACCAGCTTCGTTACCTGAAGCAGGTCGCCAACGCGCTGCGTCAGCCGCGCGAGCTTGAGCGCGCCGCCGGCATTGCGAGCGGTCGTGTAGAGAGAAACCAAAGTTCCTAGACCGCCGCTGTCGATAAAATTTACTTCGCGGAAGTTCAACACGACCTTCGGATTCTCCTGCAGCAGTTTCTTCACCGTGTCGCGCAACGTTGCCGACTCCTCACCAAACATAATGCGTCCGCTGCAGTCCACTACCAGCACGCCGTCAATCGTGCGTGTGCTCATCCGTAGTTGCACAAGTGCCTCCTGGTTAATTGGCCCCTGAAATCTAGCCTAGAAGGCTACCGTGCAAGTCGCTTGGCGCGCAAGGGCAGTCCGGCCGTCGCGTTTCCTTCGACTACCGCACATTACTCTGGCGCCGTAAACCGAGGATCTGCTGTGGTTTGGAAGGCAGTCGGTGCGGGAGGCACGGTCGTCATTCCACAACGAACGCGCAACGGAATTGAATGTCGTGGTACCACAACGCTGGCGCCAGAGCTTCTGTATAGCGGCAACAGTTCGCGGAGTTCGCTCAATGCCAGGCAAACGAGCTGTCCTGTTGGAGTGCCCAGTTTCCGCCTCAGCGGAGCACTTCTCGCATCCCGGTGCCGTATGCGAATCTGCGGAAGAAAAGCAACGCTATTCCCAC
>Ga0335085_10010230_pt1 | contig 14041 bp, 11 predicted proteins | sample Lox_Sample_45_FD_206712 | JGI IMG/M metagenome (GOLD analysis project Ga0335085, IMG submission 206712) | Soil microbial communities from Loxahatchee National Wildlife Refuge, Florida, United States - Lox_Sample_4.5 | ecosystem: Environmental > Terrestrial > Soil > Wetlands | place: USA...
GGAATTCCATATCCTCTACTTGAAGTCACGCTGGGTCTGTGACAACAATCACACCTCAGCGTTGTGTCAGAGTGCGTCGGTTCCCCTCTGAATCGATCTGGAGAGGCCGGGAGAGCCGTTGATCGTGGAACGAGTATTACGTTTGTTGCTTGGTGTGCTACGCTGAGCCGAGAGGACGTGACGACATACGCCTATGGCCCTGGTCAGCAGAATCGGAGTATCCCTGGACTCGGAATTGCTCGAACGTTTTGACAAGTTTATTGCCGAGAAAGGCTATGACAACCGCTCCGAAGCGTTCCGCGATCTGATACGCGATCGGCTTGTAGGAAGCGCCGTGGTGGCCTCGAAGGCGCCCGTTGTGGGGACGGTGACCTTGATCTATGACCATCACACTCGGCTTCTGCCCGAAAAACTAGCCGACCTTCAGCATGAACACCACGATGTGGTGATCTCAACGCTGCATGCGCATCTCGATCACGATACGTGCCTTGAAGTGGTACTCCTGCGCGGTAAGTCGAACGATGTGCAACAGCTAGCTGACAAGCTGATTAGCACAAAGGGAGTTCGCCATGGGCGTCTCGTCATGAGTTCCCCCGACACGGTGTCACCGCACCACCATTCCCATCACTGATCGCTTATTCGAAAGACAATCCTGTAGCCTTGGAAGCATGCTGGTGCCGCATTTTTGTCCTAGTCGTGCCTTTTCTGAATGTTCAGCGCTCCATGATGGACTCAAGAAAATCGATCCGACGCTGTTGTTCGTCAACCTGGAAAGCAGAGTTGCTTTCTCGCGGGGCATGTGATGGACAAAGTTAATGGTAGGCGTCTGACATGCGCACCGGCCTTTCGGCCGAACTGCAATTCGGTGTAACGAGTGGTGTCCAAGTTTCTTAAAACCTCCTGCTCGGAAGTGAGCCGCGATGCCTCACTTGCCCAACTTCAAGTCGACCACTTCAATGGGCAAATCCCAGTGGACTTCGGTGACTTCCCACCGGCGCTGCTCTTCCTTTTTCAATGTGGCCTGGTCCGGAAAAAGCTGGTTGCTGATTTCCTCGGCGTGGCCGGTGGAGGCTTGGTCTTTGTATACGATGATGACCCTGTAATCCCAGCGAGAATCCTGGCTCGTATGCAGTCCCGGAGAATAGATGGAGTAATCCGTAACGTATCCGAGTTGTTTCTCCTTCTCCAAGACCGGCAGTTGATACTTCTTGAAGATGTCGAAGAATTCCTCCTTGTGGCCCCACTTCACTCGGTATACCCATTCCACAATGTAGGCTTTGTTGGACACGGACGCTGCGCTCTGCCCTGACAGTGGGCATGGTTGCAGGCCGGTCAGCAACGTGATTAGAACTGCGGCGAACCGAGTTGCGAGGGCAGATCGTTCCCGGAATCACTGCGCCCGCAAGCCGACCGACAGTCGCCGCCGGCACAGGAGGCCGTATCTACGTTGCGTGGACTCAGAATGACGACGTCAAACAAGCTGTTTTCCTGTCACGCGCGCGGAGGAAGGTGCAATGAACCTCCAATGGTGAAAGATGCCGACGGTTTTCTGCTACGGTCGAGATTCCAGCATGGTTCGGGCTTTGGCCATCCGTCGATGCGTGCGCCCGGTGATAGCGTACTTCTCACGTGAATCCAGGCGGACGAGACCGGATCCGATCTCCATTTCGCAAGAATCGATTCGGGCAAGCTTCAATGATGAAGTGATGGAGAGTTTGACAAAATCGGTGCTTGGGCACCTCGGAACATCCCGAGCTGGCGATCCCTTGCGCCACTATCCGAGACGATATTTTGCGGATTCGTTTTCTTCAAACCCATACCGACCGTTTCGGTACGATCCGCCCTCGCATCCCTGTCTGGTCTTCCAGCCTTTTTGCCTCTGTACATCAGTTCTGAGTCGTGTCTGCCGGCGTGCTGCCGGTGAGATGGCAAGCATCCTGCATGGATGGCGCTGAAAGCGACGGTTTAGTGCACAACCGGGGCTGGACTTCTTACCGGCCCCGCTCGAAGTTTCATGACGAAGACTCTTATCCTGCGCTTTCTCCACCATATATATAGACCGGTGCCCGACAGCATCGCGATCAATAAACCTGTTATGCATACCAGAAATCGGTAGGATCGCAGACCATATATGTCTCCATAATGCAGCGCCCACAGCAAGTTGGAGATTGTATTTCCCGCATGTTCTCCACTGGGAAGAGACAACGCCCGGAGCTCGCCAGTATCACCGTCAAGAAAAACGCCAGTATCCGGATTCCCGCTGCGGAAGTCACGGCTGCTCTGCACGGTGTACGAGTAAACTCCTGATTCGGCAATATAGGCGAGGCCGGCTGGCCGTTGCACCGTGAACCGGTGAACGGCAGATTGCTGAGTCATTAACTGCTCGGCGCGGGTGAGTGCCGCACGCCAGTCGAGTTTAGGATTGTCGTGCGGGTGCGCGGGGATGGATGCGATGAATGCGTCAAGGGATTGGTAGTCAAATGCCGCCTGTGTGACTCTCTCGTAAAACGAATGCATATTGAACATCACACCCGACCAGGCAAAGACAAAAAGTAATGGCCAGAGCCACAATCCACCGGCACGATGAAGATCAAAATTCACCCGAATCGCGCTGGCACGCCATTTCACCCACCAGGCGTATTTCCACCGCTTTAGGAATCTCCCCAGCCCCACCGGCAAGGTGAGATAGAAACCCACAAAACAGTCAATCGTCCAAACCAAAGCTACATAGCCCACCATCGACCAGCCAAAAGAACCCAGAGTCATCGATGTATGGAGGTCGTAGATAAAGGACGTAAAGTTAGCGCGATCAACGTGTGAAATGGAGTACTCGCTCAGCCGCCCGAGTTCCTGGCCAGTCCATGGGTTGAGAATGAGGTGATCAAAACCAATTTCGTAAGGTTTGCCCGTGGCTGGATTGGTTCGCGGGACGCACCGGATCGACGCTTGTTCCGTGTTCACGTACATGTACCAAACCTTAGCTTGCGGAGCTATCGCCTCGGCGCGTTCGGCTAGCGCAGCCAGGTCCAGAGCCTTTGCGCCATGTATCGGTGTAGCAAACAGCCTTGGGTTGAGCAGCCGGTCGACGTCATTGCGGTAGGCGAGTATGGACCCAGTGATACCGACGATCACCAGGAACACAGTCATGAACAATCCAGTCCAGCGGTGTTGCCAAATCAAATAGCGACGAATCATACGAGCCTCCGTGGAGGTCTTGAGCGCCAGTTGTTTTCTGTCTCTGTCAGAACGCAAGCTTCAGTGCCAACTGGATAGACCGTGGTCCACCGATCTGATAAAGAGGATCAAATGCGCCCGCGCCAATATTGCCCCCTCCCAAGCTTCTTCCCAACATCGCGTTCGCGACGCCGAACCCTGCCGGGGAAGCCGCGGGATCGTATCCGAGATCGTTGACCGGTGGCCCAAAGTTCGGGTGGTTCACCACGTTGAACATCTCGGCGCGGAACTGCAATTTGATCGATTCGTGAATGGGAAACTCGCGGTGGATGGCAAAATCCCATTGCACCGATCCAAATCCTCGAAGGGCGTTGCGCGGTAAGTTTCCCTGTCGCAGCGGTACACCATTCGCATCGACTGGTGGCGAGCAGAATGGCCCAATACTGAAGTTCCCATCGGAACAGGTCGGCCCAGCATTGAAATTGATGGCCTTGCCGCCCGGAAACTGCGATCCGTATAGGTAAAGTGGCACGCCCGGCACAACATCGGGACGAATGTCTGTATAAAAACCGTTTGAGAGTGACGTGTGGAATGTATAGAAGACGTCCAGAGGCGGGGCAGATCGAATCTGGAATAAGTTCTCCAGCGACCAGCCATGAAGGATTGCATTCGAGAGAGCATTGCCCTTCAGTCTGGGTATGTCGTAAGTGATCCCGGCTGAGGCCGCATGTCGAATGTCGAAGTCGGACGAGCCGCGATTTACGTTTGGATCCGCACTAGGGAGCGCGTTACTGATTGATTCCGATGAACCACCGGAGCCAGTGTCGAGCGAATGTGCCCACGAGTATGAAGCCAGAGCTTGCAGTCCGGCCGACAAGCGTCGCTGGAACTGCAATTGAAGCGCGTTGTAACTGGAGTTGCCCCCATTCGTCACCAGGTTTGCTCCCCCGAGGTTTGGGTTTTGGCTAGGGTCAGTGAAGGTAACACCTGCCGACGAAAGCAAGCTTCTCCCGGAAGCGCCAACATAGGAGGCGGTGAATGTCTGCGCTTTCCCCAGCGCCTGTTCGATCGCGAAATTCCATTGCAGGGTATAGGGCATCCTGAGGTGCGGATCAACGGAATACAGGGCTCCGTAGACACCCGGTGCGTCGGGTTGGACGATTGGTGCTGGCGCGATATAAAGCGGATCCGGTACATCCGTCTGGAACACAGCAGAGCCAAACGGATAGTTGTAATTGGAGTACAGATTCCCTGACTCAGAGGAGGCCAGATCGTAGAAGAGTCCAAAGCCTCCCCGAACAACGGTCTGCCATCGATCACCCGGCGAAAGTTGATAGGCCAATCCAATCCTGGGCGCGAAACTACCGTACCGCGTACTGTATGGCGACGTATTCGGTAGTGAGGCCAGATTGGCAAGATTGCTCAGATTGAAACCAGTGACGGCGGCAAAGTTGGGCCCGGAAAGAGTCGAAGGGACGAAATCCACGTCCCATCGAAGACCGTAGGTCATGGTCAGGTGAGGGTGAATCCGCCAGGTGTCCTGCGCAAATGCCCCAAGATTTCGGAATAGGAATGTCACGGGAAGGGTGTAAGAGTTGCCGACAAACCACGCGTTCGTCCCGGTTTCGGCGGAAGCTACATCTGGGAAAGCTGCGAGCACGCCGAAACTCGGGGTATTTTGGCCCGGTCCTGGCCACACGGATGGCGACAAGCGGCGGTAGTCCACACCGAACTTAAGGCTGTGAGTAGCTTTCTGCACAGACAAGCTGTCTACGATATTGAATTGACGCTGCTGATTGAAGCCCCCGGGACCTGCGGACACTCCGCCGCAGCAATACGGTTGCAATGAACCGATGTAGAAGCCGATTCCCGAATTCCTCAGTGTGTACGGGCTGGGGTATGGGAGTGAGGTAAGGGGAATGGCCCCCCCAAAGTTTGTGGACGCGGTAGACGTATAGTTGTCTGTTTTGCTGAAGTTGAAACGGAAATCGTTGACTATCGCCGGTGAAATAGTCCAGGTTGCGCCGACCGTTTCGGTCAGGGTATTGCTTACCGAGTGGGAAAGCGAACTGAGCCCAGTGTAGAGCCCACGCTGATCCAGGTTTGAAGGAGAAGTGTTGTAGCGCCCGAAGACACTGAGTTTGTCGTTGAACCTGTGATCGATTCGTAAGCTGTAGGCGTTGAGCGAGCCTGGGTTCGCGTAGGCGAGATTGAACTGCGCGATTCCCTGGTGATTACCGTCTCCGTCCAGAACCTCAGGCCCGTTGGGCAAGGGGAAAGCGTTCAGATAGGGTTGGAAGTCGGGCAGTGCAAATTGGCGGGAGAAAGGGTCGTCGGGATTAGTATCCGGCACCGTTGCCACGGCGGTTTGCGGCAAACGCAATCTCATACCTTCGTAGGAGAAGAAAAAGAATGTTTTGTTCCTCCAAATCGGGCCGCTAACCGTACCACCAAAGTCGTTCTGGCGCTCCTGCGGCTTGGGCAATCCCGCTTGGTCTGCAAACCAGTCGTTGGCATCCAATGCCTCGTTTCGGAGATAATTGAAGAGAGTACCGTGAAATTGATTTGCGCCAGAGCGAGTAACAATGGAAATCTGCCCACCCGGCGTGCGCCCGAATTCGGGGGCATAGGTGGAAGTCTGGATGCGGAATTCCTGCAGAGCGTCCACCGACACCAGGCCGTTCGTCCCACCGAACACGTTGGTTCCACCGAGTGAGCCCGACATCCCCTCTCCGACATAGCCGGCGGCACTGAATCCAATATTTGCGCTTACCCCGTCTACCGTCCAATAGTTCGAGTAGTCGCGTTGCCCATTGATGCTGAACTGCCCTGTCTCGGATCCGTTGTTGGGCGTGAGCACGACTCCTGGCGTAAGCTCAATCAGGGATTGAAAGCTCCTGCCGTTGAGCGGCAACCGGTCGGCAAACTGACGATCGACGACTGTGCTCACAGTCGCGTCTGTCGTGTTGATATTGACGGCATCGGCACTGACTGTGACACTCTCGCTGGTCGTGCCGACCAACATGACAAGGTCGCGAATGAAATGGTCTTGAGCGTTTAGAACGAACTGCGTCACACTCTCAGTCTTGAAGCCGGCTTTCTGGGCGGAAAGGATATAGCGTCCCGGAAGCAAGGATGGAAACGCATAGAACCCATCCTGATTCGTTTGGACGGTGGTTGAGACATTCGTGTCGACATTTCTGATTTCCAATCCTGCGTCCGCGACCACGGCGCCAGACTGGTCGATTACCCGTCCGCTGATATGGGCGAGTTCAGTCTGAGCTAGGCCCACACTAGGAAAGGACACGGATGCTACGCAGAGCGCGACGCTCCAGAGACACGAATGGGAAACACAAAAGCACGGAAGGTGGAAACGCTTGGCCATGAAATCTCCCCAGAATGCCCGCGGGTCGCGGGCTGACCCCAACCCAAACGAACTCTGCCAGAATGCAGTTTTCAGTAAGACAAGCTAGGCGAGCGGCGGAGGGGGACCCCGCTGGAAATAAGGTGGATACGTGTAGAAGCGTATAGTCTGAAGGTCTGGTGCTGCGCGCAGAATCGCGGAAGGAAAAATGTGTTCAATCGTTTGCTTCACTTCATGCCGCGCAACCACACTCGGCGCTGCACTCTGTGAGCGGTAAGGACAGCCGGAAGCGGAAGACCGAAACGAGTGGACTTTGCCGGCAGAAGCCATCCTGCCCGACGTGTCGTGACAATGATGCCTACCATTTCGTCCGCAGCAGAGTGGAGTGGTGTCCGTCGTGAATGATAAAGCCAGCGGCGCAACAATGCCCCAGAGAAGCATCCCCACCGCGCAACTGGCAAGTAACCGCCTCATGATAATCGACAGACTCTAGCACACGCAGGCGGCAGTAACAAGCAACAGGATCAACCTGTGTCGGAGTCAACCTTCACTCTGAAAGGTTGTGATGACCGCCGGGTTCGCGTGTCGATCACAAATGACACGTGTGAAGGACTGCGATACAGTCCTTCCGTTGCTCAGTGTCTCCCGAACCTTTTGATCCCTTCCGACACACGGTCGTGAGTCTGCTCTGTATACCACATGGGCGCATATCCCTCGAGCAGATCGTAAAGTTCAACAAGCAGATCGAAGCAGTCGCTCTTGTCGGTACTCGATCTTTCAGACTCGAAAGTGGGAGTCATTGCCAAACTACCTTGATCGTCCTGATTTGCTATGAGGATTTCCATCGCTTCTTCCTTTCCACACCAATCGTCTGCCCAGATCTGTAGCGTAGCCAAAAAACAAGCCCGTGTGAATGCGGCAAGATGTCGCACCTTGATCAGGTGTCACGGAGTTAGGATAGGAGCATCGGAGGAGGCTAGTGGCTCAGTCTGGATCGGTCTCGATTCCTCGGATCGCTCTGCCCTGGATCATCCGCATGCGATATGCGATGGCCGCGGGCCAGATCGTGGCGGCCGTGCTGTTGCAACTGGTACTAGGAGTGGATTTGCCACTTGCCTGGATTGCTCTCCCGCCAGCCGTTGTCGCTCTCAGTAACCTGTGGCTCGGTTGGCGATTCTTACCTTCCCGGATACATGGCGAATTCACCGGAACATCGCTGATTGGCTGGACATTTGTGCTTGATATCTTCTGCCTAACGGCAATTCTGATGTTGAGCGGCGGCCCAACCAATCCTTTTAGCTTGCTCTACTTGGTCCACATCACGCTGGCCGCGGCGATTCTAACCCAGAGACAGACGTGGTGGCTCGGAATCCTGGCTTCTGCTTGCTTCGCACTTCTGTTCTGGAAATATCGTCCCGTCCCACAGCTCTCGATGAGTCATCACGGAACCGGCTCGGGATGGCACTTGATCGGTATGTGGCTTGGGTTTACGGTCACTGCTGCTCTGGTAACGATCTTCTCCGGGAAGATATCGGAATTGCTGAGGGGCCACGAAGAATCCCTTCTGCATATGCAGGACGAATTGGCGAAGAAAGATCGCCTTGCGGCACTGGTAACTCTGGCAGCCGGCGCGGCGCATGAATTAAGCACTCCGCTCGCCACCATCGCGGTAGTCAGCAAAGAGCTGGAACATTATGCGACTCGAACTGTGTCCGATGTTGCCATCGCAGCTGATAGTCGGCTGATCCGAACCGAAGTGGATCGGTGCCGAGAGATTCTTGTTCGCATGAGCGCAGAAGGAGCCGAGCCGGCGGGCGAAGCTCCCGAGACAGTGACAATCGGGGAATTGCTCAGCCTAGCGCAAGACGCCTTCGGGTTGGGTGATCGACTGCGAATTGTCGCGGAAGAGAATGTGCAAGGAGTGACTCTGACTCTTCCAAAACGCGCCGTTCGCCAAGCTTTGATTGCGCTGATCGGAAATGCCTGCGACGCCAGCTACGATGCGAGTCCGATTGATCTGACGGCGTCGCGGAATTGCAACCGAGTTCGTTTTGAAGTGCGAGACTCAGGTTCGGGAATGGCTCCCGAAACGCTCCGACACATTGGCGAGCCCTTTTTCACGACCAAGGAACCAGGCCGAGGGATGGGACTCGGCGTCTTTCTCGTGCGCAACCTGGCCGAACTGTTGGGAGGCCAACTCAAATTTGAATCCGCACTGGGCAAGGGTACGACTGCCACACTGGAACTTCCGCTCATACCCGTTGCAGAAGACGCGGTATAAAGTTGTAAGGAATGGACAACGAGCAGGCAGCATTGATCGTCGACGACGACGAAGTATTCCGAAACCGCCTGTGTCGCGCCTTCGCGAGTCGCGGATGGCAAGCTGAAGCTGCCGCCAATAGCGCCGCAGCGCTTCGGCTCGCCGAATCGCTGAGTCCTGACCTGGCGGTTGTAGATCTTCGGCTTCCCAGCATAGGCGGCCTGGAGATCGTGCGCGACCTTCGCCGCATGGATGAGACCATCTGCATCATCATGTTGACCGGATACGGCAGCATCCCGACGGCTCTTTCGGCAATAAAACTCGGAGCCAATCACTATCTCAGCAAACCCGCGGATGCCGACCAGATTCTTGCGTGCTATCAGAAACTCATGGATGGGACTGGTCCAGAAAACCTCCCAGTGACCGGCTCCGACACTCCCAGTCTCGCCCGAGTCGAGTGGGAGCACATTCAGCGCGTGCTCGCGGATTGCGCGGGCAATATTTCGCAGGCCGCAAAGCTTCTCGGACTTCACCGCCGGTCGCTTCAAAGAAAGCTGTCGAAGTATCCGCCCCGCACATAATCACGACTCCAGTTCGGTCAGGCTCAAAATGCAGTTGGATGTCTCCGTTTTGCCTTACCTGCGCCGAGTCACCCACCTACTGTCATCGGTGGTTGACAAGGACCACAGGTTCTTGTGGCAGTAAATGACCTCTCTTTGTCATTGCTGCCAGACTCCCAGGAAGCTACAGTATCGCCATGTGGGCTGCAGAAACACAAGATAGTAGTCGGGCGCATCCAAAAACAATCGTCTTCATCGCGGCTCCCGAGACTCAGATTCTTGATGTCGCCGGCCCATTTCAAGTTTTTGTCAGAGCCGCGGAAAACTATGTTCGAGCCCGCCCAGACCGGAAGTCGCCGTATCGGGTCTTGCTGGCGAGCACTACAACTGGGAAAGCCGTGTCCACAAATTGTGGACTTGTGATTCAGGGAACAGACACGTTCCGTTCTTTACGAGGCCCAATTGATACGTTATTGGTCGCGGGCGGCACCGGAGTGGAACGTGCCTCACATGAAAAGGAACTTTTGCTTTGGTTGCGACGAACTTCACGTCGTGTGCGCAGATTAGGCTCCATCTGCACGGGTGCATTCCTGCTTGCTTCAGCGGGGCTGCTGAAGGGGAAGCGCGCAGCGACCCACTGGAAATGGGCGCCAGAATTGGCGGAAAGATTCAAGGATGTCACGGTTGACTCGGACTCGATCTACGTCCGGGACGGGAATACTTATACTTCAGCGGGTGTGACTGCCGGGATGGATCTCGCCCTCGCGCTGGTCGAAGAGGACCTAGGCTCCGCGGCCGCTCTGACCGTTGCACGGGAGCTCGTGCTGTACTTGCGTCGTGCCGGAGGCCAATCGCAATTCAGCCCTGCTCTGGCGCTCCAGACCTCGGACCGTAAACAAATCGAGCGCATACAAAACTGGGTGCTTGACAATCTCCATCGTGAATTGCGGGTTGCGGACCTCGCTGCAGAAGCAGGAATGAGTCCGCGAAATTTTGCTCGCGTCTTTCTAGACGACACCGGCGTAACGCCAGCACGTTTTGTGGAGCGATCACGTGTCGAAGCGGCCCGTCGCAGGCTTGAAGAGTCGGAAGACAAACTGGAGAAGATTGCGGACGACTGTGGTCTGGGATCCGTGCAGGGGCTACGCCGTTCGTTCCAGCGCCTGCTACACGTACCTCCTTCCGCGTACAGGCATCGCTTCAAGGAATCGGTAGTGAATTGACCGGCAAGTGGGAGCGTCGGTTTCCCGGGATATCAAATTCCTGATTGCCAGGTTGAAAAGGACAAGATGAAAATGATGGATCGCAGGGACTTGCTCAAAAAAACATCTCTCGCCGCACTTTCCATGGGGTTCACACCCTTTGTCGGCTGTTCCAAATCAACTCAACTCCAGTCGGTTGCCCACTCAACCAATTCAGGAGGGACGGGTCATGACTTACCTGTGGATAAGGTGGCGCCCCTACTGGTGCCTGCCGACGGAATGCTTCCTGCAGCTTTTGTTCTCGGAAAATATGCGGAGGTCTTGGATTTCTGCGGTCCCCTGGAAGTCTTCGCAGGCGCGACCTCAAAAGAGGGCAAACAGCTCTTTGCACCGTATATGGTGGCTGCGACAAAAGCCCCGGTCACGGTCGGTGGCGGAATGAAGGTTCTTCCTGACTATGCATTTAAGGATGCGCCTCAACCGAAGGTCATTGTAATTCCGGCGATGGATTTTTCTGGGGAACCTCAGGAGATGTTCGACTGGATCCGCACCGCGTCCAAGGCCACAGATGTGACGATGTCGGTGTGCAACGGGGCCTTTGTCCTCGCCAAGACAGGACTCCTCTCAGGCAAGTCCGCCACCGCCCACCACGGTGGTTTCTTCCGCTTCGCGGCCCTATATCCCGATGTCCACCTGAGGCGGGGGGCGCGCTATGTGGAGGAGGGCAATCTTGCCTCGGCAGGCGGAATCTCTTCAGGGATCGATCTGGCGGTCCGGGTCGTCGAGCGCTATACCGGAAAGGCCGCAGCCCTCGACCTCGTGGACGCGATGGAGTACCAGGGGAAAGGTTGGGAAAATCCCAATTCGAACGAGACCTATGCCAAGATGCCTGCGTTCACGGAAGAGCACCCTCGGTGTCCGGTCTGCCTAAGCGACGGCGATCGTTCCATCAAGACCAGCTATAACGGAAAGACATACTACTTCTGCGCACAAGGCGAGAAAGAGTTTTTTGAGAAACACAGTGATGTTTTCGACCGGTTTCTGGCCGAGGATGCGACCCTCAAGCCGATGTCAACAGATTGAACTGCGACGGCGGCGCCGTTGAGTGAGTCGCTTTGCCAATTCCGAGTTCGCCGCCCGTGTTTCGCAGCGGAGTCATATTTTCGTTGTGGACGACGACAAGCCCACAGAGACGAGTCTAAGCCCGGAGATCCGATTGAGCTTGCGAATGCTTAGGGCAAAGAGACTCCGACGCGCTTGTGCTAGACTCTGCCTACCTCGGGTTTCCCTTGTGCGCGCTTGTCTCGCAATCCTTCTGTCGGTTCTTACATGGGCCTCAACGGTTCCGTATCTTTTTGTCCGAGGCGCTCCGGAATTGCCTTCCTGCTGTCGCCGAGATGGCAAACATCATTGTCACAAGAACCTCGAATCGCCAACGGCGGGTAGCGCACTCGATTCTCCAGTAAGACTAGAAGGGGCGCCGTGCCCAAGATTCCCGAAGGCGGCCAAAGCGACCACACATCGCGTCCCGTCGATAGCGATTCGTATCGTTGCAAGCAACGTGATCCCTTCGCAATCAATCACATCTGCGATCTATTGGCTGAATCGTTCCTCTCTACAAGCTGAAGCTCATCTGAAGCGGGGCCCGCCGCAGCAATCGACAAATCAAGTCCACATCTGAGCCAGGTCCTGCAGAAGTCGCGGGAAGGGGTCTTTTTTCGCTGGCGTGACTACACCGGACCGAGGATTCGCTTTTCTGAATTCCCGTAACTCCCTTTGACGCTGGCACAACGCTCGAAGCGGTACACGCTTGCCGTCCCCCAAAGCTCATCGGCATAGGGAGTACGTAGCCCGAACATGTACGTGGAGGCATGAATGAAACTCGCAACTTGCAGTTCCTCAGTCAAAGCGTTCTTGCCACACTTCTCTGCATTGCTGAGGAGCAGAATTCATCTGGCGTTCGCACTAGCGGTCTCACTTCTTCTGGTCTTTACCGGATCGGTCATGGCTCAGACCGGAACAACGTCCATACGCGGCGTGGTGACGGATCCCAGCGCACGCGTCATTGTAGGCGCGAAGGTGACGCTGAAGAGCGTAGCTCAGGAATTCGAACGCGTCACCGAGACCAGCAGTGATGGCGGCTATCAATTCCTTCAACTGGCACCGGGTGAATATTCCATGCTGGTGGAGAGTGCAGGCTTCAAGACGCTGCAAAAGACGAAAATTGTTCTCATCGTCAATTTCCCCTCAACGATCAACGTTGCCATGGAGGTGGGTGCGATCTCCGAGATTGTTACAGTATCAGCCCGCGACGCTCTCCTGAACACCCGCGACGCTTCGCTGGGTATTGGCTTCGACGAGACGCAAGTGAAGCAACTGCCCCTGGATGGCAGAAATGTCCCAGACTTGTTGAGTTTGCAGGCTGGCGTTACATATACAGGAAACCGAAGCGATGTGGATGACCTGCGAACAGGTTCAGTCAACGGTGCTCGCAACGATCAAAGCAATGTGACGGTGGATGGAATTCCGGTGAACGACGAAGGTGGTCACCCTTTCACCTCGGTTCTGCCGGTCACGCTGGACTCTGTTCAGGAGTTCCGCGTGACTACAAGCAACTACAACTCGGACGAAGGAACCTCATCCGGAGCGCAGGTACAGCTGGTCACAAAGAGTGGCACGGACAAGTTTCACGGGAGCGTATACGAATACCACCGGAATACCGCTACAAGTGCGAACGACTACTTCATCAAGCAGGCGCAGCTCAGCAGCGGCGAACCAAACTCACCGCCCAAATTGATACGAAACGTCTTCGGCGCTTCCGTTGGAGGGCCTCTGCGTAGAAAAGGTTTGTACTTCTTTCTCAACTATGAGGGCGCGCGGCGGGCGGAAGAGCAAGCGGCGGTCGCCCTGGTTCCGACTGCGTCATTTCGTGACGGTGTGATCCAATATTTGTGTACCACTAACGCCGATGGCACACTGGACACCGCATCATGCCCAGGTGGCTCAGTAACCGGACTGAGCGGCCAGACCTATTCCGTTGCACCAGGTTACGCACCTGCCTCTCCAGGCGCGCTCGCTTCGATGGATCCGCTGCAACGTGGCGCCAGCCAGGGTGTCCTTGATTACCTGAACAATTTCCCCCTGCCGAATTCATTGACGGCCGGTGGTGGAGACGGAGTCAACACAGCCGGCCTGAACTGGCGCGCCCCCTTCTCGGATTCCAAGAATTCGTACATTGCACGGCTCGACTTCATCACGAAGGACGACAAACACAGAGTTTCTATTTCGGGGGCTTTGGCAAATGAATCCAGTCCAGGAGTTCCGTTCTATCCTGGGCAGGAGCCCTCCACGACTTTTGTGAATTACAGCAAAGGGATTATCGTTCAGTATTCCAGTACTCTCAGGCCTTCTCTGCTTAATAGTTTCCGTTACGGATTTATTCGCGAAAGCATTGGCAACCTCGGAATCACGAACCAACCTC
>Ga0335085_10010231_pt1 | contig 14041 bp, 12 predicted proteins | sample Lox_Sample_45_FD_206712 | JGI IMG/M metagenome (GOLD analysis project Ga0335085, IMG submission 206712) | Soil microbial communities from Loxahatchee National Wildlife Refuge, Florida, United States - Lox_Sample_4.5 | ecosystem: Environmental > Terrestrial > Soil > Wetlands | place: USA...
AGCCAGCGCTTCGCCCCGTTCGGCAAGGTCATCAGCGGGATGGAGAATGTCGACCAGATCTATTCCGGCTACGGTGAAATGCCAGATCAGGGCGAAATTGAAAACGAAGGCAACGCATACCTCACCAAAGGCTTTCCGAATCTCGATTACATTAAGACCGCGCGGATTGTCGAATAATCGACGCCAGGCAATCTGATCCATCAGTTTTCGTCGCCGATTCCTCGCTTGCTGTGGAAATCCCGACGGGTAAGAGCTGACGGCTGCCAGCCAACAGCTGATGGTTTCCATCAAAAACTTTGTTGCAACTTTTGGCATGCAACATGCACTTAAACAGTAGATGCAGAACTCATCTCTTCAATCTTTTCCGATTCCAGACCTGCAGTCCATGCGAAACGAGGCGCTGGCTGCAGGCGCACTCGACCCTGCAACACTTCGGTTCCGCGTCGTCGAGTACGATAAATTCAGCGGTGAGTTAATTGGCGTGCCGATACACGATATGGCGTTTTTTGACGCAGTGAAGAGCACCGCCCATCTCATCGAAACCCGGGCCGACTCCCACTTTTGTCTCGACCCCGTCGGGTTTATCCAATAGAGAACCCCGGGTAGACATCCCAGGCTCCTTACCGTTTCCGAGCTCCTGCGCAAAGAAGTACAAGCGGCGCCAGCCGCGTTTTTCGGGCCGGGCTAAGAACGCGAGTGACGTCGTTTTTACTCGTCTTCGATGACTCAAAACTGCACGCCGGGTAAATGACGTCAAACGGTGGTGCTGAAAATCACGCGCAGGGCGACTGCCCCGCTACACTGAATTCGTGCCGGCTTTGAGCTTCCTCGATGCGCGCGCCGCGGTCATTAACCGGGTCCGCGACGCCCGCCTGCCCCCGATCGCGGAATCGGTTCTGCTCGAAGACTCCCCGGGCCGCATTCTGGCGGAAGATATCGCCGCCGATCGCGATTATCCTCCCTTCAACCGCTCAGTGCGCGACGGCTTTGCCGTCCGTTCGTCCGACGTGCCCGGCCGCCTGCGGGTCATTGGCGAAGTCCGCGCCGGCGAGCGTTTCCGCAGCATTCTTCAGTCCGGGGAGACCGTCGAGATCATGACCGGTGCGCCTGTTCCGGAAGGCGCCGACGCCGTCGTTATGGTTGAACACACAACGCGCCACGCCGACGGATCTGTGGAAACCGATCGCGCAGCGCAGTTCGGCTCCAACATCGCGCCCAGAGGTTGCGAAGCGCGCGACGGCGATATGGTGCTTCCGCGCGGCACGCGCATCGATTTTTCCTCCGTCGCATGGCTTGCCACAACCGGCCACAGTTTTGTTTCAGTATTCGCGCACCCGCGTGTCGCGGTTCTTGCCACAGGCGATGAGATCGTGCCGGTCGGCGATAGGCCCTCCGCCCATCAGATTCGCAACTCCAACAGCTACTCGCTGGCTGCCCAGGTCCGCCGCGCCGGCGGCGATCCGCTCATCCTTCCGGTGGCCCGCGACGACAAACAGCACACCGCGCACCTCATCGCCCAGGGACTGGAAGCCGATCTGCTTCTTCTCTCGGGCGGAGTCTCTGCCGGTAAATACGATTTCGTCGAATCCGCTCTTGCCGACTGCGGCGCGGAATTTTATTTCGACCGCGTCCTCATCCAGCCCGGCCAGCCGCTGGTGTTCGGCAAAGCGCGCGGCAAATTCTTCTTCGGGCTGCCCGGCAATCCGGCATCGACCATGGTCACCTTCGAACTCTTCGCCCGCGCCGCGCTCGACCTGCTCTCAGGCGCCAACGACGCTCCGCTCCCGCTCACCCTCGCCCGCCTGACACGTCCGTTCCGTCACAAACCAGGCCTCACGCGCTTTCTTCCGGCGCAAATGAGTTGCGCTGAAGTCACACCTGTGGACTGGCAAGGCTCCGGCGACGTCCCTTCCATCTGCCGCGCCAACGCGTTTCTGGTGGCGGATGCGAATCAGCCCGACTATGCTGCCGGCGATCTCATACCGGTGCTTCTCAAATGAGTAAGCTCTCCCACTACGATTCCGCCGGACAGGCGCGCATGGTCGATGTCAGCGGCAAAGCCGTCACTACCCGAACCGCCCGCGCCCACGCTTTCGTCCGCATGAGCCGCGCCGTTCTCGACGCCCTGCCCTCGAACCCCAAAGGAAACCCGCTTGAAGTCGCGCGCGTCGCCGGCGTCATGGCCGCGAAGAAAACCGCCGAGCTGATTCCGCTCTGTCACTCGCTCCCGCTCTCGCACGCCGATGTTGAAATCACCGTCGAAGCGGATGGCGTACGCATCGTCGCCTCGGCATCCACCGCCGCCCGTACCGGCGTCGAAATGGAAGCGCTCACTGCCGCCTCCGTCGCCGCGCTTACGGTTTACGACATGACGAAAGCCCTCGATAAACGCATCGAAATCCAGGACATTTATCTGCTCGAAAAAACCGGCGGCAAAAGCGGGGAGTTCAGAAGATGATTCACGCCGCCGTCCTCACCATCAGCGACGGAGCCTTCTGGGGCAAGCGCACCGACACTTCCGGCCCGGCCGTTTCCGAGCGTCTCGAAGCCGCCGGAATCACGGTTGTCGAGCGCCGCATCATTCCGGATGAGCGTGACCAGATTTCACACAATCTGCGCCAGATCGCTGACCAGCACCTCGCCCGCGTGATTTTCACCACCGGCGGTACAGGCTGCGCCCACCGCGATGTCACTCCGGAAGCCACCCGTGTTGTCATTGACCGCGAAATCCCCGGTTTCGGCGAAGTGATGCGCGCCCGCGGTCTCCAATCCACCCGTTTCGCCCCCCTTTCGCGCGCCATCGCAGGCATCCGCAACCACGTCCTGATCGTCAACTTGCCGGGTTCCCCGCGCGGCGCGGTCGAGTCGCTTGATGCTATTTTGGAATTGGTCCCGCACGTGCTGGATCTCCTATCCGGACATACCGAGCACGCTGAAAAAGCCAGGGAGGCGTAAGATGTTCCGCAAAAAGGCACTTCGGGTCGCGATTCCGGCTGGTCTTTTGATAGGGGCAGGAGTTTTGCTGTTCGCCCAGGCCCCGCCTGCTCCGGCCCCGAATGGAGTCGAACCCGGCGACGCCAGGATCAATATCTCGGTCACCAACATCGTCGCCCCCACGCTGGTGACTGACCGGTCCGGCAATATCATCGACGGCCTGCAGCCTCACCAGTTCAGGCTCTTCGACAACAAAAAGGAACAGAACATCAACGTCGACGTCGCCTTCCTGCCGATCTCGCTCGTCGTCTGCATCGAGGCCTCGGTGCGCGTGGACGGAAAAATTCTCAGCGACATTAAACACCTCGGCACCCTGCTTCCGGTGGTCGCCGGCGATCACGGCGAGGTGGCCGTGATGGCCTTCGATTCGCGCCTCCGTGTGATGCAGGATTTCACGTCGGACTCCGACAAAGTGAAAGCGGCGATCGACAAAATCACCGCCGGCAATTCCAGCAGCCGCATGATCGACGCTGTCGACCAGGCGGTGCAGATGCTGCGAAACCGGCCGAAGGACAACCGGAAGATCGTTCTGCTGGTCAGCGAAACCCGCGACGTCGCCAGCGAAGGCCGCCTCAAGGAAACCCTGATGGACGCCAACTTCAACAACGTTGCGGTCTACACCGTCGACATCAGCCAGTTTCTCGTCCGAATGACCGAGAAACCCCAGGCGCCGCGTCCGAATCCGATCGACATCACCGCCTATCCGAGTTATGGCGGCCAGCCAGCCACGCCGACCTCGGTCGCGAACAACTATGGCGTTCAGAGTCAGGCCCAGTTCATGCCGCTGCTGACTGAAATCTACAAGGACACCAAGCGCATCTTCGTCGACAGCCCTTCAGAAGCCATCGCCAAAGCCACTGGCGGCGAGGAATACTCGTTCACGAAGGAAAGGGCGCTCGAGGATGCCGTTCAGCGCATCAGCACCGAAATTCGCAGCCAGTACCTGATCTCGTACAACCCCAACAACAAAGAAGAACCCGGTTTCCACACCATTACTGTTCAGGTTGATCATCCGGGCTATGTCACCAGGACGCGCCCCGGCTACTGGGTCGGCGGCGGCAAACAGTAGCACCGGGCGGTCCGTCCGAAGATTCTTCGTCTTCCTGAGGAGCTTCGGGGTCGCTCCGCCCCTCCCCTGAAAGTAAACTGGTTCTTGCGACTCAATCCCGGCCTGACGCGCGGCGAGGGACGCACGCATCCAACGAGGAGTATGCCCACCCCAGCGTCCAACGCGCCAAAGAAACCACCCACCGAGCGTTTCCGCGCGCTTTGGCCCGACATCCGTGCCATGGTCCGTCCGCGCCGCGGCATCCTCGGGCTCGGCCTGGTTCTGATTGCCATCAACCGCGTCTGCGGCGTCGTACTTCCCTACTCCACGAAATTCCTGATCGACAACGTCATTACCAAACACCAGGCGCAGATGCTCATCCCCCTGACGCTGGCGGTCGTTGGCGCCACGATCGTGCAGGGCATCACCACCTTCTCGCTCACTCAGCTGCTCTCCATTGCGGGCCAGAAACTCATCGCGGAGTTGCGCTCCAAAGTGCAGGAGCACATCGGCCGCCTCCCGGTGACCTATTACGATGCCAACAAAACCGGCCAGCTCGTCTCGCGGATCATGTCCGACGTCGAAGGCATGCGCAACATCATTGGCACCGGGGTGATCGAGTTCGTCGGCGGAATTTTGACGGCATTGATTTCGCTTACTGTCCTTCTCCGGGTCAGTCCGCCAATGACCGGCGTCGCCCTGATTGTCGTCATCGTATTCGGCATTCTGATGAGCAAGGCGTTCAAAACGGTGCGCCCCATCTTCCGTGAACGCGGCAAGATCAACGCCGAAGTCACTGGCCGCCTGACCGAGTCGCTGGGCGGCATTCGCGTCATCAAGGGCTATCACGCCGAAGATCGTGAGGCCCGCGTTTTCGCCGCCGGCGTACAGCGCCTGCTCGCCAATGTGATGAAGAGCCTCACCGCCATGTCTCTGATGTCTCTCTCGGCCACCGTGCTGATGGGGATCATCGGCGCGCTGGTGATGTTCTTCGGTACCCACGAAATCTATGCCGGCCGCATGACACTCGGCCAGCTGGTCATGTTCAACGCCTTCCTGGTATTTCTCGTGGCGCCTATCGTCGGCATCGTCAGTATCGGCACGCAGCTGACCGAGGCCATGGCAGGCCTTGAGCGCACACGCGAAGTCCTGCGCGAACGTCCCGAAGACGAAGACCCCGACCGCACCTACCGCATCGGTCCCATCGTCGGCGAGGTTGTTTTCGAAAACGTCGAATTCGCCTACGAAACCGGCAAAAGGGTGCTGCACGGCATTTCATTTGAATCCAAACCAGGCACGGTGACCGCCTTCGTCGGCCCCTCCGGCTCCGGCAAATCCACCACCATCGGCCTGATTTCCGCATTTCACAAAGCCAGCTCCGGCCGCATTCTGGTCGATGGCGCCGATCTCAGCCGCGTCAACCTGTCCAGCTATCGCTCCCAGCTGGGCGTGGTTCTTCAGGAGACGTTTCTGTTCGATGGCTCCATCCGCGAGAACGTCATGTTCTCCCGCCCTCATGCCCGCGAAGCCGAAGTGCTCGAAGCCTGCCGCATCGCCCGTGTCGATGAATTCGCTGAAGCGCTCGAGCAGGGCTACGACACCATCGTCGGCGAACGCGGCGTCAAACTTTCAGGCGGCCAGCGCCAGCGCCTGTCTATCGCCCGCGCCATTCTCGCCGATCCGCGCATCCTCATTCTCGACGAAGCCACCTCCAGCCTCGACTCCGAATCCGAGGCCATGATTCAGCAGGGCCTCTCGCATCTGATGCGCGGCCGCACGACATTCGTAATCGCCCACCGTCTCTCAACCATCCGGCGCGCCGACCAGATTCTCGTAATTGAGGCCGGCAACATCGTCGAACGCGGGACGCACGCCGAGCTTTTCGCACTTCACGGCCGTTACTGGGATATGTATACGCGCCAGCATGCCCTTGATGAAAACCTGTTCCTCGCTCCCGGCGAAGGCGACACTGTGCCGGAGAGCGCAATCAGCGCCGCGGGCGCCCGGGAAGGACCGCTGATCCCCCGCGGGCTATAACCGTTGGTCGCAAATTCATTTCTTTTTGCACTCTGCGGTTCTGAATCCCGCCCGCCGATCTTGTATCCTGAGTACTCGGAGACCGATTCTCTAATGGCTCTCAGTCTGGAAACGCAAAGCTACCGGCCGGATGTGACCGTCCTCATTCTCTCCGGCCGCCTAACGCTCGGTCAGGAGCGGGGCCAGCTTGAAAGCACCGTTCTGAAAGTGCTGAACGAACACGTGCGCAAGCTGATCTTCGACCTCTCACGCGTCGATTACATCGACAGCACCGGCATCGGGGTCATCGCCTACTGTTTCGGCAAGATTTCCCAGCAGGGCGGACACGCCGCGGTGGCCGGCGCCAACGGCCTCATCAAGGAAGTGTTCCGTTTGACGCGGCTGGACAACGTGATCTCGTTTTACCCGGATGTTGCCGCTGCTGCCGACGGCCTCGGAACTACCGCACTGGCTTGATTTTTTATGCAGGTCCTCCAGGCCGGCCGCCATAAGCTGATACTGCTCGAAATCGACACAGCGACAGTCTCCGCGGTGGCCCACCAGGCAGGATTTGAAGCCCGCGTGAAGGATTCCCCCCGCGGCTTGCTGCTCGAACTCACGGCGGAACAACGCGGCAGACCGCTGCTGCTTTTCGATGCCGCCGATCCCGCCAATCTTGGCTGGTTCTCGCGCTGTCAATTCTACGTCGACGGCCGCACCGGCACGGTGATGCAGACGCCCATTACCGTCGCCAATAAGCGGGATCGCGCCGGACGCGCCCTGCCCCACGGATTGCGTCTGAGCATCTCCAAGGAATTGCCCTCCAGTTTCCGGATGCCCGGCCGCCAGCCGATGAATGAGCAGAGTTTCTATACCACGCTCCACAGCTTTCTCCAGGCCCTGGTAAACACCGGCGTCGCCGTCTGCGGCACTTCTTCCGTGGTGCAGCCTCTCGCGGGCCGCGCTGAAGCTCCGGGCCAGTAAAAACCGGATTTGTTTCGGCCTACTATTGAGAAATAGCCTCCGCCTCCACAATTCTCGTCCGCAGCGCCCGCGAACGGGATTTTCCCGCGATCACGCGCATTCAGCATCGCTGCCCCGAAACCGCGCAGTGGCCCCTTGGCGACTACTCCCAATATCCCCTCCTGCTGGGATTCGTTGAAACCATTCCCGCCGGCTTCTGTTCCTGGCGGCAAAGCGCTCCCGACGAAGCCGAAATTCTCAACCTCGCCGTCGATCCCGGCTTCCGGCGCCGCGGCGTGGCTTCAGCGCTGCTCTCGGCTGTTTCGGCAAAAGCCCGAGGATCCATCTTTCTCGAAGTCGCCGAGCCAAACGCCGCGGCCATCGCGCTCTATCGCAAGTACGGATGGGAACCCGTAGGACTCCGTACCGGGTATTACAACCACGGCAGCGTTAATGCAGTTGTCATGAAAAAATGTTCATGGTAAATTCCTGGTAGACGAGCGGAGAACCGTTCGCCACTTCAAATGAGAAGTGAAGCTACCTGCCCTGCCGGCGCCATTGGTCAAGGACCCGGTTTGGCGAGGCGACTCCACTAAGGAGAATTTGCCCGCATGGAACAGATCGCAAAGGAAGAAATCAAAGCGCACCTGATGCAGACCGATGAAAAGTTCCGTCATCTCGCGGAACAGCATTCCCAGTACAAACGCCAGGTCGAGGAACTCGAAGCCAAACACGCTTTGAGCGCGGCCGAGGAACTGGAAGAGCATCGTCTGAAGAAGCTGAAGCTCCGTCTGAAAGACGAGATGGAACAGCTTGTCAGTGACTATCAGCTGCAACACCGCTGATTTCATCAGGCGCGCTGAACCTGACTGAACCGAAAGCCCGGCCCCAAAGCCGGGCTTTTTTCATCCCCGCCTTCCGACAGGAAGGTGACACTGCCCTCCCGCGGAGCCGAAACAGCCATCAACTCGCTCAGTCGCCCCTTTTCAGCACCGTCAACACCTCCAAATGCTTCTGAAAGCTCTCCAGTCCAAACAGCACCAGCTCTCTCAGAATCCTCCCTGCCTCCGGCCCCGCTCCGGAAATCTGCGCTTCCAGACGCTGCGCGTCCGGTTTCCGGGCGTACCAGGCCCAGCTTTGCTTGCCGGCGTGCGCGTAGTCTCTTGCCGTCTGTTCGAACAGCGCCGAAACCATCCGCGCCGCCTCGATATCCCGGACCCCTGCGGCGCGCAGCAGCGCCGCCGCCCGGTCGACCAGCGGTGTGATCGCCGCCGTTCCCAGCGTGACTGCGGCCGCAAAGCGATCCGTCGAGTCCGGTGAGATCCTGACCGCTTTCAGCCCCATATCCCGCGCCAGCCGGTGCACCACTCTGAGCGCCGCGCCCGCATCGGCCTCCGCAATGACGCGCGCCGGGACACCGAACACCCGCGCCACCGCGACACCCGCCCCTTTCTCCGTAAAGCGCCGCCGGGTTTCGAGGCTCGCATAGCAATCGCAAAGGATCAGCGCTTTTCCCGTCCAGTCGATCGCCGCTGTTTCAAGCAGATTGAGAATGCTCTCGGAGGACTCCTGCGGCGCATGCAACAGAATCGCGCGTGCGCCGTTCAGTTCGTCGGCGCTGCGCACCGGATACCCCGCACGCAATGTATTCGCGATCCGGCTGGCCACCCGGTACGAAACCGCGGAGACCGGTCCCAGGTCGCGCCGCCGCGAATGCAGTTTCCCGATCAGACTCCTGTTGACTGCGCCAGCGCCCAATACGCCGTATTTACGAGTGGATTCCAAATGGTGCCCAGGCTTCAAAGAGTGCCGGCCCCCTCACGACCCCACCAGTTCCCTCCCCCGCAGCCCCTTTATTCTGTCCCGAAACTGCGCCGCTTTCTCAAACTCGAACTTCCGCGCCGCATCCCGCATCCGCTGCTCAAGCTCGGCAATGAACTTTTCCTTCTGCTCCGGCGTCAGCTCGTCATCAGTCTGCTCCGGCTCAACCGGCACGGTCACGTAATCGCCCTCGGCAACCGCGACCAGACTCATATCGATTGGCTTGATGATCGACTGCGGCGTAATCCCGTTTTCCCTGTTGTAGTGAAGCTGAATTTCGCGCCGCCGCATCGTCTCGTCGATCGCGTTCTTCATGCTGTCGGTCATCACATCGGCATACAGAATCGCGCGGCCTTCCAGATGCCGCGCGGCGCGCCCGATGGTCTGAATCAGCGCCCCCGCTGAGCGCAGAAAGCCTTCTTTGTCAGCATCGAGAATCGCCACCAGCGAAACTTCCGGCAGATCGAGACCCTCGCGCAACAGATTGATCCCGATCAGCACATCGAACTCGCCCCGCCGCAGATCGCGCAGAATTTTGATGCGGTCGAGGGTGCTCACTTCCGAATGCAGATAATTGCACTTCACACCGACTTCGGAATAATATTCCGCCAGGTCCTCCGCCATGCGTTTCGTCAGCGTCGTCACCAGCACGCGCTGATTGTTCGCCGCCCGCTGCCGGATCTGATTCAGCAGATCGTCCACCTGGCCCTTGATCGGCCGCACTTCAATCCCGGGATCCACCAGCCCCGTCGGACGGATGATCTGCTCCACCACCACGCCCGCCGACTTCGTCAGCTCATACGGACCCGGCGTCGCCGATACATAGACCACCTGATTCACGCGATGTTCGAATTCTTCGAACGTCAGCGGACGGTTGTCCAGCGCGCTCGGCAGCCGGAATCCGTGCGCCACAAGCACTTCCTTCCGCGAGCGGTCGCCGTGATACATCCCGTGCAGCTGCGGGACCGTCTGATGGCTTTCATCGATGAACATCAGCGAATCGTGCGGCAGATAATCCAGCAAGGTCGGCGGCGCTTCGCCCGGCAGCCGTCCCGAAAAATGCCGCGAATAATTCTCGATCCCGTGGCAGTATCCGATCTCCTTCATCATTTCGAGATCGAACATCGTGCGCTGGTGCAGCCGCTGCGCTTCGATCAGCTTGCCCTGCGCTTCGAGCTGCGGCCGCCACGCCTCCAGTTCCGCTTTGATCGATTCGATAGCCGCATCCTTCGTGAGCTGCGACATCACATAGTGCGTCTTCGGGTAAATCGGCAGCCGCTGATACGTCTGCTTCACTTCCCCGATCAGCGGATCGATCTGCGCCAGCGACTCAATCTCGTCGCCCCACATCTCGATGCGATACGCCGATTCGTCATACGTCGGATAAATCTCGATCACGTCGCCGCGGACCCGAAATGTCCCGCGCCGGAAATCGTTGTCGTTGCGGTCATAGAGAATCTCGACCAGCTTCGACGTAATATCTTTGCGCGAAATCTTCTGCCCTTTTTCCAGCATCAGCAGCATGCCGTAATAGGCCTCGGGCGATCCCAGGCCGTAGATGCAGCTCACGCTCGCCACGATCACGCAGTCACGCCGCTCAAACAGAGACTTCGTGGCCGCCAGCCGCAGCCGGTCAAGTTCGTCGTTAATCGTCGCTTCTTTTTCGATATACACGCCGCTCGAAGGCATGTACGCTTCCGGCTGATAGTAGTCGTAATAGCTGACGAAGTACTCGACCGCGTTCGCCGGGAAGAAGCTTTTGAATTCGTGATAGAGCTGCGCCGCGAGCGTCTTGTTGTGCGCCAGCACCAGCGCCGGCCGCCCGAGCTTCTCGATGAGCTTCGCCATCGTGAAGGTCTTGCCGGAACCCGTGACGCCGAGCAGCACCTGATGCTTCTCGCCGTCTTTGAGTCCGCGCCCCAGCTCTTCGATCGCCGTTTTCTGATCGCCCCGCGGCGAATAATTCACCGCAATGTTGAATGGCTTCGAATCCAGATACGGCTTGATGTGGTAGTCCCCGGGCTTCACCACCCAATGATACGCTCCAGCCCGGCGATCCTGCTTTGCGGGAGAACTATCGCCGACGGCGCCGCCGCGCCATCGAGACCAGTAACAGCCCGCATCCCAGGAGCGCCTCTGTTGACGGTTCCGGCGACGGTGCGATGTTCGAAATGCCGTCGCTGAATGACAGGCTGTAGCCGGTCGAGTCGAACGACGGGTCGAAGCTGATGTAAGGATCCACATAAGTCTCCGCCTGCCCGCCGTTCGGGAAATTGACGTCGACGTTCATCGAGATGCGCGACATTTCATTCGTCAGCACAGAGAACCTGATCGCACTGTCGGTGTACTGCACGAATCCGTCCGGACAGGAGGTACTGGTGGTCCCGCTGGTTTTGAAGCAGTCCAGACTGCTGACCACGTTCGAGTAATCGTTTAAATCAGAATCGAACGAAGTCAGGATCAGTTGCGAACTCGCGCCCCATATGGCGCCCGAATTGAGCGGCGCATCATTGATATCCAGATACTGGGGCGCGCTGACGACGAGTTCGGTCGGCAGGTCGCTCAGGGAGTAGTTGACCGTGAAGTAGTAGGTGAAGTTGATAATCGCCGTTCCACCATTCGTGGTGACCCGCTCCGCGGCGTCGGGCTCCGCCACGAGTTGGGCGCTGGACAACGAATCCGTAAAGAGGCCCGAGCCGTCAGATATCTCTCTTCCGTCCAGCCTGATGTCGGATTGCGATGGAAACGGCGTTACCGCGTCGGCCCGAAGAAACCCGGATGCAGCCAAAGTCAGGGCAGCGATGTGAAACCCGGTACGAGTGTTTACAAGCATAGTAGCGGCTCCTCCTCCGCTCGAAAACGTCCCTGTTATTGTTAACGAAAAATAACGTTCGGCCTGGCAAAGAAATTTTAGCTTAGGGAAAACAGACAACGAAATCCCAAAAGCGCGCTGGTTCTGTTTTCAGCAGGGTGCTTCGCGGAATTTCAGTGCCCGGCCCCGTTTTTCCTGCGCTGGACGCCGTTCTTAGTTGTGGATGCTCAGCGTCGCGGAATTGCCGGCAGTCCCGTTATCGGAAACGGCAATCGGCAGGTCGCCATTGGGTGCGTCCGCCGGAACCTGAAAATCGATCTGATACAGCCCGACCAGTCCCGGCGTAAGTCCCGCAAACAGCACCGGTGCCGATTCGCCATTGATGGTTACCACTGGCGTGATCTGTGCGCGGGCCGGCGGGTTCGAGGGTGAGCCCGCGCCCGTGGCAACCGCGTTGTCTGTCGCTCCCAGGCCCGACGCAAAAATAACGATGTACTCGCCCGGCTTTGCGGGAGACGCCGCATTCACCAGACTCCCATCGGCGGCATGTTCCGCGGTGATCGCGCCCGAGGGATTCGAGGCGAAGCCGGGCGCGGCCGCCGCCAGCTGAATCCGAAGCGGGGTGGATAAAGCCCCGTTTGCGTTCACGATGACCTCGTATTGCCGGTTCGGTACAAGTTCGAAGGGAACCTGCGCGTTGATCTGTCCGGCGCTCACATAGTAAAGCGGCGCCGGAATTCCGCCGATAGTCACCGACGTCTGACTCAGGCTGGCAGGAAGCGGAATCGTCGATGCGTTCGCGATGGCCGACGCCAGATTCGTGCCATAAATCTGTGCAATCGTTCCTGGCGCCACTGCGCCTCCGATCTGCGGATTAAACACGTCCAGCGTCCCCTGAGGTGTCAGGACAGGAACGTTGCCGGCTGTGATTCTCCCCGTCAGCTCGGCCGTCGCCGCCGGAAGTCCAACACTGACAGCGGTCGTGCTGATGCTTATCTGATTGGCCACATGGCGCGGCGTCCAGGTCCCGACATAAAGGCCTGAGCCGCTGTCCGCCAGTTGCAGCGACAACGGAGAATCTCCGTTGGATAAAGTGGTCGTAAGCTGGCCCGAGGTAACCGGAGTTCCGCAATCGGTCAGCAACCTGACCGAGATCGGAACCGGCAGCCCCAGGACGTCCGAAAAACCGTTCAGAGGCTGAATTCGCGCCACGGCTATCTGCGAAGGCGCGCAGCCCAACGCCGCTTTCGCGGTGCGGTCGGCGGAACCGCCCGGCGGGGTGACCACCAATGTCACATCGACCGTTGGCACAGCCGCGCCCGAGGCGGCATAGCTGACTGAGCCGTAGTAAATTCCCGGCGTGAGACCCGCAGTGTTTACTGAAACCGATGTCTGGCCGGGTGTGGCCGGAGTCGCAGATCCGCTGGCTGGAGTAACGGAAAGCCAGGCATGGCCATCGGCGGTAGCCGCCGCAGCCTGGTAGCTGATCGGGTTTGCGCCGCCAGCGAAGACCTGAACCGTTTGCGGCGCAACATTCGTCGATGCGGCAGCCGTGAATACGAGCCCCTGCGGCGCGGGATAAGGAATCTGCGGACTGTTGGCTGCCGCGACGACAAGAGCGACCTGGAAGTCCTGCGGCGAATTAATCACCTGATCCGAGGCAATTCGCAGTGTGCCGAAATAAGTCCCCGGTTTCAGCGCAGCTGCGGCCACGGGATCGATCGAGAACGTGACCGTTCCTGGAGAACTGTTTGTCGATGTTCCGCCTGGCTTCGACGTCGATAGCCAGTCTCCTCCCGAGACAATCGTGGAAGTCCACGAGATCGGTTGGGTGCCGGAAACCCCGACCGGGAAAGCATTGCCCGATATCGGCGGCGCACCACCCGCCACCGTCAGAAACTGCTGGCCGGATGGAAAAAGGCTCATCGAAGGCCCGGCTGCAATCAGCATCGTAACGACCATCCCGGCGGTGCCGCCCGAGCTTTTGATGGTCAGCGTTGCCCGGTAGAACCCGGGCCCAAGTCCTGTCGGATCGGCAGTCACACTCATGGATGCCGTCGATCCACTTGCAATCACGCTCGGGTACGCGCTCACCTGCACCCATGAGGCATCGCTCTGAACAGACGCAATTCCGAGCGAGCCGCTCCCGCCATTCTGCAGATTTACGTTCTGGGTCACAGCGTTCGGCGAGCCCGCCTGTACAGAGAATGAAAGCAGAGCGGTCGAAATTGAGAGCTGCGGTGGCGGAGATGTAACTGTCAGCGAAACGCTTACGGACTGCGATTTCCCCGCACAGGCACTCCCGGTCGCGCATGAAATCAGAATCGTCGTCTGGTACGGCGTGCCTGAGGCCCCCATGGAAAGCGCCTGGCTCGATAACTGGACAT